>LSQX01399558.1_pt1 | contig 29076 bp, 27 predicted proteins | sample 654561 | NCBI WGS metagenome assembly LSQX01 (sample SAMN04489861, study PRJNA283612) | anaerobic digester metagenome | isolation source: 4 biogas reactors fed with cattle manure at either 37C or 55C with and... | place: Denmark: Kongens Lyngby | collected 2014 | reverse complement strand
CGCTATAGATCCATCTCCATCTTCAGTGCATCGAGGATATTTCCCTTTCGTACGGATCGGGAGCCCAGCTGCATGATCAGGATCAGCACCACCACGACCGTCAGAGCCGCCCCTGCAAAATGAGCGATCGGGACGTTAAATGGCACGTTGACTCTTTGGCCAAGATAGAGGTAGATCGCAAAACTCGACAGCACGCCTAAGGGAATGCCATAAAGCAGCAGCTTCAGTGAGTAGAAGTAACTTTCAAACCGAATCATGCGATGAAAGGCTTTTTCTTCCATTCCCACCGAGCGCAGCATGGCAAACTCTTTCTTTCGTAGCCTCAGAGATGAAATCAAGCTGTTGTAGATATTGGCTAGAGAGATGAGGGCGATGATCGTCGCAAAGCCAAAGAAGAGAATCTTAGAGACCGTGATAAAGTCCCTCTCCCTCTGGAAGCGCCCGCGATGATCGGTTAAGTCCATACGCATTTCCGAGTCTTTGATTGTCTTTTCCAGCGTTTCCTTAATCTCCCGATGATTTTCCTCTTCCACAATCATCCGTAGATTCATATAGGGCAGTATATCTTCTATCTGTCCCATCCCTATTGTCAACTCTTCCATCGTCTCAGGGAGCACGATGACCTGCGGCGTATCTCCCCATGAGGCGTTGAACTTGCTCATCGGCTCTTGCAGCGATTTGACAATCGTCAGTGTATGGGAAGCCTTCAAATCTGGGTCATCTATCAACACGGCAAATTCGCCGGGCGGGTTTTCAAAGAATTTCTCTGTGCGAATCGCCCCTTGATCATCTCGATAGAAGGAATGATTGACCAGCACGCCCCGCGCACCCTTGAGATCCTCTTCGCTGAGCTTCCACTCCTTTAAAAGGACGCTCATCGTCTCGGCATCATAGCTGATGATCTGTACGGATTTTCGATCTTCTCCTTCTTCGATGCTGCCCTCAGTCGCGCCCTCCGGTATATAAAACGCCCAAAGATAGTAGCTGCAGTATGATTCTTTGATCCCATCCATCTGCGCGATTTTTTCAAAACTGTCGCGCTGTCGGAAGCTCTCGGCGCCCTGTGTGGAGAGAACCATATCTTCCGTTCCACGCGATTGCGTGATCTCGGTGCTTTGATGCATGTAATACACAAGACTCGACAGACTCAGATAGAGCAGCAGACTAAATATCAGCGAAATCAGTGTCGCTCGATACTTTCTGCGATTGCGTCGAAGATTTTTCCAAGCGAGATCGCCTTCGAGTCCAAATACCTTTCTCACAAGCCAAGGAGAACGAAGTTGTCTCGGCTTGATCTTGATCTCTTCTTGTTGCCGCACACCGACAAGGGGCGTCTGGCGCGAAACGCGAAGGGTGGGAATCAAGGTGGCGACGATCACTGTCAAGAGACTCAGTAGCGCAATCTGCAAAAGCGTCATCGGCTCCCACACCAATGTCATCTCTGCCTTCGACCGAACAAATCCCTGCATCATAGGGGTCAGGATGCGAAACAAGATCTCCATCGCCACAAAGCCCGAGACCATCCCTATCGGAAGAGCGATCAAATACATGAACAAGCCCTCTCGAAGAGACATATTCCATTTTTGTCTCTTGGTCATCCCGACACTCGATAGAATCGACAACTCCTGCACGCGCTGGGACAGACTGATCATAAAGCCATTTTGAATGAGTCCGACGCCGGCAGCCACCACGATGACCATCAGCACCACCACAAATCCCTGGATAAAAAACCGTGCACTTGAAGACACATTCGGAGAGTACTTGGCCATTTCCGTGATTTCATAGGAACCAGGGAGATCCTTTGTAAACGTTTTCAGATTGGCATCATTGACTTTCTTTAGAGAAAATCCGGCCCAAACTCTCTGCGCTGCCTGGTTCTCTTCTGGTGTCTGCAGGACAAAATACGTCGGCTCTGTCATCGGATAGCGCAGGGGCGTGTTTCTTAAGATGCCCACGACGGTGACCGTGAGTTCTTTTTCTTGTCTTGTATACTGAATATTTTCTTTTTCTGTATAGCTGCTGGGCGTCAACAGATCAATCCGTATCTGTGTACCGGGCTCCACGGGCTTATCAAATAGGCTGTTGAGTTCCGGTGTGATCAGCGCCTCGCCCGGATTCTCAGGAAGTCTTCCAAATTCGACATCCATCGGCACCGTCGTGTTGATATCTTTTTGTTGGATTCCGACGACATGGTTGTGCACATAGTAATCTGATGTGACTTTTTCAGCGCCGATCAGCGCCAATGTCGTCTCTTGCTTGATCATGTCGCGATGCGGCAACTGGGCCAGCGTCGAGCGATCGATCTCATCGATGATGACTTCAGCGGTTCCGTGGCGAAGACCGTAGTCATCTCGCAGGAAGTTCAGCATGCCGTTTGAAAATAGGAAGAGTCCCGTCATCAGCGCCACGCTCATGATAATGCCCAAAATGGTGACGATCGAGGTCGTCTTGTTTTTTTTGATCGACTTTATCGATAAGGTGTGGATGATATTCATCGTCGCAGCCTCTCATCCTTGACGATCTTTCCATCTTTCATCGTCAAAATACGCTTGGCCCGCATCGCGATGCGCTCATCATGTGTGATGATGACGATCGTCTGTCGATAGCGCTGATTGCACTCCTCCAAAAGATGGATGATCTCCTGACTGGCATCGGAGTCGAGATTGCCTGTCGGCTCATCGGCAAGCACGAGAGCGGGAGAGTATATCAAGGCGCGGCCGATGGAGACGCGCTGCTGCTGTCCTCCGGAAAGCTGATTGGGCAGATGATGCAAGCGGTCTGCGATCCCCAGCTGCGCCACCAGATCGGAAAACTGTCCTTCATCCACTCTCTGTTTGTCAAGCAGAAGCGGCAGTTTGATATTCTCCTCTACATTTAAAATCGGGATTAAATTGTAGAACTGATAGATGAGACCTACTTGGCGGCGTCGAAAAATCGCCAGATTATCCTCAGAAAATGTGTAGATATCCTGGCCATCAATCAGCACCTTTCCCTGCGTCGGCTTGTCAACCCCTCCGATGAGATGCATCAGAGTGCTCTTGCCTGAACCGGAAGGGCCGATGATCGCGACAAAATCTCCCTTCACTAGATTGAAGGTGACATCGTCGATCGCCTTGACAAGCGTCTCGCCTTTTCCGTAGTGCTTACTTAGATTCTTTACCTGAAGTATATCCATATTTTTTCCTCCTCAAGGCTTTGAATCCAGTATGCGCTCTCTAGGTGACTCTTCGATGACGAAAAAAGTGACGGAATCGTCACTTTGGAAAACGTATGCAAAATGTCGTCTCCCCTTCTCGGCTCAAAGCTTCTATCTGTCCTCCCTGCTGCTGGATGATTGCCTGGCTGATCGCCAGCCCGATTCCCACACTGTCTGTGGCCGCTTGGCTGCCGCGGTAGAAGCGAGTAAACAGATGAGGCAGTTCATTTGCCGGGATATCTCCACTGTTTGTCACCTCGATCACGCGACTCATCGGCCGATCACTTCCCTCGACACGAATCACAGAATCTCTCGGTCCATGCTCCAAGGCGTTTTTTATCACATTTCCTATTGCCTCTGCCGTCCAATTGCGATCAACTTGTAGAGACGCGTCCAGATCTCCCGTCACTTCGAGCCGCTGCCCTTTTAGCTCCATTGCGATCAACAGCGGCTCCCCTGCTTTCTCGATAAGATCTCTGTAGGTCACAGGCGCCAACTGGTACACAATCGCCTGCGCATCGAGTTTTGACAAGGTCAGTAGGCTCTGCACCAGCCACTGCAGCCGAACACTCTGCGAGCTGAGCTGTTTTATGAACTGACTTCTTCTCTCCTCAGAGAGATCTTTCTTCAGTAGATCCGTCAGCATCAACATCGACGTGATGGGGGTTTTTAGCTGATGGGAGATATCGCTGATGGCGTCGGCCAGCCATAACTTCTCTCCTTGCAAGGTAGCCGCCTGCTCTCGAAAAGCCACCATGACTTTGTAGATATCGGCTGAAAGCGCCGCCAGCTCTCCCTCTTCGTACTGCGTGATGTCCATCACCTCGCTCCCCGATAGGAGGCGTCGAAGCTGAGTGGAGAGCTCCCGGATCACGCGCCTGCGCCGATACTGCTCTATCGCCCACACAGAGGCAATTAAGATCAGTATGCCTGCTAGCAACATCCCAGCGCGCATGTCCCATCTGAAACTGATATAGACTGCATAGCCCGCCGCAAGAACGGCAAAGCCTGCCAACCATCGCTTCATCTGCTCACTCCCCTGCGCAGTAGCCTAAACCGCGCACCGTGCGGATGAGCAACCCGTCGACGTCTTCTACCTTCTCACGGATGCGCTTGATATAGACGCTCAGCGTATTGTCATTGATAAACTGTCCGTCGACATCCCAAAGTCTCTCGATAATCTGCTCCCGGCTCAGAACCTGCCCGGGATGCTGCATCAAAAGAAGTAGTAGTCGATACTCGAGCGCACTGAGAAATACTTCTCTATGATCGACACTCACCCTTGCTTTGGCGGCATCGAGCTGCATCTTGCCGATGCGATAGATCGGGCCTTCTTCTTTCTTTTCCCTGCGGCGAAGAATCCCGCGAATTCTGCTCAGAAGCTCCTGCAGGCGAAAAGGCTTTGTGACATAATCGACAGCCCCAAGCTCCAGTCCCATCACGATGTTTGCCTCGTCATCCATAGCCGACAGAATCATGATCGGGATGTCGCTTCCCGAGAGCGCCCGACAGATCTCATATCCGCTTCTCTCCCCGAGTCCCAAATCCAGTAGTACCAGGTCAAAGTTCGAGCGGAGCGCCTCCAACGCCTCTTCGACCCCCGACGTGTGAACGACTTCGTACCCCTCTTCTTCCAGAGAATACGTCAGGGCCAATGCGATCGCATGATCGTCTTCTACAAAAAGTATCTTTTTCACTGTTCTTCCTGTCCGTCGATCCAGAGTTGATCGGCAAATCTCTCCAGTTTTTCAAGTTCCTTTGGGGAAAAGCTCCCCTTTGAGGAGCGAAGACTCACTCTCCCTTTCAGTGGCTCTCCAATCAGCTCCTCCATCTGCAAAAAACACTTGTCTGCCTCTCCTGAGAGACTCGTAGCAAAGGCCGCAACTCTCTTTCCTTTTAAATCGTTTTCTGTCAAAAAGGTGCGAAGAGCCGGAGCCATCGTAGCGTTCCATATGGGTGTTCCGAGGATATACAGATCCTGATCTTCTTTTACATCATAGGGAACTAACGGCGGCGTCACCTTCCTACCCGCCTGCGCCCCGCCAATGAGAAGCCGCAAAAAGCGCAGCTTCGGATAGGGTTTTTTCGTGTTCAGCTCGATCCGTTCGGCGCGAAGGGAGGTCGCCAGTATATCAGCAGCTTGTCTTGTTTTGCCGCTCAGACTGAAGTAGACAATGGTGCATCTCATGCGTTACCTCATGCTTCGCTGTTTTAGATAATCCTTGAAGAAGACAAACCCTTTCTCCAAATTCTCAAGAGAAATCTTCTCGTCGGCGGAGTGGATGCTTGCGATATCTTCTTTTGTCATGACCACCGGACTAAAACGATAAATATGCTCGCTGAGCGCCTGATAGTGGCGCGCATCGCTTCCCCCGCTCATCAGGTAAGGCACGACCACCACCTCGCCAAAAGTATGCTCAATCGCTTCTTTTAAGACGGCAAACTCCTTTGTCTGATGCGGCGTCGTTTTCGAAGGTTCTTCATGCAGCGTCACTTCGATCTCCACCTCGTCTCCGAGGTGCTTTCTCAGATACGTCATGATGCCTTCCACGCTGTCTCCCTGCAGGATGCGGGCGTTGACGACGGCCTGGACTTTGGCAGGGAGGACATTGGGGGCGTTGCCTCCATCGATCATCGTCACACTAAACGTCGTGCGGACGAAGGAGTTCGTGGTAGGACTTTTGACCAGTGCTTTTGATATCACCGGGAAAAGCTGTTTGATTCTCGCCAGCAGTTTTCCTCTTGTCCCCATAAACGGCGCCATCGTCTCAAACATCGCTCGTACCGTCGGTGTCAATCGAGGCATGGGCGGATTCGCTTCGATTTTTTGAATCAACGTCGCCATTTTTCCAATCACGGTGCTGGGTGGAGGCATCGAAGAGTGACCTCCTTGCCCCCTTAAGCTCAGCAGGAAATTGGTACTTCCCTTTTCCGCTAAGCCGACGAGCGCAAAGGGTTTTTCTCCCCCTTCCATGGCATCTACCGTCACGGCCCCTCCCTCATCGAGAATGGTGTGAATGATCGCACCGTTTTCTTTGAGGTGTTTGGCCATCTCCACAGCTCCTCGCCTTCCTCCGACCTCTTCATCGGCTCCTATCGCGAGATAGACTGTTTTTTGAGGTACAAATCCTTCGTTTAGCAGGGATTCGATCGCTTCATGCAGGAGAATACAGTTGCCTTTGTCATCAAGCGTCCCTCTTCCGTGAACAAATCCTCCCTCTATTGCCCCACCGAAAGGATCCGTGGTCCATTCCTGTCCTTCATGAGGCACCACATCGTAGTGAGCTAAAAAGAGCTCTCCTTCTTCCTCTTTGCCTCTCCAAGTATACAAAACGCTGTCGCCAAAGCGCTTGATCTCCAGTTTTTCGTACATGGTAGGATATCTGTTTTCTAGAAATGTCAGAAACTCAGAAAAGACTTCCCTGTCTTCCTTGGTAGGATCGGCATGGGAAATCGTCGGTATTTTGACAGCTTCCGACATAGACTCCGCCAAACGCTGTATCATTCAATGTCCTCCTTTTTGATCCAACCGATACGATAGAAATAAAGAGCGCTCGCCACGGAGATCAGTCCCAGTACCGGAATCAACACCCCTTGTATCGATTGGAAATTCAATTTGAATACGTAGATCACCGTCGCCGCCAGGATCATCGTAGAAAGAAGCGGCACCACGGCGAGTTTTCTGTGCTGTGAAAAGAAATGAGCCCCCAGTGCACCGAACAGCGCCGGCAGAATGTTTTCAAAGGCAGGCGCGAGAACGGGTGAGCTAAGAAGCGGCTGCAGAGGGAGGATCAGAAGCATCCCGATCAGCACGACAAGGATCGTCACCATGGAACTGATGGCCACGGAAATCTGTGCAATGACCGCCCCTTCTTCCGTTCCGCTTTTGACTCCTGCCTGATCCATCGCCACGACAGCAGCGGGGATTTTTAGATTGGTCAGATTTCCCGTCACAAACGCAAGATAACTTCCTCCCGGCCCCAAGATCGGAACAAATGTGAAGTATTCCGCCACCGCAATCGGAAGGTAAATCATGGCAGCCTGCAAGAAGCCCGACAGAAAAGGTCCGACGGGAGGGAAGATGTTGAAGTATAGCGAAATCACCAGCGGCGCGCTGAGCATAAGAATCAGCATACCGGTCAGGGATTTTACACCTAAGCTGTGAATGTCTTTCATCGCAATCCCCCTACAGGCTAAAGAGCACGCTGAACACCATGCCCCCCAACATCGAAAAAGTGAACACATAGTCGCTGAGCCACCCGATCTTGCTTTTTTTCGCCAGAGCATTCAAAAGCAAAAACATCGCCGCACTCACAAGAAGCGTGTAGAGAGGCAATCCGCCCTGTACAAGAGGAGGTCCCACAAATACAGAAAGCATCCCAAAATACAGCGCGGTAATGATCAGCGTGAGCTTTGTCGCGTCTTTCTTCCTCGCTTTGTCGAGGCCTGTTGAGAACTTGCGCATTGTAAAGATCGCTAAGAGCATCCCCCAGGGAATCCCCAGCGTCATCACCCAAAAGGCATTGGAGAGAACCTGTGGCGTCATCTGCGACGAGCCTAGCTGGCTAACTCCCATGGCCGACGCGCCGATATTGGCCGTCATCAGTTCATACTGAAAACTGCCGATGATCGACAAGCGCATCCAGGGAAAAGGGATACCCAGCACCCCCATCATAGCCATAAGAGCTAGGATGATGGGAATCGAAGGGGCGATGGAAAACCCGGCAGAAGAGCGAATAGTGCTTAGTATCGTCTCCCTAGAAATGCCAAGTTCTTTAGCCCGCTGGAGACCGTGGCGCAGATAGATGATGCAGAGAATAAAAACATAGAGGACAACCACTGCGCACACGATATAGACAATACCGGCGTTTGCAAGAGTCAGTGGATTCATAAAACCGCCTTTCTATAAAGGACCGTAACCGATAAAGTAAGCCACTGTCAGCCAGGCCAGGCTCAAAGCCAGTACCGAGAGCTGCAGTCGCAGTGACCAGCGCATATACTTTGAGTAACTCACGCCCGCAAAGCCAAGGGCGATCAGAAGCGCAGCATTGGTGGGATAGAAGACATTGCTAAATCCGTCGCCGAACAAATACGCTTGTACCGCACTCTGCCGAGTGATCCCCAAAAGATCACCAAGCGGAATCGCAAGAGGCATGATGAGAAGAGCTTTGGCGCTGCCGGAGCTGATGAAAAACTCGAGCACCAACACCATGACAAAAAGGAGAAAGAGAGCGCTCAGCGGATGGAGCTGCTGCATGGTGGAAGAACTGTAATACAAGATCGTATCGATGATCTTGGCCTCAGTGATCACGTACTTCACGCTCATCGCCAAAAGAATCAACGCAATCGCCGGAGCCACGGACACGATGCCATGCAAGACATCCTTCCACACCCCTCCCCGGCGATACCGGCTGATCGTCCCGCATAAGATGCCGGCTAGAAGAAACATCAGCGCAATAACTGGGAGGACGAGCGTGGAGAGAGCCTCGCTGAAGACAGAGGCGATCATGACAAGAAGCATGAGGACAAGAAAGAGATAGAATACTTTTCTGGCTTTTAAGACATGCGGGTTGGACGCTTCTTCTGAGGGCGGGCTCAACTTCGATCCTTCGCCCTTTCTTTCAAGTGATTTTGCATAGTGAATCAAAAAGCGAACGAGAAGCAGATAGACAGAGGCAAACACGAGCAGGCGAAAGAGCAGTCCCGAAAAGCGAGGGAGCGACGCCAATTCCTGCGCAATACCCAGTGTAAAAGGATTAAACGTTGCACAGCAAAAGCCAAAGCCTACCGCCAACAGGCTCATCCCCAAACCTAAAAAGGCATCCCATCCCATGGAATAACTCAGAGACAGGATCATCGGCACGAGCACGATCACCTCTTCAAAGGTGCCAAAGACCGAGCCCATCGCCATGAAGAACAGACAAAGCGCGGCGATCAGTGCGTGCGGCTTTGAAGAAAACTTCCGCACGATGCTCTCCACGATGCTTGAGAGAATGCCGCTCTTTTCAAGTATGGTAAATGTGGCACCGACAAACAAAATGAACAAGGAGATGACAATCGCTATCGCAGCATCTGGCCCAAATAGAAGAGCAATCGGCGCAATCAGCCACAGGATTCGGTGAACATCCGTCGTCTCTACAAAGCGAAAACTATCAGGGACAAGGCGTTCGACTCCATCGACTTCGATCCGCTCGTATTCGCCGGAGGGAATCACAAAAGTCAACAGGATGCTGGCGGCTAGAAGAGTGACAAGTATGACAAGGGAGCTGATATATGCTTTCTTGTTGATCGAAAGGGCGGAACTCTTCATAGGCTTTCTAGGACTCCGGGGTCCTCCTCCTTTTCTCGTTTCATCTCTGTCCTTTATTATACGTGAAAGAAACGCCATCACGAAGAGAAAAGATATTTCGGTATTTTTGCTGATGGGGGTACAATAGATACAAACTTGGTAAAGAGGACTCGATGAATCTCCATATCTTTAGAATCGACAACTATGACAGAGAGCCAATTTCCGCAGCGGTGGAGGCGATGCTCGCCGATCTCACCGCCCCGCTAGAAGGCAAGCATGTGGTGCTCAAGGTCAATCTCTTGCGAAAAGCAACGCCCGATCAAGCGGTGACAACACATCCGCTCGTCGTCGAAGCAGTCGCGCGGTACCTGACCGAGCGCGGAGCACGTGTGACGATCGCTGACAGCCCCGGGGGCCCCAATCACCTAGGGCAGCTAAGGAGCATCTATCGCGCGAGCGGGATGGAGCTTGCGGCAAAAAACAGCGGCGCCGCGCTGAATGATTCACTAAAAAGCGAGACGGTGACACTGCCTGATGCAAAGACACTCCGTTCTTTTCCAATGATGAGCATCTTTCTTGAGGCGGATCTTGTGATCAACATCGCCAAACTCAAAACCCACGGCATGATGACATACACAGGCGCCGTAAAAAATCTCTACGGAACCATTGCAGGTCTTGCCAAAGCCTCTCATCATCTTCGCTTACAAGAACCTCTGCCCTTTGCAGAGCATCTGGTGGATGTTGCAGAGTTTCTTCAGCCGGACTATCACATGATTGATGGCATTGTGGCGATGGAAGGAAACGGCCCGGGCGGCGGAGATCCTCGCCCATGCGGAATTCTTATCGGAAGCCAAGATCCTCACAGTTTAGACAAAGTCGCCTGTGAGATTGCCGGCATCCCGATCCAGCGGGTACCTACGCTTCTTTCTGCCACAAAACGCGCGCTCTTTCAAGAGGTGAAGATCCTAGGGGATCCGACGCCTCTTTCCCGACCTTTCATCTTGCCCGACTCACTCAGCGTGACATTTTTGCCCTTCTGGATGCCTTCATTTATCAAAAAGCGCATCCTCGAAAGACTACGTCCGCTTCCTGTGTTTGACCACGACGTCTGTATCGGCTGCGCAAAATGCGCTCGGATCTGTCCGGCGAATGTCATCACGATGATCGACACAAAAGCCCATCATACAGTGAAAGGTTGTATCAGCTGTTTTTGCTGTGCGGAGGTCTGTCCAGTCCGAGCGATCGGCACCTATAGACCCCTACTCTCGCGCATATTTGAACCCAAGTCGACCCCCTGAGGAGGTGCATCCATGGCTTTTACTATTCGAGAAGGAGATATCACCCGTTTTGAAGGCGACGCCATCGTCAATGCCGCCAACACACAGCTTAAGATGGGAGGAGGAGTCTGCGGAGCCATCTTCCGCGCAGCGGGCGCAGATCAGCTTCGACAAGCGTGTGATCCGCTGGCACCGATCTCCACCGGTGAAGCCGTCATCACCCCGGGATTTTCTCTAGCCGCTAAGCATGTCATCCACACGGCGGGACCAGTCTATGAAGGAGGCCATCGCCAGGAAGAGAAGCTTCTTCGAGACAGCTACATCCATTCATTGGAGCTGGCAAAAGACAAGGGGCTCTCCAGCGTGGCATTTCCCCTGATCTCGAGCGGTATCTACGGCTATCCGGTGGCAGAGGCTCTGCAGATTGCTATCGAGTCGATCGAAACGTTTATCGAAGACAACCCGATGGATGTCACGCTGTATCTTTTTTCCATGGATACGTACCTAAAGGATCAAAGCATCCCTGAGAGCCTGAGAGCCTATTTAAAAGAGAAACTGGTACGCCGATAGATCATTTGTTGAAGAGAGATCCGCCGGATCTTTCTTTTTTTGCTCCTCTTTGGATTTAATTCCCTCTTGGATGCTCTTTGCTATGAGTGTCTTATTCACGAAAGCGAATGACGCTTATATACATATTTTGCAAATATAGAATATGTTTTCCAGATAACTATTGACAAGCATATGTAAAGAAACTTTCGTGATATTAGGATCGTCACGTTCACTACTAGACGAAGAGGGAGATATGACTTTAAGACAAGCCTGTATGATACTGAGGGTCTTGGGAAATGCAAAGCGCTTCCAGATCCTCGAACTACTGCTCGACGGTGAAAAATGCACCCTAGAGTTGATGGACAGTTTCAAAGTGACACAACCCACATTGTCACATGACCTCAAGCGACTGCAGACAGTCGGTGTGATCAAGCCCCGTAAAAGCGGGAAGAGAACATACTACTCCATTGATCGAGATGTTCTCAGCGACTTTATCGTGTTTCTAAAAAACAGCTTCGAGCTCTTCCCTGAAGTGGAGGGCTCCGAGTATCGCCTAGATGTTCTTGCAGAGGAAGCTTGAAAACCGTTTTGTAACCACTACTTATCTCACAGTCCCGTAAAGGGACTTTTTTTATTGACGCAGATCCTGTGAGCTGTTATCATGGAATTCGCATAAAACAAATTATTTAAAAGGAGGAGCCGTCATGACCAAAGAAAGAACCATACTTACACAATTCAACTCCTCCCGCTCTGACAATTAAGCGGGGATTCCCCGGCTACAAGTGAGCGCACCTGTAGAGGTGCGTTTTTTTGTGCCAACACGAGAACTGAGGTATCCCTCCTTGTTTACTATCTTTAAAAAAGTCGCCTGGTTTATCCGCATATACAAAAAAAAGTACATCTATGGACTGATCGCATTGATTTTGTCTTATTTTCTGGTGCTCATTCCTCCGCGCATGATCGGCGTTCTCACCGATCAGATTAACAACCGAACCATCACCTTTCGAGATCTTCTATGGCAGCTCGCTCTCATGCTCCTCGTCATCATCGGCATGTACGCGATCAGCTACGTCTGGAGTATGCTCATTTTTGCCGGAGCCGATCAGATCAGAAGGGATGTCCGCCGACGTCTGATGAGAAAATTTCTCATCCAAAGCCCTGTTTTCTTTGAAAAAAACACCACCGGCTCCCTCATGGCAAAGTCCACAAATGACGTGAATGCGCTGGGAGATTTTGCAGGCTTTGGCCTGATGAGTTTAGGAGATGCCACCCTGTATCCCCTTGGAATCCTCAGCATCATGGCAGTGACGATCAGTTGGAAGCTGACCCTTGCGGCCGTTCTTCCTCTGCCGCTGTTAATTGTGGTCAGTAAAGAGCTTGAATCGAAGATCACTACGACCTTTGAGGCCTCTCAAAAGGCATTTGAACGCATGAACGAGCGCGTTCTTGAAAACGTCACCGGCGTGCGTGTCGTGCGCGCGTTTGTCCGAGAAGAAGAAGAGAAAAGGCAGTTTGCCGCGCAGGCCGAAGATCTATTTAAGAAGAATTTTCTCTTTGCTAAAGTAATCGCTCTGTTCCCACCGGCCTCCCGCATCATCCCGGGCATCAGCACGCTCATTGCCCTTGGGCTCGGGAGCTATTATGTCAGCACGGGTGAAATCACTCTGGGAAATCTGATCAGCTTCACGGTATATCTCAATCTCCTTTCGTGGCCGATGATGGCCTTCGGTGAGTATATCGCCGTTACAGAGCAGGCGGTCACAGCGATGGATCGCATCCAAGAGCTCCTCGACTACGAAGAAGAGGTCAAAGATATCCCCGAAGCGATTGAGTATGAAGCAAAGGGAGATATTCACTTCAAGGATTTCACTTTTACCTATCCCGGAAGCGACACGCCGACACTTGAAAACATCACTTTTCAACTGGAAGAAGGACAGACGCTGGGGCTGGTGGGAAAAATCGGAAGCGGAAAGACGACGCTCGTGCGCTCTCTTATGCATCTATTCCCCCTTGCTCATGAGTCACTGTTTCTCAACGACATTCCGATTGAGAAATATACGCTCGAAAGTCTGCGAAGCCGCATCGGCTACGTCCCACAGCAGCACCAGCTCTTTTCTCGCTCCGTGCGCGAAAACGTTCTCTTTGGCATCGAAGAAAATGATACCAATCTCACCAATGCGCTCAATAAAGCAGACTTCTTAAAAGACCTCGAACTGCTTCCCCATGGTCTGGATACACTCACGGGCGAACGGGGCATTGCCCTCTCGGGAGGACAAAAGCAGCGCATCTCGATTGCTAGAGCCCTTCTTCGTGAACCCGATATTCTCATCCTCGACGATGCGCTTAGCGCTGTGGATGCGACCACTGAGTCTCGCATTCTCTCTCATCTGCAAGAAGACAGGCTGGGAAAGACCACCATTATCACCGCTCACCGCTTAAGCGCCGTGACGGGCGCACATCTGATCCTCGTCCTCGAACGCGGACGCATCACACAGCGTGGAACCCACGAAGAACTGATGCAAGAAGACGGCTGGTATCGCGAGCAGTTCCTCCACCAGCAGTTAGAAGGAGGACTCGATGAATATGCATAAATACAGAAATCAAAAACTCTTTGCCTACGCCAAAAGAGGCAGATGGATGCTCCTCGCCGGATTTTTCTTCGCGCTTCTGAGCGTCATCTTCGATCTGCTGGCGCCCGCTACCGTGGCAAGAATCCTCGACGGGTTGCTTGTCGAAGGGGAGAAGATCGCAAATATCCGGGAATTTCTCCTGCTACTTGGCCTCTTTTTACTCTCCGTTGTCAGCGGTGCCGGCTTTGGCTACGCTTCGAGCGTCTCCTTCCAGCGCGCGGCAAACCGCATTGCACAATGGATGCAGGAGGAGCTTTTTGCCCATGTGCAGACCCTTCCCATCAGTTATTTCGACATGCTGCCGGCGGGCAAAGTGGTCTCTCGCATCACTAATGACACCCGGGATGTGCGCATCCTTTTCCAAGTCGTACTGGCGCATGTGACGATTGCAACGCTCTATCTCACAGGGATCTATGGAACGCTTCTACTGATGGACTGGAAGATGTTTCTCATGGCGCTCATTCCTGTCCCCTTTCTCCTGTATCTCTTTGCAGATTACCGCAGAAAATCGACAAGCTTCAACAAAGTCCACCGAGAGAAGCTCAGCGAACTCAATGCAAACCTCAATGAAAACATCGGAGGGATGCAGATTCTTCAGGCCTTTGGGATGCAAGAGCAGATCTATGAAGAATTCAGTGAGTTAAACGACGCCATCTACGATCAGGACATCAAGCTGACGCAACTGGAGAGCTATAGCTCATTTAATGCCATCGGTTCACTTCGCTATGTCTCCATGGCGATTGTGCTTCTCTACTTCGGCTGGGGCTGGCTCACAGACGCCTACCCTGTCACCATCGGCTCGCTGTATCTGTTTATCAATTACATGAATCTCATCTACAACCAGGCCAATAACATCATTCAGCGACTGGGACAACTGGAGCGCGCAAAAGTAGCTGCCGATCACATTTTTACTCTTCTTCGGACAGAAGGCGTACCACTGACAGACGCACCGGAGCATCTCGAGGGAGCTGTCGACTTTGAGGATGTGAGTTTCTATTATCAGGATGAAGAATATGTCCTGAAAGATATCCGATTTCATCTAGAACCCGGAAAAACGGCTGCCTTTGTCGGTCACACCGGTTCAGGTAAAAGCACCATCATGAACCTTCTCTTCGGGTTTTATGCCCCGCAACACGGGACCATCAAACTCGACGGAAAAAATCTGCATGAACTCTCACTAGGTGGAGCCAGGGATCACATGGCCATTGTCTTACAAGATCCCTATCTATTCACCGGCACTATCCTGACAAACATCACCCTCCACGATGATCGAATCACCGAGGAAATGGCGTTGCAGGCGCTTCTTGAAGTGGGAGGAGAAGAGTTTCTTGAGCGCCATCCTCTGGGAATTCACACGCCCATCACGGAAAAAGGCATGACCTTCTCCGCCGGAGAGCGTCAGCTCATCAGCTTTGCCCGAGCGCTTGCAAAAAATCCTGCCATCCTCGTCCTTGATGAGGCCACCAGCCATGTTGATTCACAGACCGAACAGCTGATCCAAGCGGGTATCGAACGATTAAAGCAGGGCCGAACCACCCTTCTTATTGCTCATAGGCTCTCCACTATTCGTGATGCAGATACGATCTTTGTCCTCGACAAAGGGCGCATCCTCGAAGCGGGAACACATAAAGAGCTTATAGAGCTAGGGGGCACCTACTTGGAGATGTACGAGCATCAGTCCGCTGCAAGTGCCTAGATAATTGGTTTTCCCTAAATGAAAAACTCCTTCATGCTTCCAAGCGATACATGAAGGAGTCTTTTTTAAGTGAATCCGTCGGTAAATGCAATTACTCTAGATCCGCTTTTCAATTCATTCCGAACTAAAAGATAGATGGATAACCAATGTCCTATTCAATTTATCTGCAAAATACATATATATCCTTGTCATAAAGCTTAATCCACGGCAGTCTTTTAATGCTGCTTGAAAAAACCCGTCAACCTCTAATAGTTTTGTATTCGTTTGATCTGCAACGCTTTTGGATCATCAACACTAAAATGCATTTGTGCATTTTTATTTCCTGTTTTCTTGACATATTTATTCGCAAGCAGTAATCCTTTAGAATTTGTTGCATCAAATATCAATTCCCCACTAGGAATCTGAGCCTTCATTTTTTCAATCATATCTATAATCTTAGATTCATCAAAATATTGATAAACGCCTGCGACAGAAATGAGCGTAGGCAATGAGGTATCTATTTCGTTGACCCAATCGAGCGCAAACATATCTCCCGAAATGAGTTTCTCATTCTCAGCGTTTCCAAGCACTTTTTTTCGAACATCTATAACATTCGGAAGATCTACTTGATAGAAGTTTGCACTTTTATTTCCTATACGATTATATGCCGTCTCTAAACCTGCGCCTAAAAATACAACATTTCCTCTTTTATTCTTATTGAGAAATCCCTTGATTTTACCATCCATTGTCTGTTGTCTACAAACACTAGCCATATAAAAGTATTCCGTCGTGTTGTTGTCTATGCTGTCTGTCGGTACATACTGTTTTAACGATAGGGCTTTTTCATCATAGAAAAATTGTGGAAACTTTTCGGATGCATATATTCTGGCGGCAAGAGGGATATATAGAGTATCTTCTACGCCTTTAAGTGATGTATGTTTGTCCATTATGATATACCTTCTTTTCCCATTCTCTTTTGTCAGTTTCCTATGACGATTCGGTATCTTTGACGGTTCTTATGGTCTTATCGTTCTTATCTCTTAAACTAACTATACTCTCTTTCAGCTCAGATATAGAAGTTATGCTTTCTAAATATTTTTTTATTCTGTGTTATATTTATCTGCCGCGCGAAATGTCTGAGACGTTTCAAGACTTTTCGCATCTTATGACCCATTGAGAAAGCACGTTTTGCTATCCCCACGCAAAGGCTTCTGTTACAATGAATTCATGCATAAAACAGACACAAAGAGGGCACTTCTTGGTGTCGGTATCCCCGTCGCCATACAAAATCTCATCACCTATTCTCTGAATTTCGTTGACACCGCCATGATCTCCTATGTCTCTGAAGAGGCATTGGCCGCCGTCACGCTGGCGAATCAGGTCTTTTTTCTGATGATTCTGATCACTTTCGGGATCGCTTCGGGTTCAGGTTCTTTTCTCTCGCAGTTTATGGGAAGAGAAGATGAGGAAAATATCAAACGCACCGTCAGTGCCACGCTTCTATTTGCCGGAAGCGTCGGTTTTGTTTCCATGATAGCGGCCATGCTCTTTGGCGAGCAGCTCATGGGGCTTCTCATCCGCGAACAACAAGTCATCCAGCTGGGAAGTAGCTATCTCGTCTGGGTTGCCCCCAGCTATCTGTTTACAACGCTCTCCTCGACCTTCATGGTCGCCACCCGTTCGACCGGGCGGGCGAGGATTGCCATGATTGCCTCCTCTTTGGCGGTTCTGTCGAATATTGTCTTTGACTATCTGTTGATCTTTGGCAAATTCGGATTTCCACAGATGGGAATCGTAGGTGCCGCTCTTGCCACGACCATCGCCAGGATCTTTGAGTTCGCTCTCATGGTCTGGTTTGTCTATCGATATGAAAAGCTCATCGCCCCGCGTCTCAGACACTTTAAGACATTGACGTCGGACTTCTTGCGCGCTCTTTTGCGAACTTCCCTTCCGGTGGTGGCCAATGAAACCCTGTGGGCACTTGGCATCGTTCTCTACACCGTCCACCTGGGTTTTCTCGGACAGGGTGCCGTCGCTGCTTTCCAGGTCACAAGAAATCTGTACAACTTTTTTGATGTCGGATTTTTCGGCCTTGCGAGCGCCGCGTCGTTTCTCCTCGGTGTCTCCATAGGGAGCGGACGAATCGAAGAGGCGAAGCAGACCGCCAGGGATTTCATGAAGTACAGTATCTTTGGCTCCATGGGCTTCATGGTGCTGCTCTTTGTCCTTTCCCCCTATCTCCTGCAAGTCTTTGAGTTGAGCGTGGAGACCTATGAAATGGCCCGCTCCATGATGCGTATCTTAGGGAGCTTTCTGATTCTCAAAAACATCAACCTGCTCTTCATCGTCGGAATCGCCCGCGGCGGGGGTGATACCCGCCATGCGATGTTTATTGAGGTCTTTGGCGTATGGGGAATCGGCGTCCCTATCGCCTTTATCAGTGTTTTTCTCCTTAAGCTGGATGCTGTTTTTATCGTCCTTCTCCTACAGGCTGAGGAGGTGGCAAAGTCCATTCTGTGCATCCGCAGACTGAGAAACCACCGCTGGATTCACGACCTGACCAGCCGATTTGAAGAAAGAAACATAGCATAAAAACTCCCCTGTGTTCTCAAGGCACAGGGGAGCAAAAGAAGGAGGGTTATCTTTTTGAGTTGAGTTCTTCGAGTGCATCTATCAGGCTTGAGATGAATCCCTTTCCTTGAGATGGTTTTCCCCAGAGCGAAGAAAGACCTCTTTTTTCACCTTTTCGAGATGTCAGTTGATCAAAGATCGTCTGTTTCTCCGGCTGCACATCTGCATACGGATCGTCTCGATAGCTCCTCGGTCGCTTTTTCTTAATGACTTCCTTCTTTCCGTCGATCTCCAAAAAGGAGTGATCCTGGAAATGATATGTTCTCTCGATATCGGCAAATTCTTCCTTGGTCAGCATGCCGTCGAGATGCATCTTGCGGAAATATTCCAATTTTTCTTTTGTCATGAATCTCACCTCGACTTATATCTACCCCAAGAAAGGGTTTGTTTCCCTAAGATTCATTTCTGATATAATCTTCTCAGAGGTAATTATGGCTAAAATATTGATTATAGAAGATGATGAAAGAATCGCCCGATTTCTTCAGCTTGAGCTGGAGCATGAAGGCTATGAGACGATCACGGTCCATCGGGGACGACAAGGGTTCGATGAAGCGCTGCGAGATGATATCGATCTCGTGCTTCTTGATGTGATGCTTCCGGAGCTCTCCGGCATGGAGATTCTGCGTCGCCTGCGACAGTCCTCTGATGTCCCTGTGATTATCCTCAGCGCCAAAGGAGACGTCGTAGACAAAGTATCCGGACTCGACTTGGGAGCCGATGATTACTTGGCCAAGCCCTATTCGATCGAAGAACTCTTCGCCCGCATCCGACGACTTCTTCGCACTCCACATCTCCCCTCTGTCTATACCGCCGGTCAATTGACGCTCGATCCGCTCAGCTACAAAGTTACCTATGGAGATGAGCTGATCAAGCTGACGAAGACCGAGTTCTCGCTGCTTCTGTACTTCTTTGAAAACAGAGGCAGAGTACTGACAAGAGAGCAGGTGATTGAAGAAGTCTGGGGCTATGACTACATGGGCGACACCAATGTCTTAGATGTATATGTGCGCTATCTCCGGGCCAAAATCGATCAAGCCTACGGTGTCAAGTTAATCCACACCCACCGCGGCGTAGGCTACCGATTCGACGAAAGATAATCCGATGGCTAGAAAGCGGCGCGCTCCCAAAGGCACTCTGGCCAATCCCCGCAAGAGCGTATGGCACTATCTGTGGCTGATTTTCCGATTTCCCGCAGTCTTTGTCTGGGGGGCTCTTCGGACGATCGTACGCGTCGTGCGCTGGTTTTTCCGCCTTCCCGGGCGTTTTTTGCGCTGGTTAACCTTAAAGCTTCGTTTTTCTCTCAGCTTCAAGATGGTCGCCATCTTTATCTTGAATGCTCTTGTCGTCCTCGTGCTCTTGATGTTCTTCGTTGCCTTGAGGGTTTTTGACCTGTTCTATTACTCTCCGGGAGAACTGATGATCATGATGTTTCTGGCTGTGATCATGGCCATCTTTTTGTCGTATCGCGGGATGAAGCGGATCCTCGAGCCGATCCACGAGATGAACCGTCAGCTTCGCGCCATTCAGGCAGAGGATCTCTCCAAACGATTGGATACCGTCGATGCCAAGGACGAACTCCGCGATCTGTCGATCACCATCAACGTACTCTTGGAGCGCATCGAGTCGGCCATGAGCACGCAGCGTGAGTTTGTATCAAACGCCTCCCATGAACTGCGAACGCCTCTTTCTGTCCTGCGAGGCTATGCAGATCTGTTGGAGCGCTGGGGTTCGCACGATCCGGAAGTACTTGAGGAATCTCTTCGCGCCATCACCCAGGAGAGCCGGGATATGAGTAAACTCGTCGACCATCTGCTCTTTCTCTCCCGTGTCGACGACCACCGCCAGATGATCACTTTTACGGATTTCAGCCTTTCGGATCTCTTTGAGGATCTGCTGCAAGAAACCATTGTGCTCGACCAAGGCAAGCACCCCATTACAGTAAATATCGCACCGGATATAAACTATTTTGCGGACGAGACGCTCTTAAAAGAGTGTTTTCGCATCTTTTTAGATAACGCTCGAAAATATACACCGCCCGGCAAAGATATCTTTCTGTATCTAGATCAAAACAAACACACGGTGATAGTAGAGATTGAGGATCGGGGCATCGGGATAGAAACAGAACACCAAGCCCATATCTTTGATCGCTTTTATCGCAGCGACTCTTCTCGTACGCGCTCCACCGGAGGAAGTGGTCTGGGGCTCAGCATCGCCAAGAGCATCCTCGACATGCACGGGGCGACGGTGGAGGTGTGGAGCGAGCTAGATGTGGGAACGCATTTTCGCATCCTCCTTCCCTTAAAAAGGGGTATATAGTATCCGTGGAGGTATTATGAAACAAGCAAAAGTCAATTTTAATCTGAATGAATTTCTGGAGAAGTTGCGGGATCGATCGCAGCAGAGAAGCGCACCGGGGAAAGGGCTTTCCATCTGGATCCTTGCGCTGGTCACGCTTGCGGCGATGTTCGTGTACTTCTTTTTCACCTTGCCGTCACTGAGTCCTCAGGGAAGCGCTCTCTATAGCCTCCTCGCCGGAGGCATCGTCCTCTTTACAGCTCTCAGGCTTCTTCTGGGAAGACCTCGGCCTAGCCTGAAAACCCTCAGAACAACGGCGTTAATTGTCATTGTTCTGTTCGTCTTTCCCATCTTGATGACCTTCCTCTCAAGTCCCGTCTTTCACGCAAAATCATATGCGCAGCTGATCGATGTGCAGCCGGGTGTTTTTGCCGAAGATATCCAGCGCATCACCGTATCGCAGATTCCGATCGTCGATAGAGAAACCGCCGGCATCATCGGAGAAAAACAAATGGGGGCGATTGCCGAACTGGTGAGTCAGTTTGAAATCGATGCGAACTACGCCCAGGTCAATATCAAAGGAAAACCCATTCGCGTCTCGCCGATCAAATACTATGACATTATTAAATACATTTCGAACTTCCGCGACGGTCTCCAATACTATGTCTCTGTAGATATGACCAATCAAGAAGGCGATCTCGTCAAACTTGAAAATCCGATCATGTATTCCTCAAGCGACTTTCTGATGAGAAACATCCATCGAAAGATCCGCTTTCAATATCCCTTCCTTCTCCTCGGAGAGACCAACTTCGAACTCGATGATGAAGGAGAAGCTTTCTACGTGACACCCATCCTCACAAAGCGCATCTTCTTCTTTGGAGGACTCGACGCCAAAGGAGCGATCATCACCAATGCCCACACAGGTGAAAGTGTCGCCTATGATACAAAAGATGTGCCTGAGTGGGTGGACCGGGTCTACCCTTCTGAGATGATCATGAATCAACTCGATATGAGAGGTCGCTATCAGGGTGGCTTCCTCAACTCCCTGATCGGTCAGAAAAACGTCACGCAGACGACAGAAGGATACAATTACATCTCGCTCGATACCGACATCTATCAGGTCACCGGCGTGACATCTGTGCGCGCGGATACCTCGAACCTCGGATTCTACTACATCAATCTGCGCACAAAGGAAACGAAGTTCTACTCTGTCCCCTCCGCCACTGAACTCTCCGCCATGGCCTCGGCAAAGGGCGCAGTACAGGAAAAGAACTATACGCCTACCTTCCCGGTGCTATTGAACCTCGGTGGAGAACCGGTGTACTTTATGAGTCTAAAGGACGCAGCCAAAGTCGCCAAACTCTATGCACTGGTTGATGCCGTGGACTTTACAAAGGTCACCGTCGAGGACACCGTCTCCGATCTCATGCGCGTGTACGCCTCAGAGAATCCGACAGATCTTGGCGAAGAGGTCGGCAACTTTATTGAAAAGCGCATCACGATCAAAGAGATCCATGAGGTCGTCATCGACGGCAACACGCTCTACTACTTCCTCGTGCGGGAAGATCTGGATGTCTATTCTGTGTTTGCAAAGGATGTCGGCAGCGTGTTTGCCTTTGCTAAACCCGGAGATTCATTTGCCATCACCGGCATGCTCTCCGAAGGAGAAGTCAAAGTCCACTCGATAGAAAAGTAATTTCTCAAGAAGAACAGAGAGATCCCCTCTTTTTGCAGAGGGGATTTTTTGTATTAAGGGAGATGTTTAGATCGAAGCGGAAGATGGTATAATGCATATGCGTATATATCACTATCTAGTATTAATTTATGCAGATTCAAAGTATGAGTATAAAAAGGAGACAAAATAATGAAACTGAGTATTATCTTTTCTAGCGGAACAGGCCACAACCTTCAGATCGCAAGATGGGCTGAGGAAGAAGCGAAAAAACTTGGTGTCGAGGTTCGCGTGCGAAAAGTCGCTGAATTGAACTTGCCCGAAGAACTCAACCCTGGTCAGCAGGAGTACCAAGATGCATCCAAGGACATTCCCGAAGCCACGGTGGAAGACGTCACGTGGGCTGATGCGCTCTATTTTAGCACCCCTGCAAAATTTGGCACGTTGACGGCACCGATGAAGAATTTCTTCGAGAAACTCTCCGGCGCATGGGCTGAAGGCCAACTCATCAACAAGGTCGTCACCGCCTCCAGCACAGCGCAGAACAGAAACGGCGGCCAGGAACAGGCTGTGCTGTCCGTCTATACCAGCGCCATGCACTGGGGAGCCATCATTGTCCCTCCGGGATATACCGACGCCGTCTTATTTGAGTCCGGCGGGAATCCTTACGGAGTCTCCGGAACTGTATCGAGAGAAGGATTCGAATTCGACATTGAAAAGCAGATCAAGCATCAGACGAGTCGTCTCATTGAAGTGGCAAAGAAAATCCACGAATAAACTATCCCTTTTTTCCGCCACGGAATCAGGTTTCCGTGGCTTTCTTTTTTTGCCGGAAGAGAAGAATAAGCTGTTCGGGGTTTACAAACCCGACAAAAGAGTTATACTAAATACAAATGAATATATTCTTCAGGGCAGGGTGTAATTCCCGACCGGCGGTAAAGTCCGCGAGCGCTAAGGCGTTGAATCGGTGAGATTCCGATACCGACAGTAAAGTCTGGATGAGAGAAGAAGCAGCGTTTTATTTCTGCGTAATTTCCATTGCCTGAAGAATGTTTCAGGCAATGTTACTTTTTACGGAGGAATTTTTAATGAAAACACAGAAGACAAAACAGTTGACAACCTTGGCGATGATGACAGCGATGGCCTTTGTCCTGACGGTGATCTCGCGCGCCTTCCCTCCCATGGTTCTCTTCTTGAAGTACGATCCAAAAGATGTGATTTTGGCGATCGCAGGCTTCATTTATGGTCCTTTTGCTGCCTTTATCGTAGCCTTTGTCGCGTCATTTGTTGAGATGGTGACCGTCAGCACGACCGGAATCATCGGCTTTTTTATGAATGTTCTTGCCAGCATCGCCTTCGTAGGTCCCGCGGCAATCCTCTACAAGAGAAATCGAACGCTCCGCGGCGCCGTCGTAGGTCTTCTCCTTGGCGTGATCTTTATGACCGCTGTCATGATCTTGTGGAACTATATTATTACTCCCATCTATATGGGTGTGCCCCGCGAACAGGTGGTTGCGCTTTTAGTGCCTGCCATTCTTCCCTTCAACCTGATTAAAGGTGCGTTAAACGCCGCATTGACCATGATTATCTATAAGCCCATTGTCGATGTCCTTCGAAAGACACATCTCATCCCCCAAGTAGATCCTTCTGCAGAACCCACGCATTCGCGCCTTGGGATCTTGCTCGTATCTGTTTTGGTTATCGCCACCAGCATCCTTGTCGTGATGATCCTTCAAGGACGCTTTTAGTTTGATTCCACCGCCTGTGCCATTTCGATGGTACAGGCACTCTTCCTTTTGTGTCGCTTCAGCTCTTCTCTAGAACGCACTTTCTTTTGAGAAGTTTACATTATATTAATGGAAAAGACATCTCTATAGGATACAATACAAGTATCACATATAAAGGAAAAGAGTCTTGGAACAGATTACGCGTGAACAACTTGTACGGGAGAGAAGCTGGATTCTCTACGACTGCGGCAACTCCGCTTATTCGATGGCGATCACCACTGCCTTGTTCCCAGTGTTGTTTGGGATGTTCAGTGGCAACGCCATGATATTAGGGTACTTCAACTCTTTGGCGAGCATCATCATCGCCCTGTTGAGCCCCATCCTCGGCACCATCGCCGATTACAAAGATAAAAAGAAGCGATTCTTTTTCTTCTTCTTTATGGTCGGAATCATCATGACCGCCTCGCTGGCCTTTGTCCCCTATGGACAGTGGCAAGCGCTGGCCGTCATCTATATCCTCAGCGGAGTCGGCTTCTCCGGTGCGAACATCTTCTATGACTCCTTTCTCACAGATGTCACCACCGACGAGCGCATGGACATGGTCAGTGCCAAGGGATTTGCCTATGGCTACATTGCCAGTATCTTTCCGTTCGGCGTTTCACTGGCAGTCGTCTATCTCATGGGAATGGAGACAGCTCTTGGCTATCAGATCGGTTTTGTCATCACTGCGATCTGGTGGGCCCTTTTTACCGTTCCCATGCTCAGAAACGTTCGCCAAAAGTACTACGTGGAGCCCGAGCCCCATCCTGTGAGAAACAGTTTCTCCAGACTCGCTCAAACTTTCCGCGACATCCGTAAACTAAAGTACGTCTTTCTCTTCCTGCTTGCCTATTTCTTTTACATCGACGGAGTGGATACGATCATCAAAATGGTCGTCCCCTATGCGACGAGCGTTCTAGGTGATGACACTCTAGACACCTTTACACTTCTTGCCATTCTCCTAGTGATCCAGGTCGTCGCCTTCCCCTGTGCCCTGCTCTTTGGACATCTGGCGAAGAAATTCGGCACCCTATTGATGATCCGGATCGCCATCATGATTTACATTGTCACCGTCTTTTTTGCCTATGGAATGGACTCTCTTGCCCACGTCTTTGTCTTGGGAGGGATGGTCGCCCTTGCACAGGGAGGCATTCAGGCGCTCTCGAGAAGCTACTTTGCCCGCATCATCCCGAAGGAGAAGTCCAATGAATTCTTCGGCTTCTATAATATCTTCGGCAAATTTGCCGCGATTTTGGGACCTGCGATTATGAGTTTTATCGAAGGCGCAACCGGTGTTGTCAGATACTCGATCCTCGGCATTCTCCCCCTTTTCATCATCGGCTTCCTTCTCACGCTTCTTCTTCCTAAGCAGACAGAGCGCATTGTGACTCCTTCGTGAGCATCTGAGTAGAAAGAGAGTACTCCTTGTCCGATCAAACACCATCTGAAGAATTTTCTTACTGGAAACGCCCGTGGCAAAAGTGGCTCTTTCTTGTTGCCTCTGTTTTACAGTTTGTTCTCCTCTTCATGAATATACAGGATTACAGCGAAGTAGCCGCAACGCAGATCTTCAGCCCCGACGCATGGGATCGCTATGCCCTGCAGCAGACCTTCCGAATCTCTTTGCACGCGCATAGCGGCATCGTCTTCTTGGCCGTCTTTCTGATAGGGACATTTGCCAAGACAAAGAGACAATCGAAAAAAGCCGAGAGTCTCTTATTGATCGCACTTGCTGTCGCCTGGATCATCACCGGCATGCTCTATTCGTTTTCTTCGCAGGAGACAACAAAACTCATTTGGATCTTGCTGATCCTATTGATGTCCTTTGGCGCTATCTTCTCTGTGTATAAATATTATAAAAGCTGAGTGCCTTCGTCATTTTCCTCGGTGATGAAGACCCTTTTTTTCGTTTTGTCATGGAACAAGATATAATAGCGCTATGCCATTATTTTTAGGAGGTATACATATGATTACCATTGACAGAGATACATGTATCGGCTGTGAACTCTGTGTGAGTGACTGTTTTACAGAAGACATCGAGATGGTCGATGGCAAGGCCAATCCCAAGGATAATTTCTGTATAGAATGTGGCCATTGTCTGGCCATCTGCCCTGTAAACGCTGTCACGCTAAAGGACTACTCCTCTGCAGATGTCATCAGTGTGACAGAAGAAGATCGACTGGACCCCGAACAACTGCTTCGATGGATAAAGACGCGCCGGACGATCCGGCAGTTCACAGAGGAAAAAGTGGCACCGGAAGATCTGCAGAAGATTTTAGCCATGGGCGTTCATTCTCCAAAAGGCGGGAATGTGCAAAATGTCTCCTTTGTGGTCATTGAGGACAATCTGCTGCACGCCAGAAAACTCGCCATCGAATCACTGTATAAACTCAGTGATCTCTCTGAGAGCATGAAAAAAGAGCCCAACATGATGCGCTATGCCAAGAACTGGAAAAGAATGTATGAGGAGAGCCAGCTCCCCGACGCCAAAGATCGTCTGTTCTTCGGCGCCCCTTGTGTGATTCTTCTTGTCTCGCCCTCTCCCATCAATGCCTGCATCGCCGCTTCGCACATGGAGACCATGGTCTACTCTCTGGGATTAGGCATGCTCTACAGCGGCTTTACGACAAGAGCAGTGAATTATTCTCCCGAACTGAAGGAGTTTCTAGGCATGCAAGAAAGCGACACCGTGCAGGCGTCGCTCATTATCGGTCATCCGGCGGTGCGCTATGAACGCAGCACCCCCAAAAAACTTCCGGTGGTCATTCGTCGATAGGTGTTTTTTTGAATTTGACTTCCACCGCCAGATCTTCACTTCGCAGATAGTACTTCGTGAAGGCTACCGGCCCTTCCCTGTCATAGTCGGTGCGCTCGAGATGGAGCACCACAGACCCCTCTGGGAGTTTTAACTTCTTTCGAACTTCCTTCGACGCATCACAGATCTTTAGAAGTTGTGATGTACGGGTGATCGGCACATTTTTCTGTGCGAGTATATCGGAGAGAGAAAAGATATCCGGATGCAGCTCAGGAAAATCAGGTACATTCTTTTTTAGCACAAAGAGCTCCTCCATGTAGAGGGGCTTTTTCTCTTTCACTACTCGTTTTACATAGTATAATTCTTCTTCCGGATGCACCTGGAAAATCTTGGCATAGTATGGACCCGCCTGTCGGATCTGCACAACGATGCGTTTTCGTCTTCCCTTTTTCCCTCCCGGAAGAGTAAAGCCCAACTCCGTGTTGTCTTCTTCAGAGCGTCGCAAATTGACAAAGGCGCCGCGTCTGGGGACAAGCTGAAGGAGCCCGTCTTTTTCAAGGAGCTTCAGAGCCGCGCGAGTCGTATGCGGATGCACCCCATAGTGCTCGGCAATCTGGCGCTCGGAAGGAAGCTCTTTGCCGGGCGAATAGGTGCCGTCTTCAATTTTTTCCTGGATGACTTCTTTCAGCTGGAGATAATAGGGTTTACTCATCATCCCCCTCCACACTGTCATAGCGGAATGCCTGGAATTTATACGGATGCACTGAGTACAGATACTCCAAGGGCTCCGAAGATGTGTCAAAGACCAAGCTTCGAAGGAAAAATGCGGGAGATCCGGGCGGAAGCCCAAAGAGATCCGCTTCTTCTTCCGTCAGATGCGTGATCGAGATCTCTTCTTCTCCATGTGAGAATTTCGCTCCCATCTCCTCCATCGATCGGTAGAGGCTCTCGTTCTCTAGGTCGATGCTCCCGATCCCCGGAAAGCGAATGAGACTAATGTACGAGTTTTCAATGACACTGAGTTTTCCATCGAGGATACGTAGGCGCTGCAAATAGAAGACAGGGCTTCCCAACGTCACGTGGAGTCTCTCTGTCAGATCTTTGTCCGCCTCAACGACTCGTTTTTTGAGAATCTCCGTCTCTAAAGAAATTCCTCTCTCGCGTGACCACTCCGTCAGGCTCTGAAGATCTCTGAGATTTCGAATGTTTTTGTTTTTCGAGACATAATGGCCGGACGCGGGCACCGAATAGATGAGTCCCTCTCGTCTCAGTTCGTCAAAAGCGCGCCGAAGAGTGTCTCTTGTCACGCCGAAGCGACGCATCATCGTGCGTTCGCTGTCCAGCCGATCTCCATTTTTTACATTGTCAGAGTAGATATCTGCCATCAGCTGTTCTTTGACCTGTTGCCACGCCAACAGTTCCACCGGCTTCATCAGCAGATACTCAGTTCTGTCTCTTTGTCAAATACGTGAATGCGATTGTAGTGAATGTGAAGTTCCACGTCGTCGCCCACTTCTTTTTTCGTCTTCGGGTCCACCCGGGCAATGGTGTTTTCTCCGGCGATCGTCATGTAGAGATACGTCTCTGAACCCATATGCTCGGCGACTTCGACTTTCGAATGAAGTACGGCATATTCGACCGCCAATGGATCGACTTCGGCCTCATGTAGATTTTCAGGACGCATGCCGACGAATACTTCTTTTCCAAGATAATTGCCGGCTTTTAATGCGTTTTCGCGCTCCGGTGTCAGCTTAAGGATCGTACCGTCTTCCATCGCCACCACATGCTTTCCGTTATCTTCTACGACGGTGCCTGTAAACAGGTTCATCTGCGGACTGCCTATGAAGCGAGCGACAAAGACATTGTGCGGTCGATTATAGAGCTCCTGCGGCGAAGCGATCTGAATGACATCCCCCTGGTCCATAATGACGATTCGCGTTCCCATCGTCATCGCTTCTGTCTGATCGTGCGTCACGTAGATAAAGGTCGTATCTATGCGCTGATGGAGCTTGGTGATTTCTGAGCGCATCTGCACGCGTAACTTCGCATCGAGGTTTGAGAGCGGTTCATCCATGAGAAAGACCTTGGGCTCTCGCACCATGGCTCTACCAAGGGCCACACGTTGACGCTGTCCGCCAGAAAGCGCCTTGGGCTTACGATCCAGAAGATTTTCGATCTCAAGCACCCGGGCTGCTTCTTTGACTCTGCGATCAATTTCCGCTTTGGGCGTCTTTTTGATCTTGAGCCCGAAAGCCATATTGTCGTATACGCTCATATGCGGATACAGAGCATAGTTCTGAAACACCATCGCAATGTCGCGGTCTTTTGGATGTGTGTCGTT
>LSQX01044320.1_pt1 | contig 29080 bp, 20 predicted proteins | sample 654561 | NCBI WGS metagenome assembly LSQX01 (sample SAMN04489861, study PRJNA283612) | anaerobic digester metagenome | isolation source: 4 biogas reactors fed with cattle manure at either 37C or 55C with and... | place: Denmark: Kongens Lyngby | collected 2014 | reverse complement strand
TGACTCTCCGCTTGATTTTGCGGGAGGGGGTCAGCTCGCCGCCTTCTTCGGTGAAGGGGTGGTCGGTGATGACGTACTTTTTGATTTGCTCATACCTGGCCAGCCCCCTGTTGACGCGGTCGATGATTTCCTGGACCAGCTTTTTGACCTCGGGATGCCGCACCAACTCCGCGTGGCTGCGGTATTCAAGCCCTTTCTGCCTGGCCCACTCGGCCAGGGCTTCAAATTCGGGTACAACGAGGGCGGAGACGAACTTGCGGTTCTCTCCCACCACCACGACCTGCTCGATGAAGGGCTCCGTGCTGAAGGCATTCTCGATGGGCTGCGGGGCCACGTACTTGCCGCCGCTGGTCTTGAGCAGCTCCTTCTTCCGGTCCGTGATGGTGAGGTAGCCCTCTTCGTCGATAAAGCCGATGTCCCCGGTCCTGTAAAAGCCGTCCTCGGTGAAGGCTTCCCAGTTCGCCTCGGGGTTGTTCCAGTAGCCCTTCATGACCTGGGGACCCCGCACCAGGATCTCGCCATCCTCGGCAATTTTTTCCTCCACGCCCTTCAGCGGTTTGCCCACCGTGCCCACCTTGTTGCAGGCCGGGGTGTTGGCATTGATGATGGGGCTGGTCTCGGTCAGGCCGTAGCCCTGGTAGAGCTTGATGCCCAGGCCGCCGAAAAAGACAATCAAGTTGGGGCTTATGGCCGCTCCGCCGGTGGAGCAGAAGCGCAGGCGGGTCAGCCCCGCCTTCTTCTTGATGACGTAGAAGAGAGGCCTCGCCAGGGCCAGCTTAAACTTTAGGGAGAAGGGCACTTTCTTCTTTTCGTTCTCCAGCAGGTAAACCTGCCTCCCTACGCTGCTGCCCCAGTGGAAATACTTTTGGACGAAGGGCGGGCGCTTTTGGAGCAGGGCATGAATCTGGATGAAAATCCGCTCCCAGAGGCGGGGCACCGAGTTCATCACCGTGGGCTTGAAGGTTTGCAGACCCCACTGGATCTCCGCGGGCTCCAGCGAATCCACCAGGGCCAGCGTGCCGGGCACGTAGCTGGCCCCCATCAGGTCCGCGGAGAAGCCGTAGGAGTGGCAGAAGGGCAGGTGGCCCATCCAGGTGTCGTCCTGCCGGAAGCCCATCTCCGCGACCACCGTTCGCTGGCTGACGATGTTCCGGTTGGTGAGCATGACCCCCTTGGGCCGGCCGGTGGTGCCGGAGGTGTACATGAGGGCAACCATGTCGTCTTCTTCCACGCAATCGAGCTTCTTTTGGAGTTCCGGCAGCTTATCCCGGTTGTTGCGGCCCAGCTCGAGGAGTTCTTCAAAGGCCATAACCATGCTGTCCGGCCTTTCCTCCAGGGGGTCCATGATAATAATCTTCTGCAGGTTTTCGAGCCTCTCTTTTATCTCCAGGACGCGCTCCACATGTTCCCTGCTCCCGCAGAAGCAAAACTTGGCCCCCGAGTCGTAGAGAATCCACCAGACATCCTCGGTCTTGCTGGTGGGGTAGATGGGCACCATGGCGCCCCGCAAGAAGAGCGGCGCCATTGCCGCGAAAACCCAGCGGGGCCTGTTGGGCGCAAACACGGCGGAGCGATCAAATTCCTTAAATCCAAGCACGTGCAGACCAATGGCCAGGTCCCAGATAATGGTGTCCGCTTCTTTCCAGGTGTAGCTATGGACCTGGTCCGTCCGCCGGCCTTGGTGGTCATACCTTGAAACAAGGTAGATCTTGTCAGGATACAGATGGGCATTCTTATGGGAAGTGCCGACAATGGTGTTTTCATCAAATTGCTGCACTGCACTCTCCCCCTGTCGCCTGGAATTGGAAAGTCTGTATATTATATATATTATTTGAATTCGCAAAATTCCTGCTTCTAAGATGGGTAATTTTTAGAGGGGCTTAAAGAAAGGGCTAAAAAGCAAAAGGCTCAGCGGGCAGGCTGCCTGCCGGCGCTGAACCTGGACAAATCCATCCCGGCCTATTTTAGAGATCTTCTGCCTTTTTGTCCTGGAGAAGCTTGTTCTTGCGCTCAAGCATGGCCGCGTAATCGAGGCTGTATTTTTTGCCGGCATAGGCTTGCAGGAAAGCTTCCCGGTAGTACTTGGAGCGGAAGTATTTGATGAGGTGGTCCGATATGGGAAACAGCTGCTCGGAGGGAATGTAGTTCTCGGGACGGCCCGTGGTGCGGTCGATGATGCTTTGCGTGAGCATGCCCCAGGAAAGATCGGCGAGGGAGCACCCCTTCAGGTCCCGCAGGATGGCCTGGAGAACGGCCTCCTGGAGCGGATCGAAGAACTTGAATTTCTGCGAGTACATCACGGCGACGTGAAAATGCTCCGGGATGTCCATGAAGCCGTCAACCATGAGTATCCTGCCGGTGATATACATGATCTCAAGAAGGTAGCGCAGGCTGCCCAACCCGGGCTTACGCTGGCCGGGAAGCTGGGGCCGTTGGGGAGTGAAGCCGGCGCAGGGGTCCTCGGCGGAGAGCCACTCGATCATGACCATGTCCAAAACGGGCTTCTCCCCGCCTTCCCTGAAAAAGCGCTTATCCGGCACAAAGCGGGACCTGGAAAGACGCAGGTTGATGAGCAGGTTTTCCGGGTCTATGCTGCCGTCGTAGACCTTCAGGTGGTGGTGCTGGACCTCGTCCCGCATTATTTCCACCTGGAGGCTGTGAAAGCCCCGCGCATGGAGATGGTCCACCAGCCCCACCTTTTTCATCAGCGCCATGATCTCCCCGGGGCCGAACCTGTCCAGGAAGAGGGCGCCGCTTTTTTTTTGCAGGGCAAAGTGGCCAAAGCTCTCCTCCAGCGAACCGCTGCCTTCCAGCAGCCCGTAGATGTCTTCCGGTTCCGCCGGCTGGAAAAATTTCAGGGTTGATTGCTTGCGCGGTTTCATAGAGCCCGGTTCCTTTTCCTATTTTTTTTAGAGCGTTCCGCGGCCTTGTTTTCTCATGTATCAGCCGCCGCAAGGCGCTTTTTGTTTATCGCCTTTATCCCCGCAGCCCTTCAATGAAAGCGAGCACGTTTTTGCCCAAAACGCCGTGATTGTAGCCGCCTTCAAGGATGGCGAAGCAGCCGCCGCCGTTTCGCCGCGCCGCCTCCCGCATCAGCCGCCCCATGTGGGTGTAGTCTTCGCTTTTCAAGAGACCGCCCCAGTCGTCTTCATGGTTGTCGAAGCCGGCGGAAGCGGCAATCATGTCGGCGTCGGTGGACGCCAGGGCTCTCTCCACGGTGTTAAGATATTCACGGCGGTTCCGGGCCGATGGATTGAGGATGGTCACATAACCCTTGCCGCTCAGCAGGTTGACATTGCCGTCGCCAAAATGCAGGTCAAAATCCAGGATGAAGGCCTTTTTTATTTTGCCCTGGCGCTTCAATTTTTCCAGGGCGATGGCCATGTTGTTGAAGTAGCAGAAGCCCCAGCAGCTGTCCGCCGAGGCGTGGTGCCCCGGGGGGCGGATAAGGGCGAAGCAGGGCTCGGTCAGGCCAATCTCGGCGGCCTTGATGGCGCCTCCGGCGGCCAGGGCGGCGATGTGGTAGACACCCTCACGCCGCACGTACTGAAGATGCTGTTCCGTGTGAAGGCGGAGGATGTCCTCCTCGGATGCCGGATCGGGTTTGACGAATTCCACCTTTCCCTGGAGGACTGTTATCACCGCTTCCATCCGGCCCGGGGAAGCAGCGGGGTCAAGGGAGTAAACCGTATTGAAGTCTTCGTGGAAGACAACTTTCATGCTGGCGCCCTCCTTACAGCATTATGATTTTTCCGAATACAATTAATATTTTCTGGAGCCGGAAGGGAAATCCTCTCGCGGGGGATTTTAATTCGCAGGGAGAAGAAATTGAAATCCCCGGCCCCTTTTGAAAAAGGGATTGAAATCCCCCCCGCCCCCCTTAGCAAAGGGGGAGCAATCTGCTTCAACATGGGCTGTTAAAATATCCCCCTGCTTTAAATCCGAGACACTGTAATGCGCTTCATGCAAGCCTTAAAGTCATAGCGCGTTATTTGTTAGTAAGTGCATGTCCCAGCTGCTTCACTTCACCCAAGGGAGGCAATCCGATTACAATGGGCTGTTTAAAAGTTTCCTTTTTTTAATGTAGATTAAGGGCTTCTAAACATTACCCGGCAGTTATAGTTTTCCAGGAAGGAAAGTAAAGGCATACCATAGAAATTTACTTGTACCAGGTGCAATTCTTGCCCATGTTGGTTGAATCGTTGCCTGCAGCTTTATAAAAAATTTAAGCCAAAGGAGCAATCAGCATGGCGACCATATTTATTACCAGGGAAATACCGGAGAGCGGCCTGAAGCTTCTGGAAAAGCACAAGTTGATCGTAAACCCTGCCCCCAGGCCGGTAACACGGCAGGAGCTGGTGGAGGGGTTAAAAGAAGCCGACGCCCTTCTCTGCATGCTCGTGGACAAGGTTGATCGCGAGGTCATCGAAAGCGCCCCCAGGTTAAAAATTGTCGCCAACATGGCGGTGGGCGTGGACAACATTGACATTGAAGCCTGCACCGAGCGCGGCATCGTTGTGACCAATACTCCCGGCGTGCTCACGGAGGCCACCGCCGACCTCACCTGGGCCCTGCTCCTTGCCGTGGCCAGGCGGGTGGTAGAAGGGGATCGCTATGTCCGGGAGGGGAAATTCAACGGCTGGGCTCCGCTCCTGCTCGTGGGCGCAGATCTCCATGGCAAGACCCTGGGTATAATCGGCATGGGCCGCATCGGCCAGGCCGTGGCCCGGCGCGCCCTGGGCTTCGGCATGAACATTGTGTACTACCAGCGCAGGCGATTGCCTCTTCACTCTGAGCAGGAGCTTAAAGCCACCTACCTGCCGCTGGATGACGTCATCAGGGAGGCCGACTTTTTAACCCTTCACCTGCCCTACTACCCCGAAGTGCATCATCTCATCAACCGCGAAAGGCTTAACCTGATGAAGCCCACCGCCTACCTGATCAACACCGCCCGGGGGGCCCACATCGATGAGCAGGCCCTGGTGGAGCATCTGAGAGCGAGAAAAATAGCCGGCGCAGCCCTGGATGTGTACGAAAGGGAGCCGCATTTAACTCCCGGCCTGGCCGAACTGGACAACGTGGTCCTGGCCCCGCACACCGGCAGCGCCAGTGCAAGCACGCGCAGCTTGATGGCCGAAATGGCGGCGCTAAGCATTGTCCAGGTGCTGGGCGGGGAGAAGCCTGAGCACGTGGTCAACCCTGAAGTTTTAGGTAGAGAGTAGCCAGGCAGGGATTGAAATAAAACTGAAAGAATTAAGGAATTGAACACACAAAACAGCTTCGGGTGAGGCAAGTGGCAGGAAGGATGCGAATTGCTCATGACAGCCTGCTGGATGCTCTCCAAGCTGAGGAAGCCAAAGGAATACTGCATTTATTTGTCGAAAAGCGCTACCAGAAAAAGGAGATCATCTTTCTTCCCAAGCAAGCGGATAACTATGTTTTCATTGTTAAAGAGGGCCGGGTAAGGATTTACTTGGCCTTCGCCGACAAGGAGTTCACCATTTCCATTCTTGAAGTGGGCGACGTATATTCCACGCACACCAGGGCTTTTGCGCAGGCGCTGGAAGACTGCACCCTGCTCATCTGCAGGACGGAAATCTTTAGCCGCATTCTCGTTGATCACCCTACCTACACCCGCTACCTGGTTAATGCCCTGGGAGATCTGCTGAAAAATTGCTTCACCATCATCATTAATCTTGCTTTCATGGAAGCAAAGAACAGGCTGAGAACCTACCTGCTCGCGGAGGCTGAAGATAAGGGCGTTTTCTGCGACGAGGGCATAAGGGTGGAGATGGGCCATGACCTCAGCCAGATGGCCACGATCATCGGGTGCTCCCGCCAGACGGTCTCCACCCTGGTGAACGAGCTCTGCCGCATGGGCATACTTGAACGGCTGGACCGCAAAACCATCCTCATCAAGGACCGCGAAGCCCTGCAAAAGCTGGACCAGCAATAACCTGCCCTTAATGCGGCCCCAATGTTTTACTGGCACATCATCCATGGAGATCCATCGCTTTGCCCAGGTTGACATGTAAATAACCAGGACTCAAAGGTAATCCCTGGCATGCGACCTGCAGCGTTTTTCTTCCTTTCAACTTCTCACTTCTCACCTCTAACTTCTCGTTTCTCATCATACACCCACCCGTGAAGTGGGACAAAAAGGTACGTCCCTAGTGTCCCACTTTTTTAACCGTGACAATGCCCGCATTGTATTAAAATGCGAAAAGTACATTCTTTAAAAATTTGTCGTGTATTTGACATATTGATTTTTGAATAAGTATTACAATGAAAGTGCAAGCATGGATATCTGCAAGCATTCCTGGAAAAGGAGGGATAAAAGGTGCCCGGGCAAAAAGAAAATTATTTCGTCTACGCCGACCCCGCCAAATGCCTGGGGTGCAAAAGCTGCGAGCTTGCCTGCGGGCTGGAGCACGCCAAGGCCGATCTCTTCGCCGCCGTGCTGGCAGGCCTACCCGTACAGCCGCGGAACCGCGTGGTAGAGGCGGCGGGCATCAGGACACCCATCCAGTGCCGCCAGTGCGAGGAGGCGCCCTGCGCCCTGGTCTGCCCCTCCGGCGCCATCAGCCGGGAGGAGGGCATGATCTGGCTGGACAAGAGGCTGTGCTTCGGCTGCAAGAGCTGCGTCATGGTCTGCCCCTTTGGCGCCATCCAGGTGCGGGACGAGGGGAAGGCGATGAAGTGCGATCTCTGCGTCGATTCGCCGGCGGAGATCAGCGCCTCCCAGTGCGCCTGCATCCGGGCCTGCCCCACCAAGGCCATCTCGCTGGTGGATAGCGAGGAGCTGAGACAGAAGCTGATGGCTGCCAGGGTGGGCGAGATCGCCCAAGCCCGCGCGGTGGATAAGCCGCCCGCCGTATGAGCGGCGCCGCCAGGGCCATAAAGCACGCTTTATGGAGGTTCCCATGGAAAGCTATAAGGACGAAGATTTTGCGGCGCAGGCAAAATCAATTTTAGAGCGCTATCCTCGCGAGCAGCGCTTTGCGCTGGCCATGATGCAGGATTTCCAAAGGAAGTACGACTACCTCTCCCAGGAAGCCATCCGCCAGATTGCCGCCTACCTACAAATTCCTTCCGGAAAAATCTACAGCCTGGCCACGTTTTACAAGGCTTTCAGCCTGGAGAAAAAAGGCAAGTACATCATCAAGGTCTGCGACGGGACCGCCTGCCATGTGAGGTCCTCCATGCAGATCCTCGAGGAGATTGAAAAGCTGCTGGGAATTATGCCGGGCGGCACCACCGCCGACGGCAGGTTTTCCCTGGAGACGGTCAAGTGCCTGGGGACATGCGCCCTGGCCCCGGTAATGGTGATTAACGATGAGTACTACGGCTCCCTGACGGCGGGCAAGGTCAGGGAAATACTGAAAAAGTATGGGGATGGGGGCGGCGCCGATGAAGAGTGAACAGGCGAAAAGAAAAATCCTCGTCTGCTGCGGCCCGGGCTGCCTTGCCGTCGGCGGCAGGGAGATCCTGGAGGGGCTGCGCAGCAGGATCGCCGCAGCAGGCCTCGATGCGACCGTCGAGCCCGTCATTAAGGGCACCGGCTGCCACGGCCTCTGCGAGCAGGGCCCCATGGTTCGCTTCCTGCCGGAAGACATCTCCTACTGCCGCGTCAGCCTGCCGGACCTCGATGGAATCGTTGAACAAACAGTGCGGCAGCAGAAAGTGGTGGAGAGACTCCTTCTTGTCGACGCCCTCACCGGCCGGCGGGTGAAATCGCAGGGCGAGAACAGCTTCTACAAGAAGCAGTTGAAGATTGCCCTGCGCAATACCGGCGAGATCAACCCCCTCAACATAGACGATTACCTGGAACGCGACGGCTACCGCGCCCTGGCCAAGGTCCTCTTCGAGATGGATCCCGAGACGGTCATAGCCGAGGTGGAGAAATCCGGCCTCCGGGGAAGGGGCGGCGCGGGATTCCCCACGGGGCTGAAGTGGCGGCAGTGCGCCCGCGTGGACAATTCCCCCAAGTATGTCATCTGCAACGCCGACGAAGGCGACCCCGGGGCCTTCATGGACCGGGGCATCATCGAAGGCGACCCCCACAGCGTCATTGAAGGCATGGTTATCGGAGCCTATGCCATCAAGGCGCACCGGGGCTTTGTCTATATCCGCGACGAGTATGCCCTGGCCGTTAAAACCATGCTCGAGGCCATCCGCCAGGCGGAGGCACGCAGCTACCTCGGCCGCAACATCCTGGGCAGCGGCTTTGACTTCAGCCTGGAAGTGGTCCGCGGCGGCGGCGCCTTTGTCTGCGGCGAATCGACCGCCCTCATGGCTTCCATTGAGGGCCGCGTGGGCGAACCGCGGGCCAAGTACATCCGTTCCGTGGAGCGGGGCCTCTGGGATCAACCTACCGTCCTGAACAACGTGGAGACCTGGGCCAACATACCGCCCATCATTCTCCGGGGCGGGGAGTGGTTCAGCAGCATCGGCACCGCCAAGAGCAAAGGCACCAAGGTCTTCTCCCTCGTGGGCAAGGTGAAGAACACGGGTCTCGTGGAGGTGCCCATGGGGATTACCCTGCGCGAGCTCATCTTTGACATCGGCGGAGGCATCTTGAACGACAGGAAGTTCAAGGCGGTGCAGACCGGCGGCCCCTCGGGGGGCTGCATCCCCGCGGAGATGCTCGACCTGGAGGTAGACTTTGACTCCCTGACGGCGGCCGATTCCATGATGGGCTCCGGCGGCATGATCGTCATGGACGAGCGCACCTGCATGGTCGACACTGCCCGCTACTACATTGACTTCCTCACCGAGGAGTCCTGCGGCAAGTGCTCGCCCTGCCGCGAGGGGCTGAAGAGGATGCGCGAGATCCTGAACGACATCTGCAGCGGCGCCGGCCTCCCGGGGGACATCGAGCTCCTGGAGGAGATCGGCGGCATGGTCCGCGAATGCTCCCTCTGCGGCCTGGGCAAAACTGCGCCCAACCCCGTTCTCTCCACAATAAAGCATTTTCGCGAAGAATACGACGAGCATGTTCACAGGAAGCGCTGCCCCGCCGGCATCTGCCGCCCGCTGACCACCTTTGTCATCGACGGCGAGGCCTGCACCGGCTGCGGCCTCTGCAGGAAGAACTGCCCGGCGGAGGCCATATCCGGCGAGCCGAAGGAGCCGCATGTCATCGACCAGTCCAGGTGCACGAAGTGTGGGAACTGCATTGAACTGTGCCGGTTCAATGCCATTACCGTGAAATAAAAAAAGGAGATGATAAACCGTGGGTAAGAAGGAGCATGCTCACAAAAGCATAGACCCGGCTTCCCTGGCCCTCATCGAAAAGGCCGCCCAGGAGGGCCGGGAACTGGCCTGGGACCGCTTTAAAAAGCAGGAGCCCCAGTGCGGCTTCGGTTTACTGGGCATATGCTGCCGCAACTGCAACATGGGGCCCTGCCGCATCGACCCCTTCGGCAACGGCCCCGACAGGGGCATTTGCGGCGCCGACGCCGACACCATCGTCGCCCGCAACCTCCTGCGCACCATTGCCGCCGGGGCGGCCGCCCACTCGGACCACGGCCGCGATATCGTGGAGACGCTGCTGCACGCGGCCACGGGAGAGAAGTCCGATTATGCCATTAAAGACGAGGCCAAGCTGATGGCCTTGGCCGGCGAACTGGGCGTACCCACCGAGGGCCGCTCCAGCAAGGAGATTGCCGCCGACATCGCCCGCATGGCCATGGCCGAATTTGGCAGCGAAAAGGGCGCCTTTGAGTTCATGAGGCGGGTGCCGCCGCCGCGTAAGGCTCTCTGGGATTCCCTCAATATCACCCCCCGGGGCATCGACCGGGAAGTGGTGGAGGCCATGCACCGCACCCACATGGGGGTGGATACCGACTACGTCAATATCATTCTCCAGGGACTGCGCACGGGCCTCTCCGACGGCTGGGGCGGCTCCATGTGGGCCACCGAGCTCTCCGACATTCTCTTTGGCACCCCCAAGCCGCACAAGGGTGTGAGCAACCTGGGCGTGCTGAAAGAAGACGAGGTGAACATCATCGTTCACGGCCACGAGCCCACTCTCTCCGAGATGATCGTCCAGGCGGTGCGGGAGCCGGAGCTGATCGAGCTGGCCCGCTCCAAGGGGGCGAAGGGGATCACCGTGGCCGGCATGTGCTGCACCGGCAACGAGATCCTCATGCGGCATGATGTCCCCATCGCCGGCAACTTCCTGCAGCAAGAGCTGGCCATCGTCACCGGGGCGGTGGAGGCCATGGTGGTGGACGTGCAGTGCATCATGCCGGCCCTGGCCAGCTTGGCGGAGTGCTACCATACCAAGTTCATCTCCACCTCGCCCAAGGCCAAGTTCCCTGGCGCCCTGCATGTCCCCTTCAGCGAGGAGAAGGCCCTGGAGACGGCCAGGGAGATCGTGCGCATCGCCATTGAAAACTACCCCAACCGAAACCGGGATAAGGTCTTCATCCCCGCGGAGCGGATGGAATTCTTCGCCGGGTTCAGCGTGGAAGCGATCCTTTCCGCCCTGGGCGGCAGCCTGGAACCGCTGCTGGAGGCGATCAAGGCGGGCACGATCAAGGGCATTGCCGCCGTGGTGGGCTGCAACAATCCCAAGATCCAGCAGGACTACGGCCACATCACCCTGGCCGAGGAGCTGATCAAGGAAGACGTGCTGGTGGTGGAGACCGGCTGCGCCGCCATTGCCAGCGCCAAGGCCGGCCTGCTGCTCCCCGAGGCGGCGGCCAAGGCCGGGCCGGGGCTGCGCTCGCTCTGCGAATCCCTGGGCATACCGCCGGTGCTGCACATGGGCTCCTGCGTGGACATCAGCCGCATCCTGGTGGTGGCGTCGGCGGCGGCCAATGCACTGGGCGTGGACATCAGCGATCTGCCCCTCGCCGGGGCCGCACCGGAGTGGATGTCCGAGAAGGCCGTCAGCATCGGCGCCTACGTGGTGGCCACGGGCATCTTCACCGTGCTGGGCACCGTCCCGCCGGTCCTGGGCAGCAAGAACGTGGCCGCGCTGCTGACGCAGGGGGCCAATGACGTCGTGGGAGCCGCCTTTGCCGTGGAAGCGGATCCCAAGAAAGCGGCAGCGCTCATCGTGGAGCACATGAAAGGGAAGCGGGCCAAGCTGGGCCTGCCCTTATAACAGCTTTCGCTTGCCAAGCGGAGAGGGGCGGTAAGGTGAAAATACGCATTAACGGCATCGACTGCGAGGCGCAGCCCGGCGAGTTTATCCTGGACGTGGCCAGGAGAAACAACATCTATATTCCCACTCTTTGCCACCACGACGCATTTGCCGGAGAAGCCCGCTGCCGCCTCTGCATCGTGGAAGTCGTCGAAAGGGGGAGAAGCAGGGTGGTCACCTCCTGCGTTTACCCCGTTGCCGGGGAAATCGAGGTGGCCACCGATACCGAAAAAATCAGGTCCCTGCGGAAGACACTGCTCATGCTGCTCCTGGCCCGGACGCCGCAAAACGAGACCATCAAGAAACTGGCCCGCGAGTACGGCGTTACGGAGGTGGCGCGCTTCGAGAGCGATCCCCAAGAAGAGTGCATCCTCTGCAATCTCTGCGTCAGGGCCTGCGAGCAACTCGGGGCCGGGGCCATCTATGCTGTGAACAGGGGTGTAACCAAGAAGGTGGCCACCCTCTTTGAAGAGCCGGCGGAGGAATGCATCGGCTGCGCCGCCTGTGCCGCCATCTGCCCCACGGGGGCCATCAAGGTCCTGGAGAAGGAGGGCAAGCGCATCATCTGGAACCGGGAATTCGAGATGGTGCCCTGCTCGAACTGCGGCCGGCCTTTTGCCACCGCGGAGCAGCTAGCCTTCTACAGGGCCAGGCTGAAGGTGGCGCCGGACAGGTATGGCGGGGACCGCCTCTGCGAAAACTGCCGGCAGAAGAGGGCCGCGGAGCTCGCCTCCCTCATGTCTCCAGCCCGCCTGCGGTAAACCGCCGTAAATGCAAAGCACCCGGGGCTGCCCCACCAGGCAGCCCCTTTTCCCGTAATGCCATTGTGACTATTTAACTAGTTAGCAGAAACGGCTTTTGTCCCCTCCGCCCGCCTGTCTTTGGAGCCAGCCCCACAACCTTGCGTAAGAGTAAAGGCCCCCCTTTTTATAGGGGGTAAGGGGGATTTTATCTTTCGGAGAAGCCGTAGCGCTCGATGATCTCGATGTTCTGGCGGTATTTATCCTTGAGCCATTCCAGCTGAGACTGGCTGAGGTTGAATTTTTCAGGCCCCTCGGCAAAGACCTCGGAGAGGAGCAGCATGCGGTGGCGCCAGTTGCGGTAGCACCAGTGGATATCGTAGTCAACGCCGCTGACCCAGGCCTTGCCGCTATCCATGTCCTTGGAGAGCTCCAGCGTGAGCAGCATGCCGAATTCCACCAGGTCGGTGGGTGTAGAGGGGTAATGCTGGTCCGTATAGAAGTTGCCTAGGGAGTAGATCACCGGGACAGAGCGGGTTTCACCGTCCTCTCCCCGCACTTCTATCCATTCGCAGGGCTGCACGAGCTTGGGATGCCCGCCAATGATCATGTCGGCGCCCGCTTCGGCCATCTCCCGGGCCGCCTCCCGCTGCCGCTCGAAAGGGGCATCCACATACTGTTCGCCCCAGTGGGGGACAACCGCCACCAGGTCCGCCCCGGCGGCGCGGGCTCTCTTGATGTCGGCAATAATGGGGCTGATATCCTTGAATTCGGGGTCGGGGCTGTTGGGAATCAGGTTCACCGCATACTCCTCCCCCGCGGGGACGGGAATGCCGTTGGTCCAGTAGGTATAGGCAACAAAAGCCACCTTGATCCCGTTTATCTCCACCATGTCCACGGCCTCCCGCTCCTCGGGGTTGAGGTAGGCGCCGGTAGTGTAAAAGCCCAGCTCGCGCACGTTGTTCAGGGTGGCGTGCAGCCCTTCCACACCCCGGTCGAGGCAGTGGTTGTTGGCCAGGACATAGAGGTTGAAGCCGGCCCTCTTCAGGGCCTTGGAGAGCTCAATGGGCGCATTGAAGGTAAGGATGCCTCCCTTGGTATGGCCGGTATAGCCGGAAACTCCCCAGAACTTTAAATCCGGCCCCGCCTGCATCGTCTCCAGAGTGAGCATGGCGATATCGGCATCCTGAATATGGGGAGCGAGGTGCTCAAAAGCGGGCCAGAAATCGTACTCCCCGCCGCCAAGGTGGTTTTCATCGAGGATCGCCAGGTGTGGGTAAAGTCCTCCCACGGCCTTCAAGGTAATGGTGCGGATATCCCTCTCCACGGCGGGCTCCTCCCCGGGCTCGAGAGGGCCCCCATCTTCCGGCGGCGCCGGGCGAAGCGGAGAAAACAGGTCCAGCTTCACCCCCGCCACGATGACAAGGGCAAGTATGGCCAGCAAGGCAAAGAGATGGATGCGGCGCAAGGTGCACACTCCCCCGGTTCAATTCTATTCAGGCACAGCCTTATTCATGCGGCGGCACTGGAAGGCAATTTTCCGCCCCTACCGCTCTTCTTTCATATAGTCTGGCTTCTTTTCAGAGAAACCGTACATCTCGAGAATCTCCACGTTTTCCTGGTGCTTTTTCTTTAACTTTTCAAACTGCGCCGCGGAAATGTTATACTGGGCGGGACCGTTCTCGAAAACATCCTGGAGAACCAGGATGCGGTGGCGCCAGTTCCGGTGGCACCAGTGGATTTTATAGTCCACGTCGTTGATCCAGGCCCTCCCGCTGTTCATATCCTTGGCCAGCTCCACGCGCAGCAGGATGCCGTATTCCACCAGGTCGGTGGGAATGCCTTCCTGCGGCAGGTAATGCTGGTTGGTAAAGAAGTTACCCAGGGAATAGGCCACCAGGGTGGCGCGGCGGGAGCCGTCTTCTCCAGTGGTATAGATCCAGTCCATGGGATTCAGGACGTGGGCATGGCCGCAGATAATCATGTCCGCCCCGGCTTCGGCCAGCTTCCTGGCGTCTTCCCTCATCTTCTCGGTTGGCTCGGTATGATACATGCGGATATCGCCCCAGTGAGGGTAAACCGCCACCAGGTCCGCCCCGGCGGCGCGGGCGCTCTTAATGTCGGCAATGATGGGGCTGAGATCCTCAAATAGGGGGATGTAGTTCACGGCATAGGCATGCTCCTTCGGAATGGGGACCTCCGATCGGTCGGTGTAGGAGATGAAGGCCACCTTGATGCCGTTGATATCCACGATTACCGGCGTGTCTCTCTCCTCCTGGCTGAGATAGGCCCCGGTGGTAATGAAGCCCAGGCGGCGCACGTTCTCCAGAGTGGCCCGCAGGCCGTTTAAGCCGCGGTCGAAGATATGGTTGGTGGCGCAGGCATAGAGATCCACCCCGGCTTCCTTGAGGGCCTCGGAAAGCTGCAGCGGCGCGTTAAAGCCCAGGGTGGCCCCGCCGTAGCCGAATTCGGCCCCCGCCTGGTTGGTCTCCAGGTTCAGCGTGGTAAAGTCAGAGGCCTGGAAGTAAGGGGCCAGGTATTGGAAGCAGGGCGAGTAATCGTAGTTGTCCCCCCCGAGGTGGGCTTGCGTGATCTGGGGCATGTGCGGGAACATGTCTCCCACCGCGGTAAGGGAAGCGGTGCGAATATCAGGCTCGGGTTCAGAATCCGGCTCCGGCCCTTCTCCAACTTGATCCGGATCCTCCGGCTCTTGCGGCACCGGGTGGAAAAAAGAAGGAATATCCAGCTTAACCGCCGCCACTATCACCGCGGCCAGCGCAATTAGCAACAGAAAGATATGAATACGGCGCATGGGGTGCACTCCCTTTTTTTTAAGCGTATTTTTCGTACCATTATACCAGAACATTGCCGCTCACAGCGGCGATTTTTCTGCCGCCCCTCCTTTTATAAGGCCTCAGCGCTTCCCGGCAAACATTTGCATTATAAAGAATACACATGCTAATTCACAAGAGGGGAAAATGGGACCTTTATCGAAAATATGATATGAAGCCCAATTTTTACATAAATATAGAAAGTATAGAAAGGAGTGCAGATCAAGTTGGTCGACAAAAGTTTAAGCAGTTACGCAAGGTATGCCATAGAGGGGATTGGTCACGTTATCGAAAACTTTGGCCCCAGGGATCCGGGCAGCGAGGGAGAAAAATCTGCCCAGGAGTTCGTGGCCCAGGAGATGGCCCGCTACACTGATGAAGTAAAATGCGAGGAGTTTACGGTACACCCCAAGGCTTTTATGGGTTTTATGCCTGTCATCGGCGTGCTGCTCATTGCCGCAACCGCCCTTTACTGGCTGGGCTATGCCCTTCCCTCTCTCGTATGTACTTCGCTGGCCATGCTGGTTTTTCTGCTGCAATTTCTTTTTTACCGCCGCTTCCTGGACCCCTTTTTCCCTGCAGCCAAGTCGCTTAATGTTACGGGGATATACAGACCGGTAAAAGAAACCAAACGCCGGGTATTCATCTGCGGGCATATTGATGCCGCATACGAGTGGCGCTTCTTTATTAATGGCGGGAGAATCCTGTTGATTTTGGTCATTGTCGGAACCATGGCTAGCGCCCTGTTGAAACTAGCCATTGATGCCTATGCCGTTGTCACGGTGGGTGCAGTGGGGACGCCGGCAGGGGCAGCCCGGGTCCTGGGCTTTGTCCAGCTCGTTGGAATTCCCTTTTTCCTGGCGTCGCTCTTTTTCAGCGACTTTAAAAAGGTGGTCCCCGGGGCCAACGACAACCTCAGCGGAGTCTTCACCGCCATGGCCGTAGTGAAATACCTGAGTGACCAGGGAATCCGCTTCCAGCACACCGAGGTTTGCTGCCTCTCCACCGGTGCAGAAGAGGCCGGTTTGCGGGGAGCCAAGGCCTTCGCCAAAAAGCATGCCCGGAACCTAAGTGACGCCGAAACCATTTTTATCGTGCTGGAAACCCTAGGGGAACTGGAGCACATGAGCGTATACAACCGGGATATGAGCGGCACGGTAAAAAATGATCCCCAGGTATCCGCGCTGCTGCAGCTTGCCGGGAAAAAGTGCGGCCTGGATCTGCCGCTGTCCAGCATCTACCTGGGTTCATCGGATGCCGCGGCATTCTCCCAGGCCGGCCTGAAGGCCTCCGCCCTGGCGGCCATGGACCCCTCCCCGGCCAGGTATTACCACACCAGGCTTGATGACAAGGAGAATTTATCCGAGGAGTGCATTGAAAAAGCAATCGAGGTTCTCCTGGAAGCCGTAAAGATTTTTGATGAGAAAGGGCTGCAGATATAGATATTCAAAATCAGAAGCCGGAAGTATCGCCGATTTGGGGGCGGGCATGGAAGCCCGCCCCTACGCAATTGAGAGGTAAGCCCCCCTTTGGAAAAGGGGGGTTTTCTTTAGCGTGGCTGGAAGAGGAGCTTGCGCTCCAGCGACTTGATCGCCGTTGGGTCAAAAAGGCGCTCCTTGTATTCCATCCCCAGCCACATTTCCAACTGGTCATCATAGTGCCTGCTCCTAAAATGGCCCGAATTGCCGATGGCCAGCACATCATAGGCGGTATGATCAGAGAGGTCAATGACGTAGCGCCAGGGGGCGCCTCCGTAAACGTCGTAGGGCAGCTCCTCCGGCCGCGGGGTAAATCCCATCATTCCCGGGGTAGAGTAGCTCCCGCCCACGGGGAAGGGGCCGCGGTTATATTTGCTCTTGCTCACATCGTCTCCTATGTAATGATTAAAGGTCAAGGTGTGAAGGTCTCCCCAGCGCCACTTCTCCACCTTGTCGCCCAATTTCTCCTGCAAAATGCTTACCGTTTTCCGGAAGGCCTGCTGCACGGCCAGGTCGGGGTCATCTGTCCAGCTGCTCTCCCCGGTCATGAGAATCCGGTCGAGCACATCCAGGATGGAGTTATATTCAAAAAAGCGCTCAAGCAACTCCTCTGAAACGTGAGGCCCAAAGATCTCCTTGCCAATAAGGGGATAGAGAGTATGGAATATCGCCGCTCCGGGGGAATCGACGGCGTCAACGGGATTCACCCCGTAGCGCTCCAGCTCGGCCAGGGCGCTTGCTTCCATCTCGCTCAACTCCGCACCCGCCAGCCTCTGCAGCAGCACCGGGACCATCGTCTCAGCATGCTGGTTGTAAAAGCTGGCCTGCACCGCCATCATATCCTCCAGGGTCAGTTCGCTGCGCCCCTCCAGTTGGTGCAGGATGGATAGGGCCCGCCCCGGCGGCACCCACTCGTAAGTCAGGTGATAGGGATAATCATCGCCCACCACCTTATGATTGGCAGTAACGATGAGCCCCGCCGGCGGGTTGTAAAGCGAGGGGATCTCTTCCCAGGGAACAAAGCCTTCCCAGGCGTATTCATCCGTCCAGCCCGGCACTGGCAGTAGCCCGTTGCCCGCCTCCTGGTGGCTCCTGCTGCGGATGGGGAAGAGGCCGTTGGCCAGGTAGCCGATATTTCCCTCCACGTCGGCAAAGACAAAATTCTGAGCCGGGGCCATGAAATTCGTCAGGGCGGCGCGAAACTCTTCAAAGTTGGTGGCCCGGATCATCCCAAGCATGGCCTCCGCCTCCAGGGTGGCGTCCAGGCCGGTCCATCGCAACGCCAGCGGCCTTTCCAGGCCAACCATGTCGGAGATTACGGGCCCGTGATGCAGGGTTTCCCTGATGCGAAGCGGAACATCCTCGCCGCCCCGGACCTTGATCACTTCATCATAAACCTTCGCCCGGCACCACTCGCCGTTGTACAGGTAAAGAGTGTCATCATCCTCCTTAAACTTGATCTCGTAGAGATCCATGACGTCGGGGTTTACATTGGTCTCACCCCAGGCTATATGTTCATTAAAGCCGGCAATAACCCCGGGAATGCCGGGAAAGATGACCCCGGTAACGCTGTATTCAGGGACAGAGAGATAATTGGCATACCAGATGGGAGGCAGATCGAGCGTGAGATGCATATCGTTGGCCAGCAAAGCGCCTCCCGTGGCGCTATGTTCAGGCGCCACCACCCAGTTGTTTGAACCGATGCCCCGCCCCCCGGGGGCAAGCCCGGCCATCTTGCTCAAGCGCAGCAGCTTCGCCGCCGCGGCGCCGTCAATGATCTGCTGCGCTCTCTCGATAATGGAGGGACCATAATCGGCATAGGCGGGAAAAAGCTCCGCCGCCATCTCCATGCCCACCTCTTCTACGAGGGCAGAAAGGAAAAGCTCCGTCTCCATGTTCCCACCCAGCGCCCAGGCCATCATCTTGGCAATGGAGAGAGTGTCCACCGGCTCCCAGGGCTCCGGCTGGTAGTCGAAGAGAATAAACTCGGGCGGAAGATTGTCCCTGTTCTGCTCTATGTATGCATTTACGCCGGCGGCATAGCTTTCCAGCAGCACCCGGCACTCTTCTGAAAGCGCCTCCAGGCTCCGCGCCGCGGCCCGCCGGAAGCCAATGGTCCGGGAGAAGATATCGTCTTCTATGTAATCCGGTCCCACGATTTCCGAGAGGCGCCCGGCAATAGCCCGCCTGGTAAGGTCCATCTGGAAGAGGCGTTCCATGGCGTGGATGTAGCCCTGCGCGAATACCAGGTCGCGCTCGTTTTCGGCAAAGATATGGGCGACGCCGTAATCGTCAAAATAGACCTCCACCCTCGAGCTCACGCCGGTAACAACAACGCCTTCGTATACCGGAAGGCCGCTCTCCTGTTTGAAATACCATTTCAACCAGTCAGTAAAACCCGTCTTTTCGGGGGCGCAGCCTCCCAGCACCGGGGCACAAAAAAAGAACAGCAACAGGAAAAGCAGCGCCGCTACAGATTTCTTCATTTACAGACCTCCTCTTTATATTTTAAATTGAGCTTTTTTACGGGATGTTGCATCAAGGAAGGGGAGGAAATATTGCTATTATAAATAATTATATCTATATTCTGATAGAGGTGTCAACGGGGTTAGCCTGTAAATTTTGTCAAATAACCTGGCACATTATTGCCTAAATAGTCTATTTAATGTATGATAGTACTAATTCAAAGGCAAGGGGGAATTGTATGCTCAAAATCCTTAAGTGGCTTTTGCCGGCAATTATTGCCCCTGAAGAACCGCTGTCCCCGAATGAGCTAACCAGGCTGAGTACTGAAGTGGCACTTTATTTAAGGAACAATCCCCTTTTAAAGCGTGCCTTTGCCATTGCCGCCTGTTTTGTAAATGTCTATCCCCTCATCTTTACCGGGAGAACCCTGCACCTGCTAAAGCCGGAAAAACGCCAGCTCTACCTGAACCGAATGCACCTTAGCAGGTTTCCCTTCTGCCGGAACCTGGTCATGCTGGCCGGACTGCCGATAAAATTAATCTACTACTCCCAGGAAGCGGAGCAGGAACGGCTGGGTTTCAAGGCCCGGGCTTTAAAGGAAGAAGCATGTCGAAGAGTGGTCATCCGTTGTTAAAGTATCCGCTAGGATGAAATATTTTCAAGGAGGCAGCAATGAAGCGTTACCTTCAAAAAGAATGGCCACGGGAAATGGAAGCCGATATCGCCGTAATCGGCTCCGGAGCAGGAGGAGCCGTGGTGGCCAAGGAGCTGGCAGAACTGGGCTATAGCGTGGTCATAATCGAAGAAGGCCGCTATTTTACCCGTCATGATTTTAACCTCAATCCCCTGGAATCAGCCCTCAAAATGTACCGCCAGGCCGGCCAGACCTTCACTTACGGCACCCCCCTATTCCTGCTGCCGCTGGGCTGCACCGTAGGTGGAACCACCACCATCAATTCGGGCACCTGCCTGCGCATGCCCCGGCACGTCCTGAAGCGGTGGCATGTTGTTCATGGCCTGACAGACATTGACGAAACAGAGCTGGATCTCATATACAAAGCCGTGGAGGAATTCCTTTTCGTAAAGCGGGCCGACCCGGCAACAGCAGGTCTAAACGCGCAAATTTTCCTGGAAAGCGCACAAAAGCTGGGACTCTCCGGCGGCTGGCTGCCCCGCAACGCCAAGGATTGTGAAGGTTTCGGGGTTTGCGCCTTCGGCTGCCCCTCAGATGCAAAGCAGAGCATGAACGTATCCTACATCCCCGCCGCTTTGGCCGCCGGGGCCACGCTGCTGAGCGAATGCCGCGCGGAAAAAATATTGATCCATAATGGCTGCGCCGCAGGAGTAATGGCCATAGCGCTAGGCCCTGAGCCAAGGGAAATTAAAATCAACGCCCGCATTGTTGTTCTGGCTGCAGGAGCCATATACAGCCCCTACCTGCTGTTAAAACAGAAGATCTGCAACTCCTCCGGCCAGGTCGGCCGCAACCTGCATATACACCCCTGCGTCTCCACGATAGCAGAACTGGACTGCCGCCTGGACAATCCGAAGGGGATCCCCCAGAGCAGCTACGTGGATGAATTTGCCGCTGATGGGATTATGCTGGAGGGCGGGACCATGCCGCCATCCATCCATTCTCTCAACCTGCCCTTCTCGGGAAAATTCCATCGCGCGCACATGAACCGCTACCCCTATACCGGCATTTTCGGCGGGATGATCTCGGAAGTCGCCTCCACGGGCCGAGTATTATATAAACCTCGTTTAACAAAAGGGCCCCTGGTCACCTACTCTTTCAGGGGAGTCGATATAGAAAAAGCGAAATTCGCCGTGCTGGTGATGGCCCGGATCTGGTTTGCAGCGGGGGCCAAAAAAGTAATCACCCCGATTTACAATTTCTACGAGATCAGCTCCGAGCGGCAGCTCCTCCAGCTGGAGCGGGCCAGGTTGAAGCCGTCAGATTTCGACGCGCTGTCCGCCTACCATCCCATGGGCACCTGCCGCATAGGCGCTGACCCAAAGTATTCCGTGGTCAAAAGCAGCGGCGAAACCTGGGACGTGGAACGTCTTTACATCTTAGACGGGAGCATCATTCCCACCTCATTCGGGGTTAACCCGCAGCTGACGATCATGGCCCTGGCCATGCGAGCCGCGGCCATTATTGATGAAAGATTGCAGGGCGAAGCGCAAAGGAAATCGAACAACGTTGTAGGGAGGAGCCGGACATGAAAAAATTGTTGGCGGCAGCAATCATCCTGGCAATGTGGCTTATAATGATGCCCCTGGGCAGCTTTTTGCTGGACCCAGGCCTGCTGATCCTCATCGGCCTGCTCATAGTTTATATTGCCCGGAGGCTGCTCGGGCAGCAGGTAAAAGAACAGATTTTCATCCCGCTCCTGGCGGCAGTGACTCTGGTTATCTTCTACTGGGGCAGCCTTTCGCTGTATTTCAACCAGCCCTACGTAGATTTCCTGCACCGCTTTGCCGCTTTATTTCCCCTGATTGGCGAATCGCCTTCGGGATTTAACTTCATGCTCTGCTCGGGGATTTTCAATTGTCCATACATAACGCCACAAGAGGCCCCCTTTTACGTCCACCTGGCCGGCGGATTTATCTTCGCCACCTATCCGCTTTGGCTATACCTGGGCATCCGCCTCGGCTGCAGGCTGATGCCGCATAGTTACAGCTAGGAGGTATGGGCGTCATGCCAAGGAAAAGAAAGCTCGGGCTATTAACCCTGCCGGTTTTTGTCCTTTTATTGGCCGCAATCCCTCTCTTTGCCGGCGATGCGGCGGCGAACAATGAAAAGGGCGGCGAAGAGCTTTACTTTACCATACTCCATACCAACGACGAGCACGCGACGATAATCCCCCGCGGCCCGGCCATAGACTTCCACCCGGAGGCGGAAAACCAGACCGTGGGCGGATTTGCCCGCCTGGCCGCCGCGGTGCGCGATATACGCGCCGCGAAAGCGGCCCTGGATGAGCCGGTCCTCTTGATCAGCGCCGGCGACTTCACCGGGGGAACTGTTTTCAGCTGGCTAACGCTGCAAGGCCAAGCCACTGAATTGAAGCTAATGCAACAAATGAGCTACGATGTTGCCGCCATCGGCAACCATGAATTCGATTACGGCCCCGACGTGCTGGCCCGCTGCCTGGCCGAGGCTGGCTACCCGGAGGCGCACGCGAAAACGGCCCTGCTGGGCACAAACCTGCTCATCCCGGAAGATCACCCCCTGGCCTCTGCCGAACTCAAGGACATCCATGTCCTGGAACTTGAAAACGGGCTGCGCCTCGGCTTCTTCAGCCTGATGGGCAAGGAAGCCACCAATGTGATCGTGAATCGGGGGCCCGTGGAAATGAGCGACCAGGAAAAGACGGCCCGTGAAGCCGTCTCCCGCCTGCAAGAGCTGGGCGTGGACCTGGTCATCGCCGTCACCCACGCCGGTGAAAAGGAAGATAGGGAGCTGGCCGAGAAAGTGGAGGGCATAGACATTATCGTGGGGGGGCATTCGCACACGGCCCTGGAGGAGCCGCTTCTCGTCAACGGAACGCTCATCGTCCAAACGGGGTCCTTCCTGCGCCACCTGGGCATCCTGGAGCTTTTCTACAATCGCTCCACCGGTGAGGTGAGAGCGCGGAACGGCGAAAGCGGCACCCCCTACCTGCTGCCTCTCGATCATGCCATACCCCTGGACCCGGATATGGAGAGGGCCGTAGCGGAGGTCACCGCCGCCGCCGACAGCCTCGTCAAGGAGCTAACCGGCGGTCTTGTTGAGCATATCCTGGAGCCAGTGGCCGCTTCAGATTTCATCCTGCAGAATAATCCGCCAAATGAAGAGAACCGCATGGGCAACTTTGTCACCGACGCAATGCGCTTTATCGTAGAAGAAAAAACAGGACGCAAGGTTGACTTTGCCTTCCAGGGCAGCGGCATCATTCGCCACCCGGTAATTCCCGGCACGGCGGCTCACTCCCGGGGTCTCATTACCTTCTACGACATCACTGAAGCGGTGGGCCTGGGGCGCGGCCCCGACGGCAGCCCCGGCTACCCCCTGGCCGGAGCCTACTTCACCGGGGAAGAGGTGCTGCGCATGCTGGAAATCTCATCCATCGCTTCACAATACATGGGCGACGACTACTTCCTGCAGGTTTCGGGCCTGCGCTACAAGTACGACCCGGAGAGGGTTTTCCTCTTTTGGATCCCCTGGCTGGATCTCCCCTTCCCCAGCACCAGGGCGGTGATTAAAGCGGAACGCTATACCGGCAGCGGCCCGCAAACCGGTGCCGACGAGGATTACAGCCCCCTGCTGCGCGGGGACGACAACCTTTACTACGTGGTCGCGGACTATGCCCTGCTGGAGGCGGCCCTGCCGCAGGCCAATGCACTGCTGCCATGGATGGCCCTTGAACCAAAAGACAGCGATGGCAACGTGGTGGAGGATATTACCAAGCTGATTATCTACGACGGCAACAAGGAACTGAAGGTCTGGCAGGCGGTAGTGGAATACTTAAGCAGGCAGCCTGAAGGACCATCAGGCTACCCCACGGTGAATCCCTATTACAGCGAAACGGGAAGTCGCATCGGCACAGTGGAGACAATGCGCCCCGGTACGGCCGTGGCACTTTTCTTCATGGTCCTTTGGGACATAACCCGGCCTTATATACTGCTGCTGCCCCTCCTCCTGCTGGCCGCTGCCGCCTGGAGCATCATGCGCCGCAGGAGCAGTGCGGCCCGGAAAAGAGGATAGAAAGGAGAAGAAATAGAGTGATGGATAAAAGCAAGGTTTCTCCGCTGCCCTTGCTAAACCAGGTGCTCTATGCCAGCGGCAGCTTTGCCTTTACCCTGCTGGAGAGGCTGATTATTCTTTACGCCGTCTTTTACTACCTACCGCCAAAGGAGCTGGGACTGCACAACCTGGTGCCGGAGCGAACCTACTTCGGCTTTGTCACCGTTACCGGCACGGCCTTGCTGCTTGGGCGGGTCTTTGACGCCCTGGCCGACCCCGTTGTGGCCTCGCTGAGCGACAACAACCGCTCGCGCATCGGGCGGCGGAAGCTGTTCCTGCTTCTCAGCGCACTGCCATTCGCCCTCTTTACCTTTCTCGTCTTCACGCCGCCGCAGCCGGGGCAGGAAGCGCTGGTTAACGGCGCCTGGCTGGCCGCCCTAATGTGCCTCTTCTACATTGCCTTTACCGCCTATGTCAACCCTTTTCTGGCGCTCATGTCCGAGCTGGGGCATACCAATTCGCTGCGGATCAACCTTTCCACCTTCATGGCCTTTTTCGGCCTGATGGGGATGGTCCTCATCACCATCTTCTTCCCCCAGGTTGTGGCCCTGTTCAAGGCAGGAGGCATGGAGACGCGCCTGGCCTATCGCCTGGCTATCGGCGGCTTTTCCCTGCTGGCGCTCCTGATCCTCTACCTGGTCACCTTCTCCTTCGACGAGAGAAAGCATTGCCTGCCGGCCAGACCCTCCGGCGCGGGCACGCTGGAGTCGCTGACCAAGACTTTTGCCGTGCGCCCCTTTCGCATCTTTCTCGCCGGCGAGATGTTCCTGCAGTTCGCCATGAACGTAGTCACCCTGGGTTTAATGTACTACGCCGTAGTCATATTCCGACGGGAGGAAAGCTTTATGACGGTGCTGGCCGGGATCGTTATCGGCGTGGCGCTGCTCAGCTTTCCCTTTGTCAATAGAATGGCCAAGCGGATCGGCAAAAAGAAGATGATCATGAGCGGGATGCTTATTCTCGGTATTGCCACGGCGGTAATCTTCCCGCTGAGCTTTAACATGGAGGGGGCGGCCTTCTATATCGCTCTGGGCATGATCGGCCTCTGCGGCTTGCCGCTGGCCATACTCACCATATTGATCAATCCCACCATCGCCGACATGGCCCGCGCCGAAGCGATTCGCAGCGGCGAGAGCCGCGAAGCCATGTTTTTCGGGGCCCGGGCCGTGCCGCTCAAGGCCACCATAGCCCTGACCGGGGTGATATTCACCTACCTGCTCTCCACCTTCGGCAAGGATGTGGCCGAACCCCTCGGAGTCCAGTTGAGCATTCTGGCGGTCTCCGTGGCCAGCTTTATCGGCTTTATTGTCTTTTCTCGCTACCCGGAAAAAGAGGTCCAGAAATGGCTGGAGTAATTCCTGAAAGGCAGGGTAATGTGAAATAGTTAGCCGCCATACCGGCTTGATTTAATCCAGGGCTGTCCGATAGGTCAACCGGTATTTTGCCCCGCCCCGCGGCGGGATTCCACGCCCGCCCGAACCCTGCTGGTCATTGCGGCCAACTGTTGCATATCGCACTACCATCATCACCGGTGAAATATAGGCATTTAGGCAGTATAGGCCTTTTGCTTTTATCGCGGTATTTGTATTGTATTGCGGTGCGTCCTCGGGCGGCTCATGAGCCGCTCCTACAACCTTGATGGATGCTGCCTGGTGGATCCGTTACCAGCAACCAGGCCCGGAAAAGCCGTGGGGGCGGGCTTCCACGCCCGCCCGCTCTTTTGGGGCGGTCCCTAAAAGACTTTTAGACAGCGGATCAGGCTTTTTGCTTAGCTCCTGCTTTTTTACTGCTTCGGGCGCCGGCGGAAGATATCCGAAGATAGATCGTGGCAATTATGGCGCCCAGGAGGATAAGAATAAAGACAAGGCCCAGGATGATCGCCGCGGGATTGGGCACGCGCGCCGCCAGTTCAATATGGTTGCTCCCCTCGAGAGAGAGGGCCCACTCCAGGGTGCGCTCATCCGCGGTAATACTGGTGGCATTATGCTCCAGGGGCCGCACCGGTAGAGTCAAGAGGAAGCGCATATCGGGGGGAAAAAGGGCAAAGACCTTGTTATTCTCTTCCCCAATGAGATGGCTCAAGTCAACATCAGCGTTCAGGTAGTAGGTCGTGGTTAGCGCCTTCTTCTCCACCGTGAAGATGTCCCGCCCCTCCAGGCCCATGTCCCGGGCCAGGCTCAATCCAGCGAGTTCCTCCACGGATTGCAGCTTTTTCGTCGCCTTAAAGCCGATCAGGCTGTCACCGGCATAGTCGGCCACCTCGAAACCCTGCCGGGCAAGCTCCTCCCTTTTCTCCTTTAAGAATTTCTCTTCCAGTTCCGGATACAGGGCCAGCAGCGCCCGGGGCAAGGTCAAGGTGATATCGATATCGGAAGTCAGGTCCCGGTTAAGGGTCAAATGGAGGCTGAACTTTACGCACCCGCTTAAGATTAGCGGTGCGGCCACGGCAAACAAGAGCAGCAAAGCAATTTTTTTCACTGTAGACATCCCCCTGGACCCCCTTAACCAAAACACATTATCAAGCAGGAACGGGCTTTTCAACTGCAGCGGCCAATTATTTTTTAGACTTGCGCCGCTTTCCCTTGCTGGAAAGCGCTTTCTTTTCATCCTCCTTGGCTCTTCTGGTTAAATGCAGCAGCAGAGCCGTTGAGAACAGGAAGAGGGGCAGGCTAAACAGCTGGGCCGCCGAAAGGCCTAGGAACACCATGTGGCTGTCCGCTTCCCGGAAGAATTCGGTGATAAAGCGCAGCAAGCCGTAAAGTGAACCCAGCGCGACCAGGTTGAAGCCATCAAAGGGGCGCCGGTGATGCATGGCCCGGAGAAAGATAAAGATGAGGAAAGCCCCGAAGGAAGCGTATAGCTGCACCGGGTGCCGGAAGAGGTTGTCCACGCGGGGAACAACCACCGCCCAGTAAACCCCGCTGGGCTTGCCGTAGCAGCAGCCGCTCAGGAAGCAGCCAATGCGCACGATGGCATAGCCCAAAATAAGGTACGGGCACCAGAGATCGGCTATTTTGCCAAAGTTCTGTTTTCGCAGGCGGCTCCAAACAAAAGCAGTGAGAGTGCCGAGGATGAAGGTCCCGTAGTAGGATAAGCCCGTAAATCGCGGCAGAAATATCCTCTCCGGGTGGAGGCTGTAAAAATCCCAGTTCAGGATAACGTAAAGAGAGCGGGCTCCAATGTACCCCATGATTATGGTAATGATAGAACCCTCAAGCATGAGCTTGAGGTTGAATCCCTCCCGCCTCGCCTGGATAAGCGCCGCCGTAAACCCGACTATTATGGCCACGACCATCATCGCCGAATAGCCGTAGACGGGGTAATCGCCAATTTTGAAGAGGTACGGGACCAAGATGTCTCGCCCCTAGTATAGAAGATAATTACATGTTCGCCATTTACCCAGGCGATCCTCTAATTCACGCCGGGCAGACCCAGGTGCAAGCCCTTTTTACACTCAGCTCACTTCAGCTTCCCTTTTTCGAAAAGAAAATTAATCGGAAAGGGGGAGCGCCTCCAAGGACAGCTCTCCCCCTTTCTTTTTCCTGGTACGCATGGGGCTACCCATTGGGGACAGCCCCATGCTCCTACTATTTGAAATACTCTATTACATCATTGAGCTGCTCTTTATTTGCCTCTATCCACGGAAGCAGCTGCTCCTTGACTGTAGTCCTTGCCAGTTCTTCCAGGTTGCTGGGATCACCCTGCTGCAGCATCTTCAATAGCTCCGGCAGTATCTTTAACGCTTTCGGGATCGTTTTGCCCACGGTTTTGATTAAATCCCACGTGCTCTTGAAGAAATTCTTCTCCAGCTTAAAGCCGAACGGCGTTTCCACGGTTTCTAAGTCATAGTGGTGGTATCCCGTTAACGAGAATACAAAGTCGCGTTCAAGCCCTTCATTTAATGGCGGCGATGGGAAGACAGCATCAATTTTATTGCCATGCGGCAGCCTGGCCCTCAGTTCGTCTGATGGGTCGAGAACCACGGACAGAACATCCAATTCCCCGTTAAGAAGGGCTGATTCCGGCTTGATCTCGTGGACCTTAACAACCTGGTCCTCAGAGTAATCTATGGCCACGGAGTGGAAAACAAAGAAACCGCTGGGCGACTTTAACCTTACCTTTAGCACGCCGGAACCCTTGTCAACGCGGCTCAGATCGAGGGGAATCAACGCTTCGTAAAGCCTATCCGCATGTTTCGGCGGATCCCACATCTGGCGGATCAGATCTTGGAGGACCCATCTTTCTCCGTCCCAAACCTCGATCTGCAAGTCACCGGAATACAGGAAATCGATAATCCCATCCTTGAGGGATTGAACAGAGCTGAATACTTCCTCGATCCACCACTGGTTGTTCACGGCATCGATCTGCTCCAGGAACATCAGCGCCGCTGCTTCCCTCAAAAGATCGTTCTTAACTGCAACCATGAACTTGGCCCGGGTTGCATCTGCTTCAACGGGAAACTCCGCCACGTAAAGATCCAGGAATTTTTCCTCGTCATAGCGACGCATATAATCAGATCTTACCCAGCGGCCATCGGTAGTGATCTCTTCAAGCAGATCCTGCTCTTCGTCATTGTAGAACGCCGTTGGAGCGATCCTTTCCTTGATCGTGTAAATGTTGCCGTGGCGATCGGGGAGCACCTCAATTACGCCGGCATCCGCCGGGTAATCAACCACCCACAGGGAGAAGCCGTTGACAAAGGATTTTTGCCGCGCCTCTTCGATGAGTTTTATGCGGTACTCGCCGTCTATTTCGGCCAGGTTGCTCAGCTGGTAATAGCCGGTCTCTTCGAGGACCTTGTTCCAGGATCCGCTGATTGCCGCATGCTCGAAATGATACTCCTCACCATCGAAGGTGTATACATAGGGGCAAGTCGATTGCCGATCGAACTGGGCTGTAATGGTTGCGCTGGCCAACACGGTATAATCCCTGTTTTGAGCAGTTACACCGTCGCTCCATCGTTGCCAGATGCCGCGCCCTTCAGTGCGCGCTTCCAGGCGAAGCATGGTGCCGTGGGGCACTCCGTTCAGCACGTGCTGATCGCCCCAATCGCGGTTCCATTCACCGGAATTGGTAATGCGAACATCACCGCGGTCATTGTGGCTTACCCTTACGGTGACATTGTAGACTTTTATCCTGAAGTTGGCCACCAGGTGGCGGTCCCTATCCGCAATGAAGGTATAGGTGGCACTGGTGCTCACTACTACTCCGCCTTCGGTCCAGCTGACGAACTCGTACAGCGGGTCACTGGGCGTGGCCTCTACTGTGACCATGGAACCCTCTTCGTAGTAATCGGCGCCTTTAACCGTTCCATATTCAGGGGGATTGGCTTCCACGGTAATGGTATAGCTGGGTATCTCCTCAAAATGGGCTACCAGGTGGAGGTCAGTATCGCCCACGGTGAAGGTGTGCACACTGCCGGCGAGCTGGCCTTCCTCATCCAGGAGGGTCTCTCCATCCGCGCTGCCTATGGTCCACCTGTCAAAGGAGTAGCCTGCCGCGGGGATGGCGGTGATGGTGATGCTTTCTCCTTCGGGGTGCTCCTGGTTTCCGGGGTATTTCCAGCTGGCGTAAAGATCCGCGGCACCCTCCAGCGGAGCCGCTTCCAGGGTGACCTTGCGCAG
>LSQX01351310.1_pt1 | contig 29087 bp, 22 predicted proteins | sample 654561 | NCBI WGS metagenome assembly LSQX01 (sample SAMN04489861, study PRJNA283612) | anaerobic digester metagenome | isolation source: 4 biogas reactors fed with cattle manure at either 37C or 55C with and... | place: Denmark: Kongens Lyngby | collected 2014 | reverse complement strand
CAAGTCACCCGCTGCCACTTCAGCGGCGGCTGGGGGCGCTGCCTGGTGGCCAGCGGCTGCCCGGACCTCCTCGCGCGGAACTGCGCCTTCATGCACAGCATGGAGGCCACGATGTTCTTTCACTGCGAGGGGCTGCGCGTGGAGAACTGCGTCTTCATCAGCCCGCTGATCCACCACATCCTTGTTTCCAACGCGGCGGACGAGCCGTTTTCCGTAGAGAACTGCATTTTTGGGGAGAACACGCGCCACAAGGTGCACATCCCCTTCGTTTCGATCGGCCGGTCGGGGCGCAACAACTGCTTCCACGTGCGGTTGTCGGAATACGACCGGAAGCTGTTCGGATCGGATGGCGGCGGAATGACGCTGCCCGAGTATCGCGAGGCCCGAAGGGAAAGCGATTCGCTGGTCGCCAATCCGCACATGCCGGGCGTTCTCGGTTGGCGGCAAGGCTGGTGCCAGATTCGGGACTACGATTTCGGCGGCCTGTTTGCAGCCAATCCGAAAATCGTCGTCCGCGGCATCGGTTTGCAGCCCGAGGCGTTTCGCGACTTCCACTTCTGGAAAGACTGGCCTTACGACCGGCAGTGGGCGGAAGAGACCGCCGGGCGGCTGGACGCCGCGGAGGCCCTCGTCGAACGCGGCAAGGACGCCGAGGCGCTGGCCGCCTACACGGAACTTGCCGGGACAAGGCCGATGACCGACCGGCTCAAAACGGACGTGCTCGACCGCGCCGCCGAGTGCGCCGCGCGGCTGAAAAACTACGCGCGGGCGATGGAACTGGCGAAGAGCGTTCCGCTGGAGCCGTTTGCGATCCGGCGCCAGATGGCGATCCTCGTCGAGCGGAAGGAGTTCGCCGAATTGGTCAAGTCGTTCTCGAACCAGGCGATGGGAGGCCGAGTCCCGCACACGAGCTGGATCTGCCCCGAAAACGAACAGGTCATGGCCGACGCGTTATACTATCGGGGCATCGCTTATGCGGAATCGGGCGATCTGAAGGCGGCCGAGGCCGACTTGCTGACGATGGTGACCAAGGGGGACCAGTTGGGCTACACGCCCGGCGACAGCGTGCTGGCCGTGGCCTGGAAGCGGTTGGGCGATTTCTATCGGACCTGGCCGGGAGATCACGCGAAGGCCCTGGATGCCTATCGCAAGACGCTGGAGATGAAGAGCAATCCCGAAATCCGCGGCGTGATGGAAGCCGCCGCCGCGGAAGCGCGGAAACTGGAACAAGCCGCCGCGTCGCCGAGAGGCGAGGCGACGCGGCAATAACGCTTCTATTCATCGGCTTTGGGTCGAAGTCGCGATGGGGAAAGCGTTTGCCGTAGACGTTTTGCCGGAAGGAACATCCCCGGCTATGGCGAGCATCGCCAAGATCAACACGAAGGATTTTCAATTCGGCGCAGACGTAAGCACTCAGGGCCGTTTCTCATTTCTCCACACGCCAGTTGCCGCGCCGGTGGCGGTCCGCGAAGCGGATCCCTGAAGTCCGCATGGTGCGCGGAGCGAAGGCGGGCATCCGCCGAGACGGGCAGTGAGAATGTTGCCAGCATGTTATGGCCGCCGCTAGAATGGCTGTTGTTGGCAGCCTTTCGATTGTGCGGTGTCTGCATCCGAAACCGAAAGAACCTCTTGCGCTAATCTAAAAGGAGAGTGCGATGAATGACCGAAAGACGAGCCGCCGCGAGTTCTTGGAGACGGTGGGCGCCGTGGGGGCCGCCTCGGCGATGATCGGCTCCGGCACGGCCCTGGGGGGATTCCTGGCCGACGAGCCGGAACGTTTGGCGCTCGACGGGGGTACGCCGGTGCGATCCAGCGGCCTCGGTTCCGGATCCTACGGCCCCCAGTTCTACGACGAAGTGGAAGAGCAGGAGTTGCTCGACGTGCTCCGGTCGAAATCGCCTTTCCGCCGGGCCGGGGGCAAGGTGGCCCTGTTCGAGCAGGAATACGCCGCCCATATCGGCGCGAAGTACGCCCTCGGGGTCACCTCCGGCACCACCGCCCTGTATGCGGCGATGGCCGCGCTGGAGGTCGGACCCGGCGACGAAGTGATTCTGCCCGCCTGGAACTGGTACGCCGATTACGACGTGATCGTCCTCTCCGGCGCGCTGCCGGTCTTCGCTGAGGTCGACGATTCGTTCGACATCGATCCGGGCGACATCGAGCGGCACATTACGCCCCGAACCAAGGCGATCATTGCCGCCCACCTGGAGGGATGCCCCTGCGATATGGATCCGATCCTCGAGATCGCGCGCAAGCACAAGATCCGGGTGTTGGAAGACTGTGCCCAGTGCTGCGGCGGAAAATACAAGGGGAAGTACGTGGGCACGATCGGCGATATCGGCATCAACAGCTTCCAGCTCAGCAAGACGATCACTTCGGGCGAAGGCGGCGCCGTGACGACGAACGATCCGCTGCTCTACGAGCGAGCGTGCCGTTTCCACGACGTGGGCACGATCGCGCGCTCGTTCAACGAATCGATCGGCAGGGGCGCGCTGGCGGGCTTCGCATCGTGCAACTTCCGCATGAACGAGTTCACCGGCGCGGTGCTCCGCGGACAGCTCAAGAAGCTGGAAACGATCTGCTCGGCGCTGCGGGCCAACGCCAAGAGGGTCCGCGCTGGGATTGCCGACCTCCCCGGGATCAAACTCCGCAAGTCCGGCGACATCGAAGGCGACCTGGGCATGCGGATCTTCCTCGACATGGGCAATCGCGAGCGGCGCGACCAGTTCCTCCGCGCGATCCGCGCCGAGGGAATCTCCGCGAACGGGCCGGGCGGCTCGGCGATCCTTCCCGCCGACGGCCGGGTGGCCAACAAGGCGACGATCCACCCCGACTGGCCGTCGTTCCGCAGCCCCCAAGGCCAGGCGATCCAGTACGGCGCCGAGTGCTGCCCGCGAACCATCGATATCCTCGGCCGCCACGGCGGTGTAACGATCGGCCCAAAGTACACCGAGGAGGATGTTGCCGACGTGATCAAGGCGATCCGCAAGGTCTACCTTGCCATGCACAAGGCGTAGCCGAGAAGGGACACGCCGGTGACGCCGGGCCCCGAATCCGGGCTTGAACACATTTGGCGCGCCGAGCGCAGCCAGGCTGAGTCTCCAACAAACCCGTTCATGCCGCTCGGCTGCCAACCGTCGAGCGGACTGCCGAGCGGCAAGGGCGAGACCAGAGATTGCCGGCCCCCTTTGGCCGCGGAGGCGGGCAGCAAGTCAGCCGCTCGGAGATCGACAAGCGCGCCGCGGATCGGTCTCGGAGAGACCGAGCTGGAGTAGGCCTGCCGGTGTGGGGGGCGCTGCCTTCTTAACGGCGCCAAGCTATCCGGCTATGGAGGCCGCATCGGCCACCGGGTCTGATCCCAAAGCGTGTTCATCTCGTTCCCAAGCTCCAGCTTGGGAACGTCCGCAACGCCCGCTGCTCGCCGCCAGGGACCGCTCGCGCCGCCCGTGTCAGATCAACTTCGTCAAGCCCGGCAGCGGCAGCGGGTAATTGCCCGTAGCGTCGGGCCTGGTCGGCGGATCGATCTCGAAGCTCGCCTCTTCCGGCGCCGGGCCGTACTGCAAGTCGGCATTGTGCGCCTCGTCCCAGGTGGTGGCCTTGCCCGAATAGCAGGCGATCTGGCCGAGCACGCCGATCATCGTGCTGTTGACCATGTAGCTGCCGCTGTTGATCGGCTTGCCGTCGCGAACCGAATCGATCAGGCCCTTCTGCTCGGCTTCGTAGGGGTTGTTGTGCGGGCCTTCGAACTACCAGTTCGTCTCTCCTTCGATGCGGCAGCGGCCGAGATGGCAGGTCCCCTTCGTGCCGATGATGATGTCCGACGAGTTGCCGTAGCAGCCGGCCTGGGTGCGGTAGAGGGCGTACAGCCGGGCGGCGATCACATCGCCGATCGCCCCGCCGTGGATCCGCTTGACCGCTTGCGTAGAATCTAGGGTTTTCCTTCCGCCTGCCATTCCTTCCACACGCGCATCGACCTGGCGAGGTGCTCGCGGGCATCGCCGGAGACCGCGTAGCACATCAGGCCGATGGGGCCCTGGTAGCCGCCTTCGCGGAGCGCGGCGAGCAGGGTCCGGTCTTATCGAAGTCGCCCCGGTCGAGCGGCTGGATCAAGCCGTTGGTCCAAGCCTGGCAGTCCGTCTGCGCCCCGTTGATCGTCACGGCGAAGATTCTTGGCGGGGTTCGGCACCGCCGGCAGATCGACGCACAGGGCGTAAAACTTGGGCGGACTGGGCGTCTGTCCGCACATTGCGACGCACGCGGACCCCAGGATTACCGACAGTGCAGCCGCGGAGATAAGCATTCCTACTTCTCCTCCCGGATTCCGATGTCCTTCATCGTCTTGCGGAGCCAGGCGAGCGACTTTTCGATCATCGGTCCGCCCTGCCCTTCGCACTCCATGCTCAGTACACCATTGAAGCCGTGATCGTGGAGCATTTCCAGGCATTCGCGGATGTTGCCGGCATTGACCCCATCGCCGACGGCGCACTGGCTGATGGCGATTTCCGTGTCCTTCCCCCGCAGCGACTCGGCCAGCGAGGCGCTGACGTCCTTGATGTGTACGTGGCTGATCTTGTCGAGGAACCGGCGGCAGAAAGCGACCGGATCCTGCCCGGCGATGAACATGTTGTCCGTGTCGAAATTCATCCGCTATTTTTCGAGCAGGACTCGGAGCATCCGCCGGAGCGGTTCCGCCGCGCCCCAGAGGAGCTGATCGCCGACGGTGAAGCCGGTGAGGAATTCGCCGCCGAGCTTCATCTTGCGCAGGCGTCCGATGGGGGTCAACAGCGTCCCGCTGACGGCGGCCGGAGTCAGTTGTTCCAGCGTGGACTGCCTGTCGTTCGGAACGACCCTGGCCCAGGGATGATCGCCGGCGATCATCTGCTCGATGTCCGCCAGCGGCACGTCTCTGTTGAGCTTGATCGTCAGGCCCTGCGCGTGGCAGCGCATGGCCCCGACGCGCACGCAAACGCCATCGACGGGAATCGGCGGCTGGCAGCCGAGAATCTTGTTCGTCTCGACCATCCCCTTCCATTCCTCGCGCGTCTGGCCGTCGGCGACGGGCTTGTCGATCCAGGGAATCAGGCTGGCCGCCAAGGGGGCGCCGAAATTCTCCGTGGGGAACCCGGCGGCGCGGATCGTCGCCGTGACGTTGCGGTCGAGCTCGAGAATCGCGGAGGCCGGGTCCGCCAGGTAGTCGCCCGCCTTGCCGGCGATGCCGGCCATCTGCTCGACGAGCTCGCGCATGTTCTTAGCGCCGGCGCCGGAGGCGGCCTGGTAGGTCATCGCGCTGATCCACTCCACGAGGTTTGCTCGGAACAAGCCCGACAGGGCCATCAACATCAGGCTGACGGTGCAATTTCCGCCCACGTAGGTTTTGACGCCCCGTTTCAGCCCGTCGCGAATCACGTCGAGATTGACCGGGTCGAGGATGATGATGCTCTCGTCGGCCATGCGGAGCGTCGAGGCGGCATCGATCCAGTAGCCGTTCCAGCCGGCGGCGCGGAGCTTGGGATAAACCGCGGCCGTGTAGTCGCCCCCCTGGGTGGTCAGAACGCAGTCGAGCTTCTTCAATTCGTCGATCGACTCGGCCGGCAGCAGCTTCTTGCCGTCCGGGCCTTCCTGGCCGACCTGCGACGTTGAGAAGTAGCTCGCTTCAAACTGTGCGAAATCGTTTTCCGCGGTCATCCGTTCCATCAAGACGGAACCGACCATCCCGCGCCACCCGACGATGCCCACGCGCATCATGACAGACGAAAGCTCCAATCACGGGTTAAAAAAAGCCGCTCTGCGCTCTCCGGCGGAGGCAGCCAATCGGCATACACCAGTCGCCACGACGACTCGCATCGTTGCGAGCGGCCACAAACCGTGTAATTCTAGCCAGATATCGCGCAGCCTTCCAGTCCGCTCCCTCTTGAAGACTGGAAGGCCGCCCCGGCCCAAACTAGACAGTCCGCGGCGGCGGTCATCCCGCTCCGGTCAGAACGCCGCAGGCAGGCGGCTCAGTGGATCGCCGCGGAGGCCAGCCATTGACTTCTGGGAGTGGTTCCGCCATGGGGCGAAGATCGCTCCCCCCCGCCGGTGATCTGACTCCTTCCGCGAGAGCTCTTTCAGATAGATATTCTTGAACCACAGGGTGTTGCCGTGGTTCTGTAGTTCAATCTGGCCGGTGGGGAAGATCGGTTTCTCCCGGTTCCAATAGTTCTCCAGCACGACGTTGTCGACGACCAGTTCGCCGTTGAGCCAGATGGTCACCTTCTCGCCGACCATTTTGATCCGCATGGTGTTCCACTGGCCGACTGGCTTGTCGGCGCACTTGGTCGGCTTGGAGGGATGGATCCTGTTGTTGTACAGCCCGCCGGAGCCTACCGGATTATCGTTCAAGTCCCAAATCTGGACCTGGGGCGTGCCGCGGAGGTAGATGCCGCTGTCGCCCTTGGGCAGAATCTTCCAGTCGACATACATATCAAAATCGCCGTAGTCCCTGGCCGTGCAGAGGCTGCGCCCCTTGCCGTCAAAGACCAGCGCCCCGTCTTCAACCTTCCAATGCGCCCGCATCTGCTCGTCGGCCTGTTTCTGGAGCTCGGCCAGCTCGTCGCTGGAGAGCGCCGCGCGCTTCTCGGGATTGTCGTAGGGCCCCTTCAAGAGCCCCTTCCAGCCGGTAAGGTCCTTGCCGTTGAACAGGGCGGTGTATCCTTCCGGAGGCGTGTTGTCAGCAGCCACACAGGGGACAACCAGCCCGGCAACCAGCGCCAGGCACAGAGTGATCGGTAGCAGCGCTCTCATCAGCAATCTCCTTCGGTCACGAGTGGAAGTAGCCATCAGCCATCAGCGATCAGCCATCAGCGATCAGCCATCAAACGGCGGTTGAAATTCGCCCCAGACTGGCGCCGCCGGCTTCTGGAAGCTGATGGCTGATAGCTGATCGCTGAAAGCTTTTCCCCAGCCTAGTGCCGCGGCGAGCGATTTTCAACGCGCCCCGGGCGTTTTCCCCTTATCGAGCAACTCGGCAAACCAGCCGGGGGGGCGGATCGGGCGCCCCTCGCGGTTGGTCACCACGTGGACGGTCCACCCGCGGCAGACCATCCCCCCGCCGTCTGCATGTTCGATCGCCACGTCGACGCGGACCTGCGCGCGGCCGACTTTCTCCATCCTGGCGCGGAGCCGCAGCAGGTCGTCGTACTGCGCCCGGCCCAGGTATTCCACGTGGGCCTCGCGGACCGGCAGCATGACGCCCTCGGCCTCCATCTGGCGATAGGGCTTTCCACAGGCCCGCAACAGTTCCGTGCGGCCGATTTCGAACCACTCGAGGGCCCGCGAGTTGTAGTACGTCTGCATCTGGTCCGTCTCGCTGTAACGGACGCGGAACTCGAACGTGCATTGGGGGTCGCGTTTCACGCAGGCTACTCCACCTTCTCAAAAAGCACCTCGTCGAGCCCGAACATGTACGACGGCAGGGCCTTGTCGTTCTTGCCGACGATCTCGGCGCTGAGCACGTGCTCGCCGCCGGCCAGTTCGACGGTCCCCAGCGGGATCGGCTCGGTGCGGATCACGGTCGGGTTGTAGAGGTCGATCGGCTCGCCGAGCGGTTTGCCATCGAGCGAAAGCCGCACCACGGCGTAGTCGCGCGCCCGGGTCAGAATCACGCGCACGCGGTGCTTTCCTTCGGTGTTGACAGGCAGGGCCACCTCGAGCTTGTCGCCCGGCTTGGCGCCGGTCCACCAGAGCTGGTCCCCGTTGCTCCACTTGCCCGCGAAGTTGGCCATGTTCTGCGTCTGGGGGTTGCCGGGCGGGTCGCCGAGGAGGCGGAATCCGCCGGCCACGGCGGGCGGCTTTGCGTAGTAGTCGTGGCGATCCTCGACCGGAACCGGCTGATAGGGGTCGAGGCCGCCGGGCGCGAGATACCAGCAGACGGTCGAGGCGTAGAGCGTCCCCTTCTCTTCCGTGCGGAAATACTTCTCGATCGTCGCCTCGAACGACGTCTGGAACGGCACGTTGTCGGCGATCTGCCAGCGGAGAACCGACTGGTGCCCCTTGTTGCCCATCGTCATCGTCTGCGCGTGGAACGGCCGCTGGAACAGGCCCGGATCGCACCAGGCGTAGCCGAAATAGTCCTCCGAGCCGGTTCCGAAGGTGGAGGGGAATTTCTCGCCGTCGACGAAGAATTTCTCGTCGCCTTCGCCCCACCAGCCGCCGCGCGGGTTCCAGACGTGGAGCATGACGCCCAGGAATCGGCCGCGACCCTCGGTCTTCAGCATCACCCAATCGGGCCAGCGGTCTTCGGGCAACTGATCCGTGTCGCGGTGCCACTTGCAGTGGAAATGGCCCATCCCTGCAAACGGCCGATCGAGCGGCCGGCTGACGATCTTCAGCTCCACGTCGCGGGCCCGGTTGCCGTCGTTGACCAGTTCCACCAGCGCCCGCTTGCCGAAGGGCATCACCCAGTTGGCGTAGAATCCATCTTCCGTCATCCCGGTGACCCAGTTGGTGTAATCGTTTCTGCCGGGCGCGGTCCCGAAGAAATCCCCCAGGGGGCACCAGACCGCCGGCTGCGCCTCGCCGTCGAAGGTGATTTGCAGGCAGAGCTGCCGCAGCGCGGCCATCTGGTCGTCGCGGTCGCCAAGCGGGACCCGGGCCTGGATCGAGGTGATCATCCGCGGTCCGGCAAGCTCGGCGATGCGGACCGTTGTCTCACCGTCCACCCGGGCCGCCGTCCGCTCGACGTCGGGGCCAGGGGGGAGCCCTTCGGCCTTGCCGCCGATGCGGCCGGCGCAGCGATCGTTGACCTGCTGGAGCCGCGGGGCATTTTCGGCGGCCAGTTCCGTCGAAAACGTCGGCACCTTCGTCCCCGCGGGGTAGGTTGTGTAGACGAACTGGTAATAGCGTCCCCAGTCCTTCTCGGCGACGATCTTGCACGACTTCTGGTAGGGGATGGGAATATAGAGGTTCTGGCCCCGGCAGCCGTGCTCGGCCAGATCGTAAGACAGGGCGGGGTAGGCCAGGGGCGGCGTGTTGCCGCTGAAGTAGTCTTTGAAGGGGAGATCGATCGCCGGCTCCTTGCCGCCGTCAAGGTAGATCTTCACGCGCCCGTCGAGGGCCCTGGCCGACCAGATCCGCCAGATGCACCCCGGGCCGTCCATTTCGGCCAGCACGAAGCGGCCGTCTTCCTCGCGAATGAAGAACGGGCCGTCGTTGTTGGCCGCCCAGTTGACATACTTGCCGCTGGCCGCGTCGTACTGGCTGGCCCGGTCCCAACTCGACCACTGCTTGCACGTCTCGCCGGGCGGCGGCAGCAGCGCCGGCTGCTCGAGGTCGATCAGCCGGGCGACCAGATCCGCATAGGAAAGGGTCTCGGCGGCTCCGCCGGCATGGACCGCGCCGGCCAGCGCGATCGTAGTCAAAACCGCGACGGATGCACGTTGGATCATTGCACCTCTCCTGTGATTTGCAATTCGGAGACCAGACCTCCCGTTGCCCGGAAACGAAGCGGCCCGCAACGGCAACCCGGACGAGGCTCGCCGGGATTGTCTGACAGAATAGCCGAGATTCGGCTGCCGGGCCAGTCGCGGCCCTGCTTGGGCCTGCCGCTCCGAGCCGCAGACGGACAATTCTGTCGATCCTCGAAAAATCCATGCACCGTCCGTGCTAGCCTTTCTCCGGTCCCGAACTGGCCCAGAGCATCTCCACCCGGTCGTTGACAGGTTGGCCGAGGCGCATCCGCGTCAGGACCCGCTGGCGGACGAGGCCTTGTTTCTCGGCCCAGCGCGTGGCGGCCGCGTTGGGCTCGGGGATGTCGATCAACACCGTCGCCGCCGCGAGCCGGTTGGCAACCGCGTTGAGAAGCCGCGCGCCGGTAGCGGCATCCCGCGCGGCGGCCGGGCCGATCTGCACCGCGCGGCTTCCCGGCCGGGTGAACAGGTACCCAGCCGGATCGCCCGTTGTCGCGGCGATCAGGGGCGATGCGGATTGTTCCCCTGCCAGCGCCGCGAGCAGCGCTCGGCGGTCCGTGCCGGTCACCTGGCGATCGAGCCGGCAGACTCGATCGAGGTCCCGCCCCAGCCCGGTTGCCATTTCCTCCGCCGCGGCGCCGCGCGGCGTCCCCTCGAACCGCCAAAGGTCGTACTCCGCTTGAAAACCGAAATCCGCGTACATCGGCCGGCCGAGGGGCGTGGCGTCGAGGCGGATCGTGCTCGCGCCGCGGTCCTTCAAGAGAGCCACGGCGCACTGAAGCAGGCTGCCGCCGATCCCCTGATGCCGCCAGCGCTTGCCGACCAGGAGCATCGCAACCCAACCGATCGGCCCGAACAGGAAGGTCGCCACCGTGCCGACGGCCGCGCCGTCCCGTTCGGCAACCAGTGTCCCGCCTTGCGACAGCGCGAGAAAGCGCCGCCAGTCGGCCTCGGTCTGGTTCCAGCCGGCCTCGGTCTTCAGCCGCATTCCGAACGGAATATCGGCGGCGGTCATGGGGCGGAATGTCGGGGGCATTCGAGGGTTCGGGGTTCGGGGGACAGGGTTCAGGGTTCAGTCTTTACCTCGTTCCCAAGCTCCAGCTTGGCAGCGCTCGCGCTGACGCTGATAGCTGACCGCTGATAGCCGACGGCTGCTCTCTCCACTCGTTCCCAAGCTCCGGCTTGGCAGCGCTCCCCCCGGTGGAGACATCGAACTGAAAACTGAAAGCTCACAGCTCCTTCCCGCCGGACTTCCATCCAGGCGTTCCTTGAGTGCTTCCGGCGTGAGTCGCGGCGCGACGACATACACGGGCTCCCCGGGCCGCAGCTCAGGCTCAGCCAGTTCGTTGCCCATCAGGTCGAGCAGGCGTGCGCCTTCCACGGGAAGCGCCCGCTTCTGGTCGCTCCAGACGACGGCGACCGTGCCCTGGCCCTTGGCGAAGAGGTGCGCCGTCAGGCCGTCGCGCTCGCGTTTGCCGAGCGGAACGGCGCCGTCGAGCTGCTGCTCCAAGGCGCTGTAGGCCATCATCGTCGGCTTGGGTCGGCCGTCGTAGTCCATCATCACGTAGTAGCCGTTGGCCATGGTCGAAAACCAGGGCATCGCCCCCAGCGCGCCGCCGGTGTAGTAGTAGCAGATGTTGGCCACGCCGGCCGAGCGCATCTGGACGATGCCGCGGACCAGCCCGCAAGCCGCGTCCAGTCCGGTCAACAAGCGCCCGGCGCCCGCCGAGGAGCCGAACGGTGCGCCGCGGCTGAACCCTTCGTCCGGCAGCCAGGAGGCGAACGGGGGGCAGCGGATGCCGCCTTCGGTCATGTAGATCGGCAGCGACTTGCCGTGCTGGTGCATCAGGTCGAGGAAATGCCGCACTTCCTGCTCGACAAAGGCGGGCTCGCCGGACGCGGCCGGTTCGGTCGCCGCGGGACTCCAATAGACGTGGTAGGAGAGGGCGTCCATCGCATCCAGCCCGCCTTGCGCCAGCACGCGGCCCGTCCAATCCGCCGCGTGCGACGAGAAGCAGCCGCCGAGGACCACCGCCTCCGGCTGGGCCCGCTTGATCGCCCGGTAGGCCACCTTGAGCAACTCGGCGTACTCCTCCGGCGTGCCGCTGAAAAACCCCTGCCAGCACGGCTCGTTCCACACCTCCCAGTGGCGGATACGGTCGCCGAAGTGTTCGACCGTCTTCCACACGTAGTTCTCCCACTCAGCGATGTCGCGGGGCGGCGCGCTCGTCCAACTGCCGTGGTCCTGCTCCGGCGGGTGCGGCCGGCCGGCCCAGAGCGGCGGGTGGCCGAGGTTCGCCAGAATCATGAACCCGCGGCGCCGCAGTTCGTCGATCTCGGCGTCGCGCCACTCGAACCGCCCCTTCTCCGGCTCGACGACGCGCCAGTGGCAGAAATCCCCGAAATCATGCAATCGCACCCAGCGAGCGCCCATTGCCTCGGAGGCCAACAGCGTATTGGTCGGTTCCGGAACCGACGCCGTGACGTGCGTGCCGAGGGCCGAGTCGGGCCGCAGCTTCCGATCGCGCGGGGGAAACACGCCGAACCAGACTTCGCCCGTCGCCGCCTCCTCGCCGGCGCGCACGCGGACCCGGTACATGCCGGGCTGCTCCGGCGCGAACGTGAACCGGTCGGGCACGCCCGGAGCCGCCTCCCGCGACACCGTCCGCAGCGGCCGCGACCAGAGGTCTTCGAGCACGTAGACGAGCGGGCAGCGGTCCCGCGGTTCGGCGCTGGCCACGTGCGCCGTCACCTCGACCGGCTCGCCCACCCGGCACCAGCGGACGGGCGTCTCCGCGCCGACCTCGATCGCTCGGGCGGGCGCGTAGTCCGTCGCGTCGCCTTCTTCAATCTGCACATCGTCGATCCAGACGGTCCCGCTCGGCACGATCCGCGCGACGTAGTTCTCGCAGATATTCGGGACGGCGATTCCGCTGGCCTGGTAATGGGCCCACTCCGTGGTGACCGTCACCGACGCGCTGCGCTGGTTGCGGCCGGCGGGCTGGTCGCCCCCCTCGTCGGCCCACTCGAACAGCCGCAGCGTCACCCGCGTGTCCGCTTCGGCCGCCTTGATCCACGCGCTGAGCGTGTAGCGCTGGCCCGCGCGGACGGGAAACGGGCGGCACTCGATGCCGGGCGGCGCGGTCCGCGGCCGCGTCGCCGCGGCAAGCGGCCGGTTCAGCGGCAGCGCGACGCTCGGCAGGTCGACCGAGCCGAGCCGCGCGGAGCAGCGGCCGGAATGGGCCGCCGTGCCGTCGAGGACAAAACCGCCGGTCGGAGTCCAGCCTTCGGGCCCGGCCTCAAAGCCGCTGTTATAGACCCGGTTGCCTTTCTGGGGCGGCATCTGGGCGGCGGGGACCTCCTCATGGATTCCCGGCAGCACGGCGACGTCGTCGACCAGCAGCGTTCCCGTGCCGGCAAACATCAAATACAGGCCGCACGCCGGGTCGCTGCCGCCGGCCTCGCCGCTGAGGATGTACGGCCGCCACTGGTTCTTCACCCGGGCGCGGCGCTTCAGATACCCGGTGTACGGCTCGCCGTGCTTGCGGATGCCGACATAGACGAGCGAGTCCACGTCGCCCTTCATCCAGAGCCGCACCGTGTAAGGCTTGCCCTTCGCCACCGCCAGATCGGCGCTGTGGAACTGGACGCCGCCGCTGACGAATTGCGTGCACGTCACGCGCTGCGCCGACTTGCCGCCGTGAACGTCCTGCGTCTCTTCGGCGAACACCGCCTTGTTATCACCATAGCAGTTGTTCACCCAGCCGGCGGCCAGCCCGCCGGTGAAGGGCCCCTCCATGCCGCTCTGGAGCAAGTCGGTTTCAGCGCCGGCGGCCTGGAGGATGAGGGTGGTGAGAGTGGCGGCGAGGAGGGGTGGGAGGGGCATGGGAGGTCTCGGGGGGTTCAGGGTTCGGGGTTCAGGTAGCCGGCCAGCGACGCGAGTGTGGGCATCCAATCGGCGATGTGGATCGGCGCGTCGATCCTGCCCGGCTTGAGCCGAGCGGGCCACTCGACGACGGCCGCCACATGGATTCCGCCCTCGTAGAGACTGCCCTTCTGGCCGCGCCAAGGGCTGTTGTTGCCGACCAGCCGGCCGTTCGGGCAGTTGTCATCGGGGTACTTCAGGTCGTTGTTTTCAGCCGTGCTCCCGCCGTTGTCGCTGGTGAAGACGAGCAGGGTATTCTCCCTGCGGCCGGTTCTTTCCAGCGCGGCGACGATCCGACCCACGGCATCGTCTAAATGCATGACCGACGCGGCATAATGCCGGGGCACGTCGCCCGTGATCTCCTTCGGCACGCGCGCCAGCCACTCCTGCGGCTCTTTCAGCGGCAGATGCACGGCCGTGAACGGCACGTAGAGAAAGAACGGCCTGGCCGTGCGCGACTCGATCCAGCGGACGGCCTCGGCGGCGATCAGGTCGGTGACATGGCCCGTTTCGGTGATCAGTCGCCCGTTGCGATGCCATGTTTTCACGTAGGGCCCCTGCTTGTAGCAGTGGTTCCAGGGGCTTACGCCGCCGGCCAGCGAGCCATAGGAATGGTCGAAGCCGAACGGGTTCGGCCCCCAGTCGGGCTTCGAGCCGAGGTGCCACTTGCCGACCAGGCAGGTGTCGTAGCCGGCGCTGTCCAGGGCTCTGGGCAGCGTGACCGTGTCCCACGGCAGCGCCCGCTCGTTCTGCGGGCTGGTCACGCCGAAGCGGCTCCAAAACCGGCCGGTCATCAGGGCCGAGCGGGTGGGGCTACAGACCGGGGCCACGTAGTGCTGCGCAAGTTCGACCCCTTCGCGGGCGAGCCGGTCGAGATGCGGCGTCGGCGCACTGCCGCCGTGGAAGGCCACGTCGCCATAGCCGAGATCGTCGGCCAGGATGAAGACCAGGTTCGGCCGTTCGGCCGCCCAGAGCGGCAGGGCGGCGCCCAACAGAAACAGGCAGAGGAGGGAGGTTCGCATGGCATCCCCTTGCGGGTGTAACGTGGGGCGGTCCAACACGGTCCGGCGCCGTGGGGACTGCCTGGCCGAAAATGTCTTCAAACCCGAAAGGCGGGCCCTCGCGCTGCCGGTAGCGGCGGCCCACCCGCGCGATCCCGGAATTCTCCCCGATTCGAAACGTTCAGGCCATACCCTGCTCGAAACGCACGGTTCGCCACCGGCCTGTGTCCGGCCTAGCCCCTGCCCGCAGAACGGGCCTCCCGGCCCGTTGCCCCGTCCCGTGGTCCGCCATCGGTGGGGCGGCGCTGGCGTCGTGGTTGTGTGGGCTCGCTCGGTTTCGGGGAGCCATGGCGGCAGGTCAAGCCGCCTTGGGTTGGTCCGCTCTGCACCACCCTACGGTTGTTTCTTGTGGGGCGGCGCTGGCCTCCTGGTTCTGTCAACCCGTTCGGTTGCTGCCAACAACGGCGATCATTCCGGCCGACGCGGGTTGGTCCGCTCTGCACCATTCTACGGGGACGTGGCGATCGACGAGAATCTCGCCCGGCATGCATCGACGTAGAGCCCCAGCCTGCCGGAAGCGTCGAGCTTGCAGATCGTCTCTTCGCCGACGAGGACCGCCCATTGCTCGCCGCGGCGCTCGATTGCGAACCTCCGCGATGGGTGCGGCAGCCGCCGCGCGCGGACCGCCTGCCACTGGGAACCGGCGCGGCGAATCACCCGCACCGATCCGGAATCGGACAGCTCCACGAGGTGGAAATCGCTCTCGTCCCGGAATCCGAAGACGCCGCCCGCCCTCCAGCGGCCGCCGGCAGGCTCGATCGCGGCCTCAAGGCGATCGAGCGGAGCCTTGTGGACGATCAGCCCCAGCGTTTGGGAACACCCCTCGAGCGCCTCGCCCGACTCCTGCCACTCGATCCAAACGACGGACCAGGGTTGCTGATGGTCGCCGATCCAGCGGCGGAGATCGTCCAGCAGCGTAGGCGTGAAGGCCCCAAACGTGCCTTGCAGGCTTTCCAGGGGGTCTTCGTCGCGGTCGAGTCTGCAAACCAGATCGCGGAAGGCGGAGCGATCGCGGTGGAAGAGGAAATGGGCCAGGGCCCAGCACAGCGGGCGGGACGCCTCGACCTGGCCGGCGAGCACCCGGCGGAGCCAGTCGGGCTGCCCGGCGCGTTCCCGCAGTTCCGCCAGGGCCGTGGCCGGATAGTCTTCGAGGCTGACGGCCGGCACGACGCCGCAGCGGAGGCGGCCGGAGGGGGTCGCGGCAAGCGGGCAGGAAGCGGGCGATCCGGTCGCTGCCGCGGCGAAATCGCCATCGTCCGCCCAGTTATGCATGCCGAACAATTCGGCGAGCCCTTCGATGTGCCACGTGGTGCGGGGCTTGCGGTTGCCGGTCGACGAGAGGAAGTGGAACTGGTGGGTCGCTTCGTGGAGCAGCAACTGCCGCGTGAAGTAGGCCGATGGCTGTGTGTAGAGATACACCTTGCGGTTCTCGGGAGCGTAATAGCCGCCGCCGGCGATGGCCGGATGTCCGTCGCTGTCCAGCGCCCGGCCAAACTCCGCCGCATCGGCGAACAGTTCAACCGGAAGCCGCCCCGCCGGCGCCTTGCCGAAAAAGTCAGCCAGGCATCCATGCAGTTGCTCGAGGATCGCGCCGACCGCGGCCGGGTCGAGTCCGCCGGTGCGGACATCGTAGTGCTCGGTGGCGGCCGTGGCGGGACCGGCGGCAAGGACGGCGGCAAGGACGAGGGAAATCATCGGACCGAACGGGCTGCGGGGGCGGGTCGCGGAGGTCTCCCTCTAGTCTAGTCGGATTCGAGGCGTGGCGGAGGAGGGTCCGGGCGAGCCGTCGAAGCGCAAAAAAAACCGCCGCGCTCCAGAAACCGGAAACGCGGCGGCGATAAATCAAACCTCCCGCTCAATGCGACCGGATGCGTCGCTGCGAGACGAGCGGAGACACTGGCGTGCTCTTGCACAAGCCTGCGGTGGTCTCGGCTCACGCGAATGGGTTGGCACCTCCGTCGGAAAAATGCGGGAGGCTCGACTGTTTTCCGTCACCCCGTCGAGCAAGACTCGATATGCAGGATTATCGGCAGAAACGGCACGCCAGGCAAACCAAATTCCTGCGCTTCAACACGCAATGTGCGTGCATCGGCCGGCCGTTTCCGACAAAAGACATTTTACTTCGAAAACGGCTCAAGGGGAGAGGTTTTCTTGTCGAATTGCCGGCGTCTTGCCGGACCAGCAAATTGCTCGAATCGAGGCGAATTTGGCCCGATTTTTGCTCACGCGCCGCCACGAACCGATCCGGCCGCGGAGACCCAACCCTGGTTGTTCCTTGACAGCTTAACCTTGGACCCCTTCCCCGGGCGGTGCCCCTCGCCGGCATGTCGCGCCCCGTCTCACCCCGTCTCACTTCGTCTCCACCAGCCAGATATTCCGATACTGGACCTTGTTTCCATGGGCCTGTAGGTGGATGCCGCGGGGGCCGGGTCCCTCCCCCTTTCTACCGGGCGTGTGGCTGAGCGGGATGTTGTCGTGGATGAGGATGCCGTTGTGGCGGGCGGTCAGGCGCGCCGGCAGCGTCTTCTTGCCCGCGGTGTCGAACTTCGGCGCGGTGAATTCGAAGTCGTAGGTTTGCCAGGCGAGGGGCGGAAGGCACGCGTTCACGTCCGGCGCCTTGACTGTGTAGATGCCGCCGCATTCGTTGTCTTTTCCGGCCAGGCCGAACGAGTCGAGGACCTGGACCTCGTAGCAGTCGTGAAGGTAGACGCCGCTGTTGGCGCGGCCTTGGCCGCGGGCGTCCGGCATGTAGGGCGAGAGGAACTCCAGGTGCAACTTGTACGAGTCGGGCAACGGCCTGGTCGTCGCCCCGGCCCATAGCAGCCGCGCTTCGTTGATCCGCCCCTCGACAAACATCTGCGTGCCGCTGCCGTCGAAGATCACCATCGCGCCCTCGGGCGGCTTCGCGCCGAGTGTCGGACTCTTCCGCTGGACCGTTTCGAGCACCGCTCGGCCCGGGTGGTCGGCGTGCTGCAACGTGAGCTTCTCGGCGTGGATTTCGCCGGAGACCCCGTCCCCCTTGAGGACGACGGCTTCACCATGCTTTTCGCCTTCCAGCGCCGCCGATTTGTCGTTGCGAGTCCAGCCGTCGCCGGGCAGCCCACCTGCATAGATGACGGCGTTGAACTTGCCCGCGCCCAAGGCGATCACCTGGGCGCCAAGCCTCATCTCCTGCCCTCCCGGCGTCTTGACGCCGCCGGCATACTCGCCTTGAAAGGCGAAGTCCGCGTCGACCATCGACAGGTCCGTCGCATTCACTCCCGCCGGCGCCCCGCCCCGGACCACAGGGGCCGGCAGGGTGGCCAGTGCCAACATCGCGAAGAAAACGCCAAGACGCCACATCACATGAATCTCCTTCTTTTCCAGAACAGACCCGCTGGGGAACGTCCCCGTCGAGGACGACATGCAGACTCCAGACCAGTTTAGTCGACGGGCGGCCGAATTTCAGCCTGGCGTGACACTTCCCGCCGGCTGGGCTAGAATGGCGGCCGTATCCAGCCTGCTGACCCCCTGCTGCCCACAACGACCATGAAATCCCAATTCCCTTCAGAGATTCGCGATCGGATCGAGGCCTGCGGCGTGGTCGCCGTCCTCGTGATCGACGAAGTCGAGCACGCCGCGCCCGTTGCCCAAGCGCTCCTGGCCGGCGGAATCGACGTGATGGAACTGACGCTGCGGACCCCTGCGGCGATCGGCTCGCTCCGGATGATTCGCCGCGAGGCGCCCGGGATGCTGGCCGGCATCGGCACGATCCTCACGCCCGAACAGGTCCAGGAGGTGGTCGACTCCCGCGCGGCCTTCGGCGTTGCGCCGGGGTTGAACGTTCGCGTGGTCAAGGCGGCCCAGGCCGCCGGCCTGCCTTTCGCCCCCGGCGTGGCCACGCCCTCCGATCTGGAGGCCGCCCTGGAACTCGGCTGCCACGAGGTCAAGTTCTTCCCCGCCGAGCCGCTCGGCGGCATGCGGTATCTATCGAGCATGGCCGCGCCCTACGGCCACCTCGGCGTGCGGTTCATTCCGCTCGGCGGCCTGACCGCTGAAAACATGCAGAACTACCTGACCGATCCGATCGTCGCCGCCATCGGCGGTTCGTGGCTCGCCCCCAGGAAGCTGATCCAGGCCCAGAACTGGGAGGCGATTAGCGAACGCGCCGCCGAAGCGCGGAGGAACGTCGACGAGATGCGAAACACGAAGGCGGCCAGAAACTGACCGCCTGTCCCCGCACGCAGGGTGGTTCTCGGCGGCGGCGCGCCTCTTGCCGTCGCCGAGCGGTTAACGCTCCTTCCTCTTCCAGCCCGTTGCCGTCGAATCCGATCGGACTGGGGCCGGCTTGGCCGCCGGCTCCGGTGGGGACTGGAGCACAGGGATTTTCGGGGCCGCGAAGGCGACCACCGTCGAGCTGGAGGATTCGACCGGCGTCTCGAAGCCGGCGGGCACAAGGTCCGCGTCCTCGGCCGTTGCCTGTTTTGAGCGGGGGCCGAGCACGTCGAGGTGGTTGGCCAGATCGTGCTTGGAACCGCTCTTGGCTTCGGCAGCGGCGGGCTTGGTCCAATTGCCGCCGAGCCGCGGCACGCGCAACGCCGGCCTGCTGGTCTGTCGATCGGCGCCGGGCGGCGTCTGGAGCGGGTCGGGCGTGGGGATCAATTCACCACCTTCGAGGACCCCCTCGCCCGCGCCTTGGGTCTCGAAAATGGCTTCCGGTTGGCCGGCGTGCTGCTCGTAGGGGCCGCGGCTGATCACGCCGGGCCGCGTGAAGCCGTAGTCGAGGTAGTAGCTGGCGTCGCGGGCTCGCGCCCGTCGCAAGGCGTCGAAGTAGGCCTTGCCGGTCCACGGCCCTTCGCTCATGTAGACGCCGTTGTATTCGAGCAGCGAACCTTTGCGGTAGTGGATCTGTGCAATCGACACGTTGTAGTCGACCAGCGATCGGAAGTACTCGTTTTCCGCCTCGGCCTGGCGTTGGAGGGCGTTCAAGTAGAGATTGATCGCATCTCCCTCGTACTTCGGATCGACGCCGGCCACCCAGACGGCCCGGCGGCCATCGACTTCGTCCTTGGCGGCCAGGACGCGGCTGAAATTCGTCTTCGTGGTCGTGTAATACTGGTCGATCTCGCGGACCGCGCTGGAGAGTTGGTGGGTCAGTTCGAGTTCCTGTTCCTGGAGCACTGCCCGCTCTCGGGCGAGGGCGAGTTGGGCGTTGCGGACGCCGGCCATCTCCTGGCGGAATCCGAGGGGGATCGACAATTCCAGTCCGAGTTGCCATTCCTGGAATCGGCCGCTGGTCATCGATCCGTAGGCATTGGTCACGTCGCCATCCGCGTCGATCTTCCTCGTTCCCTCGACGAGGATATCGCCCAGGCCGAGCCAGCGGTAGCGGCCCACCGCGTCCAACCGCGGCAGGAGATAGTTCTTTGCGGCGATCAGTTCCAGTTCGCGCTGCTTGATGACCCACTTCTGGCGGCGGAGTTCGACGCTTCGCGAAAGGCCTTCCGCCAGGACTTCGTTCCAATCGAACCGCGCCAGCGCCCGGGTCGGTTCGTCCGAGGGGCGGAACAGCCGCCCATCGGTCGGCGAAAGGCCGAGCGCGTAGCGGAGCACGTTTTCGTTTTTGAACAGGTTGGACTGCGACTGCTCAACGACCGCTTGGAAGAGGAAATACTGGTTTCGTGCCTGGGCTTCGCTCTGGATCGTGCCGCCTTCGGCCTGGACATCGCGTTTGACCTTGATCGTCTGCCAGGCCCGAAGAGTGCTGTCGCGGCCGGCCACGGCCGTATCGAGCCGGCGGTAGGCGAAGTAGAGATTCCAGTAGGCCCGCTCCACGTCGTTGACGAGGTTGCGGACACCCGCCTCGAAATCCGTCAGGCTGATGTCGGTTCTCAACCGGGCGATCATCACGCCGTTGTTGAAGCCGGGAATCGCGCCGGGGCCGGCGATCCGGTTGTACTGAACGCCCGCCCCCTGCATCAACGGTTGGCGGAACTCGGCCTGGAGATTGACGTTCCAATCGCTCGGCCACTTCCGCGAACCGGTGGCGTTGTTCCACTCGTAGTCGACATTGTGTGTCAGCGACCAGGTGCCGCCGGTCGCCGCCGTCTTCCTGAGTTGGGCCTGGAAGGTCCCCAAATCCTGTGCAAAAACCCGGGGCCGAAACGCGGTGACGAAGCCGGTGGCGTTCTGCGGTGTGTCGTTCTTCTCCCAGAAAGCGCTGGTCGTGAACTGCGTGTCGAATGCGGCCAGGGCCGCCTCGACTCCGTAGCGGGGATCGCTCTCGGTGAGCGCCGGCAGATAGGTGGTCGGCGTGCCGGAGGGGTTCGACAGCAATCCGCTCGGGTCGCCCTGCACGCCCGAAGCGCCAAACGCCACTCCGCCAAGACTCCGCATGATCTTGCTGTTCTCCAGCGCGATACGGACGGCATCTTCGAGCGTGATGTCCTCGATCTTGACGTGGTCGAAGTTGATCACCGTGGCCGGCGCCATCGCCCCTTCCACCTCGTCGAGGCTGCCCAGATCGACGTCGGGATATTCGATCTCGGTCGCCACGCCCACGTAGTGGGAGAGGTCGCCGTCTTCGTTCAGATAGAACGGCTGTTGGGGATTACAGCCGACCAGCAAGGAAACCAGTGCGACTCCCGCTAAGAGGCCGCCATTTTGGAGGAGCTGCCGAATCATGGGGTTTGCGTTCCTGCTACGGGTTGCCGTGAGCTTGGTCGATCAATCTCTGCCGCTCTCCCCCCCGGAACCAGAACCGGGAGAAACCATAGGCGTCCCCTGGTCCAGACAATCGGCAAACTTGATATCGGCAGCCCAACCCGCAAACCTTTGGGATTTTATATGACCGGAAGAATCTTTTTTCTCTGCGCACCTTGCGCCGTTTTGCTGCTCTGACATCAAGAGAATTCTCCATCCCCACACAAACATCCCAAGCTCACATCCACAGACCGGAGGCCCTCTCCCGTGGGTCGAAACCGTGCCACGTTGGAGCAAACCGCTCAGTCCGCCGGCCCCCTGCTTGCGAGCGTCGCGGAAATCGCATCGCTTGGGGGGAACCATCGCGAGACAGACGCCGCCGACGGGGCCATTCCCTGGCACTTGGTCGAGCGGGCCCGATCCGGTATCTTACGGGGATTCGTTCAGGACCGCCGCACCCTGTTCCCGTTCGCGGTAGAAGGAACGCCCGTCATGAAGACCAAGAAAACCGAGGAACTGACCCTCAGGGACCGTCTCTCCCAATTAACATACGTGGAAGCCTGCCAGCTTCTCGGCCCGGACGGCCGCCGGCTGATCCAGCGGGGGGCGACCTACCAGATCAATGTCCGGGAAGATGTCTACTTTGGCGGCGATCTGTTCCGCTTGCGATACAACGCCTGGCCGGAAGCCGGACCGCCGCCGGTGGTGACGATCACGCTGATGGCCGAGGCCGAGAATCGGCTGAACTTCAATTGCACCGCTTGCCAGGGGGTCTGCGAGCACGTGGGGGGCGCCGTCTCGCTGATCCTCGAGGAGAAGACGATCCTCGGCCTGGCGGAGCCGCCGCCGGAGAGCGTGCCGATCGAAAGCCTGGGCGAGGAAGAGCTGGTCGAGCAGGCCCTGGCCGAGCGGCGGCAACGGGCGAAGGAAGAGAAATTCCGGCTCCAGTCGCGCAGCGTCGACCGGCCCTGGACCGACTACCTGCTGACCAGTGCCGCCTCCGGCAAGACGTACCGGATCGCCCTGCGGGGGGAACAGCGGGGCCAGTCGTATTGCAGCTGCCCCGACTTCCGCACAAACACGCTGGGCACCTGCAAACATATCCTGTACGCGCTGGACCGCGTCCGCAGGCGGTTTCCGGCCGCGGAGCGGGCCAAGCCCTACCGCCGGAAGAAGATCTGCGTGCACCTCCGCTATGGCGAAGACTTGACGCTCCATCTGCGGCTGCCCGACAAGCCCCATCCGAAAGTCCGGAAGATCGCCGGCTCGTTCGCCGACCGGCCGATCGACGACGTCGGCGCCCTGGTCCGCTGCATCGGGCGGCTTGGGCAAGCGGGCTTCGACGTGACCGTCTATCCGGACGCCGAGGAGTTGATCCAGCAGCGGCTGTTCCAGGACCGGATCGCCGACCTGATGGATCAGATTCGCAAGGACCCGGCCCGCCACCCCTTGCGGAAAACGCTGCTGAAGACCGAGCTGCTCCCCTACCAGCTCGACGGGATCGCCTTCGCCGTCAAGGCGTGCAGGGCCGTCCTGGCCGACGACATGGGCCTGGGCAAGACGATCCAGGGCGTGGGCGTGGCCGAGCTTCTCGCCCGCGAGGCCCAGATCCGCAAGGTCCTGATCGTCTGCCCGGCGTCGGTGAAATCGCAGTGGCGCAACGAGATTCGCCGTTTTTCCGACCGCGACGTGCAGCTTGTGGTCGGCGGCGCCAGCCAGCGGCCGGCCCAGTATGAAAACGACTGCTTCTTCACCGTCTGCAACTACGAGCAGGTGCTCCGCGACATCCTCAGCATCGAGAAGTGCCGCTGGGACCTGATCATTCTCGACGAGGGGCAGCGGATCAAGAACTGGCAATCGAAGACCGCCCGCGTCGTCAAGGCGCTCAGTTCGCCGTTTGCCCTCGTGCTCTCCGGAACGCCCCTGGAAAACCGCCTCGATGAGCTCTATTCGGTGGTCCAGTTCATCGACGACCGCCGGCTGATGCCGGCCTTCCGGTTCTTCAATCGCCACCGGATGGTCAACGAGAAGGGCCGGGTCCTCGGCTACAAGAACCTCGACGAACTCCGCGCGCGGCTCAGCCCGATCCTGCTCCGCCGCACGCGCGAGTCGGTGCTCACGCAGCTCCCGCCGCGGACCGTGGAAATCGTCCGCATCCCGCCCACCAGCCAGCAGCTCGACCTGCACAACGAGCACATGCGGATCGTTTCGCAGATCGTGAGGAAAAGGTACCTCACCGAGATGGACCTGCTGCGCCTGCAAAAGGCCCTGTTGATGTGCCGGATGTCGGCCGACAGCACGTTTCTCTGCGACAAACAGCGGCCCGGCCACTCATCGAAACTCGAGCGGCTCGAAGAATTGATCGAGCAGCTCTTCGCCGAGCAAGACCGCAAGGCGGTCCTGTTTTCCGAGTGGACCACGATGCTCGATCTCCTCGAGCTGATCCTCAAGCGGCGGCAGCTTCCCCACGTGCGGCTCGATGGCTCCGTCCCCCAGAAGAAACGCCAGGAGCTGATCCACGAGTTCCAGCACAACCCGGCCTGCCGGCTGTTCGTGACGACCAACGCGGGAGCCACCGGCTTGAACCTCCAGGCGGCCAACACGGTGCTCAACGTCGACCTGCCCTGGAACCCGGCGGTCCTCGAGCAGCGGATCGGCCGGGCGCACCGGATGGGCCAGAAGAATCCCGTCCAGGTCTTCCTGCTGGTCACGGAAGAGACTCTCGAGGAGAGGCTGCTGACCACGCTTTCGGCCAAGAAAGACCTGGCCCTGGCCGTCCTCGACGCCGGGTCCGACGTCTCCCAGGTCGACATGATCAGCGGCATGGAGGAGCTGCGGCGGCGGCTGGAGGTGCTCCTCGGCGCCAAGCCGGAAGCGCCGCTTGACCAGACCAGCCTGGAGAAGTCGAGACGGGAGTCGGAAGCCAGGCAGCGGCGGGTGGCGGAGGCGGGCGGCGAACTGCTCGGCGCCGCCTTCCGCTTCCTCGGCGAACTGGTCGGCGGCCAACCGGACACGCAGCCCGTGCCGGCGCCGCTCGTCGACCAGGTCCGCCAAGGCCTCGACCAGTGCATCGACGTCGACGAGTCGGGCAATCAGCGGCTGACGGTCTCGTTCCCCAACCGCGAGGCGATCGACAGCCTGGCCAACGTTCTCGCCCGCTTCCTGGCGGCGAGCAAAGGACCGGACTGAGACAGCGCCGGATCGGCTTTCGTGACCACTCGGGGGACTGCCCCGGGAGGCGAGCGATGATTCGGATTCCGGCCAGGTTCAAGTCCCAATGGCCAACAGTGGGCAAGGCTCGCCCCGGTGGATGGCGGGATTTTGAACCTTGGTGATTGGATATCGGACCGCACCCGGATTCTGGCAAGACCATGGTGGCGTAAGGCAGATGGCGCGAGTAGTTTTGGCAATGTCGGGGGGCGTCGACAGCAGCGTCGCCGGCCGCCTCCTCCGCGACGCCGGCCACGAGGTGATCGGACTGTTCATGCGCCATGCGGTCCAGGCCGCAGCGTGCAGCGCCGGCGAGGGGCCGGCCCACCGCCAGGGCTGCTGCTCCGCGGCCGACGCCGACGACGCCCGCCGGGTCGCCGAGTTGCTGGGCTTCCCGTTCTACTCCGTCGATTTCGACGAGCACTTCGATCGGATCGTCGCGTATTTCGTCGGCGAATATCTGGCCGGGCGGACGCCCAATCCGTGCGTCGTCTGCAACACGTGGCTGAAGTTCGGCCGCCTGTTTGAGTATGCCGACGGCCTGGGAGCGGAGTATGTGGCGACGGGCCACTACGCGCGGCTTGTGGACGTGGGGGAACCGGTTCCGGCCCTGTTCCGCGGCCGCGACACCGGCAAGGACCAGGCCTACGTGCTCTTCGGCATCGAGCGATCGCGGCTGGCGAGGATCCTGCTGCCGCTGGGCGAATACCTGAAGACGGATATCCGGCGGATTGCGGCCGAACTGGGCCTCCGCGTGGCCGCCAAACGCGACAGCCAGGAGGTCTGCTTCGTGCCCGACCGCGACCATGCCGCGTACATCCGCCGGCAGCGGCCGGGGCTCGATACGTCGGGTGAAATCGTCACCACCGGCGGCCAGGTGGTCGGCAGGCACGGGGGAATCGAGCGCTACACGGTCGGCCAACGCAAAGGGCTTAAAGTGGCCTTCGGCCAGCGGCGGTTCGTCGTGCGGCTGGAGCCGGAGAGCCGCCGCGTCGTGGTTGGCACACGCGACGAATTGGCGCGCGATGAGCTCACCGCCTGCGGGGCCAACTGGCTGATCGAGCCCCCGCGCGAGCCGTTCTCCTGCGAGGTGAAAATCCGCTACCGGAGCCGCGCCGTGGCCGCGACTGTCGAGCCGCTCGCCGCCGCTCGCTTTCGCGTCCGCTTCGAAACGCCCTCGCACGGCGTGGCGCCGGGCCAGGCGGCCGTCTGCTTCGACGGCGACCGGCTGCTCGGCGGCGGTTGGATCGAGTGAGCGGAGGAGCCTCCCTCCCCCACCTGTCGGGTGGTGCGGACTAACCCGAGCCGGCTGGAAACGCCGCCGCGACTGCCCGCAGGCCGACGATCTCACACAGCCAGGTCCCCGGCGCAGCCCCACCGCGAAGCACCAATCGGATCGAGCTTCGACGGGCCGGGAGACCCGTCCTACGCTGGGGGGCGCTACCCGAACGACACGCCCACTTCCTTGGCAACTTCCAGCAGCCGAGCACGCGACCGGTCGTACTCTTCGGGCCCTTGCATGTGCTCGATCATCAGCGGCACGTCGCCCGCCAGGGCCGCCAGCCGCCGCAGGCAGGTCGCCCAGTCAAGCGAACCGGAGCCGATCACGACCTCGCGGAAATGGACCTGCATCTCCACGTCCCAGGTGACGTCCTTGGCGTGGCAACTGACGAGCCAGGGGCCGAGCTTGTCGAAGCACTCGTTGAGCAGCTTCGTGTTGCGGTAGAAACGCGCCGGGCAGTTGATCAGGTTGCACGGATCCAGGTGCACGGCGAAGGCGTCGCGGCCGATGGCCTTGACCATCGCCAGGTAGGAATCGGGGCCATCGGGCAGGGCCCAGCCCATCATTTCGTAGGCCAGCTTGGCCTGCTTCGGCTTGACGGCGTCGATGATCTTCTTGGCGTTTTCGACCGCCGCGTCGAAGAAGTCGCCCGAGAGATTCTCCGGGTGGGGACCGTACCAGACGTCCGGGTTGAACGAGCCGGCGATGTCGACGCAGCAGCGGGCGCCAATCTCGTCGGCCAGCGCTAGCCCTTCGATCACCTTGCCGAGGTTTTCCGCCCGCTTCGCCGCGTCGGGATCCAGCAGGTTGCACCAACGGCCGACTTCGGCGATCACCACGTCGTGCCGGGCGAACCCCTGGCGGATGTCGCGGATGCGGTCCTTGTCGTCGAGCGTCACGCTGGGGCAGTAGGCCGCTCGATATCCCAGTCTGCGGTGCGCCAGGGCGAGCTCCTGCGGGTCGTCGTGCCGCTCGAAAACCGGCGCGCCGAGCCGGAGGGACCTCGGTGTCCGGTCGCCGGCCGAACCTTGCCGCAGCGGGGATGCCGCCGCGCCCAGCAGCGCTGCTCCGGCCGCCAGCGCGGAATGCCGGAGAAACGTGCGCCGATCGGGGTAGTGGTCGTTCATTGTCTGCTCCCGCAAAGGGGTTTGAGGTTGGGGGGGCGAGTTCCCCAGCTGGAGCTTGGAAGCCAGGGGGCTTGAGAGACCAGGGGGCTTAAGAAAGCAGGGGCAAGGGAAGCTGGGGCTGGGAAACCAGGAATACCGCTCGCGGCCGGCGCCTACTCGTGGCGGAGCGCTTCGATCGGGTCCATCGCCGCCGCCCGCATCGCCGGATAGACGCCAAAAATCACCCCGATCACGACCGAGATGCCGAAGGCCAGGGGGATCGACCAGGGCACGACGATCGGCTCGACGCTCTGGATAATCGCCGGCAGCGCCTGCATGACTTCGGGGAACGCCGCTTCGAGCCCGTAGCGGACCAAGCGCGTGACGCCGCGGCAGGTCAAGCCGGCCAGCACGCCGGTCGCGCCGCCGACGACCGAGAGGGCGATCGTCTCGATCAGGAACTGGCGAATGATGTCCGATCGCTTCGCTCCCAGCGCGCGGCGGATGCCGATTTCCCGGGTCCGCTCGGTGACCGTGGCAAGCATGATGTTCATGATCCCGATGCCGCCGACGATCAGCGAGATGGCGGCGATCAAGCCCATGAAAATAATGAACATCATCCGCGTGGTCTTTGCCTGCTCGAGCAATTCCAGCGGGACGGTCACTCCGTAGTCCTCGATGCGGTGGTGCCTGACCATCGTCAGCTCCACCAGGTCGGACGTCTCCATGACATTCTTGACGTCGTTGACGCGGAGCGTGACCTGGCTGAGCTCGACGATCTCGCGTTCGAAGGAATCGGAGCGGCGCGTGACGATGAAATCGCCGATCCGGCTCCAGAGCGTGCTGATCGGGATGTAGACGTCGTTGCTGAAGTCCTGGGCGGCGAAGGAGCCGCCGATCCCGGCCGAGGGGGCCTTCTCCTTCATCACGCCGACGACCACGTAATAGCTCTCGTCGACGTGGATCGATCGGCCGATCGGATTCTCGAACGGAAACAGCCGCTTGGCGACGTTTGCCGCCAGCACGCAGTGATTCTGCTTCCCTTTCAGCTCCACGTCGGTGATGAAGTGGCCGCGATCGACCGCCAGCCGCGTGACCTCGGCGTACTCCGGGGTGCAGCCCACCAGCCGCCCATCGACGACGCGGTGCGCGTAGGAAAAACGCCGGCGAATCTCGCGAATCGGCAGCGCCCGCTCGACCGTGGGGATCGTCTCGGTGAGCCGTTCGAAATCGTCGCGGGTGATCCCGTAGGGCATCGTCCCGGTTGAGGCGTCCATCACCTCGCTGGGCGGCTTGATCGTCCGCACGATGATGTTGTTGGCGCCGAGCTCGGCGATCTGCTCCTGGGCCTTCTGGCTGATGCCCTCGCCGATCGCCAGCAGCCAGATGACGCTCGCCACGCCGATGAAGATTCCCAGCACGGTCAACAGCGACCGCAAGGGATGGAGCAGGAGGCTCTTGATGCCGAGTTGGAAGGTGCGTAGCCAGAAGGTCATGGGTGGGCAGGTGGTAAGGACTAGGGGGAGGTTTCGCGGTCAGGCGCAGTCAAGCCGCCGGAGTGCTGGCCATTGCCGGAATTGCGCTCGTCGGAGATCACCAGCCCATCCTTGAGGCGGACAATCCGCTTGGTCCGGTCGCCCACGTCGGCTTCATGGGTGACCATGATGATCGTCTTGCCGGCCTTGTTGAGGGAGTCGAGCAGTCCGAGAATCTCTTCCGATGTGGCCGAGTCGAGGTTTCCCGTCGGTTCGTCGGCGAGGATGAAATAAGGGTCGTTGACGAGGCTCCGGGCGATGGCGACGCGCTGCTGCTGGCCGCCGGAAAGCTGCGTCGGGCGATGCTTGAGCCGCTCCGACAACCCGACCATGGCGGCCAGTTCGATGGACCGCTTGCGGGCCGCCGCGCTATGCTGCCCCTGGTAGTAGAGCGGCACCTCGATGTTCTCCAAGACCGTCAACTGGGGAATCAGGTTGTAGGCCTGGAAGACGAATCCGATTCTCGATGCGCGAATCTCCGAAAGTTGGTTGTCGCTGAGGTCGCTGATGTTGTCGTCGCCGAACATGATCGTTCCGGAAGTCGGCCGGTCGAGGCAGCCGAGCAGATTGAGCATCGTACTCTTTCCGGAACCCGAGGCGCCCATGATCGCCACGTAGTCTCCCTCGGGCACTTCCAGCGTCACGCCGCGCAATGCGCGGACGGTCTCGCCGTCGAGCACATACTCCTTGGTGAGGTCGCGAACGCTGGCGGCAAGTCTCATCGCGGGCCTCCCGGCCTCGGTCCCGCCTGGCCCCCGCCATTACCACCAGTACCGCCAGCACCGTCCGCGCCGCCAGTACGGCCAGTACCGCCAGTACCGCCGGGGCCTCCCGCACCCAA
>LSQX01269967.1_pt1 | contig 29093 bp, 18 predicted proteins | sample 654561 | NCBI WGS metagenome assembly LSQX01 (sample SAMN04489861, study PRJNA283612) | anaerobic digester metagenome | isolation source: 4 biogas reactors fed with cattle manure at either 37C or 55C with and... | place: Denmark: Kongens Lyngby | collected 2014 | reverse complement strand
ATTTGGTTGCGGCTGTGCTGCGCTGGGCTCTCTGTGTCTCTGTGGTGAAAAGAGAAGTTGATTGCGGCTGTCTTTCCATAAAAACTGCAAAGATGCCCCTGTAACTCTTTCCGTGATACAATAGACTCTTCACCCAATTCCTACCCCTAAACGCTGGTATTATCTCTGATCAGGAGGCGTTGCTGCAGCCGTGAACCGAATACAAGTTGCCAAAGTGATTGATCATACGCTTCTGAAAGCTTTTGCTACAGAAGAGGACATGAAACAACTCTGTGAAGAGGCTCTGAAATTTTCTTTTCGAACTGTTTCCGTAAATCCTGTGTGGGTATCCTTCTGCAAGAAACAGTTGCAGGGTTCTTCCGTTGGTGTGGATGCGTGCATCGGTTTTCCGCTGGGCGCTTCCACGGCCCATATGAAAGTTGAAGAGACGCGGGATGCCATCCGTAACGGCGCGACAGAAATAGACATGGTCATCAATATCGGAGCAGTTAAATCCGGTTATGGTCCCTATGTTGAAAAAGAGATTGCCGCTGTGGTGAAGGCTGCGGGAACAGTCCCCGTCAAGGTGATTCTGGAAACGAGCTATCTGAATCATGACGAAAAAGTGGAGGTATGCCGCATGAGTATCCGCGCCGGTGCGGCTTATGTCAAAACTTCCACGGGCTTCGGACTCCGGGGTGCAACGGTGGAGGATGTGCGGCTCATGCGCGAGATTGTGACCGATCAGCTCGGCGTGAAGGCTGCGGGCGGTATACGCAACTATGGCGATGTCATGCGTATGCTCCGGGCTGGAGCCACACGTATCGGCACCAGTGCGGGCGTTGCCATTGTGGAAGATGCGCCGGCCTGATCGCAGCGGGTTCAGGGTTCGATATAAAGCAGCGTGCCTTCGGGGATGAGCTCAAAGAGGCGGATGACATCGTCATTGGCCAGACGTATACATCCCTGGGATGTGGGGATGCCCAGCTGTTCTTCGTGATTCGTTCCATGAATATAAATGAAGCGCTGTTTGGAATCCACAATCTGGCCCTGACTGTTTTTTCCCTGATTGATTCCAGGCTCCAGACCCTGCATTAAAAAGATGCGTGTGAGCACGAGATCTTCTTTGGATTTCATGCCCGGCTTCCACAGTTCCTCTGTAGCCTGACGGGCACGGAAGACACGGCCGGCCGGTTCGCCATCGCCGAGTTTTCCGGAAATCTGATGCCAGCCCGGAGGTGTCTGAAGACTGTTGATGACAGCACCGATTCCCTTGAGAGCTGTGGCACAGGGCATGGTCATGATGACCTTTTCTCCCTCCAGCACATGGAGCCGTTGTTCCGCCACGCTCACCCACAGTCCCGGTCCCTGTTGAACCCTCTCAGTCCATCTCGCCTGTGCCAGTCTGTCAGGACTGAGACCCCTGTTCAGCAGCTGGTTGTCTTTTCCAAAGGCATTGTTTTGCTCACCGTCTCTGTCTACAGGAATTCCGGGAGGTGTCATGAACTTGTATCCTTTCTCAGTGTCATGGATGGCTGAGATCTCCTGACCGTCCGGCAAGGGCAGCCTGATGCTCATGGCGGGCAGATTGCTGATCGCGGGCGGAGCGATACGGATGCGCTTCCACCCCGGTTCCGCGGGGCTCAGCCCGAATACATATTGTGCCAGCAGATAGATGGGGCTGCTGCTCCAGGGGTGAAGCCAGCTGGTATTCCATTTCTGATCGGGGCCCCAGGCTTCCATACAGGTTGTGGCACCATGACGGAGCATCTCATTCCAGGAATGTTCGCCTGTGGAGGTGATGAGCGAAAAAGCGAGATCGGGTGCTCCGGCTTTGAAACAGGCTTCAATGACGAAGGATGCCATATACACGCCGCAGATCAGTTCTTTTTCCGCAATGAGTTCGAGAATGGCTTTGCGGTCGGCTCCCGCTGTGAGGTTGAAAAAGAGGGGCACCGCATTGGCATGGAGCGAACTGTGTTCCGATCCCGGCGCATCCAGATAAAGCCCTGTTTGCGGATTTGCAAGATGTTGTTCAAAAGCAGCTTCCAGCCTGTCAGCACGGTCATCATAGGTTTTTCCGATGCGGCCGAAGATGCGTTCAAATTCGGCAGCCGTGCGCAGAGCACCATAATAAAAGGCGTTGAGTACCGTATTGCCCGCCTTCAGTGAATACTCATAATCATAGTTGTCGCGCAGGTTTTCCGGCCAGTCCACGAGGAGCCACTTGCCGCTTTCTTTGCTGATCCCGGCGAGGAGTCCCTTTTCGTTTTCAAAGCTCTGGAAATAATCGAAAAGTCCTTCAAAGACGGTATCCGCAGCGATTTTCACCGTTTCCAGATCGCCGCTCAGCTGGTAGTAATGCATGAGCAACAAGGGGAACTGGAGGGAATATTCGGCGATTTCCTGCATGAAACTTCCCGGTGCCACAGCCATGAGCCCCGGGTGAATGAAAACCGAATGGGTGAAGTCGCGCAGGGCCTGGTTGGCCAGGCTCATATCCCCCGTGAGCCACATATGGCTTCGCGCTGCGATGAGTGTGTCGCCCAGATACTGTCCTTTTTCACGGGAGGGACAATCGACAAACACTTCCTGAGCGCCCATGACCACGCCCCGCTGACACAGTTGCCAGATGTCTTGCAGCAGCTGACTGTCTGATCGGAATTCCACGGCTTTTTCATTGAAAGGATGATGCCGCACATCCACCCAGACCTCCGGTTCTTCCGGTGCGCCATGGATTTCCAGATAGCGAAAAGAACGGTAGTCATAAAATTCGATGAGATCCTTCTCGCCCGAGAGAATACATTTTTCTTCATAGCGGCAATTGGCACGCATGTCAAAGCGGACCTCACCGTTTTCCTGAAGTTCTTCGCCATGACGGACAATAAGGGTATGACCTTTCTTGCCGTGGATGCGGATGCGTGTGGTGCCTACAACGGTCTGTCCGAAGTCGTAGAACCAGATGCCTTTTTTGCGATTTTCCGTCACCTTCGGTTTCCAGACGGTGACTTGCAGGGGCGCTGTGATCTGATGTTCAAACACATGGTCCTGCGCTTCAATGAAGGGGCGTTCCCAGGCGGAATCATCGAAATCCTGTTCACGCCAGCCCCGGGGCATGAGTCGCATATCGATATTTTCCAGAAACTGTGTTCTGTATCCGATGGTGTCGCCGGGAAGAAAAGCCTGCAGTCGGTGACAGCGCCAGCTTTCATCGGCCATCAGTTGTTCCGCGCGTCCGTCGGCGTATTCAAGCCGCAAGAGCAGAGCAAAGCCGGAACGGTTGTCACCACTGTTCCACACACGGTTGTACAGGCCCTGATAATAGACGTGGGCGGCCAGGGTGTTCACTCCTTCTTCAAGGAAAGGGGTGACTTCGATTTCCAGACAGGGATGGGCTGAATAATAGGCTGGAGCGGGACCCTGCAAAGCGAAGTGATCATTGATGTAAAACTTGAAATAATCATCAGCGGTGATGAGCAGAAAAGCTTTGAGAGGCTTTTCCGCAAGCTTGATCTCACGACGGAAGAGGGTGTGTACATGTTGCGGACCCGACAGCTCCGGCTTGGGATCTTTTTCGCGATGAAAGAGATTCTGCACGGCATGTCCCCGGAAGATGGGATCGCGCAGCCAGGGCGCATGTTGCAGAGCCGGCTCCGCCGTGGCTGTCGCTGAAGCCACAAGCTGTCCTGTCAGGAGAAGCAGGAAAAGAAAAATCTTCCTGAGGGTCGAACTCTTTTGTGATAAAAAGAAGTGCTGGGTCATGGGTATCCTCTTCAGCCGCTGGGGGAGGGGAAATAAGATGCAATGAGGGGTTACTATGCCAATTCTGAGGGAGTTAATGCAATGTCAGGGGGAGAATTTTCACCACAATGGGCACAGAGGGTCACAGAGAAAGAAGAGAGGAAATTGAACCAGGTCGCAGCTCGAGCACTAAGATTCACGAAGAAGAGGAAAAGAAGATGAGGCTATACGCCGCAAAACTGGCTATTTGGGTTTCCAAGTCGACACACGCTGTTTGTCAATGTGGAAATTGGCGTTCCCAGGAAGTATGACACCAAACTTTGAAGGCTCCTCAAAATCTTAAAACATACCCAAGCCTTCGTCATTCCTTCGAAAGGAGGCATCTTGACGCGCAGGTAAAGTCTTCTTTTATATAGGTGCCTGGCATACGCGAGTCAGACGGTACGTACACGGTTGGTAGGGGCGAAAAATCTTTCGCCCGAAACCTCCCCGTCACAACTCCGACACCCACCCCACACCGGTGTCATCCACCTTCTTTATTCACTACAGAGACCCGGAGATTTTTAGAACTACAGATGGACACAGATATACACAGATGAGAAAAGACCTTAGGCCGCAAAACAGGCTATTTGGTTTTCGAGGTCAATACACGCTGTCTGCCAATGTGGAAATTGGCGTTCCCAGGAAGCATGACTGCAAGCGTAAGAATAACTCAAAGTGTTTACCTGACATCAGGCAACTTACATTCAACCCTCCCAGATATGTCCGATCCGTCTGATCCGTCCGATCGGTCCGATCAAAGACCCCAAGACATACTTACAGTCCAACCTTGTGGCATTATCCAAGGTCATACAATCCAAAAATACGTCCGCAACTTAACCTTGCCCCGCCAATACCTCAACGTTATCATCACAAACTTCTTTGAAAAAAACATAGAAGCTGACGGGTAGTATTACAGAGGAACAGGAGAGGGGCGATGAAAAATTGAACCACGAAGTCAGGTGGAGGTACGAAGCTTCATGAACAAAAAAAGCGGCGTCAGCACGGGAGCACTGACGCCGCAAAGAGTCAACAGAGAAATTCAGTTTCAGTCACGCTTGCGCAGGGCGGCGGCTCCAGCCAAAGCGGTCAATGCACCTGCGAGCGCCAGTCCGATGAGTCCGGCCACGGGAGTTCCCGTGCCGATGACGACTTTCACCGCCGGGGAGTTGAAGACGGTCATGTCATCTGTAACGGTGCAGCGGTAGTCGCCTGCATCATCGAAATCAGCAACGTCAATGGTGAACTGAGCATCGTCCAGAGCAGTGGAAATAGCTGTCCAGCCGGCTTTGTTGTCGTCGCGTTTTTCCCACAGGAAGTGCAGGTCGCCGACAGCGCAGGAATCGCTCAGTTTTTTCGCAATGAAAGTAATGGTATCGCCGGGCGTCGCCGGGTTCGGGGTCACTACAACTTCATACTTCAGTTTGCAGGCATTACGTCTGACATGAACAATGCGTTCCTCTGTAGCGACGTTTTCGGCCTCATCCCTGACCGTATAGACCACGGTATAATCGCCGATGAGGCGATCATTGACGCCGCTTGCATCAACATCGATTGTCTCAGGATCGAGGACACCGTCACAACTGTCTGTTGCCGTTGCGCCCGGACAGACAAAGCTGTCACCGTTATCCAGCACCAACGGATTGGCACCTTTGAGTGTGATGACCGGCGGAGTCGTATCCACGACCGTTACTTCCCGTATCAACGGAACAGCGGCATTGCCCAGACTGTCCGTTGCGCTGATGCTGATTTCGTATTCACCCGGTACGGCCGTATTCACAGCATCAGTATTGATGTAAACATTCCCGCTCACGTCGCCTTCACATGCGTCCAGAGCCGATGCGCCTTCGTCGATATACTCTATACCGCATTCCGCATCGACCTTTAGCTCTCCGTTAAGAGTCAGTACCGGGCCGGTCATGTCTTCAACGGTAATGGTGCGGGACAGTGCCGTCGCTTCATTTCCAGACGCATCCACGGCCGTATAGACAATTACATAGTCACCGGGCACCGTCACATCGACATCTTCGTCACCGGCTATGGCGACCTCTACAGAACCGTCAACATCGTCCTGTGCCGTTGCGCCCGCCTCCGTAAAGACCTCCAGGCTGCACTCCAGTGTCTCATCACCACCATTCAAGGTGATCACAGGTCCTTCACCTATAGCACCGCCTGTATCTTCAAAAAAGTGCGCCTGAATCATATTGCCGTGGATATCGCTCATGTTCTCGCTCACGGTAATACGGATATCGCCGCCGTTGAACATTTCATCAGGTCGCTGCCATTCCAGGCGAACCACATGGCCGCTCACATCCGTCACACTGTCCGGATTATCAGCAAAAGTACCCTTACCGCTTCCGGAAAGCACATAAGCGGCCGGGGAGAGCACCTCGGCTCCACCGGTCATGTCCTTGCTGAATTCCACCAGCACGGTCAGTGCGGATTCAACCGTCACGTCCACAACATTCGGTTCTGTCACATCCACCACGTTAACGAAGCGGCTCACTTGCGTTGCGGCATTGCCTTCCGCATCGGAAACATCATAGGTGATCGTATAGCTGCCGACCGTATTCACGTCAACGATATCACCACCGACCACGATATCATCGCTGAGATCGCCATCGCAGTCATCCTCCGCCGTGGCACCCTCATCGGTGTAGGCATCGCCCAGATGGACGGTGATTGTGCTCTTTCCTGTACGCGTGATTACGGGCGGGGTGGTGTCCTGGACTGTTACTGTCCGTTCGACTTCCACGGCCTCATAACCGAGGAAGTCAGTCACGTTGTATTTGAGTATATATTCCCCGGTCACGCCAGTATCGACCATGCCGGTGACTTCAATTTCAGAAGTCAGGTCGTTGCCATAGCCGTCCAGCGCCGTTGCTCCCGGATCAGTGAAGATGCTGGTGCACTCTACCTCCGATTCAGCATCGCCGTTGAGGGAGATGACAGGTAAGGGCCTGATAAAATAGGGACTTGAGGCAACAGGCGCCGTGCCCTGCAAATCACCGGAAGAAGAAACACCCGTCCAATTATCCAGATTCAGGACAAGGGTGCCCGTGCCGCTTCCCGTGGACACGAGAATCGTCCGGGAGTCGCCGTCGCCACTTACAGACACGATCTCAGGTGTTCCTCCGAGACCGGTGGTACTCAGACTGAAATTCGTTGGGCTGAATTCTTCCGGAAGCGCCGACTGACCGCCGACACCAGTATTCAAGGTCAGTTTGAAAGCTACCAGACCGGCATAGGCCGGATTGGCATCGGCCGGTTCCAGCGTGACCACTTGCGGAGCAGTGCTGTTGAATTCATAGGCACCTTTATCAATGGCACTGCCGAAAGGCCGCGGGTTTGAAAGAATGTCGTGATCCGGAATCGAAGCGTCAAGCGTGTATTCCACCCAGGAGGGCAGGCTCGCGCTTCCGGAGTCCTTGCAGGGAGATGTGGCACTGATACGCGGATTGGAACCGCCAATCAATTGCGGATCCGCGCCGAACACATTATTCCCCTTATCGGCAATACCATCGCCCGTGCTCAGATGACTGTAGCCGACATGACAATCTCTTACTTGCCTGATATCCGTGTCTTCATTCCAGAAAATACTGTTCAGTATATAGCAGTGCACGGAATTGTTGGAATTGGGACTCCACATGGCAACACCGACTGCACCCCAATCATTGGTACGTTGATTTTCCAGAAAAGTACAGTTAATGATATTGGCGTAGGTGTGTCTGCGGGGAACATCGGGGTCGTCACGATTGGAGGTCACAGCGATAGAGGCGCCATTTCGTGAAATATTATCGCAGAAAACACTGTTGGAAACAATGAGTTGGGCTCTTTCAGTAGCCAGAATTCCTCCGGCATCCTGATGACCGTTATTACGGGTGAAATAGCATCGGTCAACTGTCATGAATGTGCCATTATCGCAGACAAAAATCGCACCTCCACTGGCGCTGCTCGTGTCATAGGGGGCGGCATTCCCGTCAAATACACAGTCCTCAATGGACACTTTGGATTCGAAACCAGCCTTGACGGCACCGGCTTCTCTGCGCCAGGCCTCATTGTCAATGAATCTGCATTTTCTGATAACAAGCTCCGGTGGACCGAAACCACTTTCCGACGGTGCCGGGGAACGATTGATACCTATAGCGCCCACACGTGGGGCACGGTTGCCTTCAAAGCTGCAGTTTTCCACGTGAGCATTGCTGTAATGAAACCAAATGGCACCGCAGCCTCGTTCAAGCGATCCTTCATTACCGTCCGCAGCCACATTATTTTTAAAGACACAATTTTCAATGATATGGCCGGGACATTCCACGGACAGAAGAGCACCGCCTGCACCCCACTCCTCACCGGCAACCACTTCATTATTCTGGAAAATGCAATTGGCAATGACGTTTGAGCCATCCAGACGACGACAATAAACGCCGCCTCCACCGTTCTTGTTATACGGCTCATTCACATAACCATTTTGGACAATAAAGCCGTCCAATCGCGTGTTTCTCCTCAGGAGATATTCTCCCTCAGGATCAACAGGATCCTTCACCCCGATATAGAGAACCTGTCGGACACCTTCTCCATCAAGAATGGTTGCGTTGTCCATCCAGTTCCGCTGATCCCGGGCAACTTCATCGCCCTTGAAGCCGCCATAAGCTTTGCTGCCTTCTGTCCACATGATCGTGGAGGGTTCCGTGTAGGTGCCTTCCGCAACCCAGATTTCAGTACCGGGGTGGTTATTCAGCGCCGCCTGCAGCGAGCCACAGGCATTGGCCCAGCTCGAGCCATCGCCCGTGCCCCCGACTTTCACATATACCGGATCGGCATGAGCCGACGATATCACTCCGAAAAGAATTGCCCAAAGAAACAGTACTACAGAAGTTTTTTTCATGCCACCAGCCTTTCATTCAACTCATCATGTTTTTTGCAGTAATACCACTATAGAGTTATCATAAAGGAAAATGGGCTAAGTGTCAAGGATTAAATAATTCATCAAATGGACTCAGTGCAGCATAGCCGAAACCAAATGAAACTTTTCTTTTTTTCATCACAATGGGCATAATGGGGCACTGAGAACCACAGAGAAATGGAATGATTTTTAAACCACGGAATTCACTGAACACACGGAAAACACATCTTAACCGAAGAGATGACACTGACACGACATCCCTTAAAACCACAGATGAACACTGATAAATTAAAGGCCTTGGGTCGCGCAGCCTGGGAACGCCAATTTCCACATTGGCAGGACACCCGGCAAAAACCGTGACTTATGTATGCATTTGACGGGACAACAAAAACTCAGAGTTTACAAAGGCTTTTATTTAATTCGTGCTTAGGAAAAGGCCTGTTGCCGAATCGATGTTTATAAAATATCGGTGCCATAACTCGCTGTCTGCCAATGTGGAAATTGGCGTTCCCAGGTGTGCGACTCAAAGATGTCAGCTCTATTACCTGTAATATGCCCCTTCCAGATCCGACCGATTCCCCATGTTGTCTTTGTTGTCTCTTCAGTTTTTCTTCAGCACATAGACCGCTTCTTCCGCAAAGAGATTGGGCATGAAAGAGGTCTGGCCATCGGCATTGAGTACAATTTCCTTTTCAATGGCAATGTCCAGTTTCCGGCAGAATTCCCTGAAGTCCTTGATGGTCAGCACATGGCGGTTCGGGGAGTCATACCAGGAGTAGGGCAGGTTGGGTGTCACGGGAGCCCGTCCTTTAAAAGCCAGATTTGCGCGGACACGCCAGTGCCCGAAGTTCGGGAAGGTGACAATGCATTTTTTGCCGACGCGCAACATTTCTTTGAGTGCCAGCGCCGGATTTTTCACCACTTGCAAGGTCATGCTGAGGACGACATAATCAAAGGAATCGTCGGGCAGTTCCACGAGCCCTTTATCCAGGTTCGCCTGGATGACATGAATACCGCATCCGATGGCGCGAATGACTTTTTCCTGATCCAGTTCGATGCCGACTCCGACAATGTTTTTTCGCCTTTGCAGGCTGCAGAGCAATTCCCCTTCGCCGCATCCCGCATCCAGCACGCGGCTGTTTTCCTCAACGAGATTGACGATCATCTCATAGTCGACACGCTTGAGTTTTCCGAGATGATCGTTTTTGATGGGTTGAGGTTGATCTGGATTGTCGCAGCTCTTGGGTGGACAGTTCTCACATTCTCTTTCCGGATAGAGGGTATGAATCAGGAATCCCGAAATGAGCCGGGAGATGTCTTTCAGTTCCAGGAGAAAGGCATCGTGTCCCGCATCGGTCTTGATATTGCAATAGGCCACTTCCTTGCGATTTCGGGCCAGGGCATAGACGATATCCTGCGACATATAGGGCGGGAAGAGCCAGTCAGAAGTGAAGGATATGGCGAGGGTTCGGGGTTTGACACGGGCCAGTGAAGCATCGAGAGAATCAAAGCCGGCGCTCATATCAAAATAGTCCATGGCTTTGGTCACATAGAGATAGGTATTGGCGTCAAAGCGGTTTACAAAGCGTTCGCCCTGATAGTCCAGATAGGTTTCCACATTGAATTCGCTGCCGAAACGATAGCCCAGTGAACCGGCATGGTGGAGCGTCCGCCCGAATTTCCGGTCCATGGACTGGTCGGAAAGATAAGTGATATGGGCGAGCATGCGTGCTATGGCCAGCCCTTTTCGGGGGCCCCGGACGGGATTGTACTCACCGCCGTGAAACTCGGGATCCGCCTGGATGGCACTGCGGCCCACGGCATCAAAAGCGATCTGCTGCGCCCCTGTATAATGGCTTGTGGCCAGCAGAATGACGGAGCGTGTGTCGTCGGGATACCGGGTGGACCATTCCAGAGCCTGCATGCCTCCCAGTGAACCGCCGAGCACACAGAGAAGTTGTTCAATTCCCAGCTGCCGGATGAGAGCATGCTGCACACGGACCATGTCGCCCACGGTGAAAATAGGAAAATCGAGATTGTAGGCTTTGCCCGTTGCCGGGTTGTGGCTCGTGGGGCCCGTGGTTCCTTTGCAGCCGCCGAGGAAGTTGGAGCAGATGACAAAATATTTGTCTGTATCTATGCCTTTTCCGGGGCCGATCATGCCATCCCACCAGCCCGGCTTGCGGTCGTCTTCATGATGACGTCCTGCAGCGTGGGCATCTCCGGAAAGGGCATGACAAACGAGAATCACATTGTCTTTCTCTTCGCTCAGGGTGCCATAGCTTTCATAAGCCACCGTGACGGGGCCGATTTTGGCACCGCTTTCCAGCGTGAAGCCGTCCCGGGTTTCATCGAGGACAATGGATTTGGTTTCTACCAGGCCCACGGACCCGGCATCTGTTGTATCGGCCGTGCTCATTGATCACCTGTATGCGGCTGAAAGGGGATGGGTTTATGATGAGGCTGCAAAGCGATGTGCTTCCTCATGAAAAAAAGGGAGGGGAAGCCTTCGCGCTTGTATTCATTTAAGCACAAAGTGCTTCCCCGGTACAATTCTTTGACTCTTTAATACCTGATGCGTGGCATCAATGGTGAGAAACAATTTTGATTTCAAAGAAGACTTCAGCTAACCCTCGGTAGTTTTAGCCGCAAAATTTTATTTTGCTGAAGGGCACAGTGTCTACTCTTTTGAACCCAAAAATGCACACAGCCTGTGTAAAGCACACGAACTATACTTGGATTCAAAAAGACACACACAGTCTATTGAACTCCGAAAAGCATACTTGCTTCACTGCGCAAGCCATGCTTGCGCTAACAAAACCCGAAACGTCCACAAAGCGCAAGCATGGCTTGCGCTAACAAAATCCGAAACGTCCACAAAGCGCAAGCCATGCTTGCGCTAACAAAATCCGAAACGTCCACAAAGCGCAAGCATGGCTTGCGCTAACAAAATCCGAAACGTCCACAAAGCGCAAGCATGGCTTGCGCACTCCAAAAAAGTCCGTAATTTGGTCTATGGAAAATTGTGTTTCAATATTGAATCTAACATTATGAACAGCCTAAAAAGACTTTATTGCTGCGAGAGGGTCAGAGCCTGTTCAAAATCTTCCAGAATATCCTCGATCTCTTCCAGACCAACGGAAACACGGATGAACTCGGGAGAGATACCGGCGGCCTGCTGCTCTTCAGGGGACAGCTGCTGATGCGTGGTTGTTGCCGGATGAATGACCAGCGTTTTCGCATCGAGAATATTGGCCAGATGAGAGGCGAGTTTACAGGAATTGATGAACTTTACGGCCGCATCTGAGCCGCCTTTGATGCCGAAGCCGAGAATGGCTCCCTGGCCTTTGGGCAGATATTTCTGCGCACGGTCATAATCGGGATGACTGGGCAGGCCGGGATAATTCACCCAGGCCACGGCGGGATGCTTCTCCAGAAACCGGGCTGTGGCCAAGGCGTTTTCGCTGTGACGGGGCACCCGCAAATGAAGGGTTTCTATTCCCTGCAATAGCAGGAAGGAATTGAAGGGAGAGATACAGGCGCCCATATCCCGGAGGAGGGTCACCCGTGCTTTGATGATATAACTGATATTCCCGATGCCTTTGAAAGCATCATAGAATTTCATGCCGTGATAACTGTCGCAGGCTTCTGTCAATTCAGGAAATTTGCCGTTGTTCCAATCGAACTTGCCACTGTCCACAATAAGCCCGCCGATGGAAGTGCCATGGCCGCCCAGTACTTTGGTGGCTGAATGAACCACGATATCGGCACCATGATCAAAAGGCCGGAAGAGGAGGGGAGAGGCCACGGTGTTATCAACAATGAGGGGGATGCCGTGCTTGTGGGCAATAGCCGCCACAGCTTCCACATCGGCCACATCATTGGCCGGGTTGCCGATAGTCTCCAGATAGAGGAAGCGCGTGTTGTCATCAATGAGTGCTTCAAAATTGGCCGCATTGGAAGCATCCACAAAGCGCGCCTCAATACCCAGATCCTTCAAGGTGTGGGCGAAAAAGGTGTGGGTGCCGCCGTACAAGGTCTGTGAGGAGACAAAGTTCTGACCGGCTTTGGTGATATTCAAAACAGCCGTTGTAATGGCCGCCGCACCGCTTGCCAGGGCGAGCGCACCGACGCCCCCTTCCAGAGCAGCCACACGTTTTTCCAGAACATCCGTCGTGGGATTCATGAGCCGTGTATAAATATTACCGAACTCTTGCAGCGCGAAAAGTTTGGCCGCATGTTCATGGTCTTCAAATACATAAGAGGTGGTCTGATAAATGGGAACGGCCCGCGATCCTGTAGTGGGATCCGGTTCCTGTCCGGCATGGAGTGCCAGGGTTCCGGGACGGTACGCCGTGGGTTCTGTGGCCATGATTTTCTCTCCTGGGTTAAAGGGGGGTGACAGAGTGGTAGCTCATATGTAACTGAAACACTTGAATATCTGAAGATAATCCCGCCGAGACATGAAAGAGAGGGTGGGGCTCATGGAAAAACGAAAAGCGAAAGTCCGTTTATTTTTCCGGCTTCTGCATGATGAAAAGATAATTGAATCCTCTTAAAAAGAAATTCCCCTCCTGAGCCGCCTTGTGATAATTGCCTTTGGAGAGACTGGTATTGCGGCGGGTGACGCAGATAATATCCACAGGGGTGAAATGTCTGCTCATGAGTCCGAATAATTCAAAACCTATGGGACAGAAGTGTTTTCCTTTGACCAGCGAATCCGAAACGTAGAGAGCGGCATGTCTTCCGGGCTTGAGGATACGGGCCATTTCAGCAATGACGAGTTTCATGGCTTCATAGTAGGCCGGCTCCCGGGCGGTCAGTTTGCCTATGCACCGTGGATCATCGCTGTAATTGATATGGGTCGAATAAGGAGGATCCACAAAAACCAGAGCCGCCTTTTCATCTTCCAGTGGCAGCTTGCGCGCATCACAGTTGAATATATCGTTGCGGGTCACATTCACATCATAGCCCAGTGCCCGGCGTCCCAATTCACGGGCAACATCCAGCGTTGTTCCGCTCCCGGCCATGGGATCCACGACCAGTTCTTTGGGGCGTGTATAACGTTGAATGAGATTCCACTGGATATAGGCCGGTGTGGCGCCTTTATAGTCTTTAGAGCCCTGTGTTTCTTTGCCGTATTGTTGTGAAGGGAAATCCCAGAGAGTCGTTGTCATGAGTGTGGGTTTGAGTGCCATGGCTTCTTTCTTTTTATTTTCAGCCGTCGCAGGACGGGAAGTTTGTGCTTTTTTCTCGAAATGTCGGATAACTATGTTACAATACCCGAGGCGGGGGTGTAAACAAATGTCCACAACAGCGGGTCCTTCGCGATTCGCAAGACTTGATTCATCATGAAGATCAGCAGACTCTCTCATTATTTATTGGCGGCTGCACTGGTTGTGATGCTGTCGGGCTGTGTTCATTCCACATTGCCCCTGACAAAGATCAGTGCTCCCATGCCTCAATCTCCTGTAAATCTTTCCACACTCAAAACCCTTTTCGGCGGTTACAGCGAAGGGAATTTCAGTGGCCGCTCCTGGGAGGCCGCCTTTGATGCCATGCACCAGAAACTGGCCCGCGAATATGCCTTCACGGAATGGAAGGGCGTGGACTGGGACGGTCTTTACGATGAGTTCAAGCCCCGTCTGGATGCGGCATCGGAAGCGAATGACAGCGAAGCCTATTATCTGACTCTGCGCGAATATATCTATGCCATCCCCGACGGTTCCCTGAGTATTACAACCCCAGCCGAATACAGGGAAAGCCATATAGGCGGCGGCTATGGTTTCTCTCTGCTCCCTCTGGATGATGGCCGGGTGATCATTGTCTGGCTGGATCCTGAAAGTCATGCAGCCGTGACAGGCATTGAATGGGGCGCTGAAATTCTGGAGTGGAACGATCAGCCCGTCAGAGAAGCGATCAAACAACAATCTGTTCTGTGGAATGATACGCCTGTGGCAACTCTGGAGAACGAGTGTTTTGTGAAATGCGCTCTCCTGACCCGTGCTCCCGTGGGTACGGAAACACGCTTCATGTTCCGCAATCCCGGGTCCAGCGATTTGTGGATCACCCGTCTGCAGGCGCGTCGTGATTTCATGGAAGGGTTCCGGAATCATTCAGATCAGGGCCGTGTGTTTACGGAATTCGAAGCGCCGCTGGAATCCAAGATTCTTGATGGGAACATCGGCTATATCCGTATATACTGTCATGCGGCCACTCTGGCCATGCCTTTCCCGGCCCGCGCTTTCCGCAAAGCCGTGGAGAAGTTCAATCAGGCCGAAGTGGAAGGATTGATTCTTGATCTCCGGGGCGATCCCGGCGGACTGGATGATCTGGCGGCAACCTATGCGGGACATTTCACGGAGGATCCTGTATTCTTCCGTGACGTGGTGGCTTTTGATACCAAAAAAGGCGGCTTTGCCCAGCAGGAGACACTGCAACTTGAAGTGACTCCCCGTGATCCTTATTTCGCCGGGCCTGTATCTGTTCTCATCAACAGGAATACAAGGGAAGGCGGTGAAGCGCTGGCGGCTGTCCTCCAGCAAATGCCTCAGGTACAGCTGGTGGGTTCCACAGCCACTCAGGGAAGCTATGCACAGTTGGGAAAAATCACCATGCCCCGTGGATACGTCATTCATTATCCGCTGGGACGCATGCTTCAGAAAGATGGGGAAGTGCTGGTCAGCGCCGGAGCCGACCGTATAAGCCCCGTAGTGCCCGATGTGCGTGTCCCTTATACCCTGGAAAAATGCGATGCCCTTTTCAATCATGAAGAGGATCCCGCATTGATTGAGGCCATCTCTCTCATTCTGGGTGGAGACGAAGAGGAAAAGGCTGAGAACTGAGCTCTTGCGCTTCTCTCGTTATCCTTCGGCCAGCTGCTCTCCTTTGGCCGTGAACCAAGAACGGTTTATTTTGATTCCTGAAGGTATCTCGTCTGGCCAGGGATAATACTTGCGCGGGATTTTGAAGGGCGGCTGTTTTGCTTCCAGATGACGGCGCAGCAGGGTCTCATCAAGAACATACCCCTCCTCCATACGGATGAAAGCGACCGGTGAGGTGCCGTAACAGGGATCGGCCACACCGACGACCACTGAAGCGCTGACGCCGGGGATTTCATTGAGCAAGACTTCAATTTCTTCCGGCTGAATGTTCTCGCCTCCGCAGATGAAGCGTGCATCGCTGCGCCCTGTGATATGCAGATACCCGTCATCATCGAAATAACCGCAATCGCCTGTGGGAAACCAGCCTTCCTCGGTGAGGGGCCGAAAAAGGCTTCCATCCTCCTGAAGATATCCTTGAAACAACGCCTCGCCCCGGTAAAAGATCCTGTTGTCATCATCTATGCGCAGGCTGCCTTTTTCCAGAGGCCGACCGCTGCTTTGCAGTACAGACAGAGAAGCACCCGGCGGAACAGCACAGCATTGGGCCGCTGTTTCTGTCATGCCATAACTGGTAATGAGCGGAATCTGAGCCTCATGAGCACGGCGCAGAAGAGAGGTCGAGGCGGGCGCACCTCCCAAAAGCACGGCTTTCAAGGTGGAAAGGCAAGGGCATCCTTCAGTGGTATCCAGCAACCGTTGCAGTTGCGTCGGCACGAGAGACAGATGGGTGACTTGACTTTTTATGAGAGTGTCTTCCAGAGAATCACCCTGCTCCGGCAGGACGACTGTGGCTCCGGCCTGAATACAACGGAAAAGAATGGACAGGCCTGACACATGAAAGAGGGGCAGACTCAAGAGCCAGCTGTCGCCGGCTTGCAGGGGCATGTTCTGACGGGCCAGTGCGGCTGCGGTGAGAAAATTATTCAGGGAAAGCAGGGCCGCCTTGGCCTGGCCTGTACTCCCGGAAGTCTGGATCACTGCAGCACCTGTTGAGACTGTGATGGGCAGCGGAGCGGGCAATGATTTTTCATCGCTTCCGGAGAGGATCGGCGGCTGGAAGGAAGGCGGTGCGGTGGCGGTGTTGTCCGGGGCATCCCTGTAGATTGCCGAGGCCCGAAGAAAGGAAGCCCAGGTTTTCAGTGCTTTCGACGGTAAAGCGGGGTTCGTGGGACAGGCGATGATCCCTTTACGGAAAAGTGCCAAGAGCAAGGTGCAGTATTCAACAGAAGCCCTGGCCGACAGGAGCATGCGGTCACCTCGTCGGAGTCCTGATTCATCCAGCGCCTGTTCATAGTGTGCTACAGCCCTGTCCCAAGCAGCATAACTCCACTGATGCGGACCCATAGACAGTGCGGGAGCGTCGGGACAGGTTATGGCCTGTTGCCGAAGAGGACAAGGCTTTTCTTTTATCTCAGACACGCCAGCACTCCTGAAGATACTGTGGGTTCGGATTGTTGTCGGAAAGGAAGAGAGTGGAGGCCGACACGCTTCCTCTGTCCAGGGGCAGATCTGTCATGAGCAGATCTTCCGTCAGACGACTGTATGTATCCACGCCGACAGCCGGGCCCCGGCCGGGACGTTGACAAGCCTCATGAAGGACCGCAAGGATTCCCACACCGCTTTCGTAGGCACTGCTCAGAATACAGGGTTCACTCGATTCAATACCGAGCACTTCGGGCGGGAAAGACAGGGAGGGTTTCCAGACGAGGGCCCGGGCTTCTTCCGCCGTCTTCTTGCCGGCTTGCAGCAGGTCGTTTCTGATTCTGGAGGACGGACTCAGGAGGGCATGACTCATGTCCTGCAAGGTCTCGTCAACAGCACAGGGGATGTCTGTCTCGTGTTGCAGCTCGCCCAGACGGGACCAGTCTTTCAGGGGCTCTTCCAGAAATTCAATGCCTTCCCGAGGCAGAGAAAGACAAAAAGACCGGGCTGCTTCATAGTCCCAGCGGCGGTTCGCATCAAGACGGAGTTTTCCGCCTTCCGGGAGCCGGGCCACCAGTGCATGAATGAAGGTACTTTCATGATCTGCAGACTGACGGCCCACCTTCACTTTAAAGTCTTTGTATCCTCTTTCGAGACCGGATTGAAAACTCTGTTCCATTGTCTCCACGCTCCCATCCAGAAGCATGCACAGGGATAGCATACCCTCGGGCTGGTTGTATCGGGAGAGGCCCTGCAAAGCATGATGAAATGCGGTGTAAATAGCGGGATCGCCCGCTGATTCAGGGGTCAGAAGTTGCCGTGCTTCAGCCACTGTCCGCTCTTTCAGTCTTCCGGCCAATGTTTTCCCCAGGGCTGACACTTCCTCCAGGCTCCTGATTGAAAAGCCGGGGAGCGGACTCGCTTCGCCCCATCCTGTATGTCCCTGCTCATTACTCAGAGAAAAGAGCAGACCCTCACGGTGATGACAGACTGTGTCACCCAGTCGCACAGCATCTTTCAGGCGGAGCGAGAAAGAGCTGCACTGAATGGAACTGAGGATCACGGTCATTGCTTTCTGTTTGCACTCTGTGTGGAACGCCATTGTGTCGGAGAATACTGTTCCAGATCATACCACGCTTGTAGAGGAAGGGGGAAGGTCTTTGTGTTGCTACCCGGCATCTTCCATTATTTTTTCGAAGAAGTTTATTCAAGAAGTGCCATAAGTCCTTTTATTTTAATAGTATCCAGAGACTTGTCCGCACCCCCGTCATTGCGGTTTTTTCGCCCCGAGGACTTGGTGCAAACATGATGACTTGATCAGGCGAAAAAGACCGCAATCCAGGGTAGCGCCCAAACAAATGGTGAAAAAAAGAGGGCGAGTCATGCTCCTTAAAGTCTCCCAATCTGGATCCCGGTCATTTTTTGCGTTGTTGTGGCTGAATGCTTTGATGGGCGGGCCGGGTCGCAAAAAAACCGGGATGACGGCGGGGTATGTCTTGGGGCAAATAAGAGACTTGAAGAGATCAGTGGTCTCTGGGGAGTCGGTCGGATCTGCGAGGGGCGGGGGTCGGGGCCAGTGAACAGAGTGGACGAGTCCCGGCCGTGGGTATTTTCCAGGTTTTTCTTTACCCTTTCCGGGTGTTCTTTGCCGAAGCCTTGCTTCCCGCTTTGATTTTTGTTTGACAAGCGCTTTTTCTCTGTGTTATTATCACTCACAAGAGGTGAGTGCTAACAATTCCCTCGAATGTTGGTGCCCGGCGCAGTGTGCGAACGGGTTATTTTTAGTGTAGGTTGAGAAATTACAACCAGAAACAACTGTTAAAAGAAGGAGTACACACCATGACAGTGCGTCCCCTTGCAGACCGTATCCTTGTTAAACGTGAAGAAGCCAGCGAAACGGTTCGCGGCGGTATTATCATTCCGGATACAGCCAAGGAAAAACCGCAGGAAGGCGTCGTAATTGCAGTAGGTCCCGGTCGCATTGATGACCAGGGTAAACGCGTCGCTCTTGAATTGAAAAAAGGCGACCGGATCCTCATGGGCAAATATGCCGGCACCGAAGTGAAGATTGACGGTGAAGAACACATCATCATGCGTGAAGATGATGTTCTTGCAGTCATCGAGTAATAAGCAGACCCCCTGCCTTAACCATGGAGAATAAAGAGTATGCCTAAACAATTGGAATTTGGAGAAAGCGCTCGCCGTAAAGTATTGGATGGCGTTTCTCAGCTGAGCCGTGCTGTCCGCGTCACGCTGGGGCCCAAAGGCCGGAACGTCGTTCTGGACAAGAAATGGGGCGCCCCCACAGTGACCAAAGACGGTGTCAGTGTAGCCAAAGAAATTGAACTGGAAGACAAATATGAGAACATGGGCGCTCAGATGGTGAAAGAAGTCGCTTCCAAGACTTCAGACGTAGCCGGTGACGGCACGACGACGGCCACTGTTCTTGCGGAAGCGGTATTCCGTGAAGGCCTGCGCAATGTCACCGCCGGTGCCAACCCCATGTCCCTCAAGCGCGGTATTGACAGCGCTGTGGCTGCTGTGGTTGACAAGCTTGCCGGTATGAGTAAACAGGTTCGTGATGACAAAGATGTGATCCGCAACGTTGCGTCCATCAGCGCCAACAGCGACGAAGAAATCGGTGATATCATCGCCGACGCCATGGACAAAGTCGGTAACGACGGCACCATCACCGTGGAAGAAGCCAAAAGCATCGAAACCACCCTGGACGTGGTGGAAGGCATGCAGTTTGACAAAGGCTATCTGTCGCCCTATTTCGTGACTGATTCCGACAACATGTCCGCTGTTCTCGAAGAAGCCTATATCCTGATCTATGAAAAGAAAGTCTCTTCCCTCAAAGATCTGCTTCCCCTGCTTGAAAATGTCGCCAAGAGCAACAAGCCTCTGCTGATCATCGCTGAAGACGTGGAAGGCGAAGCGCTGGCAACTCTGGTAGTCAACAAGATCCGCGGTACCTTCCAGGCTGTGGCCGTGAAGGCTCCCGGCTTTGGTGATCGCCGCAAAGCCATGCTCGAAGATATCGCCATTCTTACCGGCGGTCTGTGCATTACCGAAGATCTCGGCCGCTCTCTTGAGAGTGTGGAAATGGCTGATCTGGGCCGTGCCAAGCGCATTGTTGTCGATAAAGACTCGACCACCATCGTGGAAGGCGCCGGTGCCAGTTCCGATATCATGGGCCGTATCAACCTGATCCGCAAACAGATCGAAGATACGACCAGTGATTATGATCGTGAAAAACTGCAGGAACGTCTGGCCAAGCTCGCCGGTGGTGTTGCCGTCATCAACGTCGGTGCAGCCACTGAAATCGAAATGAAAGAGAAAAAGGCCCGCGTGGAAGATGCGCTCCATGCTACCCGTGCAGCTGTGGAAGAAGGCATTGTCGCCGGTGGCGGTGTTGCTTTCCTTCGCTGCCAGGCCGTTATCGACGAACTCGAACTGGACGGCGATGAAAAAGTGGGTGCCATGATCGTGAAGCGCGCTCTCGAAGAGCCCATGCGCCAGCTCGCCGCCAATGCCGGTGACGAAGGTGCCACAGTGGTGCAGAACGTCCGCGCTAAAAAAGGAAACGTTGGCTACAATGCGGCCACTGGCGAGTATGAAGACCTCTTCAAAGCCGGTGTCCTGGATCCCGCCAAAGTGACCCGTACAGCCCTTCAGAATGCAGCCAGCATTGCCGGTCTGCTGCTGACGACGGAAGTGCTTATTGCTGACATGCCCGAGCCGGAAAAAGCCCCCGCAGGCCCTCCAGGCGGTGACATGGGCGGCATGTACTAAGCTGCATCCTTTTCCTGAGATATCTTTCAGCTGCCTGTCCTTCGGGATGGGCAGCTTTTTTAATATCAACAGGCTTGAAGGGATCAGAAGTTTCAGGGGAATCGGTCGGATCGGTCGGATCAGTCGGATCGGACGGATGTGGGAGGGGCTCAGATGGGGATCAGGGGAAATAAGATACTTGTGGTCTTCTGTTGTCTCCGGGGAATCGGTCGGATGTACGAGGGATGAGGGACGAGGGGCAGATGTGGGAGGGGCGGAGGTGGGGGGATGTGGGATTCGTGCCGGGTCAGTGGACAAAGTGGACAGAGTGCAAAACAAACACTGAAAGAGTGATTTTGCCAGCTTCTTTTCCCGCCTTCAGTTGATGTATCCCGATACAATTTGTTACAGTAACGCTTTCCATCAGGCGTCCCTGATGGGGGCATTTCTTTTCCTTTTTAAAATTCCTGAACGATCAGACTGTGAGAATTCGATATGACTAAGGATTTGGAACCGCGGTTGATGAGCGGCAACCAGGCTGTTGCCCTGGCGGCCCTGCATCTGGGTGTGTCTCTGGGCGTCGGTTATCCGGGCACTCCATCCACCGAGATTCTTGAAAACTTTTCCCTTTTCGGCGGGCTTGCCCAATGGTCACCCAATGAAAAAGTAGCCTTGGAAGTGGGTATCGGTGTTGCCTACAGCGGCGCACGTGCCCTCGTGACCATGAAGCATGTGGGCGTCAATGTGGCTGCTGATCCCCTCTTTACCGTCGCTTACACGGGCGTGCCCGGTGGTCTGGTGCTGATTTCCGCTGATGATCCCGGTATGGGTTCCAGCCAGAACGAGCAGGACAATCGCCGCTATGCCGTAGCAGCCGGTGTGATGATGCTTGAGCCTGCTGATGCGCAGGAAAGCTATGATTTTCTTTTTGAAGCCTTCAGGCTCTCTGAAGAATGGAAGTTGCCTGTTCTCTTCCGGATGACGACCCGTGTCTGTCATTCCCGCGGTATCGTCCGGCCCCGGACAGCTTCACCGCAAGAGGAAGCGCCCGCCTTTGTCCGTGATCCCCGGACCTATGTCATGATTCCCGGCTATGCCCGGCCGGCACATAAACGGTTGCGGCAGAAGCTGAACGATATCCAGCAGTGGAATGAAAGTTCCGCCTTGAACGAGATTCATGAAGGCGATTCCAGTCTGGGCATTATCACGGCCGGTGTCACTTATCTGCATACACGGGAAGCGGCTCCTGAAGCCTCTGTTCTCAAACTGGGGATGACCTATCCTCTGCCTCTGGAGACGATCCGGAAATTCGCCGCATCGGTTGATCGTTGTCTGGTCATCGAAGAGAATGATCCCTATATGGTCGATGCCATACTGGCGGCCGGTATTCCCTGTGAGGGCAAGGAGGAAATGTACCGTTTCGGTGAGCTGAATATTGCCCGGGTCAAACACATTATCGACGGCGACCACGGCGACGAGGCACCGCCTCCTCCGGGCAAACCGCCGGAACTGTGCAAGGGCTGTCCCCATCGGATGGCTTTTGCGGTCATGAACAAATTCAACTGTATCATTGCCGGAGATATCGGCTGCTATACCCTGAGTGTATTGCCGCCTTTTGAAAGTCTGGATACCTGCGTCTGCATGGGCGCGAGCGTGGGCGTGGGTCTGGGCCTGCGTCATGCTCTTCCCGACGAGGAAGCGCGCCGTGTCATCAGTGTCATCGGCGACAGCACCTTTGTTCACAGCGGTCTTACCGGTATCGTGGAAATGGTCTACAATCCCCCGAAAACAGGGCATGTACTGGTGATTCTCGACAATGGCACCACAGCCATGACAGGCATGCAGGAACATCCCGGTACGGGCCGTGCGCTGGATCATGAACAGACGGGCAAACTTGTTTTTGAAAATGTCATCCGTGCCATGGGCGTGCCCAATGTGCATGTTGTATCCCGACCCCAGGATTTTGAGGCGCTTCTCCGGGAATCGCTGGAAAAAGATGAACTCTCCGTCATCATTCTGAGGAAGGTCTGTATTCTCGCTGAACCCAAGCTCGCCCGGTATGAGGCGGCAAACAAAACTACCAAGGACTGAGATGGATACGCGTATCACCAATGTTGTCATAGCAGGGCTGGGCGGCCAGGGCGTTATCCGTGCGGCCAATATTCTGGCTGAAACGGCTTTTCGTGCGGGCCTCGATGTGAAGCAGGGCGAAATTCACGGCATGAGCCAGCGTGGCGGTTCCGTCACCAGTGATATCCGTTTCGGTGCGAAAGTTCACAGTCCCATGGTACCGACGGGCGAAGCGGATTTCGTGCTGGTCATGCATCCCAGCCAGGAAGCCAATAATAGCCATCATCTGAAAAAAGAAGGTATTTTCATCAGCGTGTCCGGTTTTCTGGGCGAGGGAAAAAGCAAAATTTCCGATCTCGATGCTGATGAGTCCAACCCTGTCACGGAACGGAACTGCAATATTGCTCTGCTGGGTATCCTGAGTGAATATCTGCCTTTTGACGATGCCCTGTGGGAAGCCTCCATCCGTGGGAACCTGCCCGCCAGGTTTCATGACGACAATCTGGAAGTCTTCGCCTATGGTAAAACACGAGCGGCCTTTTAAGGGCGGCTGGCACTCCCTCTTCCACAGATAATATTCAGGCTTCTCCCGCAAAAGGAGAGGCCTTTTTTGTGATATGATTATGAACATGCCTGATAAAGATCCCATAGCTGCAGTACGCATTCTGCCCGACACGGTTGCCAATAAAATCGCAGCCGGGGAGGTGGTGGAACGTCCCGCCTCCGTGGTCAAAGAGCTGGTGGAGAATGCTCTCGACGCCGGAGCCACCCGAATCATTGTCCGTCTCGTGGCGGCCGGGAGGCGGCTCATTGAAGTGCAGGACAACGGCCATGGCATGTCGGAGGAGAATGCGCTCCTCGCCGTGGAACGCCACGCCACCAGCAAGATCCGCGAGGCCCAGGATCTGGACTCCATCCTGTCGCTGGGCTTTCGGGGCGAGGCGCTGGCAAGTATCGCCTCCGTATCCCGCTTTACCCTGACCACGAGACGTAAAGACGATGAAAGCGCAACTTATCTGCGTATTGACGGCGGAATCCTCCGTGAGGTCAGCCAGACTGGTGCGCCTGTGGGCACCCGTATTTCTGTAAATCGCCTCTACTTCAATACACCGGTACGCGCCAAGTTTCTCAAAGGCATCACCACGGAGCTGAACCATTGCATCGGCGTTGTTGAGCGTCATGTCTTCGCCGCCACCGGTGTGGGCTTCCAGCTCTTTCATAATGACCGGCTTCTGCTTGATGTGCCCGACCATGCCAGTCTGCGCGATCGCACAGCCCTCATCTGGGGACTCTCCACGGTTCGCGATATGGTGGATGTGGAAGGGGAACAGGACGGTTTTTCTTTTCGCGGGATCACGGGGAGCCCCGAGCTGAGTCGTGCAAGCCGGTCCCATCAGTTCTTTTATGTCAATGAGCGACCCGTATCCAACCCCTCCCTGCTCTACGGATTTCAGGAGGCCTATCGTGGTCTGCTCACGGTGGGCCGTCATCCTGTGGGTATTGTTCTCATTACCATGAACCCGAGGTTGGTCGATGTGAATATCCATCCGGCCAAACGGGAAATACGCTTCCGGGAAGAACGGCTCGCTCACAATGCCATTCGTGATGTGATCCGCGCCAGCCTGACACAGTTTCGCAAAGAAAGAGCGTTGCAGGACGAAGTGCCTGAGACAGACAGGGGAGAGGCCCCTCTCTTTCCCGCCGTACCGTCTTCGGAGCGAGAAGCGATCCCTGCTGCGGAGATCCCGGAAGAACAGGTGTGTGTGGCTCCGGACATTGAAGAGAGCGGAGAGATCGTTGAAAGCATTCCGCCCGGGGAAGACTCTTTTCCCCGGGAGCCGGAGGAGCCGGGTTCCCCTGAAGCCGCGGCTGAAAGCGAAGGGGATGCTCCGGAGCAGCAGGAGATGGAAGGGCTTGTTCCTCTGGGTTATTTTGAGGCACTGGAAGAACTGGGTGAGGCGCCCTTGCAGATTTTTGACACCTATCTTCTCGTGCCCGATGAGGATCGGCTGCTCATCATTGATCAGCACGCTCTTCATGAACGGATCAACTATGATGCCCTGGTGGAGCAGCTGACCCGTCCCGAACCTTCTCTTCAGGAACTGGCTGTACCGCTCATATTTGAAGTGGCGCCGTCGCAGATCCCCTTGTTGGAAAGGCACCGTTCTCTTTTCGCCGGAGTCGGCGTGGAGGTGGAAGCTTTCGGCGGCAACAGTTTCCAGATCAGTGCCCTCTGTCCTCTCTACGAAGAAAGCAAGCTGCCTGATGTGATCTTCAACCTTCTGGACCATCTGGGCAGCCAGACCCTTTTCGATCCGGAAGTCATGCGCAATGAGCTGCTCCGTACCGCCTCCCGAGCCTGCAAAGCCTCCATCAAAGCGGGAGACCGGCTCGGTGCTGAAGAACGGCGCGCCCTGCTGGCCGGTTTCCGTAGACTGCGCCCGCCCTATACCTGTCCTCATGGGCGGCCCATTATCGTTGAGCTCACACGCCATCAGATGGAACGCAGTTTCAGGAGAATACAGTGAAGCGGGCCATTGCTGTTGTCGGGCCAACAGGTTCCGGAAAAACCTCTCTGGCATTGGAGCTGGCCGAGCGTCTTCAGACGGAGATTTTGTCTGCTGATTCCATGCAGTTTTACCGGGGCATGGAAATCGGCTGTGCCACACCGACAGCGGAAGAGCAGAAACGGGTGCGCCACCATTTTGTTTCTTTTCTGAACCCGGACGAAGACATGGCGGCCGGGAAATATGAAGGCCTGGCCCGGCAAAAAGCATGCGAACTTCTGGAGCAGGGCGCTGTCCCCATCCTCTGTGGCGGCTCAGGGCTTTATGTCAATGCTTTCAAGGAAGGGCTTTTCCCCGGACCTGCCCGGGATCAGCAGATCCGTGACCGCCTTCGTGCCCGTGCCCGGGAAGAGGGAACGGGCGGGCTTTATGCACAGCTTCAGGAGTGTGACCCTGACTATGCCGCCCGTCTCACCAGTCCCAATGATCTCGTGCGTATTGTCCGGGCACTGGAGGTCTTTGAACTGACGGGTCGCCCTTTCTCACAATGGCATGAAGAACACCGGCAACAGACTGATTCCTGGGAGGTGTTCCAAGTCGCACTGGACTGGGACCGGGCTGTGCTCTATGAGCGGATCAATGAGCGTGTACAGCAAATGATGGATGCCGGCTGGCTGGCAGAAACACAAGCTTTGTTGGACAACGGTTATGAAGCGGATATCTACAGGTTGAAAGCATTGGGTTACAGGGAAATGGTGGCTTGTCTGCGGGGCGAGCAGAGCATTGAAGAAGCCACTGAGGCCACCCGTCAGCATCATCGGCGCTATGCCAAAAAACAACTGACCTGGTTTCGGGCTGATGATGGTGTTCACTGGCTGCCCTGTGTCCCGGGCGAGAAGATCGAGGTACTGGCTGACCGTGCCCTGAAATTGATTGCAGGGGATAGGGGATAGGGGCTATCACCTATCACCTATCACCTATCACCTATTCTCATCGAAGTACTTTTGCACGGAAATCCTTACGCTCCCGCAGTGATTTTTTGAAAGCCGCATCTTCCGGGGAACCCAGATTACCGTGTATATGTACCCGTTTCTTCCGGGCTTCAGACTGAATGCGCACTTCACCATTCATCAGGTTATCCGTGACGATGGCCCGTTCCACTTCTTTACCCAGCTTGATCTGCTGTTTGTTTTCCAGAAATTCGTTGCCCGAAAGAATCACACTGCCGCCCCGTACTTCAATGGACGGATAGTCGTTATCAATCCATTTGTCCTCTTTCTGTTCATGGCCCCACTGCATGAAGGTGCAGTTGCTGAAGCCCACAGTGCCGACGCCGTCAATGAGGGCGTTGCGGCAGCCGGGTCCCCAGAAAGCGCAGTTGTTGAAACGCACGGTGCCACGGTGTGTTTTCTCCACACGGATCATGGTGGGGTTGGGTCCGCGGAAGGCTACGAATTCGCCATTGGTGATTAGGATCCCCATGGGTTCACTGTCCTCAACGAGCAGGGAGGTGTGGCAGTCGTCAGCACCGATGCCCAGAAAATTACCATTTGTCGCACCATGTTCCGTTTTCAAAAACTGATAGCCAACCTGATAGCCGAAGCAGAAAGTATTGAGCACATAATGCCAGTCAGTTTTTCCGAATACGAAGCCGACTCCATGCTCTTTCTGCCATTTGTAAACAGGTGTATTCATGGTCCACCAGGGATTCCAGTGCACATTTTCAACACGGCCTATATCAAAAATCGCATCGATGAAGAGACCCGTTTTAATGGGTTGTCCGTGAATATTGCGGATGAGGGCACGCTGGTTTTTCGAAGCGTCAATACCCAGATAGGGGTTCAGCAACTCCATATCGATGATTGCCGGGTTGTTGCCGCGCATGACCACGCACCAGGGATAGGGTGTGGGCTCTTCCGCATCAGGAAGCTGTTCGGGATAATGAACGGTGAAGCCTTGCAGGGTGCTATTCTCTTCCAGATAAATGAAGGGCGTGCCCTCTTCCTCACCGGCACCGCCCACAGGTTCCAGAACACTGCCGAATACAGGCAGCTGCTCCTCCTTTTTGTCGCGGATACCCGCATGGCTGGGCGAATAAGTGAAGATACCGCGAAGGGTCACATGGGCGGGCACTGTGAGGCTGCCGGAAAAACGATAACGTCCTACAGGCACTTCCACCGTGCCGCCTTTGACTGCGGCGGCGGCATTCAGGGCCTGTTGAAAAGCTTCCGTGTTGTCAAAAATACCGTCGCCCTGGGCGCCATAGTCCAGGACCGAGCGAATGATGGGCGGTGCGACTTCTTCAACAGCGACGGGGTCTGTGCTTTGAAACAGAAGAGATACTAACAACAGGGAAGTGGAAAGCATGATTGGAAACTCCTTTTGGTGAAATGAAACGGTATAAACATACCCGGATGGACTGGGCGAAATCAAAATGTGAATGGGGACGAGGGGCGAGGGGCGAGGGACGATACGGTGAGACATTGTTCAGGTAGGGGCACGGCATGCCGTGCCCATTTCACCCTGACCCCAACCAAAGCCCCTCCCAGATCCGTCCGATCCGTCTGATCCGTCCGATCCGTCCGATCAAAGCCCAGAGACAGCTTAATGCTCGATTTCTGTGCCAGTGCCGTAGTCGGCAAGCTGAATTTGCCTTGGATTCTCTGTCAGTGCTCGACTCTGGCTCACACTATCTGTTGAATCCCGATCTATTCTATAATAACTTTTTATTCCAGAGCTTTGAAGTAGCGTGACAGGTATAAACAAAAGGATAACAGAGCCATGAGCGATAAGACGGGTTGTGAACCGCGTTCCATTCGTCCAGGTGGAGGATATCGGAAATTACGGAGCTTTCAAATAGCAACGCTTATCTACGATGGCACTGTATTTTTCTGTGATCGATGGATCTCAAAAACATCACGAACCCACGATCAAATGGTTCAGGCGGCACGCAGTGGGCGACAGAATATAGCTGAGGGCAGCCGTGCGTCTTCCGTTTCTTCACAATCTGAACTGCGCTTAACCAATGTTGCTCGTGCAAGTCTCGATGAATTGTTATTGGATTACGAAGACTTTCTCCGACAACGTCGACTATCCTGCTGGAGCAAACACTCTCCTGAAACGCATGAAATACGGGCTTTGGCCAAATCTCACCAACAAGAAACAGACTTTTCCGATCCTTTCGGGCCCTATGAGCCTTGGATACGACAAGATGATCCCGGGGTGGTGGCCAATACCCTGATTTGCCTTATTCATCAGGCAAACTATTTGCTTGATAGACAACTCGCCTTTTTGGAACAAGACTTTATTCAACAAGGAGGATACAAGGAGAATCTGGCGGCGGCGCGTATAGCTGAAAGAGACAGGCAGGTTTCTCAGCCTGCTCCTTCCTGCCCTGAGTGCGGTAAGAAGATGGTGTGGCGCATAGCGCGTAGAGGAGCACGTGCAGGTCTTCCCTTCTGGGGGTGTAATCGTTGGCCCGTCTGCAAAGGAACTCGCCCAATCGAAGTAGGAGAATGATAGAAGCGGTCTCAGGCTTTTTATTAACCTTCCGGGGGAATCGGACGGATCTGGGAGGGGCTTTGGTTGGGGTCGGGTGATAACAGCGAATCAAAGGCTAGAGTGGTTCAGTATGTCCCAAGTCATTTGCAGAGGGGTGAAGCGATGTGTTGTCTTTAGTCTTTGATCGGACGGATCGGACGGATCAGACGGATCGGACGGATCTGGGAGGGGCTTTGGTTGGGGTTGGGTGAAATGGGCACGGCATGCCGTGCC
>LSQX01356005.1_pt2 | contig 29097 bp, 27 predicted proteins | sample 654561 | NCBI WGS metagenome assembly LSQX01 (sample SAMN04489861, study PRJNA283612) | anaerobic digester metagenome | isolation source: 4 biogas reactors fed with cattle manure at either 37C or 55C with and... | place: Denmark: Kongens Lyngby | collected 2014 | reverse complement strand
AGGGTCAAGCCCTGGGGCACCGCCCATGCCATCCTGTGTGCCAAGGACGTGGTGGACGCGCCGTTCTGCGCGCTTAACGGCGATGATTTCTACGGCCTGGACGCTATGCAGCAGATTTTCAACTTCCTCAACGCCAAGCCCCAGGAAAACCAATACGCTATGGCCGGCTTTGAGCTGCAAAACACCCTGTCTGACGCGGGCTATGTCTCCCGCGGGGAATGCAAGGTGAACGACAAGGGTTACCTGGACAGCATCGTGGAGCGGCTGCACATCATCCCCACCATCGACGGGCCCATGTACACCCTGGACAATGAGCACTACACCCGCATCCCGGGCGACACCACGGTGTCCATGAACATGTGGGCCTTCACCCCCGGGCTGATGGACCACATTGAGCAGCGCTTTGAAACCTTCTACAAGGACGCCATGGCCAACAACCCCTTGAAGGGCGAGTTCTACCTGCCCAACCTGGTGGGTGACCTGCTGAAGGAAGACAAGGTGTCCGTCAAGGTGCTGCGCAGCAAGGACCGCTGGTTTGGCGTGACCAATGCCTCCGACCGCCCGCTGGTGGAAAAGGCGCTGAAGGACCTGACGGATGAGGGCACCTACCCTGAAGGGCTGTGGCTGAAGTAATTCCATCATAGAAACCATATAATATCCCCGGAGGCTGTGAGCTTCCGGGGATTTATTTGGTGGATTCGTAAAACTAAGCGGGCAGCACCTGAACCGCGATGCCGATGAGGCCGGGGCCGGTGTGCACGCTCAGCGCCGGGCTGACATCGGTCTTGAGGAAGCGCTCACACTTGGGCAGACGGCGCTTTAACTCCTCCATGACGCGGTTGGCTTCTTCCAGGGCGCTGCCATGGGCCACGGCCACGGTGTAGCGCACGTGCTTCTCCGCTTCTTCCACGGCAATGGAAATCGCCTTTGACAGCGCCGCGACGTTGCCGCGTACCTTGGCCACGGTGTCATAGATGCCGTCCGTGTTGCAGGAGATGATGGGGCGCAGTTTGAGCAGGCCGCCCAGGATGGCGGAGACCTTGCCGATGCGTCCGCCCTTGGCTAAGTATTCCAGGGTGTCCAGCACAAAGTAGACCTTGGACTGCTCCGCGGACACCTTCAATGCGTCCAGGATGGCATCCAGGCTTTTGCCTTCTTGTAACATCTGGGCTGCCAGCATGGCCTGTTGCCCGGCCCCGATGCCGATGTTTTTGGTGTCCACCATGTGGTATTCAAACTTGCCGTACTGCTCGGCCATCATGCGCAGCATGTTGTGGGTGCCGGACAGGCCGGTGGAGATGGTGATGATGAGCACCGTGTCATAGCCCTGGGCCACAATTTCATCAAAGAGCGCGGTCACCCGGTCGCTGCCGGGCAGGGAGGTCTTGGGAATCTCCTCCCCCAGGCGATCATAAATCTGCTGGGGGGTGATGTCCAGGCGGTCCTCGTACTCACGGTCCTTGTAGATGATCTTCAAGGGGGCGACAAAAATGTTGTGCTCCTTGACAAAATCGCTCGGCACATCGCTGCCGGAATCCACCAGGATGGCAATCTTCTTCTGCTCCATAGTATTCCTCCAATCAGATTAGACGCAGTGTAGTAAAATCAAAACAATCTGTCAACTTGATTGATACCCGCATGACCCGGGGCGTTAAACTTCTCCAGGAAGGAAACGCTGTCCTCGCTCTCATCCTCTTTGTAGCTCAGCAGAGTGGCCAGGTTGACATTCTCGGAGGAGGCGATGATGTTGTCGATGATGTTGGAGCGCTCCTCCTCCAGCTCCTTAAGCAGCCGTTTGACCCGCGCGCGCTTGCCGCCGTCCTCGCTTTTGGTGACCCGGCAGACGCAGGTGATGGTCCTGATGCCCGTGGAGGCAAGCCAGGCGCGCACCGCCTTCTCCCTCACCAGGTACAACGGACGCACCAGCTCCATGCCCTCAAAGTTTTCACTCTTGAGCTTTGGCAACATGGCCTTGAACTGGCCGCCATAGAGGATGGAGAGCAGGATGGTCTCCGCCGCGTCGTCACGGTGGTGGCCCAGGGCGATCTTGTTGCAGCCGCGCAGCTTGGCCTGTTTGTATAGGTGCCCCCTTCGCATGGAGGCGCACACATGGCAGGGCGAGGTGGCCACGGTGTCCACGATGGAATAAATGTCCGTCTCAAACACATAGGGCTCAATGCCAAGCATGGCGGCTGCGTCCAGCACGCCCTGGCGGTTTTGCTCGCTGTAGCCCGGGTCCATGGAGATGAAGTCCAGTTCAAAGGGCACCTTGCTGTATTTTTTCAAGACCTGCATGCACTTTGCCAGCAGCAGGGAATCCTTGCCGCCGGAGAGGCAGACGGCGATTTTATCCCCTGGCAGCGCCATGCCATAGTTCTTGACGGCGGTCAGAAAGGGGGTCCAGATGGTCTTGCGGAACCTGGTGGTCAGGTCGTGCTCAATGGGGTCACGGGGGTGGGTGGTCTTGCTCAAAAACGCCTCCTGAATGATTGGGTTTCACCAGTGGTATCATGCTATAATCATGGCAGTTCGTCAATGAAGGAGTTGCCCTATGTTGAAAAAAGTTGAGTCCATCATAAGGGAAGCCGCCCTGATTATGCAAAGCGCGCTCCCTGAGGGCATCGACGCGAAGGAAGGCCACGCCAATTTTGTCACAAAGGCCGACCGTGAAACCCAGGACTTTCTGGAAACCAGGCTGCAAGCCCTGCTGCCTGACAGCGTAGTGTTTGGCGAAGAAAAGGTGAATGAGCCCTTGAGCGACGCGCCGACCTGGGTGGTGGACCCCATTGACGGCACCACCAACTACATCCATGGCCTGGGCCACTCCGCCATCTCTGTGGCGCTGGCGCTGAACAGGAAGCTGGTGCTGGCCGCTGTCTACAACCCCTACCAGGATGAATTTTTCCTGGCGCGCCATGGCAAGGGCGCCTACCTAAACGGCGAGCCCATCTCCTGCGCGCGGCGGCCGCTTGACAAAGCGCTGACCTTCTTTGGCACCTCGCCCTACAAGGCCGCCATGGCGGAGCAGACTTTCAAAACCGCCTACACCCTGATGCGAAAGACGGTGGATGTGCGCAGGATGGGCTCAGCCGTGCTGGACCTGGCGGCCATCGCCTGCGGACGGGCGGACATCTTCTTTGAGTTCTCCCTCTCACCCTGGGATTACGCGGCCGGCAAACTGCTGATTGAGGAGGCCGGCGGGGTTTTCCGGCTGATGAACCTGGGCAATGAAGAATTGGATTTTTCCACCACCGGGGCGGTCTTTGCCGCCAACAGCGTCTGCGCCGGGGAGGCCTATGACATCATTTTCAAGGATTATCAACTGCTTAAGGAGGGCTTGGCATGATTGACCGCTCATCCCCCCATGTACACACCCAGTATTGCGACGGCAAGAGCACCGCGCGGGAGATGGTTCAAAGCGCGCTTGACAAAAACTTCGTCAGCCTGGGCTTTTCCAGCCATGCCCTGCAGAACTTTGACCTGGCCTATGCCCTGACCCCGGAAGATGAAATAAGCTACATCGCGGAAATCAAGCAGCTGAAAGGAGAGTATGCGGACAGGCTGCCCATCTGGCTGGGCATGGAGCGGGACTCCCTGTCCATCGCCGACCGCGGTAAGTTTGAATACGTCATCGGTTCCGTCCATTACTTTGAGCCGCTGGTGGGCGAGAAGACGGCGGTGGACGGGCCAAAGGACCTGGTGCGGCAATTGATTGACTCCACCTTTTCCGGCGACGGCTTTCAGCTGACCCTGGCGTATTACAAACAGCTGGGCGAATACATCAGCCGGTACAAGCCTGACATCATCGGGCACTTTGACCTTATCAAGAAGCACCGCACGGCGCTGAACCTGTTTGAGGAAGAGGACCCAAAGTACATCAAGGCAGCCACCGAGGCCATGGACCTGTGCGTCACAGGCTGCAAACTGCTGGAGGTCAACACCGGGGCGCTGGCGCGTTCCGGCGCCAAGGAGCCCTACCCCAGTTTAAAACTCTTGGAATACTGGCGCTCCATCGGCGGGCAGGTCATCCTCTCCTCTGACTGCCATTACGCGCCTCAGCTGGACGCGGGCTATGACCTTGGTCTTGCCCTCATCAACAACGCGGGCTACAAAAAAGCCGCCTTTCTGGGGCGGCAGGATGATTTGTTTGAGTGGTGCGACCTCTGATTTAAACCTGAAGGCTTGAACTGAGGCGCTGCTCCCGTTGGTCAATCAGCGCCTTGAGGCGCTGGCCGCGCTGCTTGACGCGGTAGGCGGTGAGTATCTGGCTGCGGTACTTGTCCAGCATCACGCGCACCGACACCGCGATGGGCACTGCCGGCAGCGCCCCCAGGCCAGCCGCCATGGCCGCGGCGCCCGCCGCCAGGCCAGCGCCTGTCTTGATCGCGCGGTAGGAGCCGTCCTGCAGAGCGGCTTTTTGCGTTTTGCGGCCCAGGATGACCTTGCCTTGCTCGGTGATGGCGATGATGGCAAAGGGCAGGCCCATGCTCAGGGTGCCCATCAATTCGGCCAGCAGGCCAGAGTCTTCCATCAGCCCCAGGCTGATGGACACCTCATCCAGGTGGCTCAAGGCTGTGGTGATGCCGTCTGTCAGCGTGCTCTTGCTTTTGTTTTGATAGTTTTCCAATAATTCCTTATATTCCATATCACTTTACCAAGGCGTTGACCAGGGTGGTGATCACCCAGGCGCCGCCGATGATGGCAGCCAGCCAGGTGGCCTGGCGCAGGATGCTTTTCAGCCCCGATTCCCCTTTTTGGCGTTTCTCCGCCTTCTGGCTAAGGGCGTCCACCTTTTTGGCCAGGTCGTTCAGTTTCTTTTCGTTCTCGCGCAGCTGCCTGGCCAGCTTGTCCTGTTCATCCGCCTGCAGGTGCAGGGTGGTCCGCAGGCCTTCCTGGTCGGCGGACAGGCCTTCGGCCACAATCACCATGTCCCGGGTGAAGTCCTCCACCAAGCGGGGCAGTTCCTTCCCCGAGATGGAGTCCACCGCGCCTTGGATGAAGTCCCTGGATTTGCTGAGCAGGTTGCCCTTCTTATCCGCTTGCGCGGCCGGCACCCCCTTGTCCTTGGGGACGGGCAGCTGCTGGCCGTCCATCTTAGACCAGGCTGATGCCGCTGGCGGCCTGCTCGGCGCGGTAGCGGGACATCAGGGCTTGGATGCGGTTGTAGGGGTTGAGCAAGGCCGACAGGCTGCGGTCGTGGTTGAGGGTGGCGATGAGGTAGGAGATGTACTTGCTCATGTCCGCTTCCACAAACCATTTGGCGGCCTTCAGCTCCGGGGGGCGGTAGGTCATGTTGGTGGCCACCACGCGGCTGATGATGCCCTGCTGGTAGGCCTCCTCAAACTCCTGGATGCCGTTGGTGAAAAAGGCGAAGGTGACGATGCAGAAGATGCGCTTGGCCTTGCGCTTTTTAAGCTCCTTGGCCAAATCCAGCATGGACTCGCCGGAGGAGAGGATATCGTCGGCCACGATGATGTCCTTGCCTTCTACCGAGTCGCCCAGGTACTCATGCGCCACGATGGGGTTGCGCCCGGAGACGATGGTGGTGTAGTCGCGGCGCTTGTAGAACATGCCCAGTTCCAGAGCCATGACGGAGGCGTAGTAGATGTTGCGCTGGACGGCGCCTTCATCGGGGCTGACCACCATCAGGTTGTCCTTGTCAATGTGCAGGTCTTTCACCGAGCGCAGCAGGGCTTTGAGCATCTGGTAGGTGGGCATGACGTTTTCAAAGCCGCACAGCGGGATGGCGTTCATCACGCGGGAGTCGTGGGCGTCAAAGGTGATGATGTTGGCAACGCCCATGCTTTGCAATTCCTGCAGCGCCATGGCGGCGTCCAGGCTTTCGCGGGTGTTGCGGCGGTGTTGGCGGCTTTCATACAGCATGGGCATGATGACATTGACGCGTTTGGCCTTGCCGGCGATGGCGGCGATGATGCGCTTCAGGTCCTGAAAGTGGTCGTCCGGGGACATGGGCACTTCCATGTCGTACATGCGGTATTTGACGTTGTAGGCGCACACGTCCACCAGGATATAGATGTCATAGCCGCGCACGCTTTCCTTGATGACCCCCTTGCCCTCCCCCGTGCCAAAGCGCGGGCAGGCGGCGTCAATGAGGAAGCCCTCGCGCCCCAAGCCAGGTGAGGTATAGAACTCTTCGTCCTGCAGATCCTGAAGCTCATGCCATTTGAGCAGGTAGTTGTTGACGTTGCCGCCCAGCTCATCAATGCCGTTCATGGCGATGATGCCAAGGGGCCCATAGGGCATGTTGTTCAGGTTCTGACCCCACTCTGACAGAAAATTGTCCATCCCGTTTCTCCTCCGCCTTTGTGTTTATTTCGTTTGCTTTGGGTTTATTCCTGGGTGGCCAGCAGGCTCAAGGCCAGCCGGGGCAGGATTTCCTCCTGGCCGTCCTCCGTCTGGCCATTGTTCATGCCGGCCATGGTGCCATAGGCGCGCACGGCGGTGTTCAGCGCCTGGGCGGGCTCGGCCTCGCTGACAAAGAGCAGCACATCAGAAAAACCGCTGTCCGTTTTGGCGGTGGCCACGCGCAGCACCCAGGAGTCAGTCAGGTTATCCTTGCCCACCAGGGTGCCGGAAAACTGCAGCATCTTGCCGTCATAGGCATCCGGATTCTGCGAGAGCTCCTGGTAGCTGGGGCTTAAGGCGCTTTGGCGCAGCAGCTCCTCGCGCGCTTCCTGGCTCAAGGTCTTGAGCGGGTTGTACTGGAAGATGCGGTCTTGCAGGTTCTTTTTGGACAGCACCAGGCGGATGTCATAGCTGCCTTCCTGGACGGTGGGCACGGTGAAGCTGAAGCTGCCGTCCCGGGCGACGTTCTTGCTGGTGGTTTCGCCGTTTACATGGAGGGTGGCCCTGACGCCGGCTTCCTCGGTGATGCCCGAAAGGATGACTTCATCCCCGGACAGGGTCAGCCCCGGGGCTGAGGTAATCTGCACCGGAATCAGCCCTTCCTGGTAGCGGATGTTGTAGGACCTGGACAAGTCATCAAAGCCGGGTGCCTGGACCGTCAGCGTCATCACATAGACATCCTGGGCGGGCAGCTCAATGGGCAGGCTGTAGTTGCCGGCTTTGTTGGCCGTGGTCTTGAAGACCTTCTGCGCGCTGTTGGTGAAGGAGATGAGCACTGCCTCCAGCGTGGCTTCGGGCTTGGTTTTGCCCTTCATAGTGAAGCCGGCCTTGCTGGTTTCCACCGGCGCCGTGGCGGATTCATCCAGGGAGATGGGCAGCGGCGGCAGCGGCAGCACCTGGGTGAAGGTGAATGTGTCAAAGACCTTGTTGAGCGCCGTGTTGTCCTTGGCGCCCAGTTGGCGGCCAAAGACCTGCATGTCCACCGTGATGGTGTGGCCGTTGCGCACGGTGCGGCGCTGGTAGCCCCTGCGCACCACTTCATTGCCCAGGCGGTAAGAATAGCGCAATTGCAGGAAGCGGCCAATCTTGGCGAAGTTCTTCCAGGAGACCGAGTCATAGCGGTAGCCAAGCACCGAATAGGCGCCGGAAGCGCCGTGGGAAACGCGGTACTTGGCGCGCACGGCGGAATCATGGGCATTGATGTCAAACAGCTGTTCGCCATCCACGTCTTTCAGCGCCGTGATCACCAGCATCCGGTCGTTCGTGTCATCATAGGCCTGCAGCAGGATGCCGCGGGCCGTGAAATCCGCCGCCCAGGAGGCCACTGAGCCGCCCTTGCTTTGGATGAAGGCCTCGTTGGCCTGCAGGTTGTCAGGGGTCAGCACCGGGTCGTACACGCCGTCCGGCAGCGTCACAGCCGCGTAAATGGCGGGAAATTGATGCTCCGCCGCGGACGCGGACGGGACCAGGCCCAGCAGCAGGGCCGCCAGGAGCAATATGGGGATGAAGCGTTTACGCATCACCGACCTCCTTCACTGTGTCTGGATTTATCCTACCATATTTCCCCCGCGCCTTCAACCGCGCGCGGCCCCGGGACGCGCCATGAAAGGCGAACTTTTTTGTGAATTTTTCTGCAATCGTTTCCATTCATATGGTACAATACGCCCAACAAGCTTGAGGTGACGTATGGAGAAGGTTAAACGCGGCGAGCGGCTCATCGCCATGACCCGGATGCTGGTGGATGCCCCCAATCAAATCCTGCCCTTTCAGGTGTTTTGCGACAGGTTCCAGACAGCCAAGTCCACGGTGAGCGAAGACATCGCCATGATTGAAAAAGTCGTGGCCGGCTATCATTTGGGGCAGCTTGCTACCGTGACGGGCGCCGCGGGCGGGGTACGCTTCCGCCCCCTTCTGGCGTGGAAAGAGGCGCAGGAACTGCTGCTGCAGGTGGCGCAGACCTTGAACGCGCCCGACCGCATCCTGCCCGGCGGCTATCTCTACCTGTCGGACCTTCTGGCAAGCCCCGTGGTGACGCGCAAGATGGGCAGCATCATGGCGCGCCCCTGCTATGACTTGAACGTGGACTTTGTGCTGACCATGGAAACCAAGGGCATCCCGGTGGCGCTGATGACCGCCGAAGCCCTGGGCGTGCCGCTGGTGATCGCCCGGCGCAGCAGCAAGGTGTATGAGGGCAGCGCCGTGAACATCTCCTATCCTGACGGCACCGGCGGGATTGAGACCATGTCCCTGGCGCGGCGGGCAGTGGCCAACGGCCAGCGCGCCCTGATTGTGGACGACTTCATGCGCCACGGCGGCACCGCCCAGGGCATGATTGCCCTGATGAAGGAGTTTGACACCCAGGTGGTGGGCCTGGCCTTCATGCTGGCGCAGCAGCGCGAGCAGCCCTTGACCGACCTGCCCGAGTGGCCGCTGATGACCTTCACGGGCGATGGCATCACGGAGCCCATCGTGGTCAGCCCCGCCAAGTGGATCATGGAGCAGGGGGACCGGCCCTGATGAAAGCCCTGGTCGGCCTGGGAAACCCCGGGCCCGAGTACGAGAGAACACGGCACAATGTGGGCTTTTTGGCGCTGGATGCCGCCGCCAGACTGCTGGGCCTTGCCGGTGAAAAGCGGCAGTTCAAGGGCCTTGTGATGGAAGGCCGCTACAAGAATGAGCGCGTGGTGCTGTTCAAACCCGCCACCTACATGAACCTGTCTGGCGAAGCGCTGGTGGAACTGATGCACTGGTACAAGTTGGAGCCCCAGGACATCCTGGTGTTTTCAGATGACATTGACCTCTCCCCCGGCATGATGCGCCTGCGGGAAAAGGGCGGCGCCGGCACCCACAACGGCTGGCGCAGCATCCTCCAGCAGACCGCCAGCCAGGACTTTCCCCGCGCCCGCATCGGCATCGGCGCCCCGCCCCCGGGCTGGGAGCTGAAGGACTGGGTGCTGTCGCGCTGGGACAAGGAAGAGAAGGCGGGCGAGATTGACGATGCCATCCAACTGGCCGCCAAGGCCGGGGTCAGTTTTTTGGAGCATGGGATGCAGCTCACCATGAACCAGTACAACATCAAGAGCAGGCCTCAAAAGCCCGCGTGCGAACCAAAGGAAAAGGATGAACCATAAGATCCAGGCAGCCTTCCAGTCAAGCCCTGTATACCAGGAGATGGTGGCCGCCCTCAAACATAAAAAAAAGCCCGCGCTGTTTGACATGGCGCAGTCCCAGCGCCTGTTGACCGCCGCCGTTTTATCGCAGGATATGACGGTGGTTTATTTGCTGCCCAACGAGCGCCAGGCGCAAAAGGCCTATGAGGACGCGCTGGGCTTGGGCCTACAGCATGTGGCCCACCTGCAGCCCAATGAGCTGCGCTTTTTGCGCGCCGTGGCCAGCCGGGAAAACGAGTGGAAGCGACTAAGGACCCTTGACCAATTGGCGCAGGGTGAAGCAAGGCTGCTCATCTGCGCGGCGGAAACCCTGCAGCAGCGGTTGATTCCCAGGGACTGGTTCCTGCAGTCGGTGCTGGAAATCCAGGTTGGCGATGAGCACCAGACCAACCTGCTGGCCGCCACCCTGGCTGAATATGGCTATGAACGGGTGGAACTGGTGGAGGGCAAGGGGCAGTTCGCCCTGCGGGGGGACATTCTGGACGTCTATCCCCCGGCGCTGGACATGCCTGTGCGCATAGAGTTTTTTGACATCCAGGTGGACAGCCTGCGCAGCTTTGACCCGCTCACCCAGCGCAGCATCACAAATATAGACGCTGTCCGGCTGACCCCGGCCAGCGAGTTTCTGGTGCCGGTCAACCACCGGGAAGCCGCCGCCAGGCGGCTGGACAAGGCCCGCGACCAGGGCCAAAGCACCCAGCAACTGCCTTCCTGGGAGGAGCCGGCGCAGCCGCCGGATGCCCTGGAGCTGCTGGACCACGGCCTGGTGCCCCAGAGCGAGCTGTGGGCCCACCTGCTGTTTCCGCAAAACGCCACGCTGCTTGACTGGCTGGCGGATGCCATCCTGGTGGTGGACACGCCTGAGCGCGCCATCCAGCGCCTTGAGGACGGCATCACCGGCTTTCAGGAGCAGTTTACCAGCGCCCTGGAAAGCGGCCTGGCCCACCCCGCGCAGGCGCAGGTCTTGTTCAGCCTTGATGACATCAAGGACCAGCTGAAGAAAAGACGCCTGGTGCTGGTGATGGAGCTGCTGCATGGCCTGGGCGGCCTGGCACCGGACACCAGCCTGCAATGGACCGCAAATCGTCCTAACACCTACAAGGGCAGGCTGCAGGCCCTGGCCGGGGACATCAAGGCCTGGCAGCAGCAGGGCTACGAAATTGTGCTGTACACAGGCGGTGAGGCGCGCAGCCAGCGCCTGGCCGCCGCCCTGGCCTCCCAGGGCATCAGCATCCCCAAAGGCGATGAAGATGGCCTGATAATGGAAGACGGCAGCCTGTCAGAAGGCTTTGTCTGCGACAGCGCCAAGCTGGCGGTGATCTCCTCCAATGAGCTGTTTGGCACCAGCCGCACCAAGGCCCGCAAAACCCAGACCGCCGGCCAGCGGATTGAGGCCTTCTCCGACCTCTCCCTTGGCGATTATGTCGTGCACGACCACCACGGCATCGGTATCTACCAGGGCACGGTGCGCCTGCAGTCAGAGGGCATCTGGCGGGATTATTTGTTCATCCAGTACAGGGGCAGCGACAAGCTGTACATCCCCGCGGATCAGTTTGACCGGGTGCAGAAGTACATCGGCAGCCCCAACGCCGCGCCCCCGCTGAATGACCTGAGTAGCAACGCCTGGAGCCGGCAGAAATCCAAGGTGAAGGCGGGGCTGAAGGCCCTGGCCTTTGACCTGGTGGAGCTGTACGCCGCGCGCCAGGCCATCCCCGGCTATGCCTTTGAGCCCTTTGAGCCCTTTGAAAGCCAGTTCGCCGACCAGTTTGAGCACGAACTGACCCCCGACCAGGAACAGGCTGTGGGTGAAGTGCTGGCTGATATGGCCAAACCCGGCAACATGGACCGCCTGCTGTGCGGGGACGTGGGCTATGGCAAGACCGAGGTGGCCATGCGCGCCGCCTTCCGCGCGGTGATGAACGGCAAGCAGGTGGCCCTGCTGGCCCCCACCACCATCCTGGTGCAGCAGCATGTGCGCACCTTTTTGAAGCGCTTTGAAGGCTTCCCGGTGAGCATCGACTTTGTCAGCCGCTTCCGCAGCGCCAGGGAAAACAAGGAGACCCTGCTCAAGGCCCGCATGGGCCAGGTGGACATCCTGGTGGGCACCCACAGGCTGCTAAGCAAGGACGTCCAGTTTAAAAACCTGGGTTTGCTGGTGATTGACGAGGAGCAGCGCTTTGGCGTGCGGCACAAGGAGCAAATCAAAAACTTCAAGAGCACGGTGGACGTGCTGACGTTGAGCGCCACCCCCATCCCCCGCACCCTGCACATGAGCATGGTGGGCGTGCGTGACATGAGCATCCTGGAAACCCCGCCGGAGGAACGCTTCCCGGTGTCCACCTACGTCGTGGACTACCGCGATGGCCTGATTCGCGACGCCATCATGCGCGAATTGGCCCGGGAGGGGCAGGTCTTCTTCCTGTACAACCGGGTGGCGGACATCGAGCGCATGGCCTCCCACTTGCGGCAATTGGTGCCCGAGGCCCGCGTCGCGGTCGCCCATGGGCAGATGCCCGAAGCCGCGCTGGAAGACGTGATGCACGAGTTTTATGAGGCGCGGCATGATGTTTTGCTCTGCAGCACCATCATCGAAAACGGCCTGGACATACAAAACGCCAACACCCTCATCGTGTACAACGCCGACCACTTTGGCCTGTCCCAGCTGTACCAATTGCGCGGGCGGGTGGGGCGCAGCTCCCGCGCGGCCTATGCCTTTTTCACCGTCAAGCCGGACAAGGCCATCAGCGAGACCGCCGAAAAACGCTTAAGCGCCATCAAGGAGTTCACCGCCTTTGGCGCGGGCTTCCGCATCGCGATGCGGGACCTTGAAATCCGTGGCGCCGGCAATATCTTTGGCCCGGAGCAGTCCGGCCAGGTGGCGGTGGTGGGCTATGACATGTATGTGAAAATGATAGAGGAAGCCATCAAGGAAGCAAGGGGCGATTTCTCCGCGTTACGCCAGAGCGAGCTGGAAACCAGGGTTGATTTGAGCGTCAACGCCTTCCTGCCGGAGGACTATGTGCGTGGGGAAGCCCAGCGCATCGAGGTTTACAAGCGCATCGCCCTGCTGCGCTCGCGCGAGGATGAAAGTGAGCTGATTGCAGACCTTATCGACCGCTTTGGCGAGCCCGAGGAGCCGGTGATCAACCTGATTCACATCGCCCACCTGCGCACCCTGGCCAACAGCCTGGGGGTAGACCAGGTGCGTTTTGACCGGGACGCCCTGGTGCTGCGCTTTGACCCGCACTACGCCGTGGATCCGGTGAAGTTGTACATGGCCCTCGCCCAGGTGGGCAGCAAAATGAGCCTGCAAGCGGGTAAGCGCACCTCCCTGTTCATCCGCATGCGCGACCTGTCCCAGGAGGAAGCGCTGACGGAGGGCATTGAGCAATTGGAGAAATTGATCGCCCTGATGCAGGAAGAGCCCGCGGCGTAAATATACAAATTTAAAAAGTAAAATTCGGGAGGTATCGGAGGGCGAAGCCCTCTGATGGTAATCCAAACCAGCGACATGCGCGGTGGTTTGGGTTTGGACTTTAGGCCAAACGCACCGCGAATTTCTGCCGACTGAGAGCGTAAGCGAACAGGCAGAAATTCCCGAGCTTCCAAAACGAAGAAGTGTCCGCAGACACTTCTTCGCGGCTGCTACATCAGCTTTTTCTTTTTGAACAACCACAATGTAGCAAGAACAATCAGGATAAAGATGACTGCCAGCAGCGGGTAGGCGTGCTGCCAGTCCAGTTCGGGCATGTGCTTGAAGTTCATGCCATACCAGCCGACAATCAGGGTGAGCGGCAGGAAGATGGCGGTGATCATGGTGAACACCTTCATGATGTTGTTCATTCTATAGTTGAGCGCCGCGTCCAGCATTTCACGCAGGCGGCTTAAGCTTTCATTCAGGGAGCGGATGTCGTCCACCAGGCGGGTGGCCTTGGTGGCCAGCACGCGGAAGTAGGACAGGCCGCGCTCGTCATACAGCTCGTTCTCGTTTTCTTCCAATTCCTCCGCGATGTCCACCAGCTGCTCATAGTAATTGCGAATCAGGGACAGCTGCCGCCGGTAGCCGTAGATGACGGTGTTGAGGCGCTCATCCGCCCGGCCATGCACCACCTGGTCCTCCAGCGACAGCAGTTCCTCCTCGATGGTCTCCAGCCGGCCGTTGCCGCCTTTTAAGAGGCGTTCCAAAAAACGGTAGAAGATCTTGGCCAGGGTGGTGTCGCCCTGTTCCTGGCGCATGATGGTGCGAAAGAGGGAAAACTCGCTGCCGTCCCCGTCATCCACGCGCACCAGGCAGAGCAGGTTTTTGCGGACGACAAACATCACGCGGTCCATCTCGCCGTCCAGGTCGTCGACATTAATGATGTTGAGGTAGCCCACGCTGGCGTCGGCATAGCTGTCCAGGCTGGTGCGGAAGTTGGCCCGCTCGCTGGACAGGTCGTTGAAGATGATTTCCTCAAGGCCCATGCGGTTGTGCTCTTCCTTCAACACCTCCTGGGAGATGTAGCAGACGTTGTTTTTCTGCGGGTCAAACTCCTCCCGCGCGATTTGCCGGGTTCTGCCGTTCTCCAGCACAAAAAACATCGAATCAGACATAGCCTGCCCTCCTGGATTTCATCCTTATCAATCTACCCGTTTTCATGGCTGTATAAGAAAAAACTGCCGCTTTCGCGGCAGCCGGAGAGTGGATTGCGTTTACTGCGCGACTGTTTCCTTGGCGCGCTTGTCGCCGATGGTGAGGATGAGGTTGAGCACGATGCCCAGCACCGCGGCGCCGGCCACGGCGGGCACGTTCAGGCCGAAGAAGTTGATGTTGCCGCCGAAGAAGTAGTTGACACCCAGGCCAAAGGTCATGATGACGGCGATGATGGCGATATTCTTGGAGTCAAACATGGAGACACCCTTTTCAATCAGGATGGCGATGCCTTGGACGGCGATGGCGCCAAAGAGGTAGATTTCCAGCCCGCCGATGACCGCCTGGGGGATGCCGAAGATGACCTGGATGAAGGGGGTGAAGCAAGAAATGACCATGGCCAGGATGCCGGCCACCATCATGACGGGAACGGAGAAGACCTTGGTGATGGCCATGGTGGAGATGTTCTCGCCGTAGTTGGTGCCCGCGGGGCCGCCGACGGCGCCGGAAATCATGTCGCAGATGCCATCACCAATCAGGTTGCGGTCCAGCAGGGACGCGATGTCATAGTGCTTGCCGCGCTTCTTGGCTTCGTTGTTGACATAGATGTCCAGCTGGTAGATGTGGGCGGTGGATTCGGGGATGGTGGCGATGGCGATGGGCATGATGGCCGCGACCGCCGCCCAGGACACCCGGGGCAGGGTGAAGGCCGGCAGGGCAAAGATGCTGCCGTCGCCCAGCTTCCACACGGAGGCCTCCAGCGCTTCCTGGGGGATGGTGCGGAACATGTTCATGTCCGCGCCGCCAAGGAGGTAGATGAGGCCCGCGACCGCGCAGCCGACCGCCGCGCCCAGCAGCAGGGGCAATTGGCCCAGGAAGCCTTTCAGGTAGCGGGAGAACAGCACGGTAGACAGCAGGGTGGCCAGGGAGACCACCCAGACCCAGCTGGATGCCAGAACACCGGCACTGGCCACGGCGGGGGCGGCATCGGCCATGGCGTTGCCGGCCAGGGTGAGGCCGATGATCATGGCGACCGGGCCTGTCACCTGGGCGGGCAGGATTTTTTCAACCTTGTCACGGCCGCCCCATTTGACCAGCAGGCCCGCGATGATGCTGATGATGCCGGAGAAGATGATGCCAAACTGGGCTTTGCTGATGAGCTCCGCCGGCAGAATCTTCGTGGCTTCAAACAGGGCAATCTGGTCCGCGGTGCCTTCCGCCGCGATCATGCTGGCGATGGCCGCCAGATAGGCGAAGGAGGAGCCATAGTACATGGGGATTTTGCCGCCGGTGATGAAGGTGAAGCAGACGGTGGCAAGGCCGGAGGCAAACACGGTGGTGGACACCTGAAAGCCGGTGATGAGCGCCACGATGACAGTGGCCGGGAACATGACGATGACCTGCTGCAGGGCGTACAGCAGCAGCTTGCCGGTGCTGGGCCGCTCATCAGGCAGGTAGGAGGCTTGGAGATGCTTTGTGGTCATAGTTTCCTCTCCTTTATGAATGTGCGCGCCGGGCCAAAAAAAACAGCCCCTTGACGAGCTGGTGTGATTGGCTGGCTGGCTTGCATGACAGTCCCTCCTGACGGAAGATTCCCGGTGCGCTTGGCGTACAATAGCACAGCACAGCATGCCTGTCAAGCAAATTTGTGAACAATCTTTGTTTTTCAAACTGTATCGTTCGTGTTTTTTAGCGGCAACAATATTTTCATAAGAGCCTTGACCTTTTTCCAAAGCCGGGTATAATTTGGTACCGAGTTCCAATTTGGAGGGTCTATGAGCGAGCGAAGGGATTACAGGACACGGCAGAAGGATGCCGTGCTGCATTGCTTTGAAGCCCAGCCTCTGCGCGCCATGACCGCCCAGGAGGTCTTTGACCAGCTCAATGAGGAGGGCCTGTCCATCGGGCGCACCACGGTGTACCGCACAGTCGCGCGCTTGAGTGAGCAGGGGCTGCTGCTGGCCTTGGCCCAGGGTCCGGTCACCGGCCCCACCAGGTACCAGCACCGGGGCGGGAAGAGCCGCAGCATCTCGGTCCGCTGCTCAGGCTGCGGGCTGATTGCCGGGCTGACCTGCGCCGCGGTGGATGATTTTGAACAGCACCTGCTCAATGACCACGGCTTTTCCCTGCAGGAGGATGAATGCCTGCTGCCCGGATTATGCGCCACTTGCAGAAACACACACGATTGACCTTGAAAGGAAACCCCATGTTAAAGCGCGTCCTGTCCCTGATTCTTGCCCTGTTGATGCTGCTGACCGCCACCGCCGTTTTCGCGCGGGAGGAAAAGCTGAACGTCATCACCCTGAATTTCCCGGCCTTCGATTTCACCAGGCAGGTGGCAGGCGATTTGGCCAATGTCACCCTGCTGCTGCCCCCGGGCGTGGACGCGCACAGCTTTGAACCTACCCCAAGGGACATGATTGCCCTGCTGGAAGCTGATTTGCTGGTGTACAACGGGGGCATCGGCGACGCCTGGGTGAAGCAGCTGCTGGCCTCCCTGGGGGACAACGCGCCCAGGACCCTTGTGATGATGGACCTGGTGGACACTGTGGCCGAGGAACTGGTGGAAGGGATGGAAGATGTCCCCCACGCCCATGACCATGATGACGATGATCATGAAAACCATGATGGGCATGACCATGAGCACGAGGATGAACGAGAGCTGGATGAGCATGTCTGGACCTCACCGCTCAACGCCATCCTGATTGCCCAGGCCATCGCCGAAACGCTGATGGAGATGGACCCGGCCAATGAGACCGCGTACGAAGAAAACTTTGTGGCCTATGAAGCCAAGCTGCGTGATCTGGACGCCCGCTTCCGGGAATTGGTCAACAGCGCGCAAAGAAGGACCATCGTGCTGGGCGACCGCTTCCCGATGCGCTATTTCACCAATGAGTATGGCCTGTCCTATTCTGCCGCCTTCCCCGGCTGCAGCGCCGCCACCGAGCCCAGCGCCAAGACCATCGCCTTCCTCATGGAGAGCATCAAGAAGGAGAGCATCCCCGTGGTCTTCCACATCGAGCTGTCCAACCAGAAGGCGTCCAAGCTGATCGCTGAAGAAACCGGCGCCAAATCCCTCCTGCTGCACTCGGCGCACAATGTCAGCCAGCAGGATTTTGACAGCGGTATCACCTACCTGGACATCATGGAAGAAAACCTTACAAACCTCAAGGAGGCGCTGAACTGATGGCACTGCTTTCGGTCAAGGACGCGGCCTTTGCCTACGACGGCCTGGTGGTGCTGTCCGGGGTCACCTTTGATGTGAACCCCGGGGACTATCTGTGCATCGTGGGCGAAAACGGCTCGGGCAAGTCCACCCTGATGAAGGGCCTGCTGCGCCTGGTAAAGCCCGTGCGCGGCAGCATCCGCCTGGGCGAGGGGCTAAGCCAGGATGAGATCGGCTACCTGCCACAACAAAACCTGACCCAGCGGGATTTCCCGGCCTCGGTCAAAGAGGTGGTGGAGTCGGGCATCCGGGGCAAGCAGCTGTTCTTGAGCCACGCGGACCGCCAGCGCGCCCAGGACATGATGGATTTGCTGGAAATCAGCCCGTTCAAGCACCGCAGTTTCATGGAGCTCTCCGGCGGGCAGCGCCAAAGGGTGCTGCTGGCGCGCGCCTTGTGCGCCACCGGCAAGCTGCTGCTGCTGGATGAGCCGACCGCCGGGCTTGACCCGGTGGTGGCACGGGATTTGTACAAGCTGATTGAAAAAATCAACCAGGAGCAGGGCATCGCCATCATCATGATCAGCCATGACGTGCACACCGCGGCGCTGTACGCCTCCACCATCCTTCACCTGCGGCAAACCCCCCTGTTTTACGGGAAACCGGATGAGTACCTCAACACCTACCACGGGCAGTGCTTTGCCGGAGGGGTCTGCGATGTTTGACTGGCTGCATGAGATGTTTTCCTACACCTTTATCTCCCGCGCCCTGCTGGTGGGCATGATCGTGTCCCTGGCCGCGGCCCTGCTGGGCGTCAGCCTGGTATTGAAGCGCTACTCGATGATTGGCGACGGCCTGTCCCACGTGGGCTTTGGCGCGCTTGCCATCGCCATGGTGCTGGGCGCCGCCCCCCTGGCCTTCACCATCCCGGTGGTGGTCATCGCGGCGCTGATTCTTTTACGCTTGAGTGAAACCAGCAAAATCAAAGGCGATGCCGCCATCGGCATGATCGCCACCGCGGCCCTGGCCATCGGCGTGACGGTGCTGTCGCTGGCTAAGGGCGTCAACGCCGACATCAGCAGCTACCTCTTTGGCAGCATCCTGGTGATGAGCCGTGACGATGTGACCTTGAGCCTGGCGCTGGGCGGGGCGGTGCTGATTTTGTTTGTGCTGTTTTACCGGCGCATTTTCACCGTCACCTTTGATGAGGCCTTTGCCCGGGCGACCGGGCTCAAGGCCGGGCTGTACAACACCCTGATTGCCACCCTCACCGCAGTGACCATCGTGCTGGGCATGCGCTTGATGGGCGCCATGCTGATATCCTCCCTCATCATCTTCCCCGCGCTGACCGCCATGCGCCTGTGCAAGAGCTTTCTGCGGGTCACCCTGACCGCCGCCATCGTCAGCCTGGTCAGCTTCTTCATCGGCATGTCCATCTCCTATTTGCTGTCCACGCCCGCCGGCGCCAGCGTGGTGCTGGTGAACGCCCTCTTTTTCCTGGCCTTTTCCCTCATCGCCAAGCTGCGCACCAGGGTGCAATAAGCGGGAAAGCGCCGCCTGCGCCTTGTCAAAAGGCGAACAGATGTGCTATTCTTACCCTGCCCATAAAGTGGGCAGAATACTCCCTGTGGAGGGGTTATGAACGATTCCCTGATCATCAAAGGGGCGCGGGAACACAACCTGAAGAATGTGGACCTGCGGCTGCCCCGCAACCAACTGATTGTGTTTACAGGCTTGTCGGGCTCCGGCAAGTCCTCTTTGGCTTTTGACACCATCTATGCCGAGGGCCAGCGGCGCTATGTGGAGAGCATGTCCAGCTACGCCCGCCAGTTTCTGGGGCAGATGGAAAAGCCGGATGTAGACTACATTGAGGGCCTGTCTCCGGCCATTTCCATTGACCAGAAAACCTCCGGGCACAACCCCCGTTCCACCGTGGGCACGGTGACGGAGATCCATGACTATTTGCGCCTGCTGTACGCGCGGGTGGGCATCCCCCACTGCCCGCAGTGCGGTAAGGAAATCCGCCAGCAGACGGTGGACCAGATGGTGGCCGCCATTGAGCAGCTGCCCGAGGAAACGCGGCTGATGATCCTCTCCCCCGTGGTGCGCGCGCGCAAGGGCGAGCATGTAAAGCCGCTGGAGGACGCCCAGAAGGCCGGCTTCGTGCGCGTGCTGGTGGACGGCCAGGTGTACGACCTGGGCGACACACCGGCGCTGGACAAAAAGAAAAACCACACCATCGACCTGGTGGTGGACCGCATCATCGTACGGCCTGACATCAGAAGCCGGCTGTCTGACTCCATTGAGACCGCCCTGCGCGAGTCCGGCGGGCTGATGGCCATCCAGACGCTGCAGGAAGATGGCGGTTTAGGCGAGCGGACCTTGTTTTCGCAGAACTACGCCTGCCCGGACTGCGGCATCAGCATTGAGGAGCTGGCGCCCCGGATGTTCTCCTTCAACTCCCCCTTTGGCGCTTGCCCCGAGTGCGCCGGCTTGGGCGTCACCCAGACCATCCCGGCGGATTTGATTTTCCCCGACAAGAAAAAGACCTTGAACCAGGGCGCCGTCAACGCCATGGGCTGGAACAGCAGCGGGGACGAGACCTCCACCGCGCACATGATGTTTGTGGGGCTAAGCCAGAAGTACAAGTTCAGCATGGACACCCCGGTGGGCGAGCTGCCCGACAAGATTATCGACATCATCCTCTATGGCACCCGGGGCGTCAAAGTGCCCATGCAGTTTTCCAGCATCTCAGGCTCGGGCACCTACAACGTCAGCTACGAAGGCATCATCCCCACCCTGCTGCGGCGTTACAGGGAGACCAACAGCGATTCCGCCAAGGCCATGTATGAGCAGTTCATGCGCGAGGAGCCCTGCAAGGCCTGCCAGGGGATGCGCCTGAAACCCGAAGCCCGCGCGGTGACCCTTGGCGGAATGAACCTGGCGCAGCTGAGCCTGCTCAACCTGACAGAGGCCCAGCGTTTCCTGGAAAGCCTGAAGCTGGGGCAGAACGACACCATCATCGCCGCGCAAATCATCAAGGAATTGCGCGCGCGGCTGTCTTTTTTAAGGGATGTCGGCCTTGATTACCTCAGCCTCTCCCGGGCCGCCGCCACGCTGTCGGGAGGCGAATCCCAGCGCATCCGCTTGGCCACCCAGATTGGCTCGGGCCTGGTGGGCGTGCTCTACATCCTGGATGAGCCCTCCATCGGCCTGCACCAGAAGGACAACGCCCGGCTGCTGGGCACCTTGCGGCGCTTGCGCGACCTGGGCAACACCCTCATTGTGGTGGAGCATGACGAGGAAACCCTGCGCACCGCCGACCACATCGTGGACATCGGCCCGGGCGCAGGCCAGCATGGCGGCCGCATCGTAGCCCAGGGCACGCTGGAGGATGTCAAGAACAGCCCGGATTCCATCACCGGGGACTATCTGGCCGGGCGCAAGTTCATCCCCCTGCCCACCAAGCGGCGCAAGCCCAGCGGCTGGCTGAAGGTGGTGGGCGCCAAGGCCAACAACCTGCAAAACATTACGGTGGACTTTCCCCTGGGTGTGTTCTGCGCGGTGTCGGGCGTGTCCGGCAGCGGCAAGAGCAGCCTGGTGAACCAGATTTTGTACAAGGCCCTGGCAAGGGATTTGAACCGCGCCAACACCTACCCCCTGGCGCATGAGCGCATTGAGGGGATTGAGCAGCTGGACAAGATCATCGCCATTGACCAGTCCCCCATCGGGCGCACCCCGCGCAGCAACCCTGCCACCTACACGGGGGTCTTTGACTTGATCCGCAAGGTCTTTGCCCAGACCACCGAGGCCAAGGCAAGGGGCTACAAGGAAAACCGCTTCTCCTTCAACGTCAAGGGCGGGCGCTGCGAGGCCTGCTCGGGCGATGGCATGCTCAAGATTGAGATGCACTTTTTGGCCGACCTCTACGTGCCCTGTGAGGTGTGCAAAGGCAAGCGCTACAGCGTGGAGACCCTGCAAATCCACTACCGCGGCAAAACCATTGCCGATGTACTGGAGATGACGGTGGACACCGCGCTGGACTTCTTTGAGCACCACAACAACATCCGCACCAAGCTCAAGACCCTGCAGGACGTCGGCCTGGGCTATGTTAAGCTGGGCCAGCCTTCCACCACCTTGTCCGGCGGTGAAGCCCAGCGCGTGAAGCTGGCAACCGAGCTTTCCCGCCGCGCCACCGGCAAGACCCTGGTATTGCTGGATGAGCCCACCACAGGCCTGCATGTTGACGACGTCTCCCGCCTGATCAAGGTGCTGCAGCGCCTGACGGACTCAGGCAACTCAGTATTGGTGATTGAGCACAACATCGACGTGCTCAAAACCGCCGACCACATCATTGACCTGGGCCCGGACGGCGGCGACCGCGGCGGATTGGTGGTCGCAAAGGGAACGCCGGAGGAAGTGGCGCGCACCGCCGGCTCCTACACCGGGGAATACCTGCTGAAAGCGGGGATTTCCTGATGCGCTGCGCCTGCCCCACCTGTGGCGATTTCATGCCCCAGATGCAAGGCGACAACAAGTGCGTTTGCCCGCACTGCGGCTATACCTGCGCCGCCTGCCTGGGCGCGTCCACAACGCCTTTGAGCCTGGAGCAAATCAAGCAATTGCGCTTTGAAGAAGCGGACGAAAACACCCTGCCCGAATAATTACAGAAAAGCGCCAAAACCCGCCCTCATTTGTTTGCAGGGGCGGGTTATTTTCGTTATACTGTGACAAGAGAGATTTTGGAGGTTTCTGTATGTCAGATAGGGTTGCCAGCCCCCACCGCAGGGCTTTGACGGTCTATACATCCCGCTTTGTACAGGTGCTGGCGCTGCTGGTGTTCCAGCTGCTGCTGCGCGCCATTGCCTTCGCGCCCCTGCTGTACGCCATATTCAACGGAAAATTCCTGAATCACCCGGCCCAGCACGCTGCCGCCATCAGCTTTTTGTACTGCCTGCCGCTGTACGCCCTCGTTGTGATGCCCTTCCGTTTCCAGGCTGCCGCGCGCATGGCCAGCCTGCACGGATTGAACCGTGACAGCCGGGTGAGCTTGGGCAACTATCTCAAATGGCTGGCCGCGGCCCTTGTGCGCCTGGCGCGCGCCCTGCCCTTTGTGCTGCCCTTCCTGGCGTTTTGCGTCGCCTTTTATTACTACATGCAGGTGCCGGGCTTCAACGACTCCCTGCTGTTCATCCAGTCCGCCGGTCAATTGGTGGGCGGGGACTATCCCGCGGGCATCATCATCATCGCCCTTGTGGGCCTGGTGACCGCCCTGCTGGCCTTCTTCTTCTGGCGCCATGACCTGGCTTTTGAGCAGCAGGACGTGCTGACCCAGGGCATCGCCCAGGCCCTTGGCCGCGCCAGAGACCTGCGCAAGCGCCGCAGGCAGCGCGTGCTGAAGACCCACCGCATCAACACCCTGCTGACCTTGCCGGCTATCATCGGTGTCATCGCGGTCATTGTCCTCTACCTGCTGTCCCTGCCGCGCATGGGCATGCTGGCCTTTGATTTTCTCAACATGACCTCCACCCTGCTGACGATGAACTTCCCAACCTCCACCCAGCTGGCCTTGCTGGTGGTGATGCTGGTGCTGTGGCTGCCGCTGCTGCCATTGCGCAAGCTGGCCATCAACGCCGTTTTGATTGAGCAATAAAATGCGCCTTGACAAGCTGGTCTCACAAGCTATGGACATCAGCCGCTCCCAGGCACGGGGGCTGGTGCTGACCGGCTGTGTCGCGGTGGATGGCCAGGTGGTCCGCGCCATGGACGCCCAGGTGGATGAAAGCGCCAGCCTGAGCGTAGACGGAAAGCCAATCAGCACACAGACCGAGCTGCATCTGATGCTCAATAAGCCTGCCGGCTTGCTAACCGCCGCGCGGGACAGCAGGGCGCAGACCATCATGGACATCCTGCCGCCGCAGTTGGCACGCCTGAAGTGCATGCCGGTGGGCAGGCTGGACAAGGACACCGAAGGCCTGCTGCTGCTGACCAGCGATGGGGAGCTGGCGCACCGGCTGCTGTCGCCCAAGCGCGAAGTGGAAAAGGTGTATGAGGCCCGTGTGGAAGGCAGGCTGGCGCAGGAGGATGTGCAGGCATTTGAGCATGGCATTGTGCTAAGCGACTTTACTGCCCTGCCATGTACGCTTACCATCCTGTCAGCGAATGATGAAGAAACCCTGGCGCAGGTCCGTTTGCACGAGGGCAAGAACCGCCAGGTGCGGCGGATGTTCGGCAGCCGCGGGCATGAGATCTTGACGCTCAAACGCTTGCAGTTTGGGCCAATCACTTTGGATGAGAATTTGCCGGTGGGTGAGCACCGGGCCTTGAGCGCGCAGGAATTGCGGGCGCTTCGGGAGGCGGTTGGCCTTGGCTGAGCAGTATTTCACCCAGAACCCCAGCACGGCGCATGACATCAAAGTGCATGAGGTGAACTATGCCGGCACAGCGTTCCGCTTCCAGACCGATAGCGGGGTATTCTCAAAAAGCGGGCTGGATGAGGGAACGGAGTTCCTGCTGGACGCGCTGCTTCCTGAAGTTCATGGCCGCGTGCTGGACCTGGGCTGCGGCTGGGGCGCGGTGGGCGTGATTGTGGGCGTGCTGAAGCCCGGTTGCGACATCGTGATGACGGACATCAACCAGCGCGCGGTGGACCTGGCCCACAGCAACGCCGCGATGAACAAGGTTAAGGCGCGGATTGTCCAGAGCGACGGCTATGAACACATCGAAGGCCTGTTTGACTGGATTATGCTCAACCCGCCCATCCGCGCGGGCAAGCAGGCCATCTATGAGCTGTTCAAACAGGGCAGGGAGCGCTTAAAGCCCGGCGGCACAATGGGCATCGTCATCCGCAAGCAGCAGGGCGCCCTGTCCGCCCGGGACTACCTTGAAACCATCTATGACCAGGTGGACCTGGCGCATAGAAAAAAAGGCTATCATGTCTACAGATGCAAAAGGGGGATGGAATGAAGTACGACCAGGCGTTTTTTGATGCGGGCATCGACCGCAGCGGTACCAACTCCGTCAAGTGGGCGGCCAGCGGCATCATGCAGGAAGGCATGGTGCCCCTGTGGGTGGCGGACATGGACTTTGCCTGCGCCACGCCCATTGTGGACGCGCTGAAGGAACGCGCCAAGCATGCCTGCTTTGGCTACACCTTCCCTGGTCAGGAGGACGCCCAGGCCTTCATCGGCTTCTGGAAGCGCCGCCACAAGCTGGACCTGCGCAGGCCCTGGCTGGTGATGATGCCCACCGTGGTGACCGGCCTGCGCGCCTGCGTGCAGACCATGACCCAGCCGGGCGACGGCGTTATCATCCAGACCCCCGTGTATGGCCCCTTCATCTACGCCATCCTGGAATCCGGCCGCCAGGTGCTGGATGCGCCGCTGAAGCATGATGAGCAAGGCCGCTACACCATGGACTACGAGGCCGTTGAAAAGCATTTGAGAAACGGCGCGCGGCTGATGATGTTTTGCAACCCGCACAACCCCGTCTCCCGCGCCTGGAGCCAGGAAGAGCTGCGCGCGCTGCTGTGCCTGCTCAACCGCTACAACTGCAAGCTGGTGTCGGATGAAATCCACGCCGACTTCGTCTACTTCCCCCGGGAGTTCTATCCCGTGTTGAGCCTGCCGGAAGCTCGGCAGGACACCGTGATGCTGACCGCCGCCAGCAAGACCTTCAACGTGGCGGGCCTGCTGCAGTCCACCGCCGTGTGCCGGGACCGGGACATCGTGATGATGCTCAAGCGCTATTTGGACCGCTCCGGCGCCAGCTGCGGCAACATCTTCGCCCTGGCGGGCACCCGTGCCGCCTTCAACCACTGCGATGACTGGCTGGACAGCCTGATGGTCTACCTGCAAAGCAACCAGGAACTGCTGGGCGAAACGCTGAAGGAACTGCTGCCCCACGCAGTGCTCTCCCCCATGGAGGCCACTTACCTGGCCTGGGTGGACATCCGGGCATACTGTGAACCCTCCTGTGACGTCACCTCCCGCTGCAAAAAACACGGCGTGGCGCTGACCAACGGCCAGTTCTTCGGTGAGAGCACCGGCCAGGGCTTTATGCGCATCAACTACGGCTGCCCCAGGGGCCAGCTGATGGAAGGCATGCAGCGCTTCGCGCATGCCATCAAGGAAGGATAAGCAATGAACAGAAAAGAGTTTGACCAAATCGTCATGAGCCAGCAGGAGGACATGGTACAGACCCTGCAAAAATGGATCCGCGTGCCCAGCCTGCGCGACGAACCCCAGGAGAACGCCCCCTTTGGCCCGGCCTTGCGCAAGATGCTGGACATCACGCTGGAGGACTGCAGGCGCCTGGGCTTTGCTGCCCGCGACATCGACGGCTATGCCGGGGACGCGGACCTGGGTGAGGGCAGCGACGAGGACGCGCTGGCCATCCTTGCGCATATTGACATTGTGCCCGCGGGCGATGGCTGGACGCGCGAGCCCTTTGGCGCGCAATTGGAAGGCGACACCCTGTATGGCCGCGGCACCGGCGATGACAAAGGCCCGCTGGCCGCCGCCCTCTTTGCCATGAAGGCCGTCAAAGACGCCGGCATCCCCTTGAAGCGCAAGGTCAAGCTGATCTTTGGCTGCGACGAGGAAAGCGGCATGGAAGACATGAAGTATTACAAAAAGCATTACATCATGCCCAAGACCGGCTTCAGCCCCGATGCCAGCTACCCCATCATCAACCTGGAAAAGGGCATGTGCGGGCTGCACCTGCACGCGGATGTCAGCGAAGACGGCCTGCAGGTCATGGAGCTGCACGTGGGCGAGCGCCAGAACGTCATCCCCGGCGCCGCCAGCTGCTTGGTCCGCGGCGGCAGCGAGCTGATCGCCAAAGTGGACGCGGTGAGCAAACAATACGGCTGGCCGGTGAAGGCTGAGCAGGAAGGCGAGTACCTGCGCATCACCGCCACCGGCATCAACGGCCACGCCGCCTATCCGGAGACCGCGCGCAACGCCATCGGCCAACTGCTCATCACCCTGCGGGAGCTGGGCGCGGAAGGCGCCTTGAAGGTGCTGGCGGATGTGGTGGGCACCCAGCATGACGGGCTTGGCCTGGGCATCAAGGCGCAGGACGAGGCCAGCGGCCCGCTCACCTGCAACCTGGGCATCATCCGCATCACCGACGGCAAGCTCTTTGCCACCCTGGATATCCGCTACCCGCTGATGATCGCCGGGGAGCACATCCATGGCATCGTGCAGTCCAACCTGCCCGGCTTCACCGTGGAGCAAAAATTCTTTAAGCTGCCCCATCATGTGCCCGCCTCCAGCGAATTGGTGCAAGGCCTGCTCAAGGCCTACCACGAGGTGACGGGGCGCGAGAAGAAGACCCTGTCCACCGGCGGGGGCACCTATGCCCGGATGCTGCAGGAAGGCGTGGCCTTTGGCGCCAGCTTCCCAGAGGACCCGGACCTGGCCCACCAGGCGGATGAGCGCGTCAGCATCAAGGGCCTGATGGAAAGCATGAAGATTTTCGCCCACGCCATCGTCAACCTGGCAGGCGAGGAAGGTGCCCTTTCATGAATGAAACCCAGGTTCTGACCTGCATCAGCTGCCCTGTGGGCTGCCGGATGACGGTGACGCTTGAAAACAAGGAAGTAATGAGCGTTGAGGGCAACGCCTGCAAGCGCGGAGACATCTACGCCCGCCAGGAGAGCGTGCTGCCCCTGCGCATGGTGACGGCGGTGGCCCCTGTGGAAGGCAGCGCCATGCCCGTCAGCGTGAAGACCGCCCAGCCCATCCCCAAGGACAGGATCACCGCCTGCATGGACGAAATCCGCGGCTTGAAGCTGAAGCTGCCCATCCTGACGGGCGATGTGCTCAAGCACGACATCGCGGGCACCGGCGTTGACCTGGTCGCCACCCGCACCCTGGTGTAAGCGATGCCCCTCAAACCAATCCTGATGACCCCGGCTTACCGCCATGGCAGCATGACGCCCTGGGGCGGGGACCAATTGCAACCGCTGTACAACAAAGCTGTCCCCGGGGAACACACCGGGGAGAGCCTGGAATTGTCCGCCATCCCCGGCCTTGAAAGCCGGGATGAGATTGGCCGGACGCTGACAGAGCTGATTGAGAACTTCGGAGAAAAGCTCATCGGCACCAAGGTGGGCAGCCCTTTTCCCCTGCTGTTGAAACTGATAGACGCCAGGGAGCAGCTGAGCGTGCAGGTGCACCCGGATGACGCCTATGCCAAAGAGCACCACGGCAAACTGGGCAAGAACGAGGCCTGGGTGATTTTGCACGCGGCGCCGGGCGCCGAGCTCATCATGGGGCTGAAGGACGGCGTCACCAAAGAACAGCTGTGGGAAAAGTCCCTGGAAGGCCGGGCGGTGGAAGGCCTGCTGAACAAAGTGAAGGTCCAATCAGGCGATGTGTTCTACATCCCCGCGGGCACGGTGCACGCCATCGGGGGCGGCCTGGTGCTGTATGAAATCCAGCAGTCCAGCGACCTCACCTACCGCCTGTATGACTGGGGCAGGGTGGACGCGCAGGGCAAGGGCCGTGAGCTGCACCTGGAGCACTCCATCAACGTGACCACGCCCGCCTCCCACCCCCAAAGCGCCATGGCGGACCTGCTCCAAAAAGATGGCAGCGGCACGGTGGAGCGGATGCTGGACACGCCCTTCTTTCAACTGGACAGGCTAAGCCACTGCCATGGGCTGAAACTGCAGCCTGACTTGGATCGCTTTTCCGTCATCACCGCCCTTGAGCCAATGTCCCTCCACTTTGACGGTGAAAAAATACAGGTGGCTGCCGGTCAGACCGTGATGCTGCCCGCGGACGGCTATGCCTTGACCTTGGAAGGGGCTTCAGCCCTGATGGCAAGGCCTGCAATCTAAAGAAGATTAAAATAATAATAGGGGCTGCCGCATAACGCGGTAGCCCCTTTGCTTGGTGTAGTATCGCTTAGGCGTTCGCCAGCAGCTTGTCCAGGCTGGCTTTGGCGTCGCCCAGCAGCAGCAGGACATTGGCCTGGCCCGCGTAGAGGGGGTTGTCCACCCCGGCGTAACCGGGCTTGGTGTCAAAATTGCAGATGATGAGGCGCTGGGCCTTGCCGGCGTCCAGGATGGGCATGCCATAAATGGGCGTGCCTTCCGCGGTGTTGGCGGCCGGGTTGACCACATCGTTGGCGCCGATGACGATGACCAGGTCAGTCTGCGGGAAGTCGGCGTTGATGTCGTCCATTTCAAAGAGCAGGTCATAGGGAATGTCCACCTCGGCCAGCAGCACGTTCATGTGCCCGGGCATGCGGCCCGCAACCGGGTGGATGGCAAAGCGCACCTGCTTGCCCGTTTGCTGGAAGCGGTCGGACAGCTGCTTGACCTTTTCCTGGGCCTGGGACAGCGCCATGCCGTAGCCGGGGATGATGATGACCTTCCTGGCCTCCGTCAGCCACTGGGGCAGGTCGCTTTCTGTGGGCAGCGCTGGAGCGCTTTTTTCAGGGTTTTCTTCAATGACAGTGTCAGAAGCGGTTTCCTGAGCCAGGGGCGCCGGGGCAGCCGGTTCCGCCTTGGGGACAGGCGCGGGCTTGTTGGCGCCGCCAAAGAGGATGGCGCCCAGTTTGCGGTTCATGGCGCGGCACATGATCTGCGTCAGCAGCAAGCCGGAGGAGCCCACGATGCCGCCCACGGCCACCAGCAGCACATCGCCCAGGGCCATGCCCGCGATGGCGGCCGCAACGCCTGAGGTGGAGTTGAGCAGGCTGATGGTGATGGGCATGTCCGCCCCGCCCACGCGGATGGCGAACAGCCAGCCAAA
>LSQX01360309.1_pt3 | contig 29104 bp, 21 predicted proteins | sample 654561 | NCBI WGS metagenome assembly LSQX01 (sample SAMN04489861, study PRJNA283612) | anaerobic digester metagenome | isolation source: 4 biogas reactors fed with cattle manure at either 37C or 55C with and... | place: Denmark: Kongens Lyngby | collected 2014 | reverse complement strand
ACAACGTTGGGAATGTTTTCCAGCTTTTCCAGCGAATCTATCTGTGCGTCTGCCGGCTCGGGAATCCGTGTTCCGTCACGTTCTAGAAATAGTGCTTTTTTCATAACAAGTCTTTTAACGCTTTTATCAATTGTTTGTTTTCGGCAGGAGAGCCGACAGTGATGCGAAGGCTCTCTTTACAAAGATGTATTTTTGAGCGGTCGCGCACGATAATACCGCACTCTGTCAAATATTGGTAAATTCCGTGGGCGTCGTACATTTTCACCAGAACGAAATTTGCATCGGTTGGAAAAATCTTCTGTACAAAGGGAAAAACAGCAAGCTCTTCAATCATTTTTTTCCGTTCGTCAGAAAGCAGTTTCACCCATTCATCAACCTGCTTTTGATTGTCTAAAAGTTCCAGCGCTTTTTGCTGAGTGAGACTGTTCAGATTGTACGGATATTTTATTTTGTTCAGAACCGAAATGATTTCCTGAGCGGCAAACGCCATTCCCAGGCGGATTCCTGCCATTCCCCAAGCTTTGGAAAAAGTTTGCAGAATAATCAGATTGGGAAATTTGTCAATTTGCGGCAGCAATGATTTTCCGGGAGCAAAATCAATGTAGGCTTCGTCAATAATCACCAAACCATTGAAATTTCGAATAATTTTCAACATCTCCGCTTCGTCGAGGCTGTTTCCCGTGGGATTGTTGGGCGAGCAGAGAAAAATAAGCTTTGTCTTTTCATCAATCGCATCCAGCAGTTTTTGCGCATCTAACCGGTACTCTTCCGAAAGGGAAACTTTTTTCATCTGCACATGATTGATGTCGGCTGCCACCTGATACATGCCGTAAGTCGGGTCGATGGACAGCACATTTTCGATACCGGGTTCGCAAAAAGCGCGGAAAAGCAGATCGATCGGTTCATCGCTGCCATTTCCGAGAAAAATCCGGTCTGCCGTTACCTTTTTCAGCTTGCTGATTTTTTCCTTCAGTTTGATTTGTAGCGGATCAGGATAGCGGTTGTAGGGTTCGTTAAACGGATTTTCGTTTGCATCCAAAAAAACCGCTGCAACGCCCGAAAACTCACTTCTTGCCGAAGAGTAAGGCTTCAGGGATTTTATGTTATTCCTAAGTAATTTGTCGATGTTCATTTTGTACTTTTTAAACGAATTGATACCGCATTTTTGTGTGCTTCCAGAAGTTCGGCGGCAGCCAGGGTTTCAACTGTCGGACCAATAATTTTCAGCCCTTCCGGTGTTATCTCCTGAAAGGTGATTTTCCGGGTAAAACTGTCTAAATTCACCCCGCTGAAAGCGCGTGCCCAGCCGTTGGTGGGAAGGGTGTGATTGGTGCCTGATGCGTAGTCACCGGCGCTTTCCGGTGTGTGGTTTCCAAGAAATACCGAACCTGCATTTTTTACTTTTTCTGCCAGTTCTGCATAATTTTTTACTGAAAGAATCAGATGCTCCGGCGCATATTCATTGATTATCTCCACATTTTTTTCTTTATCTTCCAGAACAATGAATACGCTGTTGTTCAGTGATTTTACTGCAAACTCCATCCGCGGCAATGCTCTCAGCTGTATTTCAATCTCTTTTTTGACGTTTTCCAGCAAACTCCTGCTGTTGGTCACCAGCACAACCTGACTGTCGGCGCCGTGTTCAGCCTGCGACAAAAGGTCGGCTGCAACAAATGTCGCATTTGCTGTTTCGTCTGCCACCACCATCACTTCCGACGGACCGGCGGGCATATCGATGGCAACATCATTCAACGCAGCTAACTGTTTGGCAGCGGTTACATACTGATTTCCCGGACCGAAAATTTTATACACTTTCGGAACCGATTCCGTTCCGAAAGCCATGGCGCCAATAGCCTGCACTCCGCCCAATTTGAATACTTTTTTCACACCGGCAAGCTTTGCCGCATAAAGCGTTGCAGCGTGAATTTTCCCGTTTTTATCGGGAGGCGTGCACATCACCACTTCGCTGCAACCAGCAATACGGGCAGGAATGGCAAGCATTAGCACCGTGGAAAAGAGCGGTGCGGTGCCGCCGGGAATGTAAAGTCCCACCTTTTTAATGGCAACAGCTTTCTGCCAGCAGGTTACGCCGGGCATGGTCTCAATTTTCTTCACTTCCGTCTGTTGGGAAGCATGAAATTTTTCGATGTTGGATGAAGCTGTTTTGATGGCTTTTTTCAATGTTTCCGAAATCTCTTTTTCTGCTTTGCTGAACTCATCTTCCGTTACGCAAAATTCAGAAAGCCCGACGCCGTCAAATTTCAGGGTGTATTTTTGTAATGCGCGATCACCATTTTCTCGGATTTCGTCCAAAATATCCTGCACCGGGGCAAAAAGCGAAGAAACATCCATTACCGGACGTTTCAAAATTTCAGCCCACTGCTCTTTTTCGGGATTGATGTGAATCTTCATAGCAGCTTCTGTTCTTAATGCTGTAAATCAGCCGGTTAAAAAATCATTTTTTCAATGGGAACTACCAAAATTCCTTCAGCTCCCGCTTTTTTAAGTTTCCCGATGATTTCCCAAAAATCTTTTTCTGAAATCACCGAATGCATGGAACTCCACCCTTTCTGCGCAAGGGGAACAACGGTCGGGCTTTTTATTCCGGGGAGAAGAGCGGCAACGGTCCCGATTTTTTCGTTGGGAATATTCAGCAGAATATATTTTTTTCCTTCTGCCCGCTGCACCGACTCCATTCTAAAAATCAGCTCATTCAAAATTTCCTGTTTTTCTACAGAAAGTCCGGGTCTGGCAATCAGAATGGCTTCTGATTTCAGAACTACTTCCGCCTCTTTCAGCCGGTTGCTCACCAATGTGGAACCGGAGCTGACAATATCGAAAATGGCATCTGCAAGCCCAATCCCGGGCGCTATCTCCACCGAACCACTAATTACGTGAATATCAGCCTTAATGTTATGTTCGTCAAGAAATTTCCGGAGAATATTGGGGTAGGAAGTTGCAATTTTCTTTCCGTTGAAAAACTGCGGTCCGGGATAATCAGCCGATTTGGGAATGGCAAGCGACAGTCTGCACCTGCTGAAGCCTAACCGTTTGGCAATGACAACGTTTTTGCCTTTTTCAAGCATTTCATTTTCACCCACAATACCCACATCCGCCACGCCGTCGGCAACGGTTTGCGGAATATCGTCATCGCGCAGAAACAACACTTCGAGCGGAAAATTTAACGCTTCTGAAACTAACTTTCTTCTGCCGATAGTCAGCGCAATTCCCGAATCTTCAATGAGTTTCATCGAATCTTCATTTAATCTTCCACGGGTTTGAATGGCAATTTTTAGTTTTTCCATCTCTCTTTATATTTCAGTTTCATACTATTTTTTAAATAAGCTCATAAAAAAAGCCTGCCTCATGGCAAGCCTTTCAATATTTTCAGAATTACAAACAACAATCCCGACCTGCCAGAAATTAGGTTCCGAAATGATGGCCGTGATGTCCAAGTCTGTAATTCATGTTTTCTTTTTTTGCAATTATAAAGATTAATTTCTTTTCCTGCAATGCAGGCAGGCGAACAAAACCGATTGTTAAGAAAAAGTTGTAGTTACTCTTTTTTCTTTTTTTCGGGTCGTGACGCTTCAAAAGGGATATTCCCGTCGGGCGTTTCGGCAACACCTGTCAGTTTACCCTCTTTAATGCTGGCTTTAACGGGTACGTTGTAATATTCCACATTGATGGTGAAAGTCAGGGTGTCTTCCTTGAATTTGACATCCTTCATCGGAACTTTGGTGCCTTCCGAAAATTTGATTTCGCCGGAGAGTTCCCCCTCTTTTTCATTAATGACAAGTGTTCCCTTGTCGTAACCATAAGGTGCGTGTGTACTTTTAAAAGCCCATTCACCGATTATGTTTTTTTTCGCCGGAGCGGCTGTAGCCTGAAAAGTGGCTGTTGCAAAAAATGAAATCAGAACGAATACGATTAATTTTTTCATGGATACTGTTTTTTTGTTTAACATGAACAAATTTCGCATAAATAGCGGATTAATCAAAGTTTTCGCCATAAATATTTACGGACTGCTTTCGGAAAGACAGTAGAAACGCCGTGTGAGCCTGTTGCCTTGGTGGTCGGTAACATTCAGCACATGCCAGCCGGGCGAAGGGCGAACGGGCATTTGATGCCTTCCTTTGGTTTCCCCCAGATAGCGATTGTCCATTTGCCAAAAAACTGTCGCCTCTTTTTGCCTGTGCACTAACTCAAAAATGAGGTGCCCCGGTGTGCCGTCAAGGTCGGTGGGCACAAACAGGTTATTCCACTCGCGGGGATAGGCAAACTCCATGGTTCCAATCTCTTCCGCGCAGCCGGGCACCATTTTCGGCAGGGAAGCATAGAGCGGATTTCGCGGTTTATAGTAATATTCCATGGCAGGCGGAAGAATAAACCAACTTTTGTGTGTCATTTTAGCAACCGGATAGCAACCGGCATTCACGCGGTGCGTACCCTCTTCATTTAGATGGATTTTCTGATGAAACGGACAAAGTCCTGCAACACTGCCGGAAGGGAGCAACACTTTTTTGACGGAGTCGCAGTTTACGCCGGCACGATAACCGCTTTTTGCGCACAAATTAACTTCAGTCATCTCATCCATAGGTATTTTGAACCAGCGGGAAGCGGGAAGCAGTTCAAAAATATCGAAAAGAACCGGCGCCGCTGCACTGATTCCGGTCAGCCCCGGGCGCCCTTCGCCGTTGGCATTTCCAACCCACACTGAAACTACGTAATCACGCGTCATTCCCACTGCCCACGCATCCCTGAATCCGAAGCTGGTGCCGGTCTTCCATGCAATGTTCCGCGATGATGCAAAAGCCTGCCAGCCCGCTTCCGATTCGGGGCGCTTCACATGAAGCAGCGCCTCCAAAGTTTCGTAAATTGCGGCTGCCCGCACTGCCGGCTGAGCAGAAATTTTCCCGGAAAGCGATTCCATCTCTTTTGTATCTCTTACCCACTCAAGAGGTTTGAAAGGTTTTGCAGCATAAAAGCCGTCAAGTTCTTCATACTGCCTTAAAATGTTGACCAGAGAACTGTACATTGCAGTCAGATCCCACAAAGTAACTTCGGAACCGCCTAAAATCAGCGATAACCCATAATGTCCGGGCGGCTTTTTCAAAGTGGTCATTCCCGTTTTTTTCAGGAATTCATAAAAGAGCGGAATGCCATGATCTTTCAGCATTTGAACAGCCGGAATGTTAAGCGAGCGCGCCAGCGCTTCGGCAGCCGGAACGGCGCCGTTGTATGCCCTGTCAAAATTGACAGGCGTGAATCCGCCAAATCGTGTGGGAATGTCGGGAATCAGCATTTGCGGCGTAATCATTCCTTCATCGAGCATTTTGCAGTAGAGAAACGGTTTCAGAATGCTGCCCGTGCTACGCGGAGCCTGAATGACGTCAACACTGTTTCCATGTTTGGAATTTTCGCCGTCAAAAACATTTCCGATATAGGCTTTCACCTCTCCTGTGGCAACCTCCGAAACCACTGCCGCCATGTTGTAGATATGGTTGGCTTCTAACTCTTTTCTGTGCCGATTCATCCGTTCGGCAACCGCATTTTGCAAACTGTAATCGATGGTTGAATGAATCCGCTGTCCGCTCTTTTCTTTGGCTGCCCTTTCTGTCAGGTGGTAAGTATTTGAAGGCAGGGGATTCACTTTTTCAGGAAGTGGCTCAGCTACTGAAAGTCTGAAAGTTATGGAGTCGATAGCGCCATTTTGCAGTAGCTTTTTCAGTACGAAATCGCGCTTCTGTTTCAGGCGCTGGTCAAGACGACCGGGGTAAATAAGCGCCGGCGCATTGGGAAGCACCGCAAGCGTTGCCGATTCCGCCCAGGATAGCTGTGAAGGTGATCTGCCATACCACCTCCATGAAGCCGCTTCAATGCCCACCACATTTCCGCCGAAAGGTGCATGGGAAGCATAAAAATTGAGGATTTCATCTTTGGAATACCGGAGTTCAAGATTGAGCGCCCAAATCATCTCCATGAACTTGTTTTTCAGCGTCCGCGATCTGTTTCCTCCTGCCATCCGGCAAACCTGCATGGTAATGGTGCTGCCGCCGCTGATCGTTTTTCCGGCTTTAAAATTTTGGGCAAGCGCTCTTGCCAGCGCCACCGGATTAACTCCAGGGTGAACCCGGAAAAAGCGGTCTTCATAAACCAGAAGTGATTTTTCATATTTTACGGGAACCGAATCGGGGGCGGGGAAACGCCACTGCTGATCGGATGCAATGCGCGCACCCAACAGTTTTCCGTCGCTGCTTTCAACCACTGTCGAAAACGGCACGCTGAACAGCGGGCGGGGAACAGCCGTCCAGAATAGGGAAAAGAGCAGAATCAGCAGAACACAGGCAAAAAGTAATTTTTTTCTGCCTGAGCTGAACCTGTTTATTTTCGATTTTAAACGCACTTTTTACCCAGTTTTATACTACAAAATGCCGGTACAGCAACTATCCGGCTAACTGAAACCATTTTCTTAAACATCTGCTTGCGGAATCAGTTCCGGTTAATTTCGATGAATCTTCCGGATTCCTGGGCGCGGACAGTCTGGTCATACATCGCCTCACAACTCACCGGCGGCTGATAAAACTTGCCGGCATAAGCGGCATTCAGATAAAAGACAAAGGTTTTTTGCCGGTTCATTCCCAAATCGAAATAGGTGTAAACCCTGTCATCACGAATGTCCTGGTAGTTAAACTCCTGATACTCCTCATGCGGAATGTCTCCAATCCTTCGGTTCAGTATTTCCCATCCCGAAGGGAAAACCGTGTTCAAAGTCAGGTTTTCATAGTGGCGGTATGTTCCCGGATTTTTCAGGGTTACCTCTAATTTGAAATCTTCTCCCTGTTTGAGACTTTGCGGATTGATTTCATCGCCGGCGGAATCCCGGTATTTTACCTGCATCAGCAAATTGTGTGAAAACGAAGTGGTATCGATGCCTGTCGGAACTCCACGCGTCAGAACTTTTACCCAGTTTGGCGAACTGCCGTTGTTGGAGTAGCTCACCTGAACCGCATTTTTCTCTTTTAATTCTACCGGAATATGTAATACCGGAATTTTTGAACGCAGTTTTGTAGTTTCTCCGTTTGCAGTTAATGAAAAACGCATTTCGTCATTTCCCGAAGCAAATTTACGCGCAAAAGAAGCAGCCGACATCAGGCACCATGCGGTTTCCTGCGTACTTAGCCAGTCATTTCGGTTCATCTCGTTTGCAATAGTTTGCAGCAAGCGGAAAGCCTGCTCTTTTTCATCGGATAAAACCAGCGTTTCAAGAATAACTGCCTTGTCGCGCAGCGCCGAGCCAAAAGTTCCACCCTGTTCGCGGTACTCTTCAATGGAAGTGGTTAAATCTGCAATCACGCTCTTCCCTGCATCAGGTTGTCCGGCAAGAATATATGCGGCAGCTAATTGCCACGATGCAACAGCCGGTTTGCCGCTCTTTTCACGAAGCCGGTTCATTGCCCCCATGTCGGGTGCACCGGCAAGGGCAAGCGTATAGAGCCGGTATGACTGAATAAAATCAAAGTTTTGCATCGGAATGCCGTTTATCAGGCTTTCTGACGGGGTGAAATTTCGGGCGGCAGTCTGCTGAAAGCTTATCCATTTCTCCTTTAGTCCGACAGGGATCGAATAACCCGATTTTTCGGCAATCAGTATGAAGTTGCCCGCATAGCTGGTTGCCCATTCATCGGCAACGGCGCTTCCGGGCCAGTAGGCAAAACCGCCTGAAGGAAGCTGGTAAGCAGGTAACTTTTGCAGCGTCTCACGAATATGTTTTTCAATCTCCTGCTTTCTTTCGGCAGAGAGTTCGGTTAAATCTCCTAAAAAGAGCTGTGGCAAAGCCGTAGAGATAATCTGCTCAGCGCAGCCGTGCGGATAACCAATCAGGTAGTTGATTCGTTTTGTCAGATTAATCGATGGAAAACCTGAAATTTCAATCCACGCTTTTGCGTCAGCCGCTTTCCCCGGAACTGGCAATTCTGTCTCCCAGCTTTGGTTCCCTTCAACAATCTGCGAAGATTCTACCGTAACGGGCGCATTGGGATTGCGGATTTCAAGCTCAATTTCATAGTTAGCTTTTTCACTGCCGCTGAACGCTTCCGCTGTAATTTTTCCAATGCCCGTCAGTTCATTTACTTTAAGCTTGAAAAAAGCCATCTGATCTCCGGTTCTTTCAAAACGCAACTCCTGCTCACTCGCTTCAGTAACCGACAGGAGAGCGTTGGTATTCACTTTAACCTGAACATTTTTCACATTTTCCTTCATGGCAAAAATCTGTACGGGCAGAATTATCTCCTCTTCGGGAGCCAGCACCCGTGGTGCCGTGGCGAGCAACATCAGTCCGCTTCGCACCGGAACCGATGCTTCGGAATTGCCAAATGCACCGTTGTTTCCGGCAACCACCATCACCCTGACTTCGCCCACATAGTTTGGCATTTTAAATTTATGGGTGGCGGTTTTCCCTTTTTTCAGGGTAAAAGGTCCGGCATACTGGACAACAGGCTTAAACCGGTTCACTTCTTTCTCGCCGGAAGCGGCAAAGTCGGCATCGCCGCCAACCGCGAAAGCCTTTTCAAGACGAACCCCGTATGCGCCAGCAACATCATCATACAAATCCCAGGTTTTCACGCCTAATGCTTCCCGTGCGTAAAATTCGGAATGGGGGTCGGGAGTTTTGAAATTTGTGAGAGCCAACAGCCCTTCGTCAACCACGGCAAGGGTGTAGGTCATCTCCTTTCGGTTTGTCTCGGAAATTTTGACGGTATATTCTTTCTCCGGCTCAATTTCGTTCGGTACTTCAAGCACCGGTTTCAGAATAGTTCCCGGATCTTCAACCAATACCGGAATCACGCCGAACATACGCAGCGGCGCATCGTTTTCGGTTTGCCCGTAGGGCTGAATCAGGCTCACATAAACATAAAAGTTGGGCGCCATTTCGGGTTTGGCATCAATGGTGAAGCTGGTTTGCTGCTCTTTGGTGTTCACCCAGAAAATATCGGAAATTCCGGTTCCGTTTTCAATGCTCACCAGCGCTTTTCCGCTTTTGGAGGATGGGATGGTTATTTCAATTTTTTCGCCTACGTTGTATTTCTCCTTATCCGCGCGAAGCGACAGCAACTCAGCGCCTTCCGCCATTCCTTCCGTTCTCCAGGCTCCCCATTTTGACATATAAAAAGTAACACCCGCCGAATGTCCGCTGGTGAGATTCTTCACCCAGAGCAGATACCTGCCGTTGTCCTGCCAGTTGTTATATTTCACGTTCAGTTCTAATTTTGTTTTGTGCGAAGCGTTGTCAATATCCCATTCTAACACGGGGCGGTAGTAATTTCCTGAAACGTAGTGCGCCAGATACTCTTCTCCCGATTCCCACCACCAGCGCCAGTCGATTTTGTACAGCTTTGCTTCAAGATTTTCGCCTGAAATTGCCTTTCCGTTAGCGTCAACCAACACAATTTCAGGGAGATATTCCGTGTCGGTTTTATACCAGTTATCTTCGGAAGCCGGCATTTTTACTCCTACAAATGATGAAAACGGAGCAAATTCAGCCTGTGCAACATTGGTGCTGAAATCGCCCCCCTGCTCAAAAACACGCGTGGTAAACCACGCTTTGAGCATCCCCGGTGCATCTTCCACAGATTCAAAATCAAGCGGCACCGATGTTTTTCCTTCCGCATCGAGATTCCCTTCAAATACCGCCTGCTCAGTTGGAGAAAAAGATGAAGCGGGATCGGTGAATTCATATTCTTCAAATCCTGTGAAAGAAGTTCTGTTTTCCACGAAAAGTACATCTACCTTGGCTTTTAGCGAGCGCGCCGGCGACCCGTGAAGCCATGCGGCTTCCAAAGGAATATTTTGCGTTTTTTGTGTCAGTACAGTTTGTGGCAAGTCCAGTTTTATTTTTAACCGGTTGGGCTTAATGGTCTCAATCTTAATTCTTTTTGAAAAAACTGCATTTCCAACGATTACCCGTGCATACCAGTTGCCTGTTGGGGCATCGGCGGCGGTTTTAACCTGTACGGGATAAAAGCCGTTCAGATTTTCGGTGAGCGTTCGCTTTTCAACAACCTGCCCCAATGGATTTGTCAGTTCAAAAAGTACCGGATATTTTTCGGGCAGACCGGCATTCTCCTTTTCAATAATTGTGTTCAAATAAATAGTGTCGCCGGGGCGCCAGACACCGCGTTCGCCATAGATAAATCCTTTCAGTCCGTCTGCAACAACCTGACCGCCGACATTGAAATTGCTGGTGGAAAGCGAACTTCCGTCATCCAAACGGAGATACCCAAACTGATTCCCTTTTTGAGCAATCAGAAAAAATGGCTTTTTGTCGAAAACAGCTGATGCAAACCCCTGATTATCGGTGGTAAGTGTCTGCATGTGCCGGTTTTGATAGTTAAACAGGCGAAGCTCAGTGTTTTGCTCCGGAGCTGCGGTGAGCAGATTGGTTACGGCAAACGTTATTTTATGATCCTGTCCCTCTTTGGCTATAATGCCCAATTGCGAAGCGAAAATATTTCTGGAAACAAACCGGTCGGAGTTGTAATAGGAATCATGACATGGATTGTCGCGCTCCTGCCAGTTGTAGTTTGGCGGATAGTAGTAGTTGAAATACCAGCCGGGGTAGTCCCATTCCGTTTGATACGGCTCATTTTTTTGAGACCTGAGCTTTTTCGGTGTGTCTGTTTTCTCTTTTTCGCCGCAGGAGAGAACGGAATTCTCTTTGAAAAAGCGCAGCTGCACATTATATATTGCACCCTGCTCGATGGGAAACAGTTCTGCAAGGTTGATTTTGTAGGTGTTCCATTTCTCCAATCCATCGGGTTCTCTGGGAGTCAGGTCAACAGCGCCGAAATAGACCATTCTTCCCGCTTTTATCAGCTCGGCGTTGCCATCGTAGTTGTTGGTTTGAAAAAAAGACAGAATATTATCTTTAAATATCTGAACAACACGAACTTCAACCGATTTTAAGGCAATTGCTTCAAAGGGTATTTCGAGGGTTTCGCTTTGCGGAACAATCACTCCCTTCCCGATAAATTTCACTTCAGGATTCATTTCGCTGAAATGGAGCCGAAAAGTTTCGGAAACGGGCAGCCGGGTGTAGCCGGTATTTTCAATTCCATTGAAAACCGTCAAATCTAACTCGCCTGCCAAACGCTTCTCTGGCCACACTTTGATGATGTTTCCTTCACTTGTCAGCCTGAGGTTAACATCACTGTTCAATGCAACCAATCCCGTCAGATTCTGAGATTTCAGTATCGGATCGGAAAAGCGTATTTCGATATGCTGCTCCGGTTCGTTATTTACCTTTGCATCCAAAATTTCAAAAACATTCAGATCGGGAACGAAAATGGTCTCTTCCCCTTTTTTCTGTACCGAAATCGGACTGCCGTTCCATTGCAGCTGCAGTTTTCCTTTTTTCCCGGAATAGCGCTGTAGGCTATCGATGGTGAAAAAATGCTTTCTGGCTGCAGGCTCGTGATTCCACCGGACAGGCACGGTCTTGCCTTCATATTCAGCACGAAGGATTTTTTCGGTTTCGGTGAGCGGAACATCGTCGGCTGTGAGCAGATAACCCGTAAACTGCATCTGCGATGCCGAACCGGCAGCGTCGCTCTGTAAACCGTCAAAAGAGACTGAAAACCACTGCTCAAGCGTTGAGAACTGAAAATTCATCTCCCTGAATTCAGGCTCTATATCAATCAGTTCGCCCAATTTAAAAGTGGCAGCGTAAGTGGTTCCCTGCTTTAGCGGAGCAAAAGGTTTGAATTCCACCACGCGGTCACCGGTGATTATCGCTTCGCCCTTTATTTCAGGGGAAAATGCAAAAAGCCTTTTCAGATTGATGTTTGTCCGGCTTACCGGCTGCATAAGATGCACCGTAATTGATGAAGCGGCTGATACTCTGCCGCTTGTGTAGGCATTGACATAGTTTTCAAAACCGGGAACCGGTACTGAGGATTTTTGCCGGTTTTGGCAACCATGAAGCAGAAGCGCAACAAATAAAATGACGGAGAGATGTATGTTTTTCATTTTTATTGACTTTGATGACCATAAATTCTGATTAGCAAATATTGCTTTTTTTTCTGATTTGCCGAGCTGTTTTCAACAATTCCTGCAATAATATCTGTGCATGTTTGTAAAAACACTTTTTTCTGTACACTTTTGAAGCAAACTGCTTTGAATTTGAAATATAACAATTTAATCCGATGAAAAAATATAAAACCGGGCTGGTGCTCAGTGGCGGCGGAACGCGCGGATTTGCTCATTTAGGCGTTATTGCGGCGCTTTATGAAAAGGGAATCAAACCCGACGTGATTTCCGGCACAAGCGCCGGAGCCATCGTAGGGGCATTCATTGCCGGTAATAAATCACCTGAAGAGATTCTGCAGATTTTCAGTAAAGGTTGGTTCTTCAAATATACCAATCTTCACTTTCCGGTGGACGGACTGCTGAAACTGAACGGTTTGCAGGAAGTGATTCAGCATGAAATTCACTATGAGAATATTGAAGACCTGCCCATTCCGTTTTTTGTTACCGTTTCAAATCTGACCACCGGAGCTGTGGAATACAGAAGCACCGGTCCGCTGGATCAGACCGTGCTGGCGTCTTCTTCCATTCCGATTGTGTTTTCGCCGGTTGAAATCGCCGGCGAATATTTTGTTGATGGCGGACTTCTGGATAATATCCCCATCGAACCCATTAAAAATGATTGCGAGCAGATAGTTACCGTAAATATCAATCCGCTCGAAAGAGACGGAAAATTCAAAAATCTAATTCAGGTGGCAATCCGCACATTCTACATGAATACAAATGCCAACATCAGAGATATAATAAAATATTCCACGCTTTATATTGAGCCTGAGGGAATTAACAGTTACGATATTTTCCGTTTAAGTCATTCCAAAGAGTTGTATGAATTGGGATATAATTCGGCAAAAGATGTGATTTTTAGCTAAGTTTTTGAATAGATTTTCCTCTGTCTCGCATACTTCCCCTAAAACCTTATTTTTTTACCAAACTTAGTAATCGGACGCAAATTACAATAAACCAATACCTTATTACCTTATTGAAGTAGTTTTATGAAATATGCAAAAGGCAAGATATAACAAACTTTTGCCCTGCTGACAAGGCATAAAACAAGGCTTTACGCTTGCGGTTAATCACACGCTGGCGCGGTTTTGCAAACCGTGNNCCTTGCTTTGCAAAAGCAAAAAAACACTTCGCAGATACAAAAACTATTTTTATGGTTTTATATCGGAAATAAGGTTTTTCGGCTTTTCCTTTTAAAATTCCTGCGGATAGCCAAGTTTTCCTATTTTTGTTTTTTTAGAAGAAAAATATTGAAAATGAAAAAAATTGCAGCTCTCCTTTTTGTTCTGTTTTTTGCGGGTTCGCTTGTTGCCAAAGAAGGAATGTGGATTCCCCTGTTGCTTGAAAAATTCAATCTGGCAGAAATGCAGGAGATGGGCTTTCAACTCACTGTCGCTGATGTTTACGATGCGGAAAATCCCAGCATGAAAGATGCCGTGGTAGTTTTTGGTGGGGGATGCACCGGCGGAATGATTTCACCCGACGGACTTCTGATTACCAATCATCATTGCGGCTACGGACAAATTCAATCGCACAGCACGCTGGAAAATGATTATCTGACGCATGGATTTTGGGCAATGAACAGAAATGAAGAGCTGCCGAATCCCGGACTGACCGTCCGTTTTTTGGAAAGTATGCAGGAAGTTACCGCTGAAGTATTAGAGGGAAGCGATAGTCTTGAAAACAAGGAGCTTGAAGATAAAATTAGAACAAATTCTTTGAAAATTGAGCGTAAAGCTTCCGAAAAAGGAAAATATCTGGCACAGGTGAAGCCGCTGTTTTATGGTAACCAGTACTATCTGTACATTTACAAGGTTTACCGCGATGTGCGGCTGGTAGGTGCTCCGCCTTCATCAATCGGTAAGTTTGGCGGCGATGATGACAACTGGATCTGGCCGAGACATACCGGCGATTTTGCGCTTTTCAGGGTTTATGCAGACCAGAATAACGAGCCGGCAGATTATTCTTCCGAAAATGTGCCCTACAAACCCAAAAGGTTTTTCCCTGTATCGCTTGAAGGCATTCAGCAGGAGGATTTCACCATGGTGTTTGGCAATCCGGGAAATACCATGCAGTATATTCCTTCTTATGAAGTGGATATTATCGAAAATCAGCGTGATCCTGACCGGATAGCCATCCGGGACAAAAAACTTGAAATCATTGGGCAAGCGATGGAAGCAGACCCGAAAGTGCGCATCCAGTACGCGGCAAAACATGCATCGGTGAGCAATGCCTGGAAAAAATGGCAGGGCGAAATTATGGGGCTAAAGCGGTTGGATGCTGTGGCAAAAAAGCAGGAATTTGAGAAAGAATTTGAAAGCTGGGCGAAGACCAATAATCTTTGGGAAAATCGCTATAAGGAGACATTCGAGAATTTTGATGCGCTCTATTACGTCTATCGGGATTATATCAAGGCTTATGACTACTATTCCGAAATTGTGTGGAACGGTGTTGAGATTTTTAAAGTGGCGGTACGCATTGAAAATATTCTGTCGGCGGTGGAGAATAATCCTGATAACCAGTCTGAAAGGGAGCTGACTAACCTCTCTGAGTTTATTCAGTCTTTCTCCAAGGATTATCATCAACCCGTTGATGAACAGCTTTTTGAAATACTGATTCCCATGCTCTCAGCAGATTTGCCTTCGAAAATGGTGCCTGAATATCTGAGTAAGCTGCTGGCTAAAAACAGAGATGAAAAATTGATAAAAAAAGTTTTTCGACGTTCTTTACTAACTGATTTAGGAAAACTGCAGGAGCTGCTCAAAGAAGGAGATGCAAAAAAGTTGATAAAATTGCGAAAAGACCCGGTTATGCGGCTCTATAACCAGTTAGAATCCCACAGTTCAGCTCATGTTTTTCCGATTGTGGATGAACTCAGAAAATTTATTGACCGGGAGATGAAAGTGTTTATGGCAGGCATCATGCAGATGGAAGAGGGAAAGCAGCTTTACCCCGATGCCAACCTGACGCTCAGGGTCGCCTACGGGAAGGTTGAAGGTTATAATCCCAATGATGGTGTGAGTTACAAGCATTTTACGACTCTGGAAGGCATTATGGAAAAAGATAATCCCGAAATTTATGAATTTGCCGTGCCCGAACAACTGAAAGCGCTGCATGAGCTGCGTGATTACGGAAGCTATGCCGATGAAGCGGGCTTTTTGCCGGTCTGTTTCACCGCTTCAAACCACACCACCGGCGGCAATTCGGGCAGTCCGGTTGTAAACGGCAAGGGGCATCTGATAGGCGTAAATTTCGATCGCTGCTGGGAAGGAACCATGAGTGATATTATGTATGACCCGGAGCAGTCGAGAAATATTTCTATCGACATCCGCTATGCGCTTTTCCTGATTGATAAACTTGCCGGAGCCGGCTATCTGCTGGATGAAATGGAACTGGTGAAAGAGAAGTGAAGAATTTTGCTTTTTATTCGGGCAGAAAAATAAAACTTCGTTTTATAGTTAAAATGCTTATATACATCTGACTATTAATCAGTTTTATCTATTCGAAAATCAAATTGTAATAGCGCTCAATTTTCGAAGCTAATTCGCTGACGGAGATGTTTGAACTGACCCTTAAAGTCTCTTTTCCATCGAAAAAAACAATAATCGCAGGACTTGAAAAAACACGGTGTGATGCGGCAATTGCCGGAATGAAAGCTGCGTTGATATATGTATGTTTCATCAACGGAAAGGATGCTGTCAGCAGCTCTTCAATTTTGGGGCGCAAAGCCAGGCACGGTGCACAGCTGTCGTTGTAGAAATAGAGCAGCAGGGCAGGAGAGGAGCTTTTCAGCAACTCCAGTTCTTCCAAAGTATTTATCTCTGTTTTCATAAAGCAAAAATAGGGTGAATTTGCGATATTTTCATTATTGAAAGATTTTTAGCTTGAAACAGACCACGAAATATTCACTTTTGCCCCTAAATGAACATAAGTACAAAACTCCTCATTATTAGCCGGCTTATTGTACTTTACACACATTCCAAATAAACTGACGCCAGCCATTTCAGCAAAAATCTTTCGATTTTAACTTTATATGAAGTTCGCTCCGACTGCAAAATTCTTTTAAGGTAGGAGAAAAAAATTGTGCTATTCTTGCCCGATAGAGTATATCTATCGGCATAAGCAAAATCGGTATCAAAGCAGAAGAAATAATGACCATAAACAGAAGGAAATTTATTGCTACGGGAGCTATCGGGCTTGGAGGGCTCTTTGTTACGGGGAAAACTTACAGTTTTCTTAAAGAGAGCAAGGCGAAAGCAAAAATTGTGATTGTTGGTGGCGGCGCTGCCGGAATAACTATGGCTGCCTATCTTTCATCCGGATTACGTTATGACGACATAACCATTATTGAGCCTAATGAAATTCATCATTATCAGCCGGGTTACACCATGGTTGCGGCCGGGTCGTTTAAACCAGAAGAAATTCTGAAACCCACTAAAAAGCTGATTCCCAAAGATGTGAAATGGGTAAAAGATGTTGTGATGGAGCTGGAACCTGAAACGAATCAGGTGTCAACGCTGAAAAATGGAAAAATCAGCTATGACTTTTTGGTGCTGACTCCCGGCTGTGAAATGGATTTCAATCAGGTTGAAGGAATCACACGCGAATCCATCGGGAAAAACGGACTTCATAGCATATATGATTATGATGGCGCTATAAAATGTTTTGAAGCACTTCAGCAGCTGCCGGATAAAAAAGCAGGACAGCTGGTGTTTACGGACAGCTACACGCAGCTTAAATGTGGCGGTGCACCCAAGAAAATTTGTCTCATCACTGAAGATTATCTGAAAAAGCACAACAGCAGGAGCGATTTCAATTTTGAGTACTATTGCAATTCAACCAATTTAATGACTCCGAAAATTTTCGGCGACCGCCTGCAGGAACTTTTTGATGAGCGCGGTGTAAACACCATTTATAAGCGCAGATTAGTTTCTGTTGATACTTATTCAAAAAAGGCTGTTTTTCAGGTACTTAAAGAGCCAACAGAAGCGCACTTGCCAGTTGATGAGCATACTGAACTTGTAACGGTTGATTATGATTTTCTGCACTTTACCCCACCGATGAGTGTTCCCGGTTTTGTCAGAAACTCTCCTTTGGCAGCCACGGAAGGCAAAAACCGGCACGGCGGCTGGGTTGATGTGGACAATGAAACCATGATTCAGACAAAGTATAATAACATCATTGTTTTGGGAGATGTTGCCGGACTGGAAACAAGCAAAACCGGTGCTGCAATCCGAATGCAGGCTCCGGTGGCTGCATCAAATCTGATTTCTATAATGGAGGGAAAAGAGCCGGAGAAAAAATATAACGGTTATTCTGCATGTCCAATCGTTACGGAATATGGAAAAGTGTTGATGTGCGAATTCGGCTACGATAAGGAGCTAATGCCGATTATTCCATTCATTGACCCCGGAATTGAGCGCGGTATGTGGTGGGTTTTGAAAAAATACGGACTGAAACCCATGTATTATCATGGAATGCTCAAGGGACTGATGTGATTATCCCCGGTTGATTACCCGGAATTAATCGAAATATTTTTATTCTGTCGGAACAATCATATTTTCTGCCAGCTCGTCGGCAAAAGTTTTGCCTTTGAGCATCTCCACAATTTTTAGCGCAAACCGGATGGCAACTCCCGCACCTTTCCCGGTAATGATTTTACCTGATACTTCTACCTCATTTCCTGTTACCTGTGCTCCAAGAAGCTGCTTTTCAAAGCCGGGATAGGAAGTTGCTTTTTCATTTTTTAAAATGTTCAGATTTCCAAGAACAAGCGGAGCGGCGCAAATTGCCCCTAAATGCCTGCCATCTTCGTGGTAGCTCAGGATTTGCGAAGCAAGTCCGGTATGATTTTTTAAATTGTTTGTTCCGGGCATTCCTCCGGGAAGCACGATCATATCGAAAGCACTGAAATCAACTTCATCAAATAGTTTGTCGGCAACAACTGGAATTCCATGTGCTCCGGTTACCTCTTTCTGGTCTGATACTGAAACGGTAATCGTTTCAATATGCGCCCTGCGCAAAACATCAATAATACTTACTGCTTCAATTTCTTCAAACCCTTCAGCAAGGGGAACAATAATCTTCTTCATAACTACATATTTTCTTAAAAATAAAAAAAGATCTCCGTAAAACGAAGATCTTTCAAAAGATTTTTTCGGTATTTTAATTATTCGAATATTCGCTTAAAGATTTTTCAAGCTTTTTGCGGGTGAAAAATATGCGACTTTTCACTGTTCCAAGGGGAATTTCAAGCTCTTCGGCAATCTCCTTGTACTTGTAGCCATCCAAAAACATAGTGAACGGTATGCGGTATTCATCTTCCAGTGCATCAATGGTTTTGTGAATTTCCTTTGTGCTATAGAATGAATCCGGTGCCGGAAAAACCTTGTCTCTGGAGAACAGCAAATGAAAATCATTGTTTGAATCGTCAAATGTGTTCCTGGTTTTCACATTCCTGCGGTAGTCATTGATGAATGTGTTTTTCATTATGGTATAAAGCCACGCCTTAAAGTTTGTATTTTCTGTGAATTTATCACGATAGGTGAGCGCTTTCAGCATAGTTTCCTGAAGAAGGTCGTTTGCGCGCTCAGGATCAGATGTTAAGCTGAGTGCATAGTAATGGAGTTTGTTTCTTAAACCGAGAAGTGCGTCATTAAATTGAACCTGAGTCATGGCTTTTTGTTTTTAAGTGAATAAAACTTTTCAATTTGTCAGGACAAATATAAATCAGACAAGTGAAATATAAAAGACTTTAAGCTCTTTTTCTGTTTGATTTTATTTATATGTGATAAAACTTAACTATTAGTTGAAGAAAAGAGGGATTTCGGGCTGTTTAAATCTCAGCATACTTTCCTGGCAAACGCCGGATTCGAGAATTAAAATCCTATTTTTGCAGCCTAAATATTAAAAATGAAGAAGATGAAATCGGGAACATTTCGGAACACAAATTATCATGTATTCAAAAAGTGGGGGAGAAGGAGCTATTCGCTATTCAGTGTGCTCAGAAAAGTTGTGAAAATATCTGTCCTGCCGATTGTGTATCTGATTTCATTGCCCCTGATATCATCTGCTTCTGAAAAAGATACTGCTGTGGTAAGAATTACGCATGACCTTGATGAAGTGGAAGTTACTGCCACGCGCTCGCCGCTCATCTATTCGGAAATTGCACGAATTCTGTCGGTTATTGAACATGCAGAAATTCAAAAGTCGCCTGCGCAAAGCGTGCAGGACTTACTTGAAAATATTGCCGGCGTGGATATCCGGCAGCGCGGCGCCGAAGGCGTTCAGGCGGATGTCAGCATACGCGGTGGCTCTTTTGATCAAACCTTGATTCTGCTGAACGGAATAAACATTACCGACCCGCAGACAGGGCACCACAACCTGAATCTTCCGGTATCGCTTTCCCAGATTGACCGCATAGAGGTTTTGGAAGGTCCCGCAGCAAGAGTTTATGGTCCGAATGCTTTCTCTGGCGCCATCAACATTGTTACCAAAAAACCGGAAGGCTTTTCTGTTCAGTCAGACCTTTCAGCCGGCAGTTTCGGTTATTTGAGCGGAAATTTATCGGGTAGCATCAAAACAGGAAATGTTGGTCATTTGGTGGCAGTCAACAGGAAAAGCGCCAACGGATACATTCAGAATACCGATTTTGAAGATACAAATCTGTTCTATTCTGCAGAAATGGAAGGGAAAGAAGGCAAAATCGCAGCTCAGGCGGGGATTGGCGGGAAAGGATTTGGCGCCAACAGTTTTTATTCACCGCTATATCCTGAACAGTTTGAAAAGACCGGTACCCGTTTTGCCGCTTTGAGCATGAACTCAACCCGGAAAATGCACCTTGCTCCGGCGCTTTACTGGCGGCAGCATCTGGATAAATTCATGCTTTTTCGGGATGAAGCGCCCGAATGGTATCTCAATCATAATTACCACCGCACTGATGTCCGGGGCGCAAAGTTAAATTCGTGGTTTTTGTGGAAAGCCGGTAAAACTGTATTCGGGACTGAATTTCGAAGTGAAAAAATATGGAGTAATGTGCTGGGAGAAAACATGGAAGAGAATATTAAGGTGAAAAATGAAGATGCTTTTTACACCAAATCAAAAGCGCGAAATATCACTTCGTTTTTTTTAGAACACGCAGTTTTTGCCGGTAGCTGGAGCTTTTCGGCTGGAGTAATGGCAAATTCCATTTCAGATTACGGTGAAATCAGTTTTTTCCCCGGAATTGATGTGAGCTGTCAGTTTTCGCCCGCTGTAAAAATGTTTGCATCATGGAACACATCTATGAGAATGCCCACTTTTACGGATTTATACTATTCGGGACCGGTCAACCGGGGCAATTCAGAACTGAAACCCGAAAAAACAGCAGCGGCAGAAGCAGGAATTAAATACAGTTCACCATTCATTCAGGGGCACGCCCTGCTTTTTCACCGTATCGGAAAAAACCTGATCGACTGGGTAAAAGAATCTGAAAATGACGAAATCTGGCAGTCGATGAACCACACCCGGATTATTAGCAGCGGAACCGAAATTCAAATTGAATATCAGCCGAAAAAGCATCTTGAAATATTTTCACCCGACAACATAAAGCTAAGCTATTTCTTTAACAATCAGCAGAAAGAGAATGAAAATCTGATTTCATATTATGTATTAGACAATATTCGGCATAAAATTGTAGCTTCTGTTAATCAGAGTTTTACAAATCAGCTTTCAGCGGAAATAGCTTGTATTTATCAGAAAAGAGAAGGGACTTTTGGCTTTATCACACCGGAAGGAGCAACTGTTGAAACGCCTTATGCGCCTTTTTGGTTAACCCATGCGAAAATTCTTTACCGGCTGAATTCGGTGCAATTTTATGTTTCTGCCAACAATTTGTTTAATGTGCAATATTTCGATCTGGGAAATGTGGTGCAGCCCGGGCTTTGGATTAAAGCCGGAATTTCCCTGGATTTGAAAATGAAGTAAGATGTAAAATAGAAATACCCGTCAAAAAAGAAAAAGATTCTGTACCTTTGGAATTACATAATTCCTCAACATGGTGGGCATGAAGCAATCGTAAAATCCGGCATTGGGTTTTTGAAAAAGTATTTATTTTGAATCATATACCAACTTTAAAAATCAATAAAAAATTTTGAGAAATGATAGACAGGAGAGATTTCATCCGGACAAGCGCCCTGACCGGAATAGGTGTTTCATTAGGCGCATCAGTGATAGGGCAGGCATTGGAACAAAGCGTTCCGCAGGGAAAAAGAGTGGGTATTATCGGGCTTGACACTTCGCACAGCATAGCATTCACCAAATCAATGAATGCCGAAAATGCAGGCAACAGCTTTTTAGGCTATAAAGTGGTGGCTGCTTACCCGCAGGGCAGCCTTGATATTCCTTCATCGGTTGAGCGGATTGCTGGCTACACAAAGCAAATTCAGGAGATGGGCGTGAAAATTTCCCTTTCTATTGAAGATATGCTTGCCAAAGTAGATGTTGTTCTGCTTGAGACCAACGACGGGCGCCGGCATCTTGAGCAGGCGCTTCCGGTTTTGAAAGCCGGCAAGCGAATGTTTATCGATAAACCGATGACCGCTTCTCTCGCAGAGGCGATAGCGATTTTCGAAGCCTCCGCATTTTATGGAGTTCCAGTCTTTTCAGCTTCATCGCTGCGCTACATTCAGGGTATGGATGAAGTGTTGAACGGTGCGGTTGGAAAAGTACTTGGCGCGGATGCATTCAGTCCTGCCTCACTGGAAGAGACCCATCCCGACCTGTTTTGGTACGGAATACACGGCGTGGAAACACTGTTTACGGCAATGGGAACAGGCTGCAAGACCGTTACCAGAGCGTTTACACCGGATAACGAGGTGGTTGTCGGCATTTGGGAAGGAAACAGAGTCGGAACATTTCGCGGAATTCGAAAAGGAAAATCAGGTTATGGCGGACATGTTTTCGGTGAAAAAGGGATAAAACCTTTAGGCACATACAACGGCTATGATCCGTTGCTCAAAGAGATTGTAAAATACTTTGATACCGGAGCGCTGCCCGTTCAACCCGAAGAAACTCTTGAGATACTGGCTTTTATGGAAGCAGCCGAAGAGAGTAAGAAAAATGGGGGCAAACCGGTTTCCATGGAAAAAGTGATGGAGAAAGCCAGAAAGAACAGTAAAAAAATAAAATTTTAGAAGTTTAATAAAATGAATCAAAATTCAAACAAGACAGACCGCCGTACTTTTTTGTCAAAAACCGGAATGGTGGCGGCAGGACTTACGCTTGGCGCCAATCAGGTGAGCGCTAAAAGTTATTCACGCATTATTGGTTCCAACGATAAAATCAGAATGGGATTTATCGGCGTTGGAAACCGCGGCACGCAGGTGTTGCATGAATTTATGAACGAATCCGATTGTGAAGTTGCTGCATTATGCGATGTTTACGAACCTTATGTAACGCGTGACCGCAGTCGTGTTGATCCGCGCTATATTGAAATGTGTCCACAGCAGATTCCCGGGATGGGGGAGAGCTTTCCAACCAAAATTGGCAGATACGCCGATTACCGCAAATTAATAGAAGACCGGTCGATTGATGCAGTCTATATTGCCACACCCGAGCACTGGCATGCAATTCAAACAATTGACGCAATTCAGGCAGGGAAAGATGTTCTTGTTGAAAAACCGCTGACAAAGAGCATTCACGAAGGCAGACAAATTATAAAAGCGTGGGAAAAAAGCGACCGGGTTGCTGCTGTTCTGCTCAATCGCCGTGGCTCAGGAACTTATCAGAAGCTGGCTCAGGAGATTCCCGATGGAAAAATCGGGAAAGTAACTTTTGCAATCAGCAATCATGTTTCCAATATGTATCCGAAAGGAATCGGAAAAATGAAACCCGAACGTCCGCCAAAGGATTTTGACTGGGATATGTGGCTTGGTCCAAAGCCCTACCGCCCTTATCAGTACAATATTGCTCCCTATATGTTTCGCTGGTGGGAAGAGTATGATAATCAGATATTGAACAACGGTGTGCATTCCCTCGACTTAATTCGCTGGCTGCTCAATGAAAAAGCTCCGGTTTCGGTTACCAGTCTGGGAGGCAGATATGTTGTTGATGATGATCGTACCATTCCCGACACTTTGCAAACTATTTTCGAATTTCCATCGGGCGCATTGGCAACATTTACCCAGCTTGAGGCAAGCTCGGGCAGTTTTATCCGCCAGGGATTCCTTGAACTCCGTGGTACCAAAGGTACGCTCTATGCCAACGGGAACAACGGATACAAGATAGTTCCCACATCGGCAGGACAGTTTCAAAGCTGGGATAAAATGATTGCAGAGGAAGATTTCGAACTAAAAACTGTTGGCGAAGGGAAATTGTCGGACGGCACTTATGCCAATCCGGGCGCCAATATTGTCCGCAATTTTCTGGATTGTGTAAAATCCCGTGAAATGCCTTTGGTTTCGTTAGAAGATGGTCATCTTTCCACCAATATGGCACATCTGGCAACCATATCCTATCAGGTTAATCAAACCCTGAAATGGGATGCAGACAAGGAGATAGTAACCAACTGCGATGAAGCCAACAAGCTGCTTTCTTATGAGTATCGCAATCCGTGGAAACTCAATGTGTAGCAGTAAAATCGTTTTGACGTAGTAATCTTTAAAACTTGACATGGAAAGAAGAGCTTTTTTAATGAACTCAGGGGCATTTTGCCTGCTGGGTTCATTAAACTTATTGCCTTTCTCCTGTAAAAATATTTACAATCACAGAATGAAAATAGCGCATACAGCTTCAGTTGTGGAGAAAGAGCCACTCATTCAGCCTTTTGGCTTCAAGGGCGGATATTTGACCGAACTGTGGCAAAGTGTGGTGCGACTCACCGGTTCGGGCGGAAATCATGCAATAGGCTTGGGAACACAAAGTGTTTTATGGTCCGACAGCGAGATTTTTCAAAATAATTCTGAAACCGACGGAAACCGGATGATGTATGCCATCACCGAAAGAGCTTTAAAAATGATTGAAGGGATGGCATTTGATAATCCGATTGCCTTACAGGAGGATATTTTAGAGGAAGTTCATAACTTCGGAAAAAGAATTACAGGGAAAGCCGATCTTCGCAAGACATTTACACTCAATGCCCTTGTGCCGGTTGATAATGCACTCTGGATACTCTTTGCCAAAGAAAACGGTATTGGGGAATTTGACAGCATGATTCCGGCACAGTACCACTCAACCCTTTCGCAACGGCACAAAAAGGTCGCTTCCATTCCCCTTATTTCCTATGGAACATCACCCGGGGAGCTGAAAGAAATTGCAGAAAGCGGCTATTTTTTTTTCAAAATAAAGATCGGTCAGCCGGGAAATCAGGCAGAAATGCTTGAAAAGGATAAAGCACGTTTATCCGAAATTCACCGGGTTTTAAGCTCTTTTCAGACACCTTACACCAAAAACGGGAAATTGGTCTATTACTTAGATGCAAACGGGAGGTATGAAAAAGAGGAAACTTTTCTGTCATTTCTGGATTATGCGGACAAAATTGGAGCGTTGGAGCATATAGCCATCATTGAAGAGCCCTATCCCGAGGAGCTGGAGATTGACGTATCCGATATTCCCGTGCGTTTAGTTTCAGATGAAACTGCTCACACTGAGGCTGATGTATTGAAGCGGATAGAGATGGGCTACCGGGCAATTGCGCTGAAGCCCATTGCAAAAACGTTCAGCATGACTTTAAAAATTGCAAAAACGGCAAAAGAGCACGGAGTTCCCTGCTTTTGCGCAGATTTAACCGTAAATCCGGTTCTGGTTGAGTGGAACAAGAGTTTTGCCGCACGGCTGAACACATTCCCCGGGTTGGACAATATCGGACTGCTGGAAAGTAACGGGAAGCAAAACTACCGGAACTGGAACAAAATGATGGAACATTTTCCGGCAGGAAATAAGCCATGGATTGAGCCAACAGGCGGAATTTATACCACAAATGATGAATTTTTCAAAACCGGTGGTGGAATTTTTGAGAATTTAAGATATTATGAGGGGTTGTTTGATAATTTTGCGCCAAAATAAATTTAAAAATGAAACAGTTTCTACTTCTGCCGATTGCAGTTTTTGTATTGAGCTGCACTGCAACAACAAAAAAAGGTGAAATAATGAATACAGATGACAATATCAGGCAAAAGGTGGAGGAGTTTGCCACTTTCAGATTAACAACCGATTTGAGTCTCTTGTCCGAAAAGGAAAAACAGATGCTTCCATTACTTTTTGAAGCTGCAATAATCATGGACGATATTTTCTGGACTCAGGCTTATGGCAACAAACAAGAGCTGTTTGCCAATGATTTTGACGATTATACAAAAAAGTTTTTGCAAATCAATTACGGTCCGTGGGAGCGTCTCAATAACAATGAACCTTTTATTAAAAAATTCGGCGCCAAACCGGCGGGAGCCAATTTTTATCCGGCAGATATGACCAAAGCCGAATTTGATGCCTGGGATAATCCGCAAAAAACAAGTTTATATACATTAATCAGAAGGGATGAGAATAATAATTTACAGGCAGTTCCGTATCATCAGGCGTGGAGCGGGCAGATCTCCAAAGCAGCAGATTTAGTTCTTCAGGCTGCCGGTTTGGCAGAAGATGAAGGATTGAAAAATTACCTTGAAAAGCGGGCACAGGCGCTGCTTAATGATGATTATTATGAAAGCGATGTTGCCTGGCTTGAGATGAAAAACAATACAGTTGATTTTATCATCGGTCCAATTGAAAACTATGAAGATCAGCTATATGGCTATAAGGCAGCTTATGAATCGATGATTCTTGTAAAAGACAGGGAGTGGAGTGAAAAATTAGAGAAATATGCGGCGTTACTTCCCGGACTTCAGGAAGCGCTGCCGTGTCCGCAACCATACAAAAATGAAACTCCCGGATTTGACTCCGACTTAAATGTCTATGATGCAATATATTACGCCGGAGATTGTAATGCAGGAAGCAAGACCATTGCCATAAACCTGCCGAATGATGAGAAAGTCAGGGAAGATAAAGGAAGTCGTAAGTTGCAGCTAAAAAATTCCATGCAGGCAAAATTTGACAAGATATTGATTCCGATTTCCGATTTGCTGATTGCAGAGGATCAGCGTAAACATGTGAAATTTGATGCTTTTTTTGAAAACACCATGTTTCATGAAGTGGCTCACGGACTTGGACTTGGCAGCACTGTTGACAAAAGCTCCACGGTGCGTGAAGCGCTTAAAAACGTCTATACATCTTTTGAAGAGAACAAGGCGGATATTCTGGGGTTGTGGTGTGTTTACCAGCTGAATGAGGTTGGCGAGCTGGCTAATAAAGATATGATGGATAATTTTGTTACTTCCATGGCAGGGCTTTTCCGTTCAGTTCGGTTTGGCGCAGCCAGCGCCCACGGAAAAGCAAACATGATGCGCTTTTACTACTTCCTTGAAGCAGGAGCATTCCGGCGGGATAATGCAACCGGCACATACCGCGTTGATTTTGAGCGGATGAAATCGGCGATGCTGAGCCTTTCCGAATATATTTTGAAAGTGCAGGGCGATGGCGATTATGAAGCTGCAAAGCAGATGCTTGAAGAGAAAGGGTTTATTCGCGAAGAGCTTCAGAACGATCTGAACAGAATCGGGGAAGCGGGAATTCCGCGCGACATTGTTTTTGAGCAGGGGCCTGAATTTCTTGAGTTCTGATACTTTTTCCAAAAAATAAGCTGAAAGCCTTGCTCAGCTTGTGATTCTCCGAAATAAAACGATCAGTTCAGCCGGAAACGATAAGAGATAGTTCCCTGCTGAAATGCAGGAGCGTTGTTGTCCACATTAAATTTGGCTTTTAGCGCCGCCTGCCGTGCTTCATTCCAAAATTTCTGGTTCATTATGGTTGTACCACGTGCTCCCGGCTCAGCTGCCGTTACATTTCCGTTTTTATCCACGGTAACTTTTACGATAACCACTCCTTCATCATCACCCGGGTAAGCCGGTTTGGGTAGTGAACGGGCTGAGCGCCCGGAAAGGTCAAAGGAGACCCCGGTTCCCTGGTCGCCGGAGCCGCTGCCGCCCGGACCATAATTCCCTGCATTGGGATCGCCTGTCGGCACTCCCTGGTTTCCTCCGGGAAAAGTAACTCCCTGATTCGGATTGCTTCCGGTGCCTTGTCCACCCGGACCACTGGCATTCCCGCCAAATGCACCCTGTGCACGGGAGTTGATTTCAGCTATTCTGCGCTCTTCTTCTTCACGCTTTTGTTTTTCTAACTCTGCCTGACGCTGTCTCTCCAATTCAGCCTGACGCTGCCTTTCTGCTTCAACCTGGCGCTGGCGCTCAATCTCTGCTAACCGTTGACGTTCAGCTGCCTCGGCCTGCCGGCGCTGCTCCTCTATTCGCTGCTGCCTGTCAGCTTCCTCTTTACGCTTTCTCTCTGCAGCTTCAATTGCTGCCGTCTGCTCATAATCCTGTGTCATTGCCTCCTCTTTGGCAGGCTGTGTATTGACCGGGGGCGGTGCAGCAGGCTGCGGGGGTGGGGTAGATGGTGTTTGCGTACTTTGGGGTGGTGGCGGTGGTTCGGGCTGGCGCCGCTGCGGAGCAGGTTCAATATCTCCCAATCCATGCTCGCTGTCGCCGAAATTCACCAAAATTCCCTGTTCTCCGGGCAGTGGGAGAGGGGTGAAAAATCCCATGAAAATCAGTATCAGCAGGACAATAACATGAAAAATGGTTGTCCCGATAATTCCTTCTCTATGTTTTTGATAATAACTCATTAACTCTCCGGTGCAGTAGCTGCAATCATTTTATATTTATTCTTTCGTGCAATGTTCATAATTTTTACCACTTCTTCCCAGGGAACCGATTTTTCGGCATGAAGTGAAATAAAAATATCATCATTGCCAATTCCGTACCGATTTTGCAAGAAAGGCTCAATTTCCTGAAATTCAACACGCCGCAGTTTGCCGTCATCATTGACGTAATATTTCAAATCTCTTGTTATTGAGATTGTTGTGATAGGTTTTGCAGCAGTCTGGTTGTTGCTTTGAGGCAGTAAAAGCTTCAATGCGTTGGGTGCTACCAGCGTTGATGTAATCATAAAAAATATGAGCAGCAAAAAGACAATATCGGTCATTGATGCCATGCTGAATGTAGCATTTACCTTATTTCTTCTTTTTAAAGCCATTTGAATCGGTTAAACAGGTTCATTAAGCAAATCCATAAATTCGGTGGTGGTTGCTTCCATTTTAAAAACCACTTTTTCAACGTTGGTAACCAGAACATTATAAGCAAAATAGGCGATAATTCCAACTATCAGCCCGGCAACCGTAGTTACCATTGCCTGGTAAATACCTGTTGATAAGAGTGTTACATCAATATTATTACCGGCATTTGACATATCGTAAAACGCCTGAATCATTCCCATAACGGTACCCAAAAAACCGAGCATCGGTGCGCCGCCGGCAACCGAAGCCAGAGTGGGAAGTCCTTTTTCAAGCTTTGCAATCTCCAGATTACCAACATTTTCGATAGCTGCACTCACATCACCAAACGGACGACCAATGCGGCTGATTCCTTTTTCTATCATTTTTGAAGCCGGATTGACACTGGTGCGGCAAAGCATAAGCGCATCGTCAATTTTTCCGTTTGTAATGTAAACTTTGATCTTTTCCAGCAGTGAAGCATCAAACTGTCCGGCTTTTCTGATGGCAAAATAGCGGTCAAAGAAAATATAAACTGCAATAAATGAAAGCAACAGAATTGGAATCATTATCCAACCGCCTTTGAGTGCTAAATCAAAAAACTTGATGGAAATTCCATCAGCTGTTTCTGTGGCCAGCGTATCCAGTTCATTTGCAATATCGGCCTGAATCATTAATAATTTAAACATGGACTAAAATTTTCATTATAATTTTAAACAAAACGATATAAACTATCAGTATAGTATAAACGGCAAAAATAACGATATTTTACTTTGGCTACAATCAAATGGGTATATGCAGAAAAGAAGTTATAAACAAAGGAGTCTTAATATTTAATTT
>LSQX01224127.1_pt1 | contig 29112 bp, 26 predicted proteins | sample 654561 | NCBI WGS metagenome assembly LSQX01 (sample SAMN04489861, study PRJNA283612) | anaerobic digester metagenome | isolation source: 4 biogas reactors fed with cattle manure at either 37C or 55C with and... | place: Denmark: Kongens Lyngby | collected 2014 | reverse complement strand
CTACTATAGGAACGTATGTCCTTAAAACGCGAAGCGGGGCCCTTCCTTAAATCGCCGCCTTCGGCGCTTAGGGAGAGACCCCGCAGCTTGTAGATTCTTTTGTCTGAATTGCAGAATTGTGCCTGAGGAGTATGCCCCTAAGTGGGGGTACCAGCTCCTGTCACGTATGCAAGCGGGTTGTAGCCATTCTTCGGTTATTATCCCCAAACCGTCTATCTTGACGATCTCGCTCCAGCGCTTATAATACCTAGCGAAAGTGGGTTTTGAACATTGCTACGCTCTGAATGTACAATCAATTATGCAGTAGGTTACTCACCAAAGTCACTGCAGTACACCGATAGGTAATGGATATGAATCTCTAGACTCGTTTGGAGGTGTAGAAGTGCACTATAGCCATAAAGATAGCTTGGTAGGCGGTCCTGAGCTGCTACAGTAAGTGCCACCCTTAGGGCAATTGTCACATCCGACAAACACATAGACGGTGCTCCTTGATGATTCACCGCCTGTTCTGGTAAGTAGGGTATGTGAATGAATCCCGCCCGAATGGAGAGTTGCTTTTCAGCAATATAGTGGAGAATACCGTACAGCGTATGATTGCACACAAATGTCCCTGCCGTGTTAGAGACACTGGCCGGGATCCCCTCTCCCCGGATTTCCTCTACCATGGCCTTAATTGGTAAGGTGTAAAAATAGGCAGCGGGACCACCTTCCACAACTGAGGTGTCTATGGGTTGGTTTTGCTGGTTATCTGGAATTGAAGCATCGTTGATATTCAGTGCTACTCTTTCGATTGAAATATCAGACCGACCACCGGCCTGACCCAGAGCGATCACCAAATCAGGCTTGGCTTTCGCTATGGCCAGGATGGCTTCTTGGATAGCTTCATCAAAGACTGTAGGAAGCTGCCTTGTGGTCAAAGTGATGCCCTCTAGCTTTTCTGCGGACACCTTCTTCACCACTTCCCAAGCAGGGTTGATGGACTCGCCGCCGAAAGGGTCAAAGCCCGTTAAAAGTACTTTCAATTAGGTCACCTCCCTACCATGTCACTACTTAACTCAAGGACCGTATGCAACATAAGCTCTATGCCTTTTTCCAAATCTTCGTAGTCGGTCCACTCGTCAGGGTGATGGCTTAGACCGTCTTTGCTAGGGACAAAAACCAAACTGGTGGGAGCAACTTTAGCCATGGCCATGGCGTCATGACCTGCTCCGCTGTTCATCCTTAGCGAACTATATCCTAATCTCTGACACAAGCTCTCCATTAGACGTATATGTTCTTCTGACATGTTCACAGGTGGAATAGAAAGACCATGGCTAATTGTGATTTCCACATTCGCTTTCTCTTTAATGGGTTCTACCCCTCTCACAAGTCTAGCGTATGCCTCTTTCATATTATCTTCCTTCGTCGACCTGATATCTACCGAAAGATGAGCATGGCCAGGGATCACATTTGGTGCATTGGGAGACAGACTTAGTTGTCCAACCGTACCCACAGTTCCATCTCCTATGTCCTTCACAATCCTATTTACGGCTAAGATGAACTCTGATGCAGCAATCAAAGCATCACGTCGATTGTCCATGGGAGTAGTGCCAGCATGTCCAGACTTTCCGTTGAAAACGACCTCGTACTTGTCGAGCCCAACGATGGTTTCCACCAAGCCCAGGTCTTTTCCGGTGCTCTCCAAAATCGGGCCCTGTTCTATATGGAGTTCTAAATAGGCCTTGATTGAACCGCTAGGCCTTTTGGCACTCTCCAAGTCTGGAGTAACCCCAAAGATTTCCATGGCTTCTCTTAAGGTAATGCCGTCTTGATCCTTAGCTCTATCTAATTCTTCTTCCTCCATCAACCCGGCCATAACCCTGGAGTTTGAGATACCTGTGCCAAACCGTACCCCTTCCTCGTCATTCATGGCGACGATTTCTATGGGATAGTAATTCTCAATTTGGTTTTCTTTAAAAACCCTTATTACTTCCAAAGCTGCAGCCAAGCCGGCTACCCCATCAAACGGTCCACCATTTGTCACAGAATCATAATGGGAGCCCAGCATAATGAGTGGGGCATTCGAGTTGGTCCCTTCTTTCCTACCAAATAGATTACCATACCCATCTTCCCACACTCGAAGGGCAAGCTCGCTCATCTGCTTCTTTATGTACTCCCTAGCCATTCTATCTTCCTCGGTAAAGGCAAGCCGTGTTACGCCGTTTCCTGGAGTAGAACTGAAGGCGGATAATGCTTCGATGTCTTGGATTACTCTACGCAGATTGCTTTTCATAGTACCTCCCATCTTGTCTTATTTACAGACTCTAGTCGTCATCATTCTTCACCCAACTCGATAACCCTTTCACCAGGATCCCAAAACACAAAGGCCAATAGCGCACCATACAAATCGCTATTAGCCTCTGTTGTGTTTGATTTCCATGCGATTACAGTAACTCCGCAACAGCCATGGCCGTGACTGAACGAGCCAAGGCAACCGGAGGGCCTCCTATTTGGGATGCACTTTGCTTAGCAGCAAATGTATAACCCATACAGTCCAAAGCGATTAAGCTACAATCCGAAAGTTCCTTGGCAGCCAATGCTATTGGCTCTATCCCTTCATACGGTGATGCCGCACGCACTTCAAGCCTGATTCTTTCAATGCTCGGACCACCAGTTTCCTGCCAAAGCAAAAGGCGCTGCTCGATTTGACTTTCATCAGGAACGATCACGCCGATTGTACCCTCTGCAAAGACTGAAAAGCAATAGCTTAGGAACACCCTATCAGGGGAGACGAGTGGAACAGAAGTATGTAGATTTGCAAATGAACCCGTGCAGAGCAAGACTACTAAGTCTGCTATAGATGCAGACCTATCTACCGCTTTCTGCATATAAGGCCCTAGTCGGTTTTCGGAGACCTTCACGGTCTCTCCAGATTGCAGCCGGGTGACTAACACTTCTTCGTGATCCATAGGCCGAAGCCAATCGATCTCTTTCCTGTCTAGATTATCCAACGCTCCCGATTGCCTGAACCGTAGAGCGGTTCGACCCGGGTGGAGACTTTGGACAATCTGCACCATTTCATCCACCATGTCATGTCTAGGAGATTGCCCTATGGTCACAAATGCGATGCTTCCTCCGGTTCCCATTTTACAATGCTTCCTGCGGGAAATCGCTTGGATTCTTCAAGAAATGACCCAACCCATGTTCTTTCAGATCTGCGTGTCTAGGGACACCTTCCACCTGGATGGCTGAGTCCGGGTACATCATAGACATCATACTGAGAATCTGTTGCACTCCAGACGAGTGACGTCCTACACGCTCCTCAATGGTTGCTCCTTTTTCATCATAAGGAACTGTTACCATGCCGCGTTCAGCAGCCATCACTAGAAACTCATCTTTCCCGGTCACAACTAGTTCTTCTGTAGCCTTACCACGGACATAGTCCATGATAGGGTTCGCTGTTTCCATCAGGATCACTTTCGCAGGAGTATGATCACCGATCTCCCTGTGGGTCAACCCCCTTAGTCCTTCAGGAGAAGCCTCTACCCCGATATAGACTCCTTCCTCAAAGTCCATGGTCATCGCGGCCATACCAGCGATATCCATAGCATTGGAATGGGATACCATCACATTTACAACAGGATACATAGCAGATGCCTCATGCATGTCTATAACTAAGTCACAATCCTCTTCAAGGATTAGCTGGGTGATGGCATAGGCTACTTGTTCAGTGTACAAACCATCAGGTCTTCCCGGGAAAGCCCTGTTGAGGTTACGCACCTCAGATCCACTTAAGATCTGCCCTGACGGATAATGGGCGTACGCATCTGGATCAGGCCACTGCAGAACTGGGTTGGTCAGCCTGTCTCCTAGACGAAACCATCTTTCTCCCCAATCTGTCTCAATATGAAAGACCGGCACAAACGCGTCCTCTGCTGGTTGTGTGGCAAATGCACTGTTGTTCGAATGCGGAATAATAATCAGTTGCCCTTGATTGACTTGCGCATTCTCTATAAATAGCACTGATGTTAGCATACCCGCCACTTCAGTTGCATGTATTCCCCCGAGCATCAGAACTGTGCCGCCCGGTTTTCCACTATCTAAAAAATATACATCGGTATCGCCAGGTGTGCCTGTAATTCCCGAGTGGTAATGGGATAGCTTTTCCACCTTTGTTACAGATGGCCCCTTCACGATCGGTTCCACTTCAAAAGAGCTCATGATAAATCTACTAGCAGCAAACGTAAAGATCAGTGCTACGACTAATACTATAGTAGCTTTAGCGTAGCGCTTTCTCGCATCAACTTCTCTACTAACCACGTATCTCACCTACCTTAGCGTATCTGAAATGTTCTCAAAAGAAACGGTACCAGCGCTATTCCGCATGTGATCTGCTCGTAAATATCGTCGGATCTAAACAATTTGTAGATCAAACCGATGCACATCAGTCCACATAAGATTGAATACATAATGGAGATAAAGCTATTCATGTTTAGTCGCCTCCTTACAGCAACAACGTCAGACTGTCTGCAAAGTAAACGGATAGAATCCCTATCAAGTTCATCAGAACCATGGCCCATCCAGATCTCTTCATGAAGGCGGAGTAGTCCCCTTCAAAGTTCACTGATGATACAGCAAACTTCCCAACAAGAGCGGTGGGTGGGATCATGGCACCGAGCGATATACACAGGGTGAGACCGCAAATGGCGACAACGGGATTGGTTCCTAAAGAGGCCCACATATAAGGAAGGCCAAAGACTGCAGCAGCGCCAAAGGCTAAAAATGTTCCTGCAAAAGGAAGGATGGCGAAAAGTCCAACGTAGAGAAGGAAGGCTGGTAACATCAAGACGGTCGTTACAAATAAGCCCTTCACTCCCGTGAGACTCATCATGTTCACTAGAATTCCAACGGCAATCATGATGCCGATAATCGAAACTAGACTATCAAATGAATTTGTGAACGACTTCCATAGGTTAACACGGGCGCCACAGAGATACGTGATCCCAATGCCGATCACAAAAATCAGAGGCATTCCTAAGTTGGGCATAGAATGAGGAAACACCCTAACAGCAACCATAAGAGCGATGACCGCAGCAATCGGTACATATACAGTAGCTCTTCTAGCTCCTTTTGGCACCGCGGGAATACCCTTAAGGATCTTCTCGGGCTCCAGTGATCCCTTGATCCAACGCGTTCCATAGCCCAATACGATAAAAATAGTGGGTATTAGCGTGAAGATAGCAAGGGGTTTATCAAAACCAGAATATGGCAAGTTAATCCCTGCTGCCATTACCATTGCATAGACGTTAACTGGTGGAGCGATAAGACTCAAGACTCCGCATAGAGCTACGAATGAAGCCACATCCACTGCGGGGATGCCCATTCCTAGTAAAACCGGTCCAACAATTCCGCCTGTTGCCAGAACCGCCACTGTACCCGAACCCGTAATAGCTCCGGGAAACATAATTACCACGGCTAACATAAGCAGGAGAAGGAACGGAACCTTGTAGAACGTTTTTGTTATGTCTCTCACCAAAATGTTCAGGCCGCCACTTTCTTTTAGAACGTCCATAAAAATGGCAGCACTAACAACGATCAACAAGAACGGTATATAAGCAGTAGACCCCTCCGCCAAGCGTCTAATTGGAGCTCCAAATCCGGCCACAACTCCTCCTGCAATCGCTCCCAATGTCATGGCCAAGGTTGTTGGCATCTTGAATAATCTCATGCAGACTATAAAGACTGCAACCATAACTACAAAGACAAATAAGGCATTAGCCATTCTACTATCCCCCCTAATGTCAGTTACAGAATGCATTGATTGCGCAGGGACAAACACATCCCTGCGCAATTCACTTCTTTCTTACCATCCAACTACATATCCGTCACGGCGGGGGTCTGCACCGCCCATTAACACACCTTTATCAAAGTCAATTACGACGCCTTGCGCCCCACCAACTGACATGGTCCAATCGGGGAACATCCGGATATTATGACCACGCTCTGCTAGCGCATTTAGAATGTCTTCGCTGACTCTTGACTCCAATCTCAAGTCATTTCCGCCAAAATTGAAGGTTCTATATCTTGGAGCTTCAATGGCTGTTTGAACGTCCATATCGAAGTCAAGCACATTCACGACGAGTTGGAACATGGTCTGCCAAATCGCGTCGCCACCTGGGGTTCCAATATTCAAAACAGGTTTGCCATCTTTAATTACGATCACAGGGGCAATGTTGTTCATAGGACGTTTATGGGGTTCAAGCATGTTTACGTGACCTTCAACGAACTCCATCCAACCTCCACCGTTGTTGAGAAATACGCCGGTACTACCTACGATGATTCCTGTCCCGAAACTGCTTCCTGTACTAGTGGTGTAGGCCACCATGTTCCCATTGCCATCCACAACAGAAATGTGGGTTGTGTTTTCATACATATCCGCATTTCCACTACCTACTTGATCCATAGCTTTGGACATATCAATGCGGTTCCGTTGTTCTGTAGCGTATGCTTTCGATACTAAAGCCTGTTCAGGAATATCTACAAAGTTTGGATCAGCAATATATCCATCGCGATCCGCACCAGCTAGCTTCGTGGCTTCAGCCATGAGATGCCATAGATCAGCGGCTTCCATTGCAGTAAGATCGTATTCTTCTACGATATTAAGTTGTTCCAATACTAATGCACCACAGAACTCTCCACCTGGAGTATAGACATCGTATCCTCTATAGGTGCTGTGAAGTGGTACCCCCCATTCAACATCGTAATTCTCCAAGTCCTCTTTGGTCAAAAGGGCTCCGTTTTCTTCCCAAAAGCGGGCCATTTCATCGGCAATCTCGCCTTTGTAGAACACGTCGATTCCTTCCTCAGAAACTCGTCTCATCGTCTTTGCTAAATCTGTTTGGACGAGGATGTCGCCTGGTTCAGGCACCATGCCATTTGGCAAGAAAACTGCGGCTGATGTTGGATAGATAGAGAGCAAGCTAGCATTGCTTGCGATTGCGTCGGAGAGCCGTTTGGTGATCGGAAATCCCTTTTCAGCATATTCAATGGCAGGAGCTAGCACTTGGGCCAATGTCATGGTACCAGAGGCCTTGAGGGCTTCGTCCCACGCTTTTAATGCTGCAGGCACCATACCAGCAAGATAACCGCGCTGGGCAGTCTCCCTAGTTAAAACATCCACCGTCGCGGCAGCCGGATTTGGGGCGTTCGCGTTGATTACACGGATATCTTCTGCACCTACATCGTAAATCATCATGACACCTCCAGCAGCTACGCTAGAGAAATCAGGTTCCACTACTCCCAAAACTGCTGCTGCAGCCACTGTTGCATCAACTGCATTTCCGCCCTGAATGAGAATTTGGAGACCCGCTTGCGAGGCTAGAGGATGTGCTGTTGCCACGATTCCGTTGCTACTTGTTACCACTGGTCGAGTCGCGGCAAACGACTGTGTAACGATTCCCATCGTTAAAACGATAGCCAGTACAACAACAATAAAGGATGTTATGCGATTCTTTGTCATGTTTCTTTACCTCCTTGAAGTATCAAACACATAGTCAACGATTGCCTCACCTAGAACACTTTCCACCCTTTCCAACAAGTCTTTCCTATGCATTGTTGAACTCAGTCTCAGACCATCTTTAGGCACAACGAGAACGACGACCTTTTGACCCTTCCGTATTTCAGCTGTTGTTAATGGTTCACCAGATTCATAATCCAACGTGGCAATCAAATCGGGAAAAGTTGCGACTCGTTTTTGTGAATTGTCATTGGTCTTCTTATCAGCAGTCATGTACTCATTCCAAAAGGTCATTTTCAAGGAACTCTCAGAGTCTTTAACAATAACCTCTCCTACATCGAATCCGCCATCAATATCGAGACGCACCTTTTCCACAATTCCCACAATAGCGATGTAACCACCAAGAAGCTCGGCACATGCTTCTGCAACTTTGATCCCTCCATCAGCCATGTTATCTACAATGACTTGTCCCACTCGAACAGCCTGGTAGATGGCGCCTGGAGCCCCATTTTGTTTTACATAGGACACCTCAACGGGGTTACGAGCAACCGCAACAAAGCCACCTGCCCCAATTGATGCTTGTCGAACTAATCCCGATGCTACATTCAGCGTACTCCTTACTACACCCTCTGCGTAGGGATGAGAGCCACCACCACCTGCAAAGGATTGAACAGACACATAACTCTCTAGACAATCTAATCCCATCGATCCCATGGCACCGGTTGGATGGGCGCGTCCATTGCATGGGGCATCCACTACGGGGATACCGGTAATGGCGGACTGAAACCATCCATTTATGGTGGCAACTGCTCCATTTTCGTTAGTTATAAGCCCGGCGATATCATATTTGAGTTCCCCGACTGCAAGCTCGACGGAGCGAGAGTAATGAATAGGTTTAACAAATGCCCCTGGAGAAGCTGGAGAGCCAACTAATGCTACGGTCAGTAATATGCCATCACTATTCAGTGAATCTATGCTGGTGATTTTCGGTTGTCCTACTTGAACAGCAAGCTCTCCAAGGGCAAATCCTTGAACCTTCGAACCTCCTCCGCCGCCTCCTAAAAGGCATCCTCCTAGAACCGCAGCCTTGACCGTGCTCATATCACAACGAATTTCTGTCATACACAATCTCCCCTGTCTGCAAGACTTCTACTCTATCCCAAACATCTCTGCCAATATGGTTCTTACTTCCATTGTTTGCTCGATGTATACTACAGGAATGCTGTGTTCTTCTGCTATTTGGGTAAAGAGACCATCTCGATTCCCATCGTTTCTAACTACCAAGAAATCCGCCTGGGGAGCTGTAGCATGAATAAACGGATCGGCCAAATCGCCGCGGCGAGGATGCCCGCCTGTATGCATAGCCACCACTAACATACCTTGTTCTCTAGCTTCTGCAATGATACTGTTTGTACGTTCGATTTCGTCATTGGTGTCAATTCCTGCTTCGCCTAGACCTTTAACGCTTCCGCCAATACCTATGATGAGCGTCCCATACCCCTGCATCTGCTCGGGTTGAAGAGTCAATTCAAATACGCTATCCAGCTTTAATTGATCGCCAAGCAACTTGATCATTAAAGCATCAGGGCTCTGTCCACTCGATGTAATGATCAACGGTAGATCGGCCTCAGGTATTTGCCCATGTACAGGCAGAGCAATTAACATGGCGATTACCGCCACTAAAGCAAACGCTCTGGGGCAGCTATTACTGTGTTTGTACATTTGGAATTCCTCCCATTGTTGAATTTTGTCTTCGATGATTGACTCACCTAGGTCAGAGCAGCATTCTAATCAGCCTCCTCATTGGTTTCTCAACACGTTCTGAATGGTAGTAGCACAAGCCCGCGTGCTTTGAATAAGAGACAAAAGCCTATCGGGCGAAAAATCCGTGGTTGGTCCGCTTATGCTCAAGGACGCTAGGACTTGATCATTTCGATCCATAATTGGCACACCAATAGCCGTGACTCTATCATCCAACTCACCAGTACTGATGGTGTAACCAAGCTCCTTAGTCTTGTTCAACTCTTTAGTGAGGCTTTCCACATCTGTTATGGTCGCATCAGTAAACGACTCCAAGCCTTCCTCTAGAATCGAGCGGATGCGAGAATCTGGCAAAAAGGCCAGAATTGCCCTGGCAGAAGCTCCAGCATGCAATGGGCTCCGGCGGCCAACCTCAAAGGTAACCCTTAGCGGATTCGGACTATCTACCCTTGCCACGCAAACTGCTTGATTATCCGCATTAATTGTCAAAAAAACGGATGAGTCTGTCTCCTTTGAGAGCTTTTTCATAAACGGTCTAGATAGGTCAACTAGTTCCTCGGTGGGAAAAATTGCGGATCCTAGTTCAAACAAAACGAGACCAAGCTTGTATCTTTTGTCAAATGGATCTTGCCGTAAAAACCCTCTTGAAGCTAATGTGATAACGAGACGTCGCGTTACACTTTTATGAAATCCCAACTCCTCTGCGAGTTCGGCAATGCTCCAATCCGCGTGATTCTTGGTGAAACATAATAATACATCTAGAATCCTCCCGGCAGATTGAAGAATATCAGGATCCGTTTGAGCGGTCGTTCCATCTTCATGGCCGTTTGCATCGGTCAAATACTTCATTGACTGTCTCTCCTCTGCTACATCACTTCGAATTCAAAGGTGATTCGCTCAGCGGTTCTCGAATTCTCCCCGCGCATCAAATATTCTACGTCGAAATCCGTTCTCCTCTAATCTTTGCAAAAAAAAAAGTGCGATAAGCACTATTTTGTTAAGACATAAAACTCGAAAGTTGGATGTCGTCTTCTCCATATCGTGTCATTAACCGAATGTCAGCTTCTCCTAGCGAACCTCTTTAGTTTTCTTCCGAGTGCCAAGGTGCCGATAACCATAAGCACACTTCCCCAAATCAACCACTTGTTGTGTTTCGTGACATAGTATACATCCTCGCTCCCGATGGGCGGAAAGGGTATCGGATCAACGGCTATGCCTGACTTTAGTGCTAAGTCCCGAATGTTCAAGAGATGAATGACTGGGACGCCCAACTCGACGTACTCATAGATTAAGCCTCGCTCTGGGTCTTCTGTTCGAACAGGTGACTTTGTAACCAAACCACTGGGAAACTGCAAAGAGGCATTGGTGTTTCCCATATTAGGGGAAGCGCCGCCAATATTGACAAAAAGGTCTGGAAGGCGCCGATTATTGTACTGGAGGTATAGGGCAAGGCGTTCCTTGATACTCTGGGCATTGTTTTCCGCGAAAATCAAAGGGGCTTGGGTCGATACGGCGATCTCCATCATGATCCCTTGCGATTCAGGTAAGAACATGCCATCTCCCCGGTCGTTATCGCTTCCCAAGGAAACCGCTAAAATCTCATAGGGAAGCATGCCACTTTCATGCAAAGCATGGAGCATTTCTATAAAGGTGAATTCGGGGATGTTGGCCCCATACATAGAGGCACCAACAGAGTAGAAGAGCAAAGGCTCTACCTCCATGGCCTCACAGGCGGCTAGAGTAGCAAGAATAAGTCCAGGAAATGATCCGCTAGCACCAATGGCCACGCTTGCTCCGGGCTCCAAGCCAGCCTCACGAAAAAGCCGTACCAATAGCGCTGCGAAGGAAGGATTGGTACTCGTTCGTTTCGCCTCAAGATTGCCGATGGATGTGGTGATCACCGTAAATTCATCGCCAATAAGTCCTGTTACGTTAGGATCAAGCTCCCTGTCTATGGGAAGGCCCTTCTCAAATCTAGCCTCCCTAAGGACTTCTAAGGACTGCTCCATGATTTGAGCTGCTAAGACTTGTTGCTCATAGTGGGGATGTTTCTCCTTTGTAGCTGTGGTCTGTACGAGGAAAAGTCCCACCATGGCTAGAAGGCAAGCCAGAAATGCAAACTTACGAGGAATGGCTGGTTTCACCCAATGTGTCATGTCTACCACTCCTTCAGTTTATCCCAAGAATGATCAGTCTCACCACGGCGGTTACGACCGCCACACTGAGCACTGTATTTACTACGCCTTGCTTAATCATGTCGTTTGCGATCAGGCCTGGAATAATAAAGCCGATGGCTCTAACGTCTTGGTAACCTGCGGGAGAGCGAAGCAAAGCCATATCTAGTAACCATCCTACGAGAAAACCCACGAGGACTGTGGCTAGAAAGCGCCTCCTACTATAGAGAATCGTGAAATTGCTGATCAAACGCACGATAAGGTAACTCACTAGAGCCACGACAAGGGTGGCTAGAATGCGGAGGGGGTTGTCCCAATAAATGGCGAGATACCCCGGGACGATCAAGCCGCCGGCCGAGAGTCCCACCACCTCGGTGAAGAAAAAACTAATAACTAGACCTAACCCCATCGCTTGTGTGATCATGATATATTCTCTCTCCGTTTCTAGTAAAGAAGTCAGCTAGTTCTTGTCCAAATCCTTGTGTATTCCCATAGGCAAATAGAACAACATCGCCCTCGTAATGGCTCGACAGATGATCCATAATCCTTTGGGGCGAAGGTTTCTTCAGGGTATGTACTAAGCCCAGATCAAATCCCAGTTTCTTCAGGAAACGCTTTGTTACGGGGATCAAATCTCCAGTTAACCATAGGCACTCTATGGGAAGCTCTGAGCAGGCAAGTTGAGCCAACTCCGGCACTCGAAAGCTCCGATCCTCCCGATTATGGAGTAGTCCTACAATAGGAGTGGCTGAGAGTGCTAGAGCCTCAGAAATGTCCTGCCATCTCTTCCAAACCAAGACAGTAGAAGTGAGATCGTTAGCCGCTAGGGCGTTGACAAAATAGACGTTGGCCCCTGCGTGCTCCAACCTGTAAATCTGCGTTGATCCGAGGTCTGGGGTGGCACGAAGCATGCCTTCCCAGGCTACGCTGCAAGGCACATCCAAGAGCTCCGCCACCTTGAGGGCGCAGGCAACATTTTCCCTAAACATCATGTAGGGAAACCTCTCCATGTCACTATCGGCAATGGAAGGGTCCGCAAGATGTGTTGTTGTTCCTTGTTTCTCTGCCTCTTCCCTAAAGAAGGTGAGAAACTCTCCTTCACCCACAACCAACTTGCCTTTGTGTGGAATGGCCAGGGCTAGAGTTGACGCCACGTCCTTGCGTGTTGGACCCATGACATCTAGATGGTCCTCTCTGGCATTGGTGATCACACCAATAGTAGATTCCAGAATTCTCTGCTCCGATACCCATTGCATTTCTGAATGGACGGCCATACACTCGATCACCAATACATCCGCCTTGCGCCTAGCTGCTTCTGCCACAATTCTCACCTGCTCAAGAATGGAAGGCTTGCGCCTACGCCGCACTGGTTCTTCTGAACCGTCTTCCAAGATCAAGCGAGCTGCGGTACCTGTTGTTTTTGCCACAACACGATAACCTGCCTGCCGCAATATTCCCGCAATGAGTCTTGTGGTTGTCGATTTACCCCTTGTCCCATTAACATGAATGCGGATAGGGATTTTCTTTAGATTGCGTTGATGTAGAGCGTTTTCTAAGACCCCTAAGGCCAAAAGGGCCAGGGTCAAAGCAAGTATAGGCAAAATCTCCATCTTGTCATCCCTTCTATAAGGTGGAAGGTGCACAGGGTTCTCTTCAGGGTATTTCTCGAACAGAGGCTAGGTTTCCTGTGGATAGTGTTAAATGGAGCAAGATTTTGTGCCTGTAGCCACAAAAAGTTCTACAACGATGGCATCTCTTACAATTGCCCGTCAAAAAAGCGCTAGGTTGCCCTAGCGCCTCTTACGTATTCTATTGTCGTTCCAGCGTCTTAGAACGAAGTTTCTTGTTCCATCAGGACTAACGAAAACAAGTTTCCAAGAACACTATCGTCCCCGAATAGGTGGCTTCGTTGGAAATCAAGAATGCTCCCTCTGTCCACGACAAGGGGAGCATCTCGTTATTGTTAGATATACCACTGCCTACAAATCGTAGATATCGAGTATCAAAGACGCTGCCTCCATGTCGAGATACAACTTAGCACGCTGATGACTACGCAGTATAGAGGCTGGGCAACTACTCTCAATAGGACCTCTGAGGGTGGCTTTTACAGCCTCACTTTTGTTCTTAGAAGGAACAATGCAGTAAATGTACCGCGCCGACATAATACCAGGAACGGTTACAGTATAGGCCCTTGTCGGAACAGCATCAAAATTAGGGAAACAACCATCATTAACCTGTTGGGTACGGCACCTATCATCTAAGTCTACTATTTTAAAGTTATGGGGATCTGCAAAGTCAGCCACATGGGGATCATTAAAAGCAATATGGCCATTTTCGCCGATTCCAATGCAAGCAATATCAATGGGATGCTCCCTGAGCAAATTGGAGTAGCGAGAAACTACACCATCGCCCTTTAAATCTGTATCCTCGATGTAATAAACCTTGTTAAACGGCGCTTTATCAAATATATGATTCCCCAGGAAAGCAGCAAATCTCTGTGGATGTGTTTTATCTAAACCCACATACTCGTCCAAGTGAAAGCCGTTAACCCGCGACCAATCAATGCCCTCCATCTGCAATAGTTCTTCTAAGAACTCGCTCTGGGAAGGTGCAGCAGCAAACATCATGTTTATGTATTGACGAGTCTCTAGAAGACGCTGAATCAATGCACCCACTTCCGCTGCGGCCGTGCACCCCATCGCCTCGCGATTGGGACAGACAGCAACTTCCAGTTGATCTTGACAGAATTCCAGTACTACCATTATGCATTTACACCCCTGTCCATACTATTTGCATCAAAGCAGACTTGGCCTCCGACTAAGACTAAGAACACGTCAATGTTGGAGTCAAAGACCACGATATCTGCATCCATACCTGCTGCAAGCTTCCCCTTACGGTGATGGAGACCGAGCACCTTGGCAGGTGTCAGAGTAGCCATCCGCACTGCATCAGACAACGGTACTTCTGCGACCTTGACCATGGTACGCACAAGCCTATCTGCTGTACACACACTTCCGGCAAAGGCCGAGCGATCCAATAACTTTGCTACACCGTCCTCGATTATCACTTTCTGCCCGTCCGAAAGGCTGCCTAGGATAGACTCGCCCTCAGGCATACCTGCTCCACGCATGGAGTCTGTGACCAGACAGATAGCATCAGGACCCTTCACCTTGTAGGTAAGTTGTAACAGACTCTTAGGGAGATGCACTCCATCAGCGATCACTTCAACCGTTAAGTCATCTAGAAGAAAAGCACTTTCGAGGACCCCGGCATAACGATAAGCGTTAATTCTTCTCACACTAGACATCCCCGAAAACAAGTGAGTGACTAGGCAATATCCACTCTCCACTGCAGCCACCACTTCTTCGTAAATAGCATTGGAGTGTCCGATGGAACATAAAATGCCACGTTCGGAAAGGAAGCACCCCATTTCCAACGCACCCGGCAGTTCAGGAGCAATCGTCCAACGCTTCACCAGATTCGTATATTCCGCAACCCGCCTATATTCACTAGGGTCTGGATTTTTAATGTATCTCGGGTCTTGTGCTCCCCTTTGCTCCATGGAGAAATAGGGACCTTCCAAGTGAACTCCTGCGATATTGGGACCAAGTTCAATCTCTGCTTGGGCCTGAGCAAATTGGGCTAGCGTCGAATCCAGTTCATCCCACGTGGAAGTTACGGTAGTTGGAAGAATGGTCGTTGTACCGAAGCGAACATGGGAACGGGCTGCACCCATGATAGCGTCAACGGACCCATCCATAAAGTCGTGCCCACCACCTCCGTGGCTGTGAATATCAATGAATCCAGGCGTTATAAACCGTCCACCCACATCGATGATCTCATCTGTTTCACAGGTTTCAAGTTCAGAATCCGGCACAATGGCTGTGATCGTATCGCCCTCAATAATCACACTGCTGTGCTCAGCGGTGCGAATGGGTGTAATGACTGTGCCGTTTTTCAAAATCCTCCGCATACAATCTCCCCACCTTAATTTAAATGACGAACCCTGTAACCATATTTCTCTTCATATTCCTTGTTCAACCGATCGCCGTCGGGCAGGTTCGCGCTCGTCCACACAGGAGGGCGAACTCCTCTGTCCACTAGTTTTTCCGCAGTCGTCATCATTAGTAAGTTGATTGCAAATGCATTGGCATAAGTTGAAGTGGCACCCATCTTCTGAGGCGTAATCCCTTTTACATCAACCACAGAGTCCCCTAAGGGCAAGTGACTATTGATGTACATATCTGCAACTTCATAGAGGTTCTGTCCACTAGGATGGCGAGACGCGACTCCCTTAGGCACATGCTCCCCAAAGCTCTTGGAGGTGATGGCGATCGAAGTCACACCTCTCTTTTTACACTCCAAGGCAGAGTCTATGGTCACAGAGTTAATGCCATAGGCATTAACAATAACTAGCACATCACCTTCATGTACTCCATAGGTGTCCAAAACAGCCTTGGCATATCCAGGTGTACGTTCTACATAATTCGAACGCTTTGCGCCAAAGAACAGACTTGTTCCCGGATCAAGGATTGGGTTAACACAAGCCAGGCCCCCCGCTCGCCACAAGACCTCCTCGGCTGCCAAGTTCGAGTGACCGCCTGGTCCAAATACATTGATCAGCTTGTCTTTGAGGACAAAATCCGCGAGGACGTCAGCGGCTTTGTCAATGGATTCTTGTTCTTCGTGGGCGATCTTATTAATGATTTCCGATACGGCAGTAAGATATTGTTTTGTGATGTTTCTCATACTATCGTTCCCCTTCTTGAGTTAGCAAATTTTCAATCAGACGTCTTGCCTCTCGAACTAGTATATCAGCCATACTGGGGTGAAAAACCGTCGTTTCAGCTTCATATCCGCCTTCCTGATGTGCGGAAGACGTGGGCATATACCCCACGGAACCATTGGCATATCCTACCACCATGACTTGATTTGTCGGCCAACCGTCCTTCATGGCCTGGCCTAATTCTGCAAAGGGTTCCCCTGGAATGCCTATGAGTACAACATCACCGATGCTTAAGGCTCGTAACTCTATGGGTAACTCTTGGCTACCTTCAACCCCAAGTTTCTCGATGGCATCGCGCACACACTCCATATAGACCCTTCTTATTCCCTGCAACCGCGAGATCTCATCTTCCTGTTCGCGGAGACTTGGTAACCTCTTCAAGGGTAATCTAATCTTTGAGCTGCCAACACAGATCCTGATTTTCTCCATGCTTAGACTTTGTTGCAGTGCCGCGAGGGCTTCCTGAGCAATGGCCAACCCCACTTCTTCGGCCTTCCTAAAGGTACGGAAATCGATCACTTCGCCCAAGGCACTTGCATCGGCAGAATACCCTATGTTAATATTTCCAGCAGCACCATTTAGTACCAGTGTACTGCAGCGTGGATGATGCCGGGTAATGAACTTCCTAATATAACCTGGATAATCGGCACTATACAGCAAATTATCGGCTCCTAGCACTGTGGGGTGTAGGGCAAAATTGACTACACAGCCTACGAGGCTCGGGCCTGCATAAAAACCTAAAACCTGTAAATTCGGATCAGGGGTGTCTTCCAGAGAGCGCCGGTTCTTCCCAATTCCGTGAAGGATGCCCTGGCCCCGCCTCACCTGAACCGACTCCATGTTCCCTTGCGCCTCTTGAACCGCTTTGACGGAGCCTGCTATGATCCTTTCCATTGTTTCAGGCTCCTGCACTTTACCAAACCACTCCGAAACAAGGGGACCTGAATGGGTATGGGTGGCACTAATGAATATGTGATCTTCGGGAATTCGGCTAACCTCCGAAATCCGCTTTCGAAGGTCCCAAGCGAGCTGGGATGTGACCTCAAGTAAATCGAGATTGATAACGGCTGCCACCCGCGATGAATCTTCCACTACCATGACATGGGAGTAGAGTTCATCGTGGCACCCCTTGGCGCCTACTTCCCTCGCTGCATAGCCTGCCATAGCTACGCCGACCCCTGGTGTAATATCCGCCTTGGCAAATCCGGCCCTGGCCCTATATGACCCTTTCACTTCTCTCTACGCTCTTTTCCCAACACTTGCTTCATTTCCTTAAACCTCTCCCAGTGGCTCTTAGAGACTTGTTCTGGAATTCCACCCGAATCCATCAAGAAAAAGCCGCGGTCCACGGAGTCATAAAGTTTCTTCAGATATGCATACTGTTCCTGCTCATCCCAGTCAAAGAAAAACTTGTTGATGCCTCCTACAAAGGTAATCCGATCCCCATAATCCCTAACGAGTTGGGCAATGTCCATTTCCTCTGTCGGATCGATGGGATTGAGCATGTCAATCCCTAGATCATATAGATCGTTCATAATAGGATTAATGTTACCATGACTATGCATATGCAAGAATGCACCATACTTGTGACACAGCTCAACCAACCGTCCATGCCAAGGCTTAAAATACTCTCGGTACAGCTTTGGACTGATCAAGAGACTTGCATCGCTCCCTAAGTCATCACAAAAACAAATAATGTCTACCCCTGCCTTGAGCAAGTGCTCAGCCACCTGCAAATTGTACTCCCCTAGTCTGTCCACGACTTCCCGGGTGGCCTCGGGCTCCAATAATAAGTCCATTAGAAATTTATCGTAGGGATACAGAAAATAATGCACTCCGGAGAAAAAGCCGTTGAGATTGGCGTAGGTCATCCGGTCGCGCCCTTTGTGGAACGCGATTTCATCAGCCAACCCCTGATAACGCAAGGGATCGCCCGGATCGGGAAAGGGTAAATCCAGATTGCTCAGATCTTTTAAGGGGTAGTCATAGTTGTGATAAAAATGCGGTTCGTAGCGCACTTCTTTATGGACGCCCGTCTCGTAGATCGTGATGCGCCTATTCTCTGCGGCAGAAATCACCTTTTCCAAAAACTCACCAGGTCCACCATGGCCAAAAGCAAGAGTAGCGCCGAAGCCTACGGCGACGGCAGGAATCTCAGCCCTTTTTGCATATTCCGCCTTTACCTCCCAGTCTTGGCGAGGCGAAGCTCCATACGAGAATTCGGGACCAGGCAACATATCGGAGGGAATGCAGTCTTCTCCCAGGAGCTCGCTGGCCAGCTTTTCATCAAAAAAGCCCATGGTCCAGGAGATAACTTCATTCGATTCGCCTTTTAATACAGCCAAGAATTGTTCCCTACTCACCATTTTCTTCATCTCCTCGGATCTATATCGTCTTCTCCAATAGCTCGATTAAAAGAACTAAGTTCCTACTGATGTGGAACGGATCCTTGACCGGCAACGCTACTACTTTTTCCATGGGCTGTCCCTGTCTATCCCTAATCTGGATCCACTCGCCAATCGCGGGGTCAGGATGGGGGAACGTACGGAATGTATAGTCATGGACTTGTTCATAAAGCTCTCTCAAATCAGGATTTTTCGTAAGAGTATAGCCTAGAAGTGTCACATAAACTGCTTCCGAATGCACCCACCAGAGCTTGTCAGACCAGCCCTCCAGTAGTTTCTTGGTCAGGGGATGATTGGCAAAGACCCCCACATTTCCTTGGGGGCGGCCACCATTTGCATCAACAAAATGATAGAGGCCACCATATTCTTGGTCCCATCCTAGCTGAAAAGCCCTTTTCACCACTTTGCAGGCCGTATTGATGATTTCTTGCTGACGCTCTCCTCCCAGCTTTAAGGCATGATGCATAAGAAACCACATATCTTCCAAACTATGACCTGGGTTAACGTACCGACTTAAAAGGAAGGTGTCCGCATCCAGAGAATCGTGGACCAGTTCTCGAATGGTCCAATCCTTGCGGATGAAGTTATACATCAAATCCTCCGCGAGACGATGACAGCTGTTAGCGATGTCCTCTGTATCTGGATGGAAAAGTTTCTCTGCAGCGCAATGCAACTCTTGACTCGTGTTAAGGAGAATCATGGGGATGCCATGGGCTCTATAGCCTGTGGGTAGTGGCTCAGGATTGGTCAGAAACTCCCGGTGCTCGTAGCGCCGGATGATGGAATTGTATAACTTCAGCGCTAGATCAAAGGCCTCTCTATCACTTCCCATGGCCGCATACTTAGCAAAGCCTAAAACCACAAAGCAATCTGCATAGGTACTAATCGCATAGCCCTGGCCCTGGGTGGGCTCTTTAGGGGTGCCATCTCTTGTCAAGAGAAATGCGCTGTGACCTGAGGGCAGAAAGCTATGGTCTCGCAGAAATTCATAACCGCTTTGTGCCAATGACAAATACTCTGCCGGGTCTTTTTCCATCTCAGCCAACTTGGACAAAAGCCACACCATGCGTCCTTGTGACCACGTATACTTATCTGTACTCACGAGTTCATCGCCATAGCTGTTGAAGCAGGTGAAATACCCTCCATACTCTTTATCCATGGCTTTCTTGAGCCAAAATGGCATTATGGTACCATATAGGTGCTCTCGATAGAATGAAAGCCTATCTTTGAGTTTTTCTGTGTTCATATCTTCTGCTCCTAACATGTCCTTTAGATGACCCTGCAACCCAGGGTCTGAAAAGCTAATCTCATAGGACATCTTGACTACATGCTCATGTTCTTGAAACGAGCAATACAGGCAATGTAATTCTAAGAACAGTTACAGGATATCCTCTCTTCACAACCGCCTTTGGGAAGCAACGGCCATATTCATGTTGGTTGTATACTGCTGGTCGAGTTCCACGATCGAAGAGTCATGAGGATCAACAGAACGCGCCGCATTTTTGGCGAAGGGCCAGCGATTCAATAGTTGTGCTATCGTCCTTCCTTAAGATGAGGCTTTGTAGGCTGAACGAACTTTAGTATCAGGTCTCACCTTGGCTGTGCTGTCATAATACTTGTCATCTACGCTAAGTGACGAACCCTGTAACCATATTTCTCTTCATATTCTTTATTCAAGCTATCGCCTTCCGGCAGATTCGCGCTGGTCCATACTGGGGGACGGACTTGTCGTTGTACTAATTTCTGTGCGGTAGCCATCATCAACAGATTAATGGCAAACGCATTAGCATACGTTGAAGTAGGACCCATCTTCTGGGGAATACCTTCTAGCTCAACCACTGAATCGCCTAAGGGCAAGTGACTGTTAATATACATATCTGCAACCTGATGTAGGTTCTTTCCACTGGGATGACGAGACGCTGCACCCTTAGGCACGTGCTCCCCAAAACTCTTGGACGTTATGGCAATGGACACAACGCCCCGTTCCCTGCACTCCAAAGCAGAATCTATAGTAACAGAGTTTATTCCATAGGCGTTGACAATTACCAGCACATCACCTTTATGCACTCCATACGTGTCCAAGACCGCTTTGGCATATCCAGGTGTCCTCTCCACGTAATTCGAACGTTTGGCACCAAAAAACAGACTTGTTCCGGGATCGAGGATGGGATTGACACAAGCCAATCCACCCGCCCTCCAAAGCACTTCTTCAGCGGCTAGATTGGAGTGACCTCCTGGTCCAAAAACATTGATCAGTTTATCCTGCATAACAAAATCCGCTAATACGTCGGCCGCTTTGTCGATAGACTCTTGCTCTTCGTGAGCAATTTTCTGAATAATTTCCGACACAACTGTAAGATATTGTTCTGTAATTTTTTTCATGTCATTTCCTTTCTTGATTCGACAAATTTTGAATTAGATCCCGTGCTTCCCTAACCAGCACATCACCCATGGCCGGAGCGAAGACCGAAGTTTCAGTTTCATATCCACCCTGTAAGTAAGCTTCGGCGGTGGGTAAATAGCCAAATGATCCATTGGCGTAGCCCACTACCATCACCTGTTTTCCAACCCAACCTTCCTTTATAGCCAACCCAATTTCTGCAAAAAGCTCACCTGGAATGGCCACTAGCACAACGTCTCCTATAGAAAGAGCCTGTAGGGACATAGACAGTTCGCTTTCGCCCTGGATCCCAAATCTTTGGATTACATCGCGCACACACTCTAAATAGACCTTCTTGATGCTTAATTTACGCTCGTCTATACTTTCTGGATCAAACTGCCCTATCTCTTGTTGCACCTTAGAAATTTGCCCTTCAAGTTCACCAATACTAGGCAATTCTTTTAGGGGCAACTTTGCCTCCTGCGTTCCAACACAAATTTGAACCTGTTCCATGATAGGACCTTCCTCTAGAGCTTTTAACGCTACTTCAGCAATTACACTACCTACCTCTTCTGCTTTCTCAAACGTACGGAAATAAATCTTTTCCCCCAAGGCACTGGCATCGGCTGAATATCCAATGTTTACGTTACCTGCGGCGCCATTCAAGACCAAAGTATGACAAGCTGGATTGAGCTTGACTACAGACTTTCTGATATATCCTGGGTAGTCCGCACTATATAGCAAGTTCTCAGCTCCCAATACCGTCGCATGCAATGCAAAATTGACTAGACAACCCAAGAGATTCTCTCCTGCATAAAACCCTACAATCTGCAGACTTGGGTCGGCCGTTTCTTCTAGAGAGCGTCGGTTTTTTGCAATCCCATAGATGGTTCGCTTACTACACTTCACCTGAACGTTCTGCATGCTAGCCTTCGCCTCTTCGATGGCCTTGATTGAACCCATAATAATCCTACTCATTGTTTCAGATTGTTGAGCCTCACCAAATCTTTCAGATACAAGTGGACCAGAATGTGTGTGCGTTGCGCATATCATAATATTTTGTCTGGGAATCTTGACAATATCTCCAATGCGTCTTTGCAACTCCTCAACAAGTCTGCTACTCACCTCTACTAGATCAAGGTTAACAACAGCAACTTTTGTGGAGCTCTCCTCAAGAATCATCACATGTGCATACAAATCGTCGTGAACTCCCTTTGCACGCCCTGTTCTTGCTGCATAACCCGCCATAGCAACGCCTACTTTGGGGGTTATCAATGCTTTAGCAAAACCCGCTCTCAATGTTGTCAAATCCCATCCCTCCCGAAGACTTCAACTTGTCTCACCCACATAATGTGGGGATTAGCGGTAGATCCTCCCCCAACGTGTTGGAGAACTCTTAGTTTCCTTGTATCAACTGCAGGAAAATCATGGATATTCCAAGCGCACTGGGTGTTAGAGTCTACAACGGCCACAACCTTCCATTTCTCCTCCTGCCATACTTCAACTTGATAGCTTCTCGACGTCTGAAAATCTCCCTGGCGATCGGCCCAGTGTATCGCTACGCTTGAAATGTTCACCTCATTAGGCCAGCATACCTCAATCCAATGCTGGGTGTGGCTATCACTTGACGCCCAGGCTGTATGCATCCTTCCGTCATTAAGAACGATCGTTTCATTCTTATAAGGTTTAGCTACATGAACAGGTCCCATTAAATGATGTCTCCACACCATATCTTCACCATACCACCAGAGAATAGGCTCCGTCTGTTCATCTGTAAGGTGGGCGACTGATACAGGTCCAGTTGGATCACTGAGAAAATTGTTACGTAGCAACACAGAATAATGACGATAGTAGCTAAGTCTCTTGGCCAAGGTCTGTTGCTTCATCTCCGATTGTGTTAACGGACCAGCGCACATCTTGACTTCATCACTTCTGCCCGATAGGAGTAAAGCATGGATCTCTTGGCAGTTTAATAAGTCCCCTGCAAATGTATAGTGACAATCATAATCCACATCAAAGACTACCCACTTATTCAAGTCATTGGACCAAACTTCCACCACACAATGTTCATCACAGGGAGGATCGTGCAGTGGCTCTTTCCCTGGTATGCAATTCTCGGAGATGCCGCGGTGCAGATTGACCATGCGAGCCGGAAAGCCGAGACTCAGGCAACACTGAACAAAAGAAATGCTATAATGCACACAATGAAACTGTTCTACACCTCTTGAGCCACGTTCAATGATGTAATGCGCATCGAAAGGAGGCAAACGATAAGGTTGCCCATGAATCCAAAGACCCTTCAGCCATGTCACCAAAGGTATCAATCCATGAACATCAATGGCTGAATTATCAAGCTTACTATCTAGCTGGTATTTCATCCTCAACCGGAGCAGTTCTGGATGTTTATAATCCTCATATCCATAATCTAACGAGCTGGAGACGATTTTTCCACATTGCGTGTTCCAAGTCAAATCTGCGGAGCAATTCTTGTCTCTATGCTCCCACATAACGGTGGTTATAGGCCCTGCCACCCACACGGTGTTAACAGCTCGGAATTTAAACTGCCCATTTCCAACAGGAATGTGCTGCTCCCAACTTGAGGGTATAGTTGTCCAATACTGGCCGTTAACTTCCACTTCATAATGATCAAGATTAGGCATGTTACTGGAAAGGTAAAAACGCATTTCATCCCCACTTTCTCCAAGCACAACATCAACCGTCACTTGGTTCAGTGTCCAATACAAATCATCGATATTTGTTGTATTTGTGGTCGACAAAAAACTGTCCACCTGTACCTTCGAACCAAATTTGCGGTGCGCAATATTCGGTCTACCATCCAAACATCCAAAGTCATCTCCACTTTGGAAATACTCTGCAACTTCCCGAATCCACGCCTCATGCCTCAACCTCACGTTCGATAACAGTTCCACATACTTGCACCCTCTCTAGCCTTTTACTCCACCAGAAGCTAAACCACGCACAAAGTGCTTCTGACCCAGCAAAAATACAATTACAGTTGGAATGATGCCTAGCACAGCACCAGCTGCCGACTGTCTCCAGCCGCCGTAAAAGGCGGAATCCAAGGTAGTCAGTCCTAGCGGCAATGTATACAATTCTGGAGACTTTAGAAGGACTACTGGCCAGAGCAGCTCATTCCACTGTTGGACAAAACAAAAAATACTAATGGTGACAACTGCTGGCTTTACCAAGGGCAACATGATTCGCCAGTAAAGTCCAAACTCTGAACACCCATCGATTCTAGCGGCGTCTTCAAACTCCCGGGGCAGCGTAATGAATGCTTGCCGCATGATAAAAATACTAAACGGAGCCACAACCCAAGGCAAAATAAGTGCAGTATGGGAATCGAGCAACCCCATGTTCCGAAACACCCCAAATAGAGGAATTAAGGTAATTTGCTGCGGAATCATCACCGTAGCTAAAACCAACAGAAAAAGCACATTGCGTAAAGGGAACTTTTTCCGCGCAAATCCATACCCCGCCATAGGCACGATAATGGCCTGCAAAATGACTGTGATCCCCGAAACCCAGAGACTATTTTTCACATAAGTGAAGAACGGAAATACCTTCAGTATCTCAGGGAAAATCCCAAGGTTGAGCGGTCGAGGAATAAGATTGGGTGGAAACGCAAACAAGTTGGCCGTCGGTGGCTGGAGCGCGATAGACAGCAAAATTAGAAAGGGCCCGAGGAAAATGAGACTGGTGAAAATTAAGGCGATCCAAATACCTAGTTTTCCTAGTTTAATCCTCTCCATGTTATTTCCTCCATTCTAGTACGTATTATATTGACCCTCTGTTCGTCGTAGATACAAAAGACTGAACACAAACAACAAGCAGAAAAGTACAACTCCAAGTGCAGAGGCATAGCCCATTTTCAAGTACCGAAACGCTCGCTCATAAATGTAGAAAACCATGACGTTGGTGCTATCAGCAGGCCCGCCTCCCGTCATCACGAAAACCTCTCCAAAGACCTTTAAGGAGCCTATGGCAGAAATAATCACCACCAAAACCATACTAGGACGCAATAAGGGAAGAGTAATATTCCAGAACCGCTGAAAAACATTAGCTCCATCCACAACGGCAGCCTCATCCAATTCTACTGGAATGGTTTGTAGTCCACCGAGGTACATCATCATGTAATAACCTGCTGCCTTCCACATAGTCACGAAGATAATGGAATAAAGCGCTATGTCTGGATCGCTGAGAAAGCCGACTGGACGTGTGGTCATATTCACCCACTGCAAAAAACCATTAATAAATCCTTGGCCAGAGTAAAGGATCTTCCACATAATCCCCACAATTGGCATTGAAATTAGTACAGGAAGATAAATAATGGAGCGAAAAACACCGATGCCTCTCATTGCACGGTTTACCAGAAGGGCTAGCAATAGAGACACGATGACACAACCGGGTACGACAAACGCCGTGTACACCAACGTATTCCGCAATGCAATTCTAAATATGGGATCTGTTAGCAAAGTACGATAATTCTCCAGTCCGATAAAGTTTGGAGTGCGTACTATGTTGAAATCTGTGAGACTGTAATAGAAGGTGGCAATAAGAGGATAGAACATAAACACGCCCAGCATCACCAAAGCAGGCAACACAAACAAAAAGCCTGATGCATCGTGTTTGCGGAGAAATCGCCTTATGGAATGGAAAACTCCGTTTGTCTTGAATACTTCTGTCGCCATTGAAACCCACGACCTCCTCATGAAAAAGGGTTTTTGGGGGCGTGCGCCCCCAAAGTCTAATGATAAGAAGAATAACTTAGCGACTCAAGATCCTATTCCAAGCTACCTCGGCATTATCTAACGCCTGCTGAGGTGTAATTTGACCGGTGTACATTCTCTGTGTTTCTCTGGAAAAGGCTTCTGCTAGTTCTGGCCATTGGGTGTTAGGAGGAATTGCGGTTGGACTAATGGCAAAGCCACGGTCCCACTCAACCTGTCTTTTCAAAGCAATTTCAGAAAGCAATTGAGGATTCTCCAAATGGAAAAGTGGGTTCTCTAGTACTTCTGGTCTGCTAGGATACACCGTGACCTGCTCAATTAATTCAAGTTGCAACTGAGCTCCGGTAACGTAAAGTGCAAAGTCTAGCGCCTGCTCTGGGTTCTTACTTTGTCCCGAAATTACTAGATATTGGAAGTTGGTTAAAGCCTGACCAGTAGGGCCAGTAATCGGGTAACCAACAGCTGTATCATACGCCTCTAGAACATCAGGAGTTGTTCTATTTAGAATCTGTGGTCCAGTGAGAGTAAAAGCACCGCGTCCTGCAGTATACCATTGTTGTGCTTCAGACCATACCGCAGTCAAAGCCTCTTGCGGTAGGTACCCATCTCTAAACAACTCATAGAGTTCAGTCAACAGCGCCAATGCTTCAGGTGTGTTAAACGCAGCTGATTTGCCGCTCTCGCTAAAGAGCGGAATTCCATGTTGGATAAACCAGTCGAGCTCTTGACCACCGTCGACCTTGTTGTGGGATTGACCAAGTACTGTCATCAGACCGAACTTGCCCGTCTTATCCTTGATGGTCCGGGACATTTCAAACGCTTCTTCGTATGTGCGAGGTGGTTGATCTGGATCCAAACCAGCTTCCTCAAGGACAGCCCGAGAGTAGATCAATGGAGTCGCACCTCCGCCATACCAAGGAAGGCCTAATGTCTTACCGCCAAAAGTTAACGCATCCAACATATCAGGGAAATAGGCGGCTCGGTCTTCTTCGGAAATATACTCATTGATATCAAGTAGCACATCCAAATCAGCAAGTTGTGCCAAGCCATAGACGTTAGCTACATCAGGGGCAATACCGGCGCTGACTGCAGCCAAGTACTTCTGGGCAACATCTGCTCCGGGAACGTCAACCCACTCGATGGTTACACCGGGATTTGCCGCTTCGTAATCGGCAATAAACCCGCGAATCCAATCGCCAAATGGGCCAGCAAGGCTGATTGTCCAGAACTCTATGGTAATGGGTTCCTGAGCCATGCCTAGACCTGAAAATCCGAACATCACAGTGAGAATTAGCAATACAATGAGTTGCCTTGAGTTTTTCATTTTAATGTTAACCTCCTTAGTTTTGGTACTCAAACTCAGATCTATGCTAAGCGACCCCTCCCCCCCATAAACTCCCTGTGCGAACTCCAATCAGCCACAAATTCTTCGCCAATGGAAACAAAGAGTCTATCAAGAATAAGGGCAATGGCCCCATGCAAAAAGTTGTGCTTGTTTTCGGTGGCCAAGGCAAACTCCAAGCCTTGCTTCGAATAGGGCCAACAATTCGCTACTACAAAATCCGATATGGCATCCAATAACTCGGGATAGTGCCAGATGACCCGACCTCCTACCACCAGCAACTGAGGGTTAATGACATTTACAAGGCTGGTTGTGGCCCTGCCGAGCACTTCCGTCACTCGCGCAAAGCACTTCAAGGCAACGTCATCGCCCGAGCGGGCTCTAGCTACTAAATCACGGTAGTTGTCAAGGACACTGTCATGCTCTAGAAAGAGGATTCCCTCTCGGCGTGCCTCATCGGCGATGGCGCCTAGGGAGGCTACATTTTCTAAGCATCCCTTTTGGCCACAATCTGGACAAAGCTCACCACTCCGATCTACAACCACATGCCCAAACTCCCCGGCGTTGCCTAAAAAACCCCGGACCAACTGCCCATCAACGACCAACCCTGAACTCACGCCTTTGTCCACGTTGATGAAAAGAATACTGCGAACACCAGTAGGTTTTCGACGAACCCACTCCGAAAGAGCAGCCGCGCTGGCATTTCTCTCGAGAATGACGGGAACACCAAAGCGCTTTTCCAAATCGTCCTGCAGACGAAGGGGTGTGGTTCGCCCTGGATAGTAATAGTGTCCATTGGGGATATCAAACGAACCGCGGACAGAAACTCCTAATCCAATAACTCGGTCCCATGAAAACGGATGAACACTCCTCAAATCCTCAATTAACCGGATGACGGAACCTGTGGTATCCTCTTCCAGATGTTCAATATTACCTTTTACAATCGAGCTGACAAAGGCTCCATTTAAGTCTGACAAGACAGCTTGGGGCTCAGCCCCTCCTAAGTTAACGCCAATAATATACCGGGCTGTAGGAACGAATTTTACAAGCATCGGCTTTCTACCACCACCAAATTCGCCAAGGCATTCGTCCACCACAAATCCATCCTCAGCAAGGTCCTTGATAATAGTCCCTACCGTCGGGTAACTCAAATGTGTTATTCTAGCCAATTCAGTGCGGGTGGACATTTTCTGTCTTACAGCGCTTAACACCTTTCTGGTGTTTATATCCCGCACCACACTGGAATCCAGGTGTACGCTCAACGTTCTGACCTCCCTGTTCTTAAAACCCTTATGAAAAGCACTTTTGTTATATTTAAGCACAAATTGTCAAATCCCTTCTTTTTTACACCATATTTCAAAATAATATTTCGCTGTAACAAACATTATTAATGATATGCCTGGTAAAAACGGGTTTATCTATGCTTTGGTGAGACAAGGGAAACAAAAACTCCAGAGACTTTCCATCTCCGGAGCACTCAATGACTATTTGATTTATTCACTTAAACATCCAAGACCAAAAGGCTGCTTTGCGAACCCATGGCTTTTAGCTCGTAATGCAGAATCAGGACAGCAGTTGTAGTGGGAACTAAGAGCATGTGACCCGGCTCTAAAGACTTACAATCGTATCCTCGAGGCAATCTAAGACGACTTACCGTTTCTCCAAACATCTAGAATTTTCGTAACCAGCGATTCGACCTCAGCAATTCCCTCACGCACCTGGGTGGCTGCTTCCGTGGAGCGATCGGATAGTTGACCCACCTCTTGGGCAACAACCTGAAACCCCCGGCCCTTATTTATAAAAACACCAACCGGCGGAAAACTCGCTCTTTCCCATGACGTTCTAATTAAATAGCAAACTTCAACGAAAACGGATTCATCCATCCCCTGCAGATCCTCAACATATTGGAAAAGCCGGTTTTCTTGTAAAGGCGTGCCTATGGCGCGGGCAAGCTTTTCCAACTCCCGGACGATCACAGCCCTATTCAATTGGGACCTCCTCCCTTAATGATCTTTCTT
>LSQX01221501.1_pt2 | contig 29115 bp, 24 predicted proteins | sample 654561 | NCBI WGS metagenome assembly LSQX01 (sample SAMN04489861, study PRJNA283612) | anaerobic digester metagenome | isolation source: 4 biogas reactors fed with cattle manure at either 37C or 55C with and... | place: Denmark: Kongens Lyngby | collected 2014 | reverse complement strand
TTAAAGCTTTATCTTGGGCGTTCGCCCGATAAACAAGAGCAGGCAAGGCTGTACTTATATGTCGCGCTTGGCGGCTTTTTATGGTGTATGTGGAGCCAGTATAAGCAGGGTTTAGGTCAGGAATTTGGAGAATACCCATTAAAAATGTATAGATATATGAAAGACTTTTACAAAATACTTAAAGATGAGGATTTGCTTACTTAAAAAAGAGGCGATGTTAAAACTATGAGCTTGATTAACACGATATTTGGTATTCCGCTTGGGTATCTTATGTTTTTTTCATTTAAGATACTAAGCGATTATGGCTTATCTATTATCTTTTTCACATTTTTGACGAAGATAATAATGTTCCCGCTCTCACTCTTGTCTCAGAAAAATTCAATAAGAATGGTTAAAATGAAGCCGGTGCTTGACGAAATTAAAGAGAGATATGCCGATAATCCTAACCTAATTTTAAGCGAGCAGAAAAAACTGTATAAAGAAGAAAAGTACAGCTCTTTTGCCGGTATTCTGCCGTTACTACTGCAAATCCCGCTTATTTTAGGGCTGATAAATGTAATTTATAACCCTTTACAGCATCTAATTCACTTAGATGCCAATACCATTGCTTTGCTTATTGAAAAGGCAGGCGCTATCACAAATAAAACACTTAGCGGTGCCGGTGTACAGATTGAAGTAATCAGAATAATTCAAGAAAATGCCGAGGCTTTCAAGGAAATACTTGGCACCCCTCTTCTTACAATGGATTTCAAATTTTTAGGGTTAGATTTATCACAAGTGCCGTCTTTAGGCTCGATTTTAGTTATAATTCCTATTTTATCCGGCGTCAGCTCTTTTATTTTAAGCGCAGTTCAAAATCGTTATAATGTATTGCAGCGCGAGCAAGGTTTTGTCGGAAAATGGGGTATGGCGGCTTTCTTAGTTTTGTTTTCAACATACTTTGCATTCGTGGTTCCCGCCGGTATCGGCGTGTATTGGGTAGCGGGGAACATTCTTTCTATTCCTGTTTTGTTTATTTGCAATATGATATATAACGCGAATAAATATATTGATTATGAAAACCGCTCAGAGAAGCCGCGCCTTACAAAAGAAGAAAAAAAGGCGCAAAAGCAAAAAAGAAAAGCCGAAAAGGCGCTTGAAAAGGAAGATGTTAAAAGGTTTTTCTCCGTTAAAAAGAAATTAGTGTTTTACTCCGAAAGTAACGGGTTTTATAAGTATTTCGGTGAAATTATTGATAAGATACTTGAAAACTCCGACCTTGATATTCACTATGTGACCTCTGACTTTAACGACAATATATTAAAAACTGAAAATCCACACATTTTTCCCTATTATGTAGGCGGTACAAAGCTAATTTCATTTATGATGCGTATGGATGCGGACATGGTTATAATGACGATGCCGGACTTAGAGCAATACCATATAAAACGCTCCATAGTCCGAAAAGATGTTGAATACATTTATCTTGACCATGGTATGACAAGTTTTCACCTTATGCTAAGAGAGCATGCGTTAGATGCATATGATACTATATTTTGCTATGGACCAAACCATATAGAAGAAATAAGGGAAACAGAAAAGGCATATAAGCTGAAAGAAAAGCGGCTCGTTAAAACGGGCTATGCTCTTTTTGATACTTTATTAAAAAGTGTTTCAAAGCTGCCGCAGGAGGAAAATGACCCTAAAAGAGTTTTAATTGCACCGTCATGGCAGAAAGATAATATTTTAGAAAATTGCCTTGACGAGCTTTTACTGCAGCTGCTTCATAAAGGGTATCATGTAACGCTGCGCCCGCATCCGGAGTTTATTAAACGATTTCCCGCGAAAATGAAAGCGATAACGGACCGTTACCAAAATGATTTCGGGGATGATTTTGTAATTGAAGCGGATTTCTCCTCAAACACATCAATTTATACATCGGATGTTGTTATAACTGACTGGTCGTCAATAGCTCAGGAGTTTTCATATACTACAAAAAGACCGTCTTTGTTTATTAACACGCCGATGAAAATAATGAACCCGAATTATAAACTTATAAAACCCGTCCCGCTTGACATTTCTCTTCGCGATGAGATAGGCGTTTCGGTTGATGTTGACAAGTTCTCTGATATTCCTGATATTATTGACAATATGCTAAAAAATCATGATTTGTATCGGCAGAAGATTACAAAAGTCGTTGAGGAGAATATATATAACATTGGCAAAGCGGCAGAAGTAAGCGCGGACTATATTATAAACAGGCTAAAAGACAGCGCGAAAACAGAAAATATAGAAACGGCAGCAGAAACGATTGTAATAAAATAATAAAAGACTGATTCAATGTTAAATGAATCAGTCTTTAATTAATATAACTTTCTTTAGCGTCCTTTATCAACGAGCTTTTTTACGGGAACGCCTACTGTATAAGCTAAAACGGCGCCGATTATAGCTTCTGGTATTCCGCTTGTTAAAATGCCGGTTCCAATTATTCCAAGCAAGAGCTTATATTCTACCCCTATAGCAGATGCATAACTTTTCCCAAAAAAGAGATATATGCCGCCTAAGACTAACAAGGTGTTTGTAATAGAGCCTAAAAATCCGCTTATTCCGTAGCTTAAAATATTTGAGCTTTTGCGGTTTGCCAAAATCTTTTGTAAAGCAGTGAAGATTATTCCTGTAACTAAGCCGATAAGAATTCTTGGAACAAAGCAAATTAAAATGCTTGCAAAGCCGCCTTTCATTTCACCTAAAGTATAAAACGGAGTAAATACAAAAGCAATAATAGGGGAGGGCGGGGTAAAGGTCCATACTATAAAGCTAAAAAGACCAAACATAAACCCCATAGCTGTGCCTGCCGCGGTGCCAAGAATAACAGCTGTTAAAATAACAGGAATGTGTGAAAGGGTTGCCACAATCGGACCTAACGCCGGAAGTGAGCCAAGAGGGGTAAAGCTAACGATTGCTTCAATTGCAAGAAGAAGCGAGAATTGAACTAAAAAGAGTATCTTCGTGCGAGAGTTTGAGTGTGCGATTGACATGGTTTTCCTCCTTGCTGTCGCTCCATATGGATGCAACGCATAATTTGGTTTATGAAATAGAAAGTCTAAACATCCTTTCTGTTTTGTACGAGCAGTTAGCAGTCTCGTCAAACAGAATTTTCATCTAATGTTTTTATAGTATATTTCAAATAGACCTTCTAAAACAAGCGTTTTGTTTAGTATAATATCTTTTCTACACTCAGGGATAATGACTTTAGAAAGTCCGCCTGTCGCGACAATAGTATTAAACGCGGCGCCAAGCTCATTTTCGAGCAAATCAGCTAAGCCGTCAATCATGGCGGCTGTGCCGAGAATAGTACCGGACTTAATACTGTCAATCGTATTTGTACCGGTGGTGCGAGGAGGCGGCTCAAGACTTACAGACGGTAGTTGAGAAGTCCTGTTTGAAAGCGCGTCAAGCGATATTTCAATACCCGGAGCTATAACGCAGCCTAAAAATTCACTGCTTTTACTTATTACACTAAGCTTTGTAGCTGTGCCAAGGTCAATAATAAGGCAGGGCAGAGGGTACTTATTAATTGCTCCGACGGCACCGGCGACAAAATCAGCGCCAAGTTCCTTCGGATTATCAATATTTATACTAAGTCCTGTTTTAAGTCCGGGGGCTATTACGAGAGAAAGCTTTCCTGTTGCCTTATGGACGGCATTCTTAAAAACATTTGTAAGTTCAGGCACGACGGAGGCTATGATTGCACCGCTAAATTCTCCGCGTACATTATTTAACGCTAAAATATCTTTAAGATTAATAGCATATTCATCCTCGGTTTTTTGCTTTACGGTGTTAAGCCGAGAAATGAAAAGTAATGTGCCCTTTTTAAATACACCAATAGTAATATTTGTGTTACCGATATCAGCTGCAAGAATCATGTTATCCCCCCTAAAAAAAGATTAATGCAATTATATACTAAATAAAACCGAAAATCAATTATTTATTGCATTAAATACAATTATATGGTATATTTCTTACAAAGGAGATGTGGTATTATGTCAAAGAAAAGGCGTGGAAAGTCGTTTGTTACTGAATTTAAAAAGTTTATTCTAAGGGGCAGTGTAATTGACCTTGCTGTTGGTATAGTAATTGGCGCTGCTTTTACAGCTATCGTGAATTCACTTGTAAACGATATAATTATGCCTGTTATTAGCCTTGTAACAGCCGGAATTTCTTTTAATGAGTGGTTTATAGCGCTTGATGGTAACACCTATGAAAACCTTGAAGCAGCAACAAAAGCCGGCGCGGCACTACTTAGCTATGGTACTTTTATAAGTGCTGTATTAAACTTTTTAATTGTTTCTTTTGTAATATTTATTGTAATACGCTTTATAAACAGTGTTAAGGAGTTAGGAAAAAAAGAAGACGAAGCCCCAACTCTTGCTACAAAAAAGTGTGATTTTTGCAAAAGTGAAATTGATATTAGTGCGGTACGCTGTCCGCATTGCACATCAAAACTTGAGGAGTAAATGATGAGAACAAATAGGAAATATGGCTTTATCGGCGCCGGAAATATGGCAGAGGCTCTTATTAGGGGAGCTATAAATTCTACTCTTATTAGCGCTGACAGAATAGAGGCGTATGATATTGACGAGGAAAAGCTTTCAGAGTTAAAGTCAAGGCTTTCTATTGATATAACTACCAATATACTGCGTTTAATAACAAATTGCGACTATATTGTAATAGCTGTAAAGCCTAATGTAGTTTCATCCGTATTAGAGCAAATAGCCTCTGCGGTATCTATAAAAAAACCGCTGATTATTTCAATAGCGGCAGGTAAATCAATTTGTGCTTTTGAAAGCGTTTTAGGTAAAGAGGTTCCTATTTTAAGGGTTATGTCAAGCCTGAATGCCGCCATAGGGGAGGCAGTTAGCGCCTTCTGTTTTAACGAATATGTGACGGAGGAAATGAAAGAGCAAGCCGTCATTTTACTTCGTTCCTGCGGGGAGTCAGTAGAGCTTCCGGAAAGTCTTTTTCCTGTATTTGATGCTATTGGCGGGGCGGCGCCTGCTTTCTGCTTTATGTTTGCGGACGCTTTAGTAAGGGCGGCTGTTAAAAACGGGTTGACTCGTGACTTGGCAGAAAAAATCGTTTATAAAACATTCGAGGGAAGCGCTAAGTATTTAATTGACAGTAAGAAACACCCTTGGGAATTGATAGACAAGGTTTGTTCCCCCGGCGGTATTACCATCGAGGGAGTAACTTCACTTCAAGAAAACGGCTTTCAAGATGCTGTAACGAAAGCGGTCGACGCTGCTATTAAAAAGGATTTAACTTTTAGTTGAGTTTTGCTTTTCTAATTTCTCTACAACATCTGCCATATTGCCGGTTTTAGTCCAAAGTTTTTCCGCTTTTTCTGACCATTTTTCATAATAATCAGGAGAGGCGGGATAATTTTTATAATGGGATTTTAGCTTCATGCCGCAAAGAACACCTTTTAAGAGGTTTCTTACGCTTTTAACACTAATATTACCGCTTAAAACCCCGACTATAACCTTTAACACTAAAAGAACCGAATCAGAAACGGGCATATCTGCGCTAAATGTACGATTGGTACGAGTTAACTGTTTACTCGTAAATACAATATCCTTTTTAAATTCGTATTCATTTTCTTCCGCCGTACAATCAACCGCATTTACTAACATAGCCGTGATGTTGGCAAAATCCGCACCTTGACTTTTTGCATAAAGAAGATTGTATTCCCAAAGTGCCGCCTCTGTCGGATATTCACCGTCTTTCATCGCTTTACTTGCTACTTGTGCCGCTAAATCACAACCGACCCAGCCGGAGGAAATACCCTCGCCGCTAAAGGGCTTTGTCATACAAGCGGTGTCACCCATACATATAAAACCATTGTCAACCATGGAGTAAGGCGGGCGGCGGTACGGCGTAACACCGTATTCTGTACGAATATACTCATGCTCCGGAAGCTGCACGGCATTTCTGAAACGCTCATGGCAAACCTTTGCATAATCAAAAGATAAATTGGCACCCGTTCCGAAAACACAGGTACCCGGCTCGTCTCCTGCGGCATACCAAGATTTATACTGCGCGTATCCGGTAGGGTATGTAATAATATCCTTGTCGGGATTTTTTAGTTTTACATAATGGAGTACAACATAAAACATATCGCGCGGAGATATTTCAAATGTTTCTACACGGCTGTTTTTTAGCTTTCGTCTTGCAACGGAGGGGATACCGGAGCAATCGGCAACGAGTTTTGAGTTTACGGTTATGGTTTCGCCGCCGATATTAAAGACTGCGCCTTTAATGTTACCCTCGTCATCATATTGAAAATCAGAAAAGTCCGCATCAAAATAATACTCTGTATCTTTTTCTGCCGCCCAATTGCGAAGCCGTTTTAGAAAAGGTGCAAAATGTAGGATTAAAAATGGGTAATCAGCGCGTTTAGGATAATTATCAAACGCAGATTTCGTAATACCATACTCAAATATGCCTAAATAATCCTCGTCACCCGATTTTGGCTCAGGAACGCCATACGGCGCAAAACGCTCTTTATCAGTATGAAAGACGCCTAATCTGCTTCCCTGTTCTTTCTCCGGAAGCTTATCAAAAACCGCAACAGTATATCCTTGCTCTGCCATTTTGCGTGCAAAAAAGCTGCCCGCGGTTCCCGCGCCTATAACGATTACATCATAATAAGTTTTCATAATAACACACCTTAAAAACATAATAACATTAAAAAAAACAGAGGTTATTTAAGTATAAAAATACTAAATAACCTCTAATACTATACTATTTCGTAGTTCCTTCGTTTTGGGTAGTGGTAGTAGTTGTCACTTGCGTCGTATTCGTTGTTGAATCGGTTACATTTTCAGCAGTAGTTGGCGCTGTTGTTGTTTTCGGCAAAGGCTTATAAGAAGGATAGATACGGTCGATACTTTTTATTGTCCTTTTTGTGAAGAATGAAAGCGAGTGCGTGTTGACTTTTTCCATATCGTGCGCCTTTTTATAAAGGTCATTCACAAAAACGGCATATTTATCGGAGCCGATAACAGAGCGCGCTGTATCCTTCCAGTAAGGCTCTTTATTTTTGCTTACGAAATACATTATATGATATCCGTAAGATGTTTTTATAACGCCGGTGTCGCCAGTTTTGCGGGCAGGGTCATAACTCCAGTCTTCAAACTCGCTTACCATTTGACCTCTGTAAACCTTCTCATATAAACCGCCGTTTTCCTTTGAGCCTGTATCTTCGCTGCTCTTTATTGCAAGCTCTGCGAATGAATCTTCAGTTTTTGCGCCTTTTTTCCACTCATCATACAGTGTATTTGCTTTAGTTTTCGCCGCTTGCACTATTTCGTCAGTCAGCTTAACTTCTTTTCCGTCTTTATCCATTGTTTCAAATAAAACAAGAATATGTCTTACATTGACCGTTAAATCCTCAAGAAGCGACTTTGGCTTTTCCATACAAACTACAAAAAATCTGTTGGTCTCTTCATCATGAATAACAGTTTTGTCATTAGCTTTGCGCCCGTCAGAAAACACCCAATCTGCAAGCGTTTTGCTTATTTTAGAGGTAACATCAGAATAAGTTAAATTTTTAACGGCAGTAGCATCATAGTTTTCATAGTTTTCTTTTGTGTCTTTTGTTGCATATTCATAAGCAATGGCGTTAAAATCTTTAGCCGTGTCAATATCTTTTAGCATATTATCGGCAAGAGATTTCGCTTTTTTCTCTGTGTACGCTTCACTGTCTTCCTTGTTGTCATCAGTGTAATCGAATGAGAAAAGGCGGAAATAGACAGTGTCATATTCATCGCTGTTTTCTTTATAATGGGTTAGTATTTCGTCATTCGTAACCGCTTCGTTATATTGTTTTGATAATTCTGTTTGATATTTCGATGCAATCTTATCTCTTTCTCTTAGGCTTTTAAAAATGGATTCATTAATGCCCTCACCGGAAAGGAAGAAAAGGTATCTGTTAAGAGAAAAGTTGTTCTCATTAGCTGTTTTTCTTATTTCCTCGATTTCATCAGCCATATCTTTTAATTCATCGTCTGTTAATGTAACATTGTTTTTTACAGCTTCATCATAGAAATATTTAGAAATATAAGCACGCCTTGGAGCCGCAATCATAAAATAGTCAGCCCATGAAGCGTTTTCCTCAAGCTCTTCAAACTCGTCATCGCCGGCGTATTTTTGCGCAGCAGGAGATAAATTAGCGTCATATCCTGTAAGATATGCACCCATGCCCTCGCCATACATTTGGGCGTATTGCTGTTCATAATACGCTGAATAATTCCTAATATCGTTATATAGACTTGAGTAATAATAGTTATACTCTGCTACTGTAATTTTTTGTTTATCAATAGTAGCTACCGAAATAAATTTTTGGGGAACACCGAAAATGTTGAGCAACAAACTGCCGGCAGAAAAAATTATCAGACTTGCAGCTAAAATCAAACTTACTGTTGTGACGACAATTTTTAAAACTCTATTTTGCTTTGCAGAGCCAAAAGAACTCTTTTTATTTGCGCGGGCGATTTGCTTTTTTCTGCGCTCGCGGTAAGCCTCTGCACTGGATTTGTCATTTGCCATATTTAAACATCCTTTACTCTGTTTTTCAATTAGTAACATAATGTAGTAATGATACAGTATTTTTACATTTTTGACAAGACATTATTAATTTAATTTTTAAAATTTACATTAAATTCAAAAAAGGGTGCGAAAAGAACGCACCCTTAAATCGTTTTAGACTATTCCTTTTCACTTGACGCTATTTCTTTAATGCCAGCAGCTAAACCCGCAAGCGACTGTATTTCTGAGGGGATAATAATTTTAGTCGCCTTGCCGTCAGCAGCTTTTGCGAATGCCTCAAGTCCTTTTATGGAAAGGTAACCGTCAGACGGTTTTGCTTTATTTATATAGTCAATTCCTTCACTTTGCGCTTTCATTATAGATAAAATAGCCTCAGCTTCACCTTCTGCTTCACGGATTTTCGCTTCTTTGACAGCTTCAGCCCGTAAAATAGCGGCAGTTTTGTCTGCTTCCGCGGTAAGAATTTGCGCCTCTTTTTTACCCTCTGCCACAAGAACATTACTTGCCTTGTCGCCCTCGGCGCGCAAAATAGCCTCGCGGCGCTCACGCTCTGCTTTCATTTGCTTTTCCATGGCATCTTGAATTTCACGCGGGGGTAAAATATTTTTAAGCTCTACTCTGTTAACTTTAATGCCCCAAGGGTCAGTAGCCTCGTCTAAAATTGCTCTAATTTTCACATTTATTACATCTCTTGATGTTAATGTATGGTCAAGCTCCATGTCACCAATAATATTACGAAGAGTTGTAGCCGTTAAATTTTCAATAGCGGAAATTGGGTACTCAACACCGTATGCAAAAAGCTTTGGGTCTGTTATTTGAAAAAATACTACCGTATCTATTTGCATTGTAACATTATCTTTTGTAATAACAGGCTGAGGCGGAAAGTCTACAACCTGCTCTTTAAGGGAAACAATTTTTGCAACTCTATCAACAAAGGGTATCTTAAAATGAATGCCCGTTTGCCAAGTAGACATATAAGCGCCAAAACGCTCAAGGACATATGCCTTTGATTGCGGGACAATTCTAACATTAATCACTATTAAAAGAATAGCAATAAGAATAGGCGCTAAGATACCTATTGCAACAAACGGATTTACTTCAAGCAGAAGTATAGGGATTAAATTAAGAAAAAAGTTCATATTTCTACCTCCATAATTAACTTGCTTAAATATTTGATATTTTTACAATTGCCTTGACGCCGCTGATTTTTTCTATTACAACTTTTGTGTCTTTTGGGATAATAGAGTCTTCATAAGAGCGGGCGGTCCATGTAACGCCGGAAACAGTTATGCTGCCGGTACCAAGAATGTTGTTAATTTCCTCTGTAACAAACCCCTCTTTGCCTATGTATCTGTCAGCGTTTGTAGGCTGAACATCATTTTTCATAAGCTTTTTAACGAGCGGGCGCGTAAATACAAGAGAAAGCAGCGAGGTCGTTAAAAACACGGCGCCCTGAATAACTAAATTTTCGGTTAAAAGCGATGTAATAAGCGATGCGAGTGCCCCTGCGGCAAACCAAATAGTAACAATTTGTACAGTAGCTATTTCGACAACGATAAATACAATCAACAGAGCCAACCAAATCCATACCATAATACCACCTCTTTCTCTTATTTATTTTACAACATAATATGAAAAAAAGCAATATAAATACATTAGAATATATTCTGAAAATACGGATAGCATGAATCTATTATGTTTTCACAATCTGCTATGGAGAAGCTTATATACCTTTTAAGCTCATTTAAATCGCTTTCATCAAGAGCAGCTTTAATATTTTTTTCTATCTCCTTTGTCAGATTATGGTCCGAAAGAGAAAGGACGCTTTTTTTGTACCTCTCTGCATTAACAGCTATTTCATTTATTCTTTTCGTTATTTCATTAACATCTTTTTCATCCACGATTTCACGAAGCTCGATAAGCTCGGACTTTAAGCTGTTACAAATTTTTTTAGTTTTTGTGTCTGCGTAAAAAGCCAAACATATAGCAATACCAAGAAGAAATATTGCAATTACAAATCTTTTCATTTCACATCGTCCTTTTCAATAAGCACCATATTTCCCGACTTATCAACTGTTAGTAAATAAATTGTGTTTATATTTAATTCATTGTCATTTAGAAGCTCTTTGAATTTTCTGTTATCCATTCCGCACTGATTAAAAAACAGATTGCTCTTTTTGCCGTCAATGATAACAGGACACTCTAATTCCGCCTTTGCCACATTAAGCTTTAAATCCGAAGGCGTTACTTGCCTGCTTTCCGAATTAAGCATTACGCTTAACGAGCCGTCTGTTTCAAGTATTGCATATTTTACCTCACTGATACTGAATATGTTTTTTTGCCTTAAAGCAGCAAGGACATCGTCAAGCGTTAATCTTAACTTTTTTAATTGCTCATTATCAGGTCTGCCGTTAGTTACAACTACTTGAGGTTTACCCTCAAGTGCATTTCTAAGACGCATACTTTTTAATGAAGTAAATGACAGAATAATAGCTAAAGATGTTAATACAAGCACGCTTATAACACTGTTGAGCAAAGGGATATTGTTGTTTTGCATTGGTATTGCAACTATTTCGGATAATAAAATGGTGACAATAAACTCCATAGGCTGAAGCTCTCCTACTTGTCTTTTTCCCATAATCCTTACAGCTACAACTGCAAGCATATACAAAATAACAGTACGAATAATTGTTATTATCATATTGAATGTCCTTTTTCTGTTTATTTATGTTTATTATTAACTCTTTTTTCTGAATAAACCAAAACTGTAAGCAAATAATACTTTTTAAGGTGATTTAATGGACAAAAATAGTTATATGCTGAACATGGATAATATAACCGAACTAAAGCACGGCGCGGTAAGGCGAAAAGCGACTGAAAACACAAATATTATAGAAAACGAATTTAAGGATAGCCCTGATATAGTAATAAGGTATGCCGAGTTACAGGGAAGAAAATGCACTCTTGCATATTTCGATAGCCTATGTGACAGCTTCAGTGCAGGTGAAACAATATTAAGACCTCTTTTTAATTACAAGGGCAATATCCCGAAAGAGAACTCTATAAATACAATAACGACACAAGTTGTTGTAAATACAGATGTTAAAATAGAAGAAAGTCTTGATGAGGCGATAAAATTAATAATGCGCGGACATATTGCTTTATTTATAGATTTTGAAAAAGAGTGTATTGCTTTCGGTGTTCAAAAAATACCGTATCGTGCTATTGAGCAAGCCGATACGGAAGTACAGGAAACCGGTTCAAGAGAAGGCTTTGTGGAAAGTCTAAAAATAAACATCGCTCTCGTTCGCAAAAGAATGATAACGACGGATATGAAAATAGAGCTTATAAATGTTGGCAAGACGAGCAATACAAATGCTGCTATATTTTATATGAATCAAAAAGTTGAAAAATCTCTTGTAGAAGAAGTAAAGAGAAGAATTTCGGACGCAGAAAGAGATATTATTCTTGACCCAAAATACTTCAGAAAATGTCTTGATACAGAAGAAAAATCAATATTTTCAATGGTGGGTGACACGGAGCGCCCCGATGTGCTATGCACAAAAATTAATGAGGGAAAAGTTGCCGTTTTAGTTGATGGTTCTCCTTACGCGCTTACTGTCCCGCACTTTTTCATAGAAAATTTTCAAACATTAGACGACTATTTAAATAGAAATTATTTCGCCTCTATGATGAGAATACTCAGAATGCTATGTTTTATAATTAGCATAACACTGCCAAGTCTTTATGTAGCTGTGGGGCTTTTTCATCAAGAGCTTTTTCCAGATTATATGCTTTATAGTATCGTAATGTCTGAGAGTAACACAATGTTTCCGCTGATGATTGAAGCACTCGTTATTATTTTTATATACGAAGTAGTTAGAGAAGCAGGTTTAAGAATGCCGAAAAGTGTTGGTCAGGCGGTAAGCTTAGTAGGCGCCATTGTAATAGGAGACGCGGCAGTAACGGGCGGGCTAATAGGCGCTCCAATGCTTATTATTGTAGCTATAACGGCTATTAGCTCATTTATGGTATCAAGTCTTTATCAGCCCGTATCACTTTTAAGGTTTATTTTTATTATTATAGGAGGCACAACAGGGCTTTACGGAATTGTTATTGGAATAGGCGTATTAATAATTAATATGTGTTCATTAGACCAGTACGGCAGTGCGTATTTAGCGCCGCTCGTACCGTATAATCGGACTTTGTTTAGAGATACTTTTTTAAGAACTCCGAGGGCACTTAATTCTAAATATTTGTTTAATGTCGGAAAACAGAAGAAAAACAATAAGAGGTAGTAAATATGAATAAAAACTTCATTTCACCCGCAGGTATATTTTCATATATCTTCGTTGTAAGAATGCTTGCCGCCGTTATGATAATCGTAACGAAGGATAATGTTTTCTTTGATTCCGATTTATTATTAAGGCCGTTTTTAATGATTTTAATCATTTTTGCCGTATCAATGCCTGTTTTAATATATACCAAAAAGTTTGCGGGAACAGGAATTATAGAAGCTGCCGGACAAATAAATCCGTTTTACGGAAAATTAATTGCTTTTATATATATCTTTTTTTATTTATATATTGCGGTAAGGGCAGTTTCGCGTTTTGATTTATATTCAAACTCTGTTATGTTTCCGGATATTGATATGACATTTTTCATAGCAATTTTAATAATTGCTTGTGCTTATAATTCTTTAACAGGTCTTAGAACATTAGGTCGTACAAGCGGTATTTTAGCTGTATTATTTATTGTTGTAAGTCTTGCTATTCTTAGTGTATCTGCAAAAGAAATAGATTTCATAAATTTAACCCCGTTTTTTTTAGACGGTGCGGGTACTTTTGTTAAGGACAGCTTCGCATCGGCATCTTATACTTTTGATATTTGTCTTATTCCTTTATTAAGCTCTCGAATAAAAGGCGATATAACAAAACATTTTTATATATGGTGCGGGTTAGTATTTTTATTTATTTTTTTAGAGAGTGCGATAGTGGTAGCTACTCTTGGAAACTTTGCCAATACTCAAATGTTTCCTTCGTTTTCAATATCATCAATAGGCGATATAGGGGTATTTAAAAGGCTTGACGCGCTTGAAACGGCAAATTGGACATTTGGAATAGTTTTAAGATTATCATTTATTATCTTTACATGCACGGACACATTTTCTGCAATATTTCCAAAAGCAAATAAACGCGTAGTAACCGCGGTAGTCGCAGTTATTATTTTTGCATTTACAACATTCGTATCACAAAAGATTAATAGATTTTTAATTTTAACAGAGCAGTACAATTTAATAATCATATATATCTTTGTAGTCGCATTTCTGCCAAGCGCCGTCTTAATAGGAAACAAAAAACTTGAAAGGAGCAAAAAAAGTGAAAAAAGCAATGCTGTTTAAATCTTTGATAATAACATTTTTATTTTTATCTTTAATTTTTTCTGTCGGGTGCAGACGGCTTGGAATTGAAATTATAGACCTTATGATTATACAGGGCATTGGAATTGATAAAAGCACAAATGGATTTACCGTTACAATAGAGGCAATAAACAATGTAAAAAATGCAACAATGAACGGACAAAGCACAATTGAAAAGGTATCGAAAATATATGTCAGTGAAGGCGAAAGCGTTGCGCAAGCCTTAGAGGATGCTATAAGAACGAGCGGCAGAGAGCCTCTTTTTGCTCATAACAGAGTGCTTATAATAGGGGAGGACACAGCAAGAGAGGGATTAAGCGGAATATTGGATTTTTTTATAAGGGACTATAATGCAAAACCTACCGTCCTTTTAGCTATCGCAAGAGATGCCTCGGCACAAGAAGTGCTGACAAAAGAAATGAATAAAGAAATAATAGTAAGTTTACTTTTAGAGAATATATTAACAGAATCGCATCAATACGGAAAAGCGCTTCGTGTTAGAATGTTTGAGGGCATAAATTGTTTTATGGACGATATCCATAATCTTGCAGTACCGGCTGTACTTATAAAAGAAGAGGCTAAAGAAAATATGTTAATGGTAAGCGGGACAGCAGTTTTTGATAAAAGAAATAAATTAGTCGGATATTTGAATGAAACTGAAACTCTGGGAGCGGCTATTTTTCAACACCATTTTTACAAAGGTTTTTTTAATGTTTATACGAGCGACGGCTCTAATGTGATATTAAGGATAGAAAGCGTAAAGCGCAAGGTTAAAGCGGTTTATGAAGATGATAAAGTACATGTATACCTTAATATTAATGCCAAATGTAATATTAAAGGTGTAGAAAGCGATAAAACTAATGATATCAATCTAAAAAAGATAGATGAAATAGCGGGTTTAGCGGAAAATATGATAACACAAATAGTTGCTTCAACTGTAAACGCGGCTCGAAATGAGCTTAAAGTAGATTTAATGCATATTGGTAAAAGGCTTTGGATAACAAATTCAGCCTCTTTTGAAAGCATAAGAGATGAGTGGATAGAAAAGCTTGGCACCTCTGAAGTTCAGATTACAACAAAGGTTACGATAAAGAGGTCGGGAGAAGAAGCAGTCTTTTAACATTTATATTTAAAAACGATAACAAATGTGTTATGATGTGTTTAATGATAAAAAGGGGGCATTTCGATGTATTTGCTTGGAATAGATATTGGCGGCACAAAGTGTGCGGCTGTATTGGCAAAATGCGCTTTGGCTCAAGGGCTTATTTGTGACAGTATTGTTGACAGAATTGAATTTCCGACGAAAGCGCTTGAGAGAGGGGCGGATGAAATTCTTGAAGAACTTGCCTCCTCTATTGAAAAAATGTATAACAGAAACTTTATATCTGCATACGATGTAGCAAAAATCGGAATTAGCTGCGGCGGTCCTTTAGACAGCAAAAAGGGTATAATTAAATCCCCCCCAAATCTTCCCGGGTGGGACAATGTACATATAAAAGAGTTTTTTGAAAAAAGATTTTTTGTTCCGGTTTGGCTTCATAATGATGCTAATGCTTGTGCTATGGCAGAATACCGTTTCGGGGCGGGCAGGGGATATGAAAATATCGTTTTCTTAACATTTGGGACAGGCATGGGCGCCGGATTAATATTAAACGGCAAGCTATACACCGGCAGGAACGATATGGCGGGAGAAGTCGGGCATATAAGGCTTTCTGAGGACGGTCCTTTAGGATATGGCAAATACGGCTCTTTTGAGGGTTATTGCTCCGGCGGCGGCATCTCTAATTTGGCGGAAAATATGTTAAAAGAGCGGATTAGGGAGGGTAAAACTTCCTCTTTAGAAAAGAAAGCAAAAGACAGCGGCATAACGGCTAAGGATGTTTTTGACGCTATGTACGCCGGTGATGAACTTGCGAAGGAAATAGTTACAGTAAGCGCAAAGTACCTTGGCAGAGGTTTAGCTATTTTAGCTGATATACTAAATCCGGAAATAATTATTATTGGAAGTATATTCACAAGAAATTCGGATTTTTATCTTCCTATTGTAACAGAAATAGTAAAGAAAGAGGCTTTATCGCATTGCAGCGAAGAGCTTATTATAGCGCCGTCAATGCTTGGCGACAAAATAGGGGACTATGCGGCTCTTGGAATTATTTCAGATGGAATGGAGTTTGCCGATGATGAGCAAAATATTTAACGCTTTATATGATAAGTATCCCAAAATTAGTAATTGTAAAACTGATATAGAAAAAGCTTTTCAATGCCTTACTAATACATATGATAACGGCGGTAAAGTACTCATTTGCGGAAACGGCGGCAGCGCCGCTGACAGTGAGCATATAGTAGGAGAATTAATGAAAGGCTTTAATCTTAAAAGAGAGCTTTCACCGTCTGAAAAAGCTGTGTTTTCAAAATATGAAAACGGGCAATATATTGCAAACAATCTTCAAAAGGCGTTACCCGCAATTTCTCTTGTCAGTCAAACCTCGCTTATTACGGCATTTGCAAATGATGTTGCGGCGGATATGCTTTTTGCCCAACAGGTTTACGGTTATGCAAAAAAGAATGATACACTAATAGCGCTTACGACCTCAGGCAACTCTCAAAATATAATAAACGCCGCCCGCACAGCAGAAGCTTTAGGCTGTAATGTTCTTTCAATAACAGGTAAAGGCGGCGGTGAAATCAAAGACAATTCAACGGTATGCATACGCCTTCCTGCCATTAGTCCGTATGAAGTTCAGGAATACACGCTGCCTTTATACCACGCGCTTTGCGCCGCGCTTGAAGAAAGATATTTTTCAGATTGATTTGAGTTAATGATAAATATAGCAGTGAGGTTTTAGCCCCACTGCTATATTTATGCTTTCTCAATAAACTTTGCAAATGCATTCCAATCGTATCTGCTAAGATAATGAGTGCCGCTTCTAAGATGATACCCGATATTTCCTTTATGAAACAACTCATTTTCTTTTGGTAAAACAGCGTTTGTGATTAGTCCCTTTGCACCTAACAATTCATAAGCGGGAGAAGCGGCGGCAGCCGCCAAAAATTCTGAAACGGGGTCAGCCCAGCCGTCAAGGGCGGCGCTTGCTATATAAAGCTTTCGCGGCGCCGTCAAAGCAAGTAAAAAATGTTGGTCAAAAGGGAGCGTATGCTCTTTTTCAGAAAAAGCGTCATAACTCTGTTTGAACCAATAGGGAAAGCCCGTTAATATATCTTCAATGCGCTCTCCGTTTTTTTCCCTTGACAACGCCGCGCCCGAACAGCCGGAATTGTTTGAGTAAACTGCTGAAAATCGAGTATCAAGCCCGCCTGCAAGAAGCGCGGTTTTACCAAGCCTTGAATGTCCTGCTACGGCTATATTTTCTTTGTCTGTTTCAGGCAAGGTTAAAACAAAGTCCAAAACTCTCATAGCTGCCCATGCCCATAGTGCTATTTTCCCTCTTTTTGAGTTTCCTTCTTCACCGCAGTAAAACTTTGCAAGCCCGTTATTATAATCGGCATCGTCTGACGATACATCAGTATAACAAAATGAATGAACGGCATATCCTAAGTCACAAAGCTCTTCACTCGGCAAATACCTGTCCGGTACAGAATCTCTAAAGTTAATCAGTATAAAAGTTTTTAGCTTACCTTGCTTTTTGGGGATAACGGAATAGACGGGAAAGGTGAATTCACCGCCCCCTGCAAGAGTTGAAGTTAGCATAGTTTTTGTAAGTCTTGCTTTGCCGGCGCAAAACTGCTTTTCTTCACTTGCTGTTCTAAAGCTAATGGATAAAGGCTTTTCCGGCAAAGAGCCATACTCGCCGGAAATTAAATCAATAATTTCCGTGCGCCTTTCGTCCCAATTCTCTTTAGTTACTTTTCTACCGTCACAAAAAGAAAGTAATTCCGGCAAAGACCTTTCAATCAGTAGTTCTTTAATCAATTATCATCCCGTCCTTTAATGTCAAATACCTTTTTTGACCGTTACGCTCGCCCACTCCGGACGGGTCAAACTCATGCGCCCAAAGGTTTCTTCTAATGCCGTGATTTTTCGCATATGCGTAAAAAACCTTGCCATTTATTACTAACTTTGCCGCCGCCCAATAGGCATTAAAAATACTGCTGTTCTCATTGGTTATATCAAAGCTATAGTCACAATGTGTTTTAGGCTCAAGGCTTACTTTATGTGAAAACGGCGTTATGCCGCATAGCGCGTCAGTTCTTTTATCTCCTATACCCCAGCATTCAATGGGGCAGGCAAGAAGCAGTTCTCCGAATAAGGGTATGTAAGTATCATTTCTAATCGTTACAATAATTTTTGAGCCGTCAATTTTCATTGATAAAGACGGATTAAATGAGCCGACTTCAAGAGCGTCAAAAAACTCGTTTTCGCCATCATCAAAATAAAGATAAATTATACCCTTGCTATTTTCATTTTCCTTTGTAATCGTCACGGGGAATAACATATAGTCATCGGGAGAAAGAGAGTATTCAAAATTCTCTTTATCAGCAGAAAAGCCTTTTGGCAGGGTGAGCCTGAGTTTTCCTGTAATACATTCATCCGTGCGGTTATTAACAACAGAGATTGTGGCATTAAAGCTTGTTTTGCTCGTATATTCAAGCTTTCTGTCAATAACGGCAGCAGTACGGAGATATGAAAACGGCATAGAGCCGAGCGAATGCTCAAAGCTTCTGATATATGTAGGCTTTACCGTTTCACTCTCTGCGCCTAATACGGCACTCTCAAGAGTTTCTAAAGGCTTTTTTGGGAAAAGCACAAAATTTTCAATAGAATGGGAAGTAACAGGGGAAGTGAAAACACTTTTGCTATGCTTTTGTACTTTCGTGTTTTCCTCAAGCAAATCACAAGAATGAATATGTATAGTATCAAACCCAAATTTTATATTAAGTTTTGTATTAACTCCGTTTTGCTCAAATCCTCGCAGTGCAAAACCGCGCTCAGTTATAGGCGGCATTTTTCCTTTAAGCGATGCCAAAGGATAGCCGCCTGCTTTGAATGAGGTTAAAACAAAGCTGTCACTGCATTTTACAAAGCTCTTTTCAAAGGGGAGAAACGCTTTTTCGGATTTTTCCGCTTTTTTAGAAAGTAATGGGTCATTATAGAAAAGCGCGTTTATAAACTCGTTGCCCTCACGGTATGAGCCTTTGTGGGGGTATAAAGCGAACTCAAAAATATGCGACTTTTGCTCGGGTACAAGCTCCTTGTTTCCCGTAACCTTTCCGCTGTTTCCATAGAAAAGAGCCGTATGAAAGAGCATAAGGTTTAGTGAATTATCAGCCTCTACGCTTGACGCTAAGTTGCCTCTATTAAGAATTGAAACGGTGTAGTCATCAGCATATTCGATTTTTTCACCTAAAGTAAAATGCAGAAAGCATATGCTCGGTGAAGAGGAAAGCGTATTGCCTATATTGTTTATAAAGCTTTGAAGAGTTTTTTCATCTTTTGCTTTTATAAGCACAACATCAATAGGTTTATTCCATAGATTATCACTGTCAACAGTGTAAAATACGGCAGCGCCATTTTTGTTTACAGCCTCTTCAAAACGCTTTCTAATCTTAACATCAGAAAGAAGTTTTTCTTCATATTCGTTATAAATTCCTGAAATACAGAGTACAAAACGAGTATCTGTAAAATGCAAATCCTCATTAAAATGCGATAGTAAAGTAGCGTGCGGCGTCCTTTCTTTATCGGGATATGCAGTAATGGGAATTGCCTTTTTAGTAAGCATAGCCAAAAAATCTAAAACCGATTTTTCAAGCACCTTGTCATCTGATGCAATGAGTGCGGACGAGCCGATATTTATTGAGCCTTTTTCCTTAAACTCAATAGTAACAGAGGGTCCAAGCCCAAACCAATGGTTTGCGGCAAACACGGAGCAGTGCGAAGCCATGGCGTATTGGTGAGTCTTAAAATCAAGGACATTTCGGCTTTTAGGACGAACGGCAGGTGCAAACCTGTCATCAAAAATCGCTTTGCCGCCCTTAATATTTACGGGTAAATTATAGGTGAAAAGATGGTCGTCACCCGTGTAATCCTCAATAGAAATTCGGAAATCTATGCGCTTTACACCTTTAGTAAGCGTTAATTCCTGCACAAGCACGCAAAGGATATTCATATTTGATTTTATAATAAGTTTATCTGACACATCATCCTTTATACGCCGTATATCGGCGCGGCTTTCTGCAGATGAAAGCTTTTCACCCGTAGTATAAAACTCGTGCTGTGTTTCCATTCGCTCGCGAAGCTCTTTTAGGGCGTATACCGCACCGATTTTACCGTCTTTATCGTTTATTATTTCTCGTTTTTCTTTTTTATCATAAATTGAAACAATACCACCGCCCTTATTCTCATCAACAGTTATACGGTAAAATTCATTTTCAATAATATTTTCGTTACTCTTTTTTATAGAATTCACTTTTTCAACTTCTGTAAGACAATAAACCTTATAACCGAAAGCCGGCGCATCGGGAGTAAAGGTAACTTTTGTTTTACCGTCTTTATTAGCATTTTCAGAAATATTTACAGGGTATTTTTTGCCCTTGATATCTTTCATTACATATGCCTTATCAGGGTTAAGAGTTAAGTTGATTTCACATATATCACGCCTGTCATAAGCGTGCGGGTTAAAGACAATAACAGGGCAGTCGCCGAATGTGGATATTGCCGACATTAAAAAGTTCAAAGAATTATCAATAATATCGGAAGCAAGAACGGCCGATTCACGGTATTCAATCAAAAGGTCTGCAAAACTAATTTCATTATTAGTACCCGTTATAGAGTCGTGGTGCTGACCGCATAAGAGCTGTCTCCACGCCTTATCAAGCGCCTCTTCAGGATAAACCGCCCCGAAATATGCGGCGACAGCGGCAAACTTTTCTGCGGTTATTAAAAGATTTTCGCATAACCTATTAGCTCTTTTTAAGTCCTGCCTTGTTAAAGCAACTCCCGCATGGTAAAGAGAAATATCTCGTGAAGTCGTACAAAGAGGGGATTGTCCGTTATGCTTTTTATGATTTTTAACATCACAGTTTATACCGCCTAAAAAGTCAGACATAACGGAAAACTGTGCCGAGTTTAAGGTATCTTTCATCCATTCTGTGTTATCTTCACGAGGATAAGGTGTAAATCCTCCTGACCTTGAAGAGTCGTGAGCGTGATTTACATTAAGGCGCAGCGCGTCCTCTCTTGAAGTGCCGCCGCGCGCGTGTACGAGTGTTGTGCCGTCGGGCGACATATGATGAAATATTGTGTCAAGTCCGAATATATATTTACCCCAATATATACCGTCACAGCCGCCTTTACTGCATATTTGAGAAAGCTGATTAGGGTGACCGAAAACATCTCCGGGACCATATACATAAGCTTTTCTACCCAAAACATCTCTATGGTACAGTTGACCGTACACAAGATTTCTGACAAGCCCCTCCGGCGACGACGTCATTTCGTTAGGCTGGTTATAAAAGCAGTCCGCTTCCGCTCTGCCGCTCTTAAATGCGTCTTTCAGCGTTTTTCTGTCTTTAGCATAAATAGAGTAATATGGGTGTAAATAATCAACTTCTGATAAAATTGCTTTAAAATCGGGGTTACTTCTAAGTTTTGAAAGCATTTTTGAAAGAATATCAATAGCGCCCATAGCATATGTACGCTGTTCCTGATGATATGTCGTGTCAAAATGAAAATCAGAATAGATATGCTCTGTACCGCAAAAGCCGTCAAATTTATCAAGCTCTATAGCGCCATCAAAAACAGAAACGGAAAAAGAGCCGCTTTTAACTGTCAGCGAAAAGTTGAACGCGCCGCTCTCTAATGCGGGTAAAGACGGTCTTATAATTTCCACACCGTTTTTCTCTTTTATTGTAACGGCTATTTCTTCAGAGTAATCACCGCATTTAATTGTAACAGTACCTCTTGTTTTTTCCTTTCCGCAAATAAATGTAGGTAAAACCTGACGAGGTGTATCTTCAGTTCCGAAATAAGCTTTTGTTTTTGTGGGATAGCAAATTCCAAGCTCTCCCGACTTCGCTAAAACAGGATAAATTGTAAAATTTGAAACGGAAATATCAATAGTATCACAAATATAACCCGCCCTAACCTTTAGCATTAACAGATTTCTGCCCTCATGGAAACGCGCAAAAACAGTATTGGCAAAGCCCCAAAGTCCCTTTACTCTGCCGTATGGCTTATTGTCAATTAGCTCCCCGTTTAAGAAAAGAAGAGAGCCGGAGGTTTCATAGCAAATAACTGCCTCGCAGTCTGTTTCACAGTCTACATAAAAGGCGGCATAATACGCACAATTTCGCTGCTCTGTAAGGAAAATCGCCTCATTACAGGCGTCATAACCCTCTTTATCAAACCGCAATGTATTCCACTTTCTTTTTCCGACTGTCCACGGAAGTGTTTTATCTCCAAGGTAATTGTTATTATGGGATAAACCGATATACGGAATTAAAGCGTGCTCGCCGCCCTCATCCTTTAAATAATCTTCATCAAGAACCTTATTACGCTCGTATAAATATTCCGTTTCAAATGTCCCGTCCGTCTTTAAGACATAAGGACCGTTTACTATAAAGTCCGTGACGCTAAAATCGGGATAAGGATTTTTTTCGCTCGGTAAAAAGGAATTAAAACTAACTGAAGGTACATCTCCCTTTATTCCATTTATGTAGTAATTACTATCAAACATAACAACAATCCTTTCATATGAGGTTTAAATACAGAATTATATTAAATAACGCAGATTTTTGTGTATTTTATCATAGTTTTCCTTGATTTTCAACTGATAGGTTGGTATAATTTCATTAACAGGGGGTGCTTTCTTGAGTGAATTTTTTGAGCTAATAAAAACGCGTCAAAGCTGCCGCAATTTTGACAGTGAAAGAGCGGTTGAAAATGAAAAACTAATAAAGGTTATAAGAGCCGCGTTACTTTCGCCCTCTGCCGTAAATTCGCAGCCATGGCATTTTACCGTCGTGAATAGTAAAGAAAAGTCAAAAGAAGTAGCAAAAGCGGTGCAAAAAGCAGGTAGCAACGAGTTTACTTCCTCTTGCCCTGCTTTTATTATAATTAATGAGGAAGAAACTAATATATTTTCTAAAGAGGGCAAAAAGGTAATAGGTCAAGAATTTGCATCTAATGATATTGGCATAGCAGTAGCACATATTATTCTTGCGGCACAAAGCGTCGCGCTTTCTACTTGTATTATGGGTAGATTTGATGAGCAAGAGATAAAGAAAATATGTGATATACATAAAGGTAAGCGAATAAGACTTATTATAGCAATAGGCTATGCCAAAAATGATGAGTTCAGAATAAAGAGCAGAAAACCGGAAACCGAAACCGTGACCTATATTATAGATTAGCTTACTAAGGGGTGACTTTGTGGAGAATGTTAGCTATAAATGTCCGGCTTGCGCCGCGCCTTTAAAGTTTAGTGATAAAACACAAAACTGGAAATGCAGCTCTTGCAGTAATGAATTTACACTTCAAAACTTAAAGGATTTTTATGACGACGAAATATTAAAGAATGACATGCCGCTTAACTGGATGGAATATGATTTTACTTCAGGCAGCGGGGACTGGACGGAAAGCGAGAAAGAAACGCTTAGCGAAAGCAGGTGCAGCTCCTGCGGCGCTGAAATTATTATGGATAAAAATATAGCGGCAACAAAATGTGTTTATTGCGGTAATACTGTTCTTCTTCCTGTGCGTTTTTCCGGTACATTCCGCCCCGATTATGTAATCCCGTTTAAGTATGATAAGGACATGGCAATAAAGCAATATAAAAACTTTTGTGCGGGTAAAAGGCTTTTGCCTAAGCAATTTTTAGAGCAGAACCATATTGAGGATATAACGGGCATTTATGTTCCGTTTTGGCTTTATAATTGTGATGCCACAGGTGAGCTTGTTTTTAACGCGAAAAGGGTAACCTCCTACAACAGCGGTAAATACCTCGTTACGCATACGGACCATTATCGTATAAACAGGGCAGGGAACATTATATTTAGCAAAATTCCGGTTGACGGCTCTGTTAAAATTGCCGATGAATATATGGAGGCTATTGAGCCTTTTGACTATTCACAGCTTGAGCCGTTTACTCCTGCATATCTTTCGGGTTTTTTTGCTGATAAATATGATTTTACCGCAAAGCAAGGTCAGCCGCGTGCTGACGAAAGAGTTAGAAACTCCGTCCGCGATATGCTGACTGATACAGTAAGCGGGTATACCTCTGTCAGCGTTTCAGGCGAGTCTTATATTGCAAAAAATACTGATATTAAATACGCTTTATTACCGGTATGGATACTAAACACAATGCATAAAGACAAGCCATATACATTTGCTATGAACGGTCAAACGGGAAAATTAGTCGGGAATTTACCCGTTGATAAAGGTCGTTACTTTAAGTACCTTTTAGGAATAGGTCTTTCTGCTTCTGCCGCTATATATGCTGCGGCAGCCGTACTAAGACTTTTGGGGGTTATATGATGAAAAAAACTATATTTTTTACTGTAATTCTTTTCATATGCTTCTCTTTAGTTTTTACGGCTTTTGCCGCAAGTCTTAATGACTCGCAGTATGATAGCTCTTTGCCTCGTGTTATTGATAAAGCCGATATTTTAACTAACTCAGAGGAAAAGAAGCTTAATGAATTAATAGAAGATATTATGTCAGACTATTTATTTGATGTTGTAATTTTAACCGTTAATTCAATAGGAAATAAGACTGTACAGGAATTCGCCGATGACTATTATGATTATAATCATTATGGATACGGTGAAAATTCTGACGGAATTCTCTTTATGCTTAATATGGGTGAAAGAGATTATTATACATGCACAACGGGCAAGGGAATTGATGTTTTTACAGATTATTCAATCGAATTAATACATGGTCAGGTTATAAGCTATCTTTCATCCGGACAGTATTTTCAGGCATTCCGGCAGTATATTATACTCGTTAGCGAGTTATTAAAAGAGGAGCAAACGGGCGGCATAATATATGATTATGATAAGCCTTTTGATAGCAATTTCGTCGAAATACTGCCAAAAATAAACACAAGTGTATTACCGGCTAAAGAAGTTATATTCGTTTCTATTTTGATTGGCTTTTTTATATCATTTGCATCAGTAAGCGTAATGAACAAAAAAATGAAAACTGCCGTTTTTAAAAAGAGTGCAAAAGATTATGTTGAAGCGGGTACATTCGTGCTTACAAAAGAGAGTGATAGATTTTTATTCAGAACTACTACAAGAGTAAAAATAGAGAATGATACTACTAATACCGGCAGCAAATCAGGCGGCAGCAGTGTGCATACGGGCAGCAGCGGCACGAGCCACGGCGGGGGCGGCGGCAAGTTTTAATATAAGAAGGGCTTGATAAAATGGCAGATAAAATCAGATTTGCTTTATTCGGAGCAAAAAGAGGAGAATCGTTTGCGCGTATCCTATCGTATTTTAATAATACAGAGCTTGTAGCAGTTTGCGATGTTTCAAAAGACAGTATTGAAAGCGTAAAGGAATTCTGCTCTGAAGATGCGCGCTTTTATGAGGATTATGAAGACATGCTAAACAGTGGCGGGATTGACGCTGTTATTTTATGCAACTATTTTAATGAACACGCGCCTGCGGCAATTATGGCGCTTAAAAAAGGAATAGCCGTTTTTTCTGAAACTATTCCTGCCGTAACGCTCAAAGAATGTGTAGAGCTTTGCAGGGCAGTAGAGGAAACAAACGCTTTATATATGCTTGCTGAAAACTACCCATATATGAAAGGTCCTATGTATATGAAAAAGCTTTACGAGAGCAAAAATCTTGGAAAGGTAGTATATGCAGACGGCGAATATGTTCACCCTATGTCCGCTGATAAATATGAGTACTACACACCGCACACAAAGCATTGGCGCGCCGTTATGCCGTCTACATATTATTTGACACACTCTTTAGCTCCGCTTATGCACATAACAGGCGCTATGCCCGTAGCCGTTAATGCAAAGTGTGTGTATTCAGATAAAACTGAATGGGAGTTAGAGGGAGAGCTAAAAAAGGATGTAGGTGCGGCAATATTTTGTGAAATGGATAACGGGGCAATATTCCATATCACGGGCTGGGCAAAATACGCGCCCCATGGAACTTGGTACAGACTTTGCTGTATGAACGGCGGCGCGGAAACTCTAAGAAACGATACTAATAGAGTTCGTGTTACATATAATGACTGGAATGTGCCTAATAAGGAAAGCACAGAAAGCATTATTCTTTCAAACTTTGGTGACGGCAGCGCCGCTAATAAAGCAGGTCATGGCGGCGGAGATTATTGGGTAATGAATGAATTTATTGACGCTTTTATGAACAAAAAAGAGCCGTTTTTTAATGTGTATAAAGCCGCGGCGATGTCAGCCGTTGGGATTTTGGCGTGGAGAAGCTCCATGAACTCCGGAAAAGAGTATAAAATCCCAAATTTCTTTGATGAGCAGGACAGAAAGAAGTATGAAAACGATATGCTTTCACCATTTGTAAACGCACAGGGGGAAGTGACATATCCGCGCTCTAAATATGATAGTATAGCTTTTGAAAAGGAGTTTTAATATGTTAAATGAGAATGAAGTAAAAAAACAAATATGCGACATAGGCAAACGCATTTACGACAAAGGTATGGTAGCGGCAAATGACGGAAACATCTCCGTTAAAATAAGCGATAATGAATATCTTTGCACACCAACGGGGGTTAGCAAAGGCTTTATGACGCCGGAGTTTATATGCAAAGTTGATTTTAACGGTACTGTAATTGAGGCTAACAATGGCTATAAACCGTCCAGTGAAATTAAAATGCATTTGCGTATATATAAAGAAAGACCGGATGTAAATGCCGTTGTTCATGCGCACCCCTTATATGCGACGGGATTTGCTATTGCGGGAATACCGCTGACAGCGCCTATAATGCCTGAGGCTGTTATATTCCTTGGAGCTGTTCCTATAGCTGAATATGGCACGCCGTCAACAGATGAAATACCCGATGCTATTTCTAAATATTTACAAAGCTATGATGCCGTTCTTCTTGCCAATCACGGCGCGCTGTCATTTTCTGATACGCTTTTAAACGCATATCACAAAATGGAGTCTGTTGAATTTTATGCACAACTGCTTTATATTTCAACGCAAATAGGAACACCGAATGTACTGTCTGAAGAACAAGTAAAAAGGCTTTATAAACTGCGTAAAAGTTTTGGAATAAAAGGTAAGCACCCCGCAGACAAATTAACAGAATAAAACAAAAGACTGCCGCTAAAACGGCAGACTTTTTTATCATTAAATTGTATAAATTAAACCCAGCCGCGCTTTTTTACGGCATCTACAACACGAGAAACAGCGATTGTATACGCGGCGTCACGCATTTGAAGCTCCTTTTCTTTTGAGGTGATATATACCGCATGGAAAGCGTTTGACATAGCAGTGCTTAATTTATCGAAAACCTCATCATTGCCCCAATAGTAATTTGTGTTTCCTTGCACTTGTTCAAAGTAACTGCAAATAACACCGCCTGCATTACATAAAAAGTCAGGTATAAGTTTAATACCTCTGCCGGCGATTTCATCGTCACAGTCGGGGGTTACAGGACCGTTTGCCGCTTCGCATATAACTTTTACACTATTTGATATGTCAGCCAAAACTGAAGGGGTGATTTGATTTTCTAAAGCCGCAGGGATAAGAATATCAACTTCTTCGGAAAGCCAAGCGCTTGCCGGCAAAACTTCATAACCAAACTCTTTGGCTTTATCTTTATCAATAGAGCCATAAGAGTCTTTAATACTTACTAACTGCTCTATGTCACAGCCATCTTTTTTGCGAAAAGTATATGCAACGCCATCATCTTGATTCCAGCAAGATATACAAATAACCTTGCCGCCCATTTTGGAATAAAGCCTTGCGGCATATTCCGCAACATTTCCAAAGCCCTGAATACTTGCCGTTGTGTTTCTGAGTTTTATACCCTCAGCTTTAAGTAAATTTTTAAGCATATATATAACACCGTAACCGGTAGCTTCTGTGCGCCCCAATGAGCCGCCCATACCAACGGGTTTACCCGTAATAACACCGGGATACCGTCCGCCGGAAATAGTTTCATACTCATCAAGCATCCATAGCATATGCTGACCGTTTGTCATAACATCAGGCGCGGGAACATCAATATTAGGACCTATTTGATGATACGATTGGCGAATATATCCCCGGCAAAGGCGCTCTTGCTCTAATAACGACATATGACGCGGGTCGCAAATAACGCCGCCTTTTCCGCCGCCTAACGGAATATCCACAACGGCACATTTCCATGTCATCCACATAGACAAAGCGCGAACGGTATCAACCGTTTCATGCGGATGAAAACGGATACCGCCTTTAGCGGGTCCTCTTGCGTCATTATGTTTTATGCGATAAGCTTTGAATATTTTCGTTGAGCCGTCATCCATTTTTACAGGAATTGTAAAGTGAAACTCTTTCATCGGCTGGCGGAGAAGCTCGCGAACACCGTCGTCAAGTCCCATATACTCGGCCGTCTTATCAAATTGGGCTTGCGCGTTTTCAAACGGATTATAAATGATAATACGCCCCCTCTAATGAAATTATAGGATATTATAACTCTTATATCACCTTTAAGTCAACAAGAAACATTATATTTATTCAAAATATCTTAAAAATTATAAAAGTATAATAACAATGTAGTAAGATAAGATGGAAAACTCTTTATATTTTTACAATAAATATGCATTGAAAAAAGGTTACAAAAGTGTTACAACATATTACAGGGAGGTTACAAATATGAACTATTTAGCGAAAAAAGTAATAGCCGTAATTATTTCGCTTATTGCTGTATCTGTTAGTTTTAATAATTCAATAATGAATTCCAAAGATAATATTGATACATCAACAACAAAAAGTGAAACTAATTATATAAATTGTGACACAGAAACGCCTGAAAAAGGTACAAAGTCTGAATTAAATGACAAGACTGAGCAGTCAAGCGGTACGGTTTGTACGGTAACAGAGGAAAATAAAACATCAACCTCAACAACGAAACCTACTTCGACAGCGCCGCAAACGACTAAACC
>LSQX01156941.1_pt1 | contig 29117 bp, 28 predicted proteins | sample 654561 | NCBI WGS metagenome assembly LSQX01 (sample SAMN04489861, study PRJNA283612) | anaerobic digester metagenome | isolation source: 4 biogas reactors fed with cattle manure at either 37C or 55C with and... | place: Denmark: Kongens Lyngby | collected 2014 | reverse complement strand
CCCAATACTCCGCCTAGCATATAGGTGGATTTAATTTTAGTCAATATTAGAGTGGTAAGTGTGTATATTCTATGGGGCTATAAATGAACAAATAGTTTTTTTAATAACAAAAATTAAAATAAATAACAAAATATTGGGTAAACCTATTGCCAAAGAGGGGCTTAAAAAGATACAGTCCAAAGCAATTACTAAAAAGTATTTGGGAGAGCCTTATGAACAAAATTAAAGCAGCCGTAATTGGAGCTACTGGTGCTGTTGGACAAGTTTTTATGTGGCGTTTAGCCAACCACCCCTGGTTTGAAGTTGAGTATATCACCGCTTCTGCCGCTAGGGTAAACCATCTCTATGGCTCCACAGTCCACTGGTTACTCCCATTTGAGATGCCCTCCTCAATTAGGGGTAGAGTTATCGATGAGTTTAGTATTGAGACAATGAAAGAGCGGGGGGTGAAGATTGTCTTCTCGGCCCTCCCTGCCAATGTCGCTGCAGAAGCTGAACCCCTCCTTCGTGATAACGGCTTCTTTGTCTTCTCAAACGCCTCAGCGATGCGCTACTACGACGATGTCCCCATCTTAATCCCTGAGACCAATATTGAGACCCTCTCACTGATTGAGCAGCAAGGATACCCTGAGAAGGGGTTTGTGGTCACCAATGCCAACTGTGTCACGGCTGGCTTGGCAATGTCGATAGCGCCCTTTAAGAAGTATGGGATTAAAGAGATCGCGGTCTGCTCCTACCAATCAGTCAGTGGCGCTGGTTACCCAGGACTCTCTTCTTTCGATATAACCGACAACTGTATCCCCTTTATTAAAGGGGAAGAGGAGAAGATTGAGAAAGAGATTAAGAAGATCCTCTCAATCGACCCCTTAGTTGATGTCTATTGTGTACGCGTTCCTGTTATGTTTGGCCACCTAGAAGCTGTTTGGCTCACCCTCGAAGAGGAGCTCTCCCTTGAGCAGGTGAAAGATGAGTGGGATAACTTTAAAGAGGCTTCCCATCTCCCCTCAACACCAATCAATCCAGTTTTATACAGCGCTGTCGATGCCTTCCCCCAACAGAAACACGCCTTCTGGGGCGAACCTCAAGGGATGGTGGTCTACACCGGTCGCTTAAAGAAGCGGGCCAATAAGATTGGCTTTGTCCTCTTGGTTAACAACCTCGTTAAAGGAGCCGCTGGCGGTTCGATTCAAAACGCAGAGGCGTTTGTCGAGAAGTACAAACTTTTAGAAAATTAGGTCATAGTGCTCCCTCTCTAACAATTAAGAGGGGAGAGAGTTCAATCTCCCCTCTCTTCTAAGAGGAGCGTTAAGCAGTTTCTAACCACCACTTTATAATGTTTACCACTCTGCTCTAAGGTGTACTCACTATTTTTAGAGCACCCTCCACACCCCTTATTGAGCGAGTCGTGGCGGAAACAGCTGCGACTGATGAAGAGGGGGAGGGAGATTGAAGTGCGCTCTACCCAGGGGTAGACCCCCCTCAAGTTCTCCACCACCGCATGGTAAAACGCGAGGGTGGCCCTATTGGCACAATAGAGATAGATGTCACCAAAGTAGGAATAGTTCTTATTTTCACGTGCCCAGTTGAGGTGGGCAATGTTGTTGAGCCCAATTAAGAACTCTCCATCCAATAGCTCTAAGAGCTCCTCTAGCGCCTTAAAGTACCCCTCTTCATCAAAGGTGACGGGAGCGAGAGGGATATAAAAGAGACCATCAATTCGGGCAAGTACCTCCTCGGGGGGGCGCCCCCCTTTAATTAGGGAGAGGGCCTCAATAGTGTCGACCCAGGGGATGCGGGGGTCACTGGGGGGTGAGAGCCTCTCCCTTGGGGGGAGATCTCCCCAGCGCCCCTCGGTGAGGGTGAAAGGAACCTTAATCTCTCTTTTAGCTACCTCATCAAGCTCCTCATAGAAGGTGCGCCTAATGCTCTTTAGTTGGGAGAGGGGGAGGAATATCTCCTCCCCTTTAAGAGGTGTCTCGTTCTTGAAGGTGATTTGACCCCCCTCAAAATGCTCCCCTCCACTGGTGAAGAGTTGAATTATGTTGTCCACTAGGCTTTGGGGCTTGTTAGCTTTTTGAATTACAATTGGGAATTTTAAGGTGAGGGTATCAGAAGAGAGTTCTAAGAACTCTTCTTGTAAGACAATCTTTAAAGCGATTGGTTGACGATAAGGTTTAAGACCTCCCTCGCTGATAAGGGGACGCTGGGTGTCGTGCTTAGAGATTTGGTAGAGGGTCTTTCCGATAGCAACCTCTTTTTTAAAGGGGAGGGCAATCTTAACTTTTTCACCCCTCTCTCCCTTAAAAAGGGGTTGGTTGGTTGAACTAAATAGCCTTTGAAGGGGGAACATTTCCCCCTTTCCCTCAATGAAGAGGAGTAGACCGTCACGAATAGCAATCTCCTCCTCTAAAAGAACAATAATGCTTCCCTCTTGGGAGGCGACAACTTGGCCAACTGCAACCCCTTTATGACCGGGATAGAGGGTATCAACGAGAGGCTCTTTAAAGCGGTTGAAAGTCCACCCCTTCGAAGGGGTGCGGGAGAATTGGGTCAATAGATTGATAGGGGAGGCCTCTTTATTATCTAATAGGTCGCGGTAGTAGCGAGCGGCGTAGTAGGTGTAATCGGGGCTCTTCATCCGTCCTTCTACCTTGAGGGCGTCAATCCCGATCTCTTTTAGTTTAACCACCTTTTCAGCTAGGAATAGGTCGCTCATAGAGAAGTAGTGCCCCCTCTCCCCCTCATGGGTAAACCAGGTGCGACAAATTTGGGCACACTCGCCCCGGTTGGCACTGCGCCCCGTTAGGTGGTGGGAAGCCATACAGAGGCCAGAGAAACCGTAGCAAAGAGCCCCATGGATGAAGACCTTAAGCTCAATAGAGGGGCAGGCTTCTCTAATCTTCTTAATCTCTTCGAAGGTGAGTTCCCGGCTTAAGACTACCCTTGAGAAGCCAAGATTCTGAAGCTCTTTCACCCCCCTTATAGTGTGGGCTGCCAGCTGGGTGCTGCTGTGGAGGGGGAGGGTGGGGAACTCTCTCTTTAGAAGGGAGGCTAAACCGAGGTCTTGAACAATTAGGGCATCAACTTGGAGCAACTCCAACTCTTTAAGGGTGGGTCTCAAAGCGATTAACTCGTCATCTTCGAGGAGGGTGTTGAGGGCGATGTAGACCCTCTTCCCTTGGTTAACAGCCTCCTTTTTAAGCTTAGCCACCTCCTCCAAGGTGAAGTTGGTCGCCCCTTTACGGGCTGAAAAGGACTTAAGGCCAAGGTAGACACTGTCGGCGCCCCCCGCAAAAGCTTGCAGGGCAGATTGGAGAGAACCGGCAGGGAGGGAGAGGTCTGTCACTGTGATACTCCTATAGGGAGAAGCCTAAGACAAAGGGGTAAAAATAGCAATTAGTGGAACTATTAAAGGTATATTTGTAAAGAGATTCGCTATTCTTTTTTTCTATATGATTGTATCTTTATTTAAAAGATTATAAGGTTTCTTAGATGAATTAAAAGTGTGGTTAACACGCCTATATATAAGGAGAAGCGAATGAAATTACAAGATGTCAAGCACGAAGGACTTAAGAAGTGGGTTAACGAAGTTGCTCAGCTAACCAAACCTGAGGCCATTGTGGTTGCGGATGGAAGTAGGGAACAATACAATCAGATTGTTGAAGAGATGATTGCCAGTGGCCTTGCTACCAGGTTGAATCCTGACAAGAAGCCGGGTGGTATTGCTTTCTTTTCTGATCCTTCAGACGTAGCCAGAGTTGAAAACAGAACTTATATTGCCTCTGAGACGAAAGAAGCTGCCGGACCAACCAACAACTGGATTGATCCAAAAGAGTTGAAAAAGACAATGACAGCGCTCTACGACGGGAGTATGCGGGGTAGAACCCTCTACGTAATCCCCTTCTCAATGGGACCCGTTGGCTCTGATATTGCTAAAATTGGGGTAGAGATTACCGATAGCCCCTACGTTGTAGCCAACATGATGATTATGACTAGGGTTGGAACAAAAGTTCTCGATATTCTAGGGACCGATGGGGTTTTCGTCCCCTGTCTCCACAGTGTTGGTAAACCCTTGGCCGAAGGGGAGAGTGACCACGGCAAGTGGCCCTGTGCCCCCCTCGATCAAAAGTATATCTCCCACTTCCCCGAGACCCGTGAGATTTGGTCGTACGGTTCAGGTTATGGTGGGAACGCCCTCCTTGGGAAGAAGTGCCTCGCCCTCAGAATCGCCTCCGTTCTCGCTCGAGATGAGGGGTGGATGGCTGAGCACATGTTGATTCTCAAGATTACCAACCCCGAAGGGGTGAGCAAGTACATTGCGGCCGCCTTCCCCAGTGCTTGTGGAAAGACCAACCTAGCGATGTTGGTTCCAACCATTAAGGATTGGAAAGTTGAAACCATCGGTGATGATATTGCTTGGATGAAGTTTAAAGAGGATGGACGCCTTTATGCTATTAACCCCGAGGCAGGCTTCTTTGGAGTTGCCCCCGGTACCTCGCTGGATTCCAACCCCAACGCCATGCACTCGCTCGAAAAGAACTCAATTTTCACTAACTGTGCTATTACTGAAGACAAAGATGTGTGGTGGGAGGGGATTGGTTACGATGCCCCCGGCAAACTGATTGATTGGAAAGAGAATGAGTGGGTCCAAGAGAAGGGAAACAAACAGCAGCCACCAGCTGCCCACCCCAACGCCCGCTTTACCGCCCCTGCTGGCCAGTGTCCCAGCATTGCCCCCGAATGGGAAGACCCCGCCGGAGTCCCCATCGATGCGTTCCTCTTTGGTGGAAGGCGCCCCAAGACTGTTCCATTAGTGTACCAAGCACGAGATTGGAACCACGGTGTCTTCCTTGGATCAATCGTTGGCTCTGAAATTACAGCAGCTGCCTTAGACCTAGCCGTTGGAACTATCCGCCGTGACCCCTTTGCTATGTTACCCTTCTGTGGCTACCACATGGGAGACTACTTCCAGCACTGGATCAACATTGGTAAAACCCACGACCAGAGTAAGCTACCCAAGATTTTCTCAGTCAACTGGTTCCGTAAAACCGACGATGGTAAGTGGCTCTGGCCCGGCTTTGGTGAGAACAGCCGTGTCTTAAAGTGGATCTTCGAATCATGTGCAGGGACTGCCAAGAGTGTTGAGACTCCCATTGGGATTATGCCCACGATTGACGCCATTGACCGCCCCGAAGGGGTGAGTGCTGCCGATATGGAAGAGCTCCTCTGTGTCGACCGCGAGGGATGGCACAAAGAGGTGAAAGATATTCGGGAGAACCACTATCCCAAGTTTGGTGATAAACTACCCCAAGAGTTGGCCGATATGCTCGACATTATGGATGAGAAATTGAACGACGGAGCAGATTGTCCCAAATGTGATTGCTAACTAACTTAGTTTAACTAATCTAGCCGCTTGGTTCGCCAAGCGGCTATTTCTTTAAGAGGCGTTGTTGGACAGCTTCACACCCCTCAAGAATTTGTCCCAACAGGTCAACCGTGGGAGTTTCAACCCCATATTGGCGAGCCAACTGGGAAGCCCTAAGGCAGAAGGCACTATTTTCTGTCATACGCCCAGCTTCAATATCTTGGAGCATTGAGGTCTTCCCTTCGTATTCGAGGGAGGCGAAGATCTTCTGGTATTTGGTTATATAAGAGGTATCTAGACCCTCAATGCCTACTGCTTTAGCAAGGGTTATCACCTCATGTTGGGCCTTTATAATCAACTCTTTTATAGCTCTAATATTGGCACAGTCGCCATAGGTCCCCCTAGTAATAGCGCTAATGGTGTTGATACTGACGTTGACCATAAACTTTGCCCATAATTCACGTTCGATGTTTTCGGGGTTGTTGTATGCAATCTTTGCACCATTAAAGAGCTCAATTAGAGACTCTACCCTAGGGCTTTTAGAGTTGTCCTTCTCCCCAAAGTAGATAATTCCTTCGGTTGAGAAGTCAATCTTGTTACCTACCCGCGTTGAGTCGAGAGCCGTTGTAAACCCATATAATACTTTCTCTGCGCCAAACTTCTCACTAAGGAGTTGTTCACTATCTATTCCATTCAAGAGGGAGAGGAGAATTGTCTTTTCACCAACGTGGCCTTTTATCATCTCGGTGGCGACTTCGAGGTGGTGGTTCTTGGTGGCAATAATAACTAAATCAGCCGAATCGACCCTCTCATCAGGGGTGACGTAGTTGTAATCAACTTTTTCTCCGTTGAGAAAAATGCCCCCACTTTGGTAGCGCTGTAGCCGCTCTTGGTCAACGACGACCCTCACATTGGGAAATCCTAAATGTTGACTGAGGCGCCAAGCGTAGATTGCACCAACGGCCCCAATCCCGATTATTGATACTCGTTTTACCATCTTGGTGAGGATACTACCATATATCTTTACTAACAGGGAGAGGTAGTCTATTGTAGAGGCAATACAAAGAGGTAAAAATGGCTACTTTTACAGAGGGGGAGAGACGCGTTCTCGCTAACAGCATTGAGATATTAGAGGAGTTGGACTCCCCATTTAGCGAAGTTATCAAATCGCGCACCGAAGACCTAGAGGTGTTGGCCCAAATTATTGAGAGGGCCCCCTCTCCTAATACAGACCTCTTTAACCGCACCGAAGGGCGTAACTTTGACTCTCTAGCCAAAAAACTCTCCTCCCAAGGGTTGGCCCACGTCGTTAACCTCCCCGCAAAAGCTGTCTTAGGTCACGGTTTTATTGTCTCTAAACTCCACCTCTTTGGGATGCTCATAAAGCTCTTAGCCACCTATCCTGAGCTGGAGCAGTGTCGCCCCATGGTTGAACAAGAGTACACCGACCTCCTCTTTACCCTAATGGCTGAGGACCTCTACACAGCTCTCCTCACCGACCAAGAGGGGGGCGAGGAGTGGGTCACAAAAGCTGTCCATGAGCTTATTATGATGTGGGATCGGCGTACCAGCGACTACCTAGAGCGCTTTGCCCTAGCTATTCGGGAGCTATGGCAAGCACGCCACACCGTTGTCCCTGTCCTAGGAACCCTTTTAGGGACGGTGGAGATTATGAGGCTGAATGGTCTCCTCTCTCCAGTCTGGAGCGATTTCTTAGCAACGCAATCGAGTGCCGAGGGATTTGCCTACGCCCTTGAAGAGTTTATTTTTGGTCTCGATTATGAAGAGCTAGTAATGCTACGCAAAAAGATGAAAGAGGAGAAGTTAAATCTCATCAGTCGTGAACAAGCGTGGCAACTTCTTGGAAAAGAGGAGATTTCCGAAGAGAGTAACAATGCAGCTCTTGAACTCTACCGTAGCTACATGAACCGTCAACAAAATGCCAAAATAAGGCGCTTTAGAGAAGCTCCAGGACCCAAAAGGTCTCTAGAAGAGCTCTTTGTTATCTATCTCCTAAGTTCCCCAGAGAAGTAAACTGGAAAGATCCCCCATAAGTAAAGTTTAGTGTAAGGTGTAAGTGGAGGAGCTTATGGGTGATAATAAAATTATCTTGGCGAATGGCCCTTTAGTTGCACTACTAATTCAAATACAATTTTCTCCAATTCTCCAAATTTCAAAATATATTCCAAGTATTCAAGATGAGTTAAGGAGAAAAGGCTTCCCTCTTTTCAAACAAGTGGAGGGTGAAGGTGTTCCTCCATTTGAGGGAAATTATGAGCAATGGATGTTTATCGCTAACGATTATTCTAAAAATATAGTTCTCGATAATCAAAAGATTACTTACCAGGTTTTCGATTGTGGAACTTATAGTTGCGAAAACTATGCGAAAGATTTTATTGCTATCATTAATAGCTTTAATCACACCGTAGATATCTCCTCTATCATCCGTATCGGTTTGAGATGGGTAAACTCTATTCCAGAAAAGGAGAATCTCTCTTGGAAAGAGCTACTAAAAGAAGACTTCCATGGGATGGAATTCTCTCCTGGAATAGACTGGTTTGGAGTTCCCTTAGTACTATTTTCTGTGCAACGGGGGGTCAAACTAGAGGTCTTTGATCGAATTATTAGTAATTTCCATCTGAATATTTATCAACATCCGAATGGACTAAAATATCCCCAAGATATTATGAAGTTTCCTCTTCAAGAGGAAGAAGTATATAAAGGTAATCCCCTAGTTACATTTGTCGACCTTGATAACAACATTCTATTTGAAGCAGTTGAGATGGATGATGTGTTTACCAAAATAGAAGATTTATTGAGAGAGTTAAGCAAAACAATTGAAGAGGTTTTTTTAAGAGTCTGATTACGGACAAGGCGAAAGAGTTATGGCAATAAATGAAACATTAAGGGTTAGAAACTTAACCACTAAAGAAGCTGGCACCTATTTAATCACTGAGTATACAAGTGATGGGTCTATAAAGCTAAAAGATTTCTTAAACAGAGAGAGTGACAAGAAGAATAGTCCTCACTTTATAACTACCCCTAGGGGGGGATACAAAAATGGGTTACTAGGTAAGGGAGAATCTAAGGCTTCTGGCTATGTTGTTGAAGATGAATTGCAACAAGAAACTATACCGGTGGTCTTAAAAAATTATAATGAGCAATTTGCCGAGATTGATAGAATCTTTGGGTTTAATAAAACTGAATGGGCGAAAATATTTGGTGTCTCAAGGGTTACTATCTACGATTGGTTAAGCCAAAAAACAACTCCGCAAGGTAGTAACGCCAATAAAATTGGGGACATCTATAAGTTATTGGAATCTGTCCCAGAGAAAAAAGATCGAGTCGCGCAAACCTATTTGAATCAAAATATCAGTAAATACAATAAATCATTAAAGGAGATCTTCTCTGAGAGTCAAAATATTGAAGAGGAATATCAGGGGATTGGAGAGGTTATAGCTTTTATGATTTTACAGACAGCAAAGAGGAAGGAGAGGCTTAATTAAACTTGCAAAAACAGCAAAGTTCGATGACGAAATTTTTGATAACAATATTAGGAACTTTGATGTGCCGTAAAGATTTCACTGGATGATTGAATTAAATCTTGAGAAGATTCAAAAAAACAATTGGATTCAGGGGACAATTGTAACAGATTCTTTGAAAGAAACGTTGATGTCTGGGTATCAGTTTTATAATAACATTAGCGGAGCTGATTTATTGGTTCTTTATACGCATGATTGTGATTTAATAAATCTCAGTTTAGAGAAGGAACCATACGCTGAATTTTTTTGTGTGAAAAAGATTAAAAAAATTGATCACAACTATTCTTATGGCAAAAACCCAAGAAAGATGCACTTGGAAATTGATGGGTCTATTTTTGAATTTGATATAAACAAGACCCTTAAAATTGATAGAGCTATTTTGGCGAAGCATACGATGGAATCAAAGAGACCGAAAATTCCCCAAAAAAGTATGGTTAGGATACTAAAGTGGCTATCGAGAAAATACTAGAGGTCAGCATTTCCCGATGAATTTAATAATATCGTTAAACAGATTCCCAATATTGATAGGAGATTGGCAGATATCTATAACAGGTTCCCGATAATCTATCAAATCTTTTTTCTAGTAAATCCAGATAGGGAAATTGAATCTTCAGAGAGATATAGTCTAAATATTTATGTACTATTAGAAGGTACGACCTTTGATAGCGATGAAGGGGTAAAGGATAAAATTGGTCCTCTGTTTGAAAAACTGTTTAAGGTTGAAAGAATAACAGTTGAAGTAGAGTGTGGGTTTTTAGACGATATGACACTTTTTGAGTTTGGGTTTTATAAGTTGTGGGATAGAGAATATCTTACTCTGCGAGAAGAAGATCTTAGGTAGACATCTGTTGCAATAATTATGTGCTCCCCTCTAGTCATAAAACGCCTCCTTAGGTAAACTTGCTCAACTCATAAAAAGGAGTCTTTTAATATGGAGGAAAAAAGAATCGTTTTAAGCACTAGGGAGAGACCTGAACTCTCTAAGTGGATCCCACTCAGTTTCCAACACGTCTTTGCGATGTTTGGGGCAACTGTGTTGGTTCCAATCTTGACTGGGCTCTCAATTTCTGCAGCTCTCTTTACTGCAGGGACCGGAACCTTAATCTATATCTTAATAACCGGTGCCCGGGTTCCCGCTTTCTTGGGCTCTTCGTTTGCTTTCATCCCCGCCTTGATAGGCATAGGAAGTACCTATGGTGTCCCCTACGCGATGGGAGGGGCCGTGGCTGCTGGACTCTTCTATCTAGTAATTGCGGGCACGATTAAAGCTTCGGGCCTTAGCTGGATTAAACGAGCCCTCCCTCCAGTGGTTATCGGTTCGGTAATCATCGTCATTGGACTCAACTTAGCCCCCACAGCTATGGGGATGGCGATGAATGATACAGCAGGCAACTACTCATTGGTGAGCCTCTCCATTGCTGTTGTCACCCTAGCTGTCACTGTTATAGCCAACATCTTCTTAGTTGGATTCTTCAGTACTATCCCCATCTTAATCGGACTCGTCAGTGGTTATCTCTTTACTCTTATTATGGGATTTATCACACCCGCGTATGCTCTAATAGATTTCTCCATAGTGCGCGATGCTGCTTGGTTTGGGCTTCCCCAATTCCAACTCCCTAAGTTTAACATTGTGGCAATCGTCACTTTCATTATTGTTTCACTTGCTACAGTGGCTGAGCACCTTGGCGATACCATCACCTTAGGGAACGTCGTTGGACAAGATTTTACCACTGACCCGGGACTCCACCGCACCTTAGCCGGAGACGGTATTGCCACCGCTTGGGCAGCTTTTTGGGGAGGTCCCCCCAACACAACTTACGGAGAGAATATTGGAGTTATGGCTATTACCCGTGTCTACTCAGTTTGGGTCATTGGAGGGGCAGCTGTATTTGCCACCCTTTTATCATTCTTCCCCAAGTTTGGAGCCCTGATTCAAACCATTCCTACCCCTGTTATCGGGGGGATCTCGATGCTCCTCTTTGGGATTATCGCCTCAAGTGGACTACGCAACTTAGTCGAAAGTGGCGTTGACTACCAAGATAAACGTAACTTAACAATCTCTTCAGTCATCTTAGTGATTGGTATCGGTGGTGGACTGTTAGCCTTCCCACTAGGTCACAGTGTTGAGTTCCAGATGGGCGGAGTGGCCTTGGCAACCTTTGTTGGAATTCTTTTGAACCTAGTAATTCCTAAAAGTATGCCATAATCGATTTTAGAAGTCTGACCTACTGGGGCGTTGTGTGTTATCATGAGGTATGTACAACTACACCCTAGTAGAGTCAGACACAGCTTTTAGAGAGTTTCTTAAAGGGGCCAAGAGCTCCCTCGCCCTCGACTTTGAGGGGGAGTTTAACCTCCACATCTACGGAGAACACCTCTGTTTAATCCAGATATTCGACCGCACTCACTACTTTTTAATTGACCCTTTTAAGGTCTCTGCTCCCCTCTTAAAGGGCTTCTTTAGCGATAAGGGAATTGAGAAGATAATGTTTGACTGCTCAAGTGATGCTAGCTTGATACGTCACCAATATGGGGTACAGCTCGAAGGGGTCTATGATCTGAGAGTTGGGGCACAGCTCCTTGGCTATAACGGCAACCTAAGTGGCTTAATCACCAAGTTTTTGCATAAAGAACCCGAAGGGGGTAAGCGCTCTAAGCAAACCTCCAATTGGCTGAGACGCCCCCTTAAGAGGCAACTTATAGAGTATGCCCTCTCGGACGTAGAGCACCTCTTTGACCTCAAAGAGGCCCTTGAGAAAGAGTTGGAGAGGGTGGGGCTAGGGGAGAAGAACCGCCAAGGACAAGTGGGGGTAGCCCTCCCTAAAGGGGCTAAGAGGGAAGGGTGGGAGAAGATTAACGGCTACCGTTATCTATCTAATAAAGAGAAAGTTTTTCTAAAACACTTCTTCTTAGCCCGTGACACTTTAGCCCAAGAGTTAAACCTCCCCCCTTTCAAGGTCCTCGATAAGCAGAGACTTCTAGGACTAGCTAAACGGACTCCCACATCTCAAGGGGAGTTTAGAAATCGCATTCAACAACGCAACAAGGGTATTGAAGAGTCCCTCGCCACCCTCCTATTCAACAACTACAACCAAGCTCTAAAGGAGATTGAAGAGGGGAAGTTTTAGTACACCTTGTAAGATGAGGTGTCTATGGAACTAGAGTTAAAACGGTATTTAAGGGTCCATAACCTTACGAAGCGCCTCCCTCAGGAAGAGCTTTCTCAAGCTGTTAGAGTCATTGGCTTTAAGGAAAACTTAGAAGTAGCTTTAGCTGCTCGTGTTGAAGGTGTAACTCCAGAAGCGATTGAAGAGCTCTCTACCATTAAGAGCTCGCGTTACCTTCTACCCCAGATGTGGCGCCTCTATGCCCACTCTCTGGCCCCCCTGAACGAGGAGGAACTAATAGAGGGGAGTCCCCTCTTAGGGGAGATTGCAAAGCTCTTTGGCCTCCCCCTCTATCCCCTCTACGAGGAGGTGAAGAGGGGGGTAGAAGAGCTTCTTAAAAAAGAGTCTCTATCCCATAACCAATTAGTAAAAGAGATTTCAAAGAGCCTCGCAGAGAACTTGCCAGCTGCTAAACTAGAGCTAGGTAGCTGGCCCTCTCATCGTGAGGATGGGGTAACGATTGGCGAGGAGGCCCTTCATCTTCTTCTGGAAAAGGTTTGTTTGGCACTCCCCATCTCCCTAGAAGAGGAGCGAGGTGTCGCTAGTTACCACCTCTTTGAAGCGCCTCAGTTGGGGGGGAGTCTAGCCAAAGAGTTTCTTCACGCCTTTGGACCCGCTAACTTAGAGGAGTTTATAGCCTGGAGTGGGGTGGGGGCGACCCAAGGGGAGAGATTGTGGCAAGCGCTAGATTATGAGGCGGTAGTTCAAGACCCACAAGGGAGGCTCTATTTAAGAGAAGATTACTTAACCCTAGAGGAGCTCCCAGAGGCAGAAGGGGTGCGCCTTATAGGGTATGGGGACCCCCTCTTTGAGATTCCCCACCGCTCCCTCTTGGTTCAAGGTAAGCGCCACTACAACTACTTCTATCGCTCTGCTACACCTCCAGGAATGCTCTTGAGTGATGGTGTTGTGATTGCGGGGTGGCACTTGCGTCAACAGCGGGGAAGCCTCTCCCTCCAAGTTGAAGATATTGGCCTAGAGTTGGGGAGGGTCGCTAACCAAGAGATCGAGGAGGAGGTGGAACGCCTCGCCCTCGCCTTTGGTCTCAAAAGTGGAGGTTTTTCAGTTAAATAATAGAGCCGGGGCGCAAAGTTTGAGCATTAGCAGCCCCTGCCGCTAATCCAATCTTAACTGATTCCATTAAACTCTCCCCTTTGGTTAATCCATAGGCGATACCAGCGGTAGTAGCGTCTCCACACCCGATGGTGTTAAGGGGTTCTACCCTCTTAACAGGTAGTTCATGAAACTCTCCATTGGCATAGAGCCAAACATCAAAAGCCCCCCGAGTTAACATTATTGAGCAACCGTAAGAGCGGTAGAGTTCAGCCATCTTAGCCACTACCTTATCTTTAATCTCCTGTGAGTCTTCTTGCTCTAGGACGGTTAGGTCTTTAAGGAAGGTCGCTGCAAATTCACTCAAATTGGGCTTTATGAAATCGACACCATAGGGGAGGGAGTTGACTAAGTCGTCCCCCTTAACATCGAGGAGAACCCTCTTACCCTGTTCTTTGGCAATCTTCACAAAGTCGCTATAGAGGGTGGGGGAGTAGCCGGGACTACGAGTTCCTGAAATAGTCATAGTGGCACTCTCTGCCAGGGCTTTATGGAACTGCTCAACGATTAGTTTCTCTGTTGAGGGATGGACTGCTTCAGGCTCCTCTACCAACTCGGTCGTTGTCCGGTCAGCGAGGTTGTAGATAGTGGTACAGGTGCGAATCTTACTCTTAGAGTCACTCCAGTAGAGTTCGATGTTGTCATCTTTGAGCATCTCAATAAACTCGTTTATCCGATTTGAACCAAGGTGGGTGAGGTGGATTGCTTTACCGCCTAATTGGGCAACTATGCGGGCGACATTAACCCCCTTGCCCGAGGCATCTAAGCGGTAGTTAGCCGAGCGATTAACTTCGCCCACTAGAAAGTTGTCAAAGACCATGGTGCGTTGAAAGGTTGGATTGAGGCAAACTGCCAATATTTTTTCCATGCTAATCCTCTATTAAGAAGGAGATTTCGAGCTTCTCGCGGTTTAGCTCTAGGCGTCTTAATTTCACACCCGCCAAGTTGAAAAGTTTCTCTGAAGCTTTAAATGCATCTAAATGTGAGTACTTGTGGGAGAGGTAGACCACCTCAGTAATCCCCGACTGGATGATTGCTTTGGCACACTCGTTACAGGGGAAGAGGGCCGTGTAGAGGGTACAGTTCTTTAAGTCGCGTGAGATGCTGTTGAGGATAGCATTGAGTTCAGCGTGGCACACGTAGGGGTATTTTGTCTCTAGATACTCCCCCTCTCTGGCCCAAGGGAGCTCATCATCACTACAAGCTGAAGGGAAGCCGTTGTAACCCACCCCTACAATCTTCTTGTCGGGGTTGACGATACACGACCCCACTTGGGTGTATGGGTCTTTACTCCGCTGTGCTGATAACAGGGCAACTCCCATAAAATACTCATCCCAACTAATATAATCGGCGCGCTTCATCCTCTACTCCTCTTGTTCTCCCCTAGGAAGGTGAGAATATCATCCATCAATTGCTCTTGTACCGAATGGTACATCAATAAGACATGTTTGCGGTGACTCCCCTCCATCGCGGTGGGGTATGAGATGAAATTGGAGGAGTTAACCCCCTTCTCAATTTCAGCTAAGTTTTCAAAGCGGACAGTCTTATCCCCTCGGTCGTGTAGAGCCATCAGGGGGACTTCAATTTGGTTTAGGTTCTTTCGAATAGACTTGAGGGCGTGCATGAAACTTACGCCACCTCTAATGAAGCTTCCCTTGTAGCCCATCCATAGCTCATCCCCATCGTTTTCAACCTCCCCTCCTTTATAGATAGTAGGGGATAAGGCAGGGGTGAAGAGCCCCACTATCCTCATAAAGTAGAAGAGCCAGTTTTGAACGGCCCCTAGGCGGAGGTCGTTAAGGAAGACAGGCGCAGCCACTGTGACCAGGCCATCGGGCGCGTTGTTACCCTGCATCTCTTCACCTAGACGGAGGGTCATGGCCCCTCCCATTGAAGTTCCTAAAACATAGAGGTGGTCGTACTCTCCACGCTTTTCCAAGAAGAGCTCTTTGAGGTAGTTGTACCACTGGGTGAAGGTTGTATCGTAAAGGTCCTCTACCGCAGTTCCAAAGCCGGGGAGGAGGGGGACGTAGACATCATAGCCCGCTTCATAGCCCCTTTGGGCGGCATAGGTGAAGCTATAGGGGGTACTGGGGAAGCCGTGTACCATAATGATGGCACTCTTAGAGCCCTCTTTGTGCCTTTTCGTTATGGGGAGACAGCGGGGGTCGAAGACTCTGTCGAGGTTGACACTCAACTTCTCTACTGAGCGGTCACGGTAGCCCCACAACTGAGAACTCCATCCCAAAAGGAGGATTAAAAAGATTACAACGATAAGGATAACCATAGTGTCACAATAGACGAAAAAATGGGTTGAGACAAGCAAAACGGCTCCCGAAGGAGCCGTCCACTTGGTCGATTACATAAAGGCTGCTAGGGCTGGCCTCAATCCATTGACGAGGGGTTCCATGAAGGGGACCACTGCCAACAAGACTCCGGCGACAACGGCTGAACCAATAACTCCAGCTACGTTGGGACCCATAGCGTGCATAAGTAAGAAGTTTTGAGGGTTGTACTCTTGTCCAACCTTACTCGAAACCCGCGCTGCCATGGGGACAGCCGAGACACCGGCTGAGCCAATGAGGGGGTTAATTGGGTGTTTGGGGGTGAGCTTATTCATTAACTTAGCAATCAAGACACCACCTGCTGTTCCAAAACTAAAGGCGACCGCCCCTAAGAGGAGAATCCCGAGGGTGTTGAGGTTAAGGAAGCCAGCTGCCTCCATCTTCGAACCTACCGAGAGTCCTAAGAAAATGGTGACGATGTTCATCAAAGCATTTTGCATTGTATCGCTGAGACGGTTAACAACACCACACTCCCTTGCAAGGTTACCAAACATCAAAGCCCCAATTAGGGGGGTGGCTGAGGGGAGTAAGATGGCACAAATTGTTAGAACCGAAATGGGGAAGAGGATCTTCTCAACCTTAGAAACGGGTCTCAGTTGTTGCATCTTAATAAGACGTTCTTTCTTGGTTGTTAGTGCCCGCATGATGGGGGGCTGAATAATAGGGACGAGAGCCATGTAAGAGTAGGCCGCCACCGCAATTGCCCCCAAAAGGTCGGGTGCAAGGCGACTGGTAACATAGATGGCTGTCGGTCCGTCAGCCCCTCCAATAATTCCAATTGAGGCTGCAGAGTGGAGGTCAAAGTTGATTCCAGGGATAAAGCTCAATACGAGGGCGCCAATCAGGGCAATGAAGATACCAACTTGACCAGCAGCCCCTAAGAGGAGGGTTTTGGGGTTGGCGATGAGGGGACCAAAGTCGGTCATTGCTCCCACCCCAATGAAGATTAGGATTGGGAAAAGTCCCGTCTCGATTCCAGCATCGTAGAGGATTTTAATAAATCCAGTTGCCCCAAAAGTACTCGTTGGGTCAACTCCTGCAATATAGGCGAAGGGGATATTGGCTAAAAGACAACCAAACCCGATGGGGATAAGTAAGAGTGGTTCAAACCCCTTGGCAATTGCCAAATAGAGGAGTACAAATCCCACTAAAATCATTACTGCGTTTCCCCAACCTCCCGCAGAGAGGAAGCCAAGGAGTCCGGTCGTTTGCCACAATTGTGAAAAAGCTTGTCCAATCATAGTTCTACTCCCTAACCTATAACCATAAGAAGGTCATCTGCCATTAGCTGATCACCCTGTTTAACTAAAATTTGCTTAACTGTTCCGGCGACGGGGGCGAAAATTTCATTCTCCATCTTCATCGCCTCCATCACCATCAGCAAACCATTCAACTCAACACTATCACCCTCGCGAACCTCGAGTCTCAATACAAGACCGGGCATGGGGGCGCGCACTTCACTACCAGCAGTAGCTACAGCTGGGGCTGGGTTAGCAGCAACTTCAGCCACCGGTGCTGGTCCGGGATTAGCCACAACGGGGTTACCGGGGTTACCGCCAATAACGATTAAGACATCATCGGCATTGAGTTGGTCGCCCTGTTTCACCTTGATCTCGGTTACTACCCCAGCGACGGGTGCGTAGATTTCGTTCTCCATCTTCATCGCCTCCATCACTATGAGGAGGTCGTTCTCATTTACTTTATCGCCAACGCTGACGTTAGTGCGGAGAATTAGTCCTGGCATGGGAGCTTTCACCTCGACAGCAGCGGTTGCTACGCTACCACTACTTTGGGGGACAGCAGCGATGCCCTCTTTAACATCGATGTTGTAAGCCACACCGTTGACGAAAGCTTGATTTCCCTTGAGCTGTACAGCATAGGGGGTGTTGTTGACGGTGATTGTGTAATCGTCGCCACCACCCTTGGCAACAGCTTTCTTCTCTTTGCTCTTCAGCCTCACCCCATTGACGCGGGCGTTACCGGTAAGGTAGAGGATCCCCTTCTCCTTACAAGAAGCGGCAATGAAGATGTTCTCATCGGTAATGGGAAGGTTTTCAGCCTCTAGCATAGCAATGGCTGCTTTACGCCCCTTGCTGGGGTCTTTATCGTTGAGGTCGATTGCCTTCTCAGTGGTTGGCTCGAGTTTCAATTGCTCACTCGAGATTTTAACCACCTCTGCATCGGGCTCAACAGGAGTTTTTCCAAAGTAGCCAAGCACCATCTTTCCATACCCTTCAGCAATTCTCTCCCAAGGGCCAAACATAACGTTATTGAAAGCTTGCTGGAAGTAGAATTGGGAGACGGGGGTGACGCTGGTGGCATAACCACCTTTAGCAACGACATCACCCATCGCTTTTGTGATATCACCAAAGCGGTTCATGAGCCCATTATCGCGCAACATCTGCGTGTTGGCAGTTAGAGCTCCACCGGGGAGGGGGAAGAAGGGGATTAAGGGGTTGACCATCGTTGCCTCAGGGGGCAAGAAGTAGTCGCTCATACACTCCTCAAAGATCTGCTCAGCTTCCATCACCTTGTTGATGTCGATATCGAGGGAGTATTCGGTCCCTCTAAGGGCGTGCCACATGGTAATCACGTCGGGCTGACAGGTTCCTCCCGAAACGGGGACGAGGGAGAGGTCGACTTGGTCGGCCCCTGCCTCAAGGGCACTGATGTACTGATGGATACAAACGCCAGCAGTGTCGTGGGAGTGGAAAACAAGATTCATCTCTTTGCCAAGGAGCTTACGAGCCCTCTTGATAGTTTCGAAAACGATTTGGGGAGTACTGGTCCCCGAAGCATCTTTGAAACAGACCGAGTCGTAAGGGATTCCAGCATCGAGGATGTCGCGGAGGGTCTTCTCATAAAACTCGGGGTCGTGGGCTCCGGTTGCCCCTGGGGGGAGAGCCATCATAGTGACACAAACTTCGTGTCTTAAGCCTGCTTCATGGATATAACGGCCACTGTCGATTAGGTTGTTGACGTCATTAAGGGCGTCAAAGTTTCTAATCGTTGAAATGCCGTGTTTCTTGAAGAGGTCGGCGTGAAGTTTAATAATATCTCTGGGCTGAGAGTCGAGACCTACAACGTTAATCCCTCTCGATAGGGTTTGAAGGTCAGCATCTTTTCCGGCTACTCGACGGAACTCGTCCATCATATCGAAAGCATCTTCGTTGGTGTAGAAATAGAGGGACTGAAAGCGGGCGCCGCCTCCAGCTTCGAAGTGGGTTATACCAGCAGCACGGGCAGCCTCAACAGCTGGCATAAAGTCTTTAGTAAATACACGCGCTCCATAGACCGACTGAAAGCCGTCTCTGAAGGCTGTACACATGAATTTTACCTTTTTCATAGGGGCTCCTTAGAGTTAGTGTTTAGATGATTGTGATACTGCAGCGGTAATTGCAGCAGCAATTTGTGCCCCCTCAGCTTCAGCAGAGGCTCCCGTTCGGGGAGTTCTTGAGGCATTGTTATTTACTTCTTGTTTTTCGGGAAGATACTTGCGTACTAGAAATGAGAGCAACTTAGTCGTATAGACAAGTAGTACTAAGAAGAAAAAGACAACTCCCATTCCTAACAACATAATGATTAGACCATTGGTTATCTGCGTTGTAAGTATTTCGCGCGGTAATTGGTGTAGCATGTGCTGTGCTCCTTATATTTTACGCCCCATCAGTTGTGATGAGCGCAATTGGGGTCAACCTACTATATCGAAAAAGGGGTGGTGTATCAAGAGATTATACCCCCTCTTGTATTTTAATTTTTGAGGCGTTACATTTTCAGCTAATGAGGGGGAGATAGACCTTGATAAAGCGTAAAATTGTAATTTTAGGTGACAAAAATGGACTATTTTCCCAAGAGCTCCACTCTACCTTCCTCTCCCTAGGGAGGACAAGTAATCTCATTCAAATAGATGAGGAGGGGGAGGGAAATCTCGACTATCTCCTCATAACGACCCCCCCTATGATAGGGGAGGAGCACTACCGTCTCTATGAGCGGATGAGTGATTTAGCGGGAGCAATTATTGTCGCCCCCAATCATCTCAGTGGCCTCAGAAGCCTCCTTTTTTGTAAAGAGGTGCGCATCGCTGTCTTAGGTCTCGTTGGAGAGGAGGCGTTGGCTGTTAAGCTCGACCTCCCCTATTTAGGGAGGGAAGAGGAGGTCTCTAAGATTGGGACCTATTTAGATACAAGGATGGAGTTTTATGGATAGTAGTGAAAAGCTGCGGTGGCGTACCCTTGGGCGAAAGAGCCTCTTTAAAGGACCCATATTTGACCTTTTAAGCGTTGAGAGGGAAGCTCCCGACGGGAGGGTAGCCTCTTTCATCGAAGTTGATGCCCCCCAATGGGCGACAGTTATCCCCTGGTATAGGGATAAGGAGGGGGTACCCCACTTCATAATGGTTAAGCAATACCGCCACGGTAGCGATAGGGTCACTATCGAATTTCCTGCTGGAACAGTTGATCCGGGAGAGAGTCCCCTCAAAGCAGCCCTCAGAGAGCTCCGTGAGGAGACCGGCTATATCCCCACTGGGGCAGTAAGGGAAATTGGAGAGGTCTCTCCCAACCCCGCCTTTATGAACAACCGTGTCTCATTCTTCTTGGTGGAGGGGGTAGAAAAAATCGGTGACCAACAGCTTGACCCTAACGAACAACTCGATATCTTAAAGATAGAAGTAAGTGAGGTGGTAGACTCTATGGGTCTTGGCCTCTATGATAACGGAATTATGATGATAGCGCTCGCTTATTTTATGCGCTATGCACGTCAAAGAGGCGATCTCTTAGAGTAGGAGGAGTTTATTTATGAAGAAAACAAGATTAGTAATATTTGTAGTTTTAGCGACACTCTTTTTGGCTAGTTGCCAAGGGGTATCTCTAGTTGAGAAGAGCCGCACAGTGACGGTGCAAGGGGCTGGAAAAGTGACCGTTGCCCCCGACTTAGCCTCTCTCAATGTGACGGTGAGTGAATTAGCTGACACCACCTTTGAGGCACAACAGCTGGTTAACACCAAGATTAGTCGCCTCCTTGAGATGGCTGACAATTTGGGAATTGCCAAAGATGCTCTTAAGACAACTGGTCTAGAGTTCTATCCCGACTATCGCTGGAAAGATAATGAGCAGATCTTAGTAGGTCAGAGAGTTCAGCAACGCCTCTATATCAAAGTGAAAGACCTTGATGCGACCCTCCCAGCCCTAATTGACCAGTTAGCGACCCTCAGCGGAATCACAATTGGACAAGTCTCTTTTACCAAAGAGGAGACAGCTGAAGAGTATGCGGCGAGTCGTACCCTAGCGATGGAGAAGGCGATAGAGAAAGCGACCGATTACGCAAAAGCCGCTGGAATGAAGTTGGGCAAACCTCTCACAGTAAGTGATTACTCTTCTGCTGATGTGCGCAGTGCTCCGGTGGCACTGATGGCCAAAGCCGCTGATGAGAGTTACGTGGGGAGTCAACTGCCAAGTGGCACCCTCGACATCACAACGACGGTATCGGTGGTCTTCGAGTTACTTTAAATTTAAGATTCTAGCTTCAGCCTCACTCGAGAGGGTCATCGTCACATGGAGACGGTTTCCCTCTTCGATATACCCACCGGTTGCGGTGAACCCTAGTGAGGCGTAAAACGGAGAAGCTTGTACTTGGGCTAGGATATAAATTGGTCTATTGGGGTAGAGCTCCCTTGCGCGCTTTACCCCCTCTTGAGTCAAAAGCTTGCCCAACTGTTTGCCCCGCTCTTGGGGTATAACAGCAATCCTCTCTAACTTAATCCCTTTCTCTGTGAGGCGAATACGCAAGGTTCCCACCCCCTTCTCCCCTCGCAAGAGGAGGAGGTGACCACAATGGGGGTCGTTGTTGTCTCTCTCAACTTCCCGGGGGACCGCTTGCTCTTCAATGAAGACCTTGTCACGAATTGTGTGACACACTTTTAGGATGTCGGGGGAGACTTCGCCTGGGGCAATTAACTTAAAGTGGATCTCCATTATTTTTGCCCCTTAATATGGTAGATTCGGCACGAGAAGTCACCCATTACTCGAGTCTCTTCATCAAACCCCTCACCGGCAAACTTTTGATTGAGCCGGATGCCGTGGTAGGCTAAAACATCTCCCCCTACAGTATAGAACTCAACCTCATTTGGGAGGGCCATTTTTTCACTTACCATCTTTTGGAGAGCTCCATCGTTGCGTAATTTAATGGGGGAGAATTTATTGAGAAGGGTTCCAAAGGTCCTAATATCGATAAACTCAAGGCGCACTGTGACGTTGTAGAGTTGCTTTGGGTCGGCAAAGGGGACCCTCAAGATATCTTCTGCGGGGCTCACCATAGCGTGCTCTTGAAATAGGAGGACCAGCATCTCATCTCTTTCGGGGGTGGCTAATGCCCAAACTGTTTGGTTTTTACCCGTTGGTTCAATTCTAAAGAACTCTCCGTACTGGAAGAGTTTGCGGTGTAGCTTGTAGTAAGCGACCTGCTTCTCAATTATCTCTCTCTCCTTCTTTGAGAGGTTTAAGAGATCAATCTCATAACCTAAGACTCCAAAAGCCGCCACATTAAAGCGACTCTCGAGGGAGCTCTTACGGAGGTTGAGATGGTTGGGACTCTCTCCCACTCGGTTGGCCATAACCGAAGGAGGGTAGGGGTAGCTACTCCCCTCTTGGATTGAGAGGCGGTCAAAGGGGTCGCAGTTTTCACTGGCTAACGCTTGTCCCATATAACAAAGGATTCCTAGGTCAAACCGCCCAGTAGCCTCAAAAAGAATCTCCGGGAAAGTATCGACAAATCTTTGGAGGAGGGTGTAGAGCCCCATCATGTAACGATAACTAAACTCACTTTGGGCAAATGCAGCGTTGAGGGAGTGGAGGTCGCTAAAGGTGCGACTCATCCCCCATTTAACGTAGTCAACTTTAGCCACCTTCCAGAGGGTGGAGAGGGTATCAAAGAGGTAGTCACGCACCTCCCCCTTGGTCAAGTCGAGAATGTACTGGTGACGCCCCACCGATGGTTTAATATCGGGGAGGGCTACTATCCAATCGGGGTGTTCCTTAAAGAGGTGACTTTTGCGACTAATCATCTCACCTTCACAGTAGAGGCCAAAGAGGAGCCCCATTGAGTGGATTCGTTGGGAGAAGATGGCTAACCCTTCGGGGAGTTTTTTTGTATTGGCGCTCCAATCCCCTAAGCTAGTGGTCTCATCATCGCGGGTCCCAAACCATCCATCGTCTAAGACAAAGAGCTCTATCCCCAAGTCGGCTGCTGAGCGGGCCAGTTTTAAGAGGGTAGTGTCATTAAAGTCGAAGTAGGTTGCTTGCCAAGTGTTAAAGAGGACGGGGCGTTCCCGATTTTGCCAAGTCCCCCGTACAATGTGGTGGTTTATAAAGTGGTGGAAATTGCTACTTGCCCCATTGAGACCCTCGTGGGAGAAGGTTAAAAGAGCTTCGGGGGCGGTGAATTTCTCCCCTGAATGGAGGCGCCACTTAAAAGTAGCTGGGTTGAGACCGCTAAGGAGACGTACACTTCCCCGAGCGGCGAGCTCAACTACTTGGGCGTGGTCGCCACTGTAGACGAGGTTACACCCATAACACTCTCCACTAAATTCGGTGCACCCCTCTTCGGTTAAAAAGAGGGCTGGGTTGTGGTGGAGAGAACCCACACCACTCGTTGAGCTGCTAAGGTGGATACCACTCCTTAAGGGGGCACTATGGCGATTTCTCTCACGCCCCCAAGCACCATCAAAGGTGACCAAGTTGTAGTTACCTCTAGGGAGGTCTAATTGGAGAGAGGCAATACGGTCAATTTCAACCCCCTCGACCCCTTCGTTGGTTAGGGTGGCTCGCCGGGCAATCACATTAGATTTCTCAAAGGTGGTGTAGGTCAATTCTAACCGAATAGGGGTGCTCTTATCGTAGAGGACCACTATAAGGGTGGTACACTCTAAGTTATCTCCGTACGATTCGGGCAATTTGGAGAAAGAGCGGGGCTTTCCATTAATGATACGGTGTTCCCGATAGATAAAATCGCCTACTATGCCCCTCTCTGGGATATTCAAAAGGAGGGCACTCTGGCGGTTATCGCCTTTGCCAAAAGAGGAGTACTCTAGGCAAAGGTTATCTAGAGAGAAATTTAGGTGCTCCTCGTTGTAGGCAATCGAGCGCTCTAAGGGGAGGGTACTCTTCTTGAAGAGCGCCTCTAGAGGTCTCTCGCTATCGATTCGTCTCCCGTAGTAGAGGTGTTCTAGGTGGCCTGTCTCAGTGACCCTGAAGAGGTAGCTGGTGGCTTGTGTATGGAGGCTGAAAACTTTGTTTTTTTCAAGAATCATTGGTAACTCCTACTGGTTGAGAGTTGTAGTGGCGAATTTTACATGGTAATATCACCTTGATGCAGTATAGCGTGCTCCAAGTGATTTGTAAAATATATGGGGCAAATAATAGTTAATCTTTGGGAGAGTGATATGGATGTAAAAAGGGTAGAGTTGTGGAAAGATAGAAACGCAACAGTCCTCTCAAATGAGTCAGTCAGGACAGTGATTGAAGATCATGGAGGGATGGTCCTTGAACTAAGCAACCTCAATGCAGCAGGAGGCAGGGTCAACGCCCACCCCCTCTACTGGTTCCGCGGTAAAGGCCCCTCAATTGAAGAGGATATTAACGCCTCTTTCTATGGTAACAGTGGCCTTTTGTACCACTTGGCGGGAAACTTCTTGTGTTTTCCAAGCTTTGGTGGCGGAGAGCCGGTCGATGGAGTTCAACACGACCCCCATGGTTGGAGCGCCAACCGACGCTGGAATGTTGTTAAGTATGGTTCAGATGCTGAAACAGGAGCTAATTGGGTCCTCTCTTCTCTATCTAGTCCCAATGCTAACTACCCGTTTGAAGCTTTGAAGCTCGATTTAGTGCTCCCCTCCCACCCAGTTGCTTATACTAGTTTCTTAGTCAAAAACACTGGTGATAAGCCCCTCCCGGCTAATGTGGCTTGGCACAACACCGTGGGGTCCCCCTTCTTAGAGAATGAGTGTGTGGTTAACATGAGTGCCACCTCCTTCGTTACTCCAATTGAAGAGTCTGAGTTTAAAAATACCGGTCGCCTCGCTTTCGACAAAGAGTTTGACGATCTAACTAAAGCTCCCTTGAGAAAAGATGGAACGTGTGACCTCTCAATCGTCCCTGGCATGATTGGCTACACCGACTTTGTTGCCGGTCGTATCCCCGATAGTGCCCAACTAGGGTGGAGCAGCGTTATTAACCCTCGCCAGAAAATGGTCTACTTAACCTTCTTCCCCGGCCCAGCTGTGGTTGAAGAGGACGAGATCCCCTTCTACTTTAACAGTATGTGGATGCAGTATGGAGGCCGGCCATTCACCCCTTGGGCTCTCTATGAGGGGGGTGCCGACCACACCTTCTGTTTAGGGATGGAGAACTCAATTAGTTACTACGCCAATGGCCTAAAAGAGGCGATTGATGCTAAAACCCTCCTTGGGGCACCCACAACAATTATGTTGCCTCCCCATGAGACGCGCGTACAGCGCTACGCCACCGCCTTCACCTCCTATGAGAACAGTAAGCTGGGGAATGGGATTCAGGCGTTGGAGCAAAGTGAAGAGGGGATTATCCTTAAACAGGGCAAAGCGAGTGCACTAATCAACTGCGACTCCACCTTCGCCCTCCTCAAAGCAATCGAGAAACGTGTTTTAAATTAGTCACCTTGGTGTTGAATTAAAATGTCCTCTGTAGCATATTACCACTACGGAGGACTTTTTTTATGGCGACCTATATCGAAACCCCATCGCGAACCTTTAATGAGTATTTGCTAATCCCGGGCTACTCTTCTGAAGAGTGTATCCCGAGCAATGTCGACCTTAGAGCTCCACTGGTGAGGTTTAGGCGAGGCGAAGAGTCCCCTTTAAAACTCAACATCCCCCTCGTTTCAGCGATTATGCAATCGGTGAGTGGCGAGAGGTTGGCCATTGCCCTCGCTAAAGAGGGGGGCCTCTCATTTATCTATGCCAGTCAACCAATTGAAGAGCAGGCCCAGATGGTGAGGCGGGTAAAAAGCTACAAAGCGGGCTTTGTTGTGAGTGACTCCAATATTAAAGGCGACGCTACCCTCAACGACTTGGTTGCCCTTAAAGCTAAAACAGGCCACTCAACAGTAGCGGTGACAGCTGATGGTTCACCCACCGGAAAACTTTTAGGGCTAATCACCAGCCGTGACTACCGGGTCCATCGGATGGAGGGGTCAACGCCGGTTCACACCTTCATGACCAAGATGGAAAATCTTGTCTATGGAGATGAGTCACTCTCCTTAACTGAAGCCAACGATATGATCTGGGACCATAAACTAAACACCCTCCCCATTGTTGATAAACAGGGTAATCTCGTATCGCTCGTTTTCCGCAAAGACTACGACAGCCATAAAGAGCACCCCCTTGAGCTCCACGATGAAGATAAACGCCTCTTGGTGGGGGCAGGGGTTAACACCCACGACTACCGCGAAAGGATTCCCGCCCTAGTTGCCGCCGGTGCCGATATCCTCTGTATCGACTCGTCAGAGGGGTTCACCGATTGGCAAAGAAATGTGTTGCAATTTGTCCAAGATGAGTACCAAGGAAGAGTAAAGATTGGAGGGGGTAACGTCGTTGACCGGGAAGGCTTTAGGTTCCTCGCCGACAGCGGTGCCGACTTCATAAAAGTTGGAATTGGCGGGGGGTCAATTTGTATCACCCGAGAGACCAAGGGGATTGGTCGGGGGCAAGCTTCATCTTTGATTGAGGTCGCTCAAGCCCGCGATGAGTACTTCCAAGAGACGGGAATCTACGTTCCTATCTGTAGCGATGGGGGAATTGTCTACGACCACCATCTCACCCTAGCTTTGGCGATGGGGGCCGATTTCCTAATGTTGGGGCGCTATTTTGCCCGCTTTGATGAGAGCCCTACCAATCGGGTTTTTGTCAACGGCTCCTATGTTAAAGAGTATTGGGGAGAGGGGTCAGGAAGGGCCCGTAACTGGCAACGCTACAACGGCGATGGTGAGGGGCACCTCTCCTTTGAAGAGGGGGTCGACTCTTATGTCCCCTATGCCGGTCCTCTAAGGGATAACCTCCACCTCACCCTTACCAAGGTGCGCTCCACAATGTGTAACTGTGGAGCCCTCACCTTAGATGAGCTCAAAGAGAAATCCAAACTGACAGTTGTTTCAGCTACCAGTATTGTTGAGGGGGGGGCTCACGACGTTATCCTCAAAGATAGCCACTCCCTCAACTAAAAAAGGGGCCAATTGGCCCCCTAAGAGGTGCCGACCGGATTCGAACCGGTGAATAGAGGTTTTGCAGACCTGTCCCTTACCACTTGGGTACGGCACCATTACTTTGGCAAGATAACAGAAAAAGAGGTGATGTTCAACCCCGTTGTCTTCTGGAATTATGTATTATTTTGTACTTATTTACAGAAATAGTTCATTGACTCTCTTGAAAACAATCATTATTATTCAAATAAGTTCATTTGTAGGGAGTAGAACTTCTATGGCACTAATTCCTGCTGATCGGCAGCGACAAATAATAGCCTTAATAGCCCAAGATGGGGTAGTTCAAGTCCAAGATTTGAGTGAGCGGTTCAATGTGAGTGTCCTAACTATCCGCCGGGATTTGGACTTTTTGGCAGAGCAGGGGTTTATTGAGAGGACCCATGGAGGAGCTACACTGCGTCGCTCCCTCCCCATAGAACCCTCTTATGCCCAAAAGTCGTTAGAGTATCCGGTTGAGAAACAGGCCATTGCTGCCAAGGTAGTTAGCCTAATTGAGGAGGGGGATACCCTCTTTATTAACAGCGGGTCTACCACCTTTGAGGTGATTAGAGCTCTGCGTGACCACAAAGTGACGATTGTTACCAACAACATCGACGCAGCCTGGGTCGCCAACGATGATGCTCAGTTTCGCCTAATCTTGGTGGGGGGGCTCTACCGCACCCGCTCCCATTCGGTCTCAGGGGGGTTAGCCTATCCCATTATTGACCAGATTTTTGCCAATAAGGCAATTATTGGAGTTGATGGGTTTAGCCTCTCGGCAGGACTTACGACCCCGGTGGTGGAAGAGGCTGAGACAACCCGCCAGATGATAGAGCGAACAGTGGGTCAAGTAATAGTGGTTGCCACCAGTAATAAAATTGGAGTCCTCTCCAACTTCACAACAGTTGAGGCCGACCATGTCGACCTCCTTGTCACCGATAAAGAGGCTATAAACCTCCTCTCCAGCGAAGAGTTACAGGAGAAAGGGATAGAGCTAATAATTGCACAATAGGAGGTGAGCTATGGCTTACGAAGATAGTTACAAAGATTGCGTATGGATCGATTTTGAGACCTTGGAAAACTTCATGGTCGATTCTTTGATTGCCAGCGGAGTTCCAGAAGATGATGCTAAGATTGTGGGCGATGTCTTGATTGAATCGGACAAACGGGGCATTGACTCCCACGGAATTGGGCGCTTAAAGCCCATTTATATCGATCGCATCGATAAGAAGATATTAAATCCTGTTACCAAAATAGACCTCATTAAAGATGACCAGACAACCGCTGTCCTTGATGGAAATAATGGGATGGGGCATGTGGTGGCCCGACGAGCTATGGAGATGGCCATCGAGAAGGCGAAAGAGTATGGGATGGGGATGGTGGTGGTACGCAACAGCACCCACTACGGCATTGCCGGCTACTACGCCACCATGGCGACCGATGCGGGGATGATTGGGGTTACCGGAACCAACGCCCGCCCCTCTATTGCCCCCACTTTCGGAGTGGAGAATATGATGGGGACCAACCCCTTAACTTTTGGACTCCCTACCGATGAAGAGTTCCCCTTTGTTTTGGACTGTGCCACTAGTGTTACCCAGAGGGGGAAGATAGAGGTCTATGGAAGAGCCGGTAAAGAGCTCCCTCCGGGGTGGGTTATTGGCCTTGATGGAAAGACCCGCACCGACACCCAGCAGGTGCTCCACGATTTGACAACCGGCGAAGCTGCTCTCACCCCCCTAGGGGGCATTGGCGATCAGCAGGGGGGCTACAAAGGGTACGGCTATGCGATGGTCGTTGAAATTCTCTCAGCAGCTCTCCAAGGGGGGGCTTTTATGAAGATGCTTAACGGCTTCGATGAGAACCACAAACCAATTCCATACCCTCTAGGGCACTTCTTTATAGCGATTGATCCCGCCAGGTTTATGGGGCTTGAGGTCTTTAAAAAGATTGCCGGCACTATCTGTCGCGAGCTAAGAGCCTCCAAGAAAGCCCCCGGCGAAGAGCAAATCTACACCCCCGGTGAGAAAGAGTGGGAGGCGTGGCTCTACCGTCGTGAACACGGTTGTCCTGTCCCCCCCAGCTTACAAGCGGTGATGGTTGAGCTAAGGAATCGCTTTAATTTAGGTTACAAATTTAATTTTGAATAGGAGAGACAAATGGGTCAGTTAAAAGAGAAAGCCCTTGCCTACCACACCCAAGGCGGAGTAGCAGGGAAAGTTTCAGTAGTCCCTACAAAGCCGTGTACAACTGCTGAAGAGTTGTCGTTAGCCTACACTCCAGGGGTGGCGGCTCCAGTCTTGGAGATTGCTGAAAAGGGCGA
>LSQX01392281.1_pt1 | contig 29125 bp, 32 predicted proteins | sample 654561 | NCBI WGS metagenome assembly LSQX01 (sample SAMN04489861, study PRJNA283612) | anaerobic digester metagenome | isolation source: 4 biogas reactors fed with cattle manure at either 37C or 55C with and... | place: Denmark: Kongens Lyngby | collected 2014 | reverse complement strand
TCATTATATCGCCCCTTATAAAAACACTGTTGATGTGTAAATCATCTGTTAGCATTTCTGCTGAGGCCCCTTACCCCCGACCGGCGTAATGAAGGTTTTGCCTCCCGGTATTGGGGCAATGTACCTATAACGGTATATATGTAAATATTCGGTGGGACAAAGAACCGTCCCCTGTTTTTTACTGGAGACGGTCGGCGGACATGATGGAGATTTCGCCGTTTTGGTCAATTACCTTTACCATATCAAACCTTGTACCCCTTATAAAGCTGGACACGTTATTCCGGTAATCCTCCAATAGGGCTACCCTTTCTCCGGTCTGGCTGTCGGTATACTCCCCAAGGATATAAAGGCCCCAGTCACTGCTCCATTTGTATTCTTCCTTAACCATCCTGAAATACCTTGCTGCAAAGCCTTCCGCCTCCGGAATACTGTCGGTATCGGTAACCATTGATTCCAGCAGCGTCTGGACGTAATCAACCCAAATGGTCTCGCCGGTGTCCGAGTACTCCACCTTCGCAGACTGGTTAAGCCACAGCCAGCTGGCGTCCTCCTTAACACCGTCCCAGGCCCGGTTCCAGTACGCGTTGTAGTTGGTCAAAAGCCCCAGCACCCTGTCAAAATGCCCGTCCCCTGGGAGGAAAACATCGCTGTACCTTGCATTAAAGAAGGCGCCCAGCATTTCGTCCTGCACCTGTTCTACAATAAGCAGCCTGTTTTCCAGCCGGGTATTTTCAAGCGTCCAAATGCCGGTAACCGGCAGAAGGTTGGGTATCTTGCCCACATAATTTAGCCTGCCGCCTTCTCTTGTGTAGCAGGCTACCAGGCCCTCCTGCGGCGACAGCGACAGCGCTACCAGCACCTCGTCCGCTTTGCCCAAAAGCAAATCCGCCTCCTCAATAAGCACATCCAGTTCACCTGTGCACGCCTTCCACCTAATATATCCCGTATTATCTAGCGTTATGTCAACTATGCTTTGTACCGATTTACGGGCCAACGGCTTGAAAATGCTTCCAGTACTGCGCACCGCCGGATAGGGAATATTGCCCCTATCGCCGCTTGTTCCCGTCAAACCTTTGTAGCAGTACCAGGCAAAGAAAAGGACCGCGGTAAGGACAAGTACCACAACAAGTACCAGTATATTTCTTCTATTATACTTGAAAATTTCCATAAAAACACCACCCCTATGAATTTATTCCCCGGGGTGGTTGTTAATGCCAACTATATAATTTCCTAACTTACTTTAGGCCCCTGCTCCCAGGCTTTATGGCGTTGGTGCCCTCGCGGCACATGGGACAGTTTTCAGGAGAATAGGTTTTGACATCCAGCGTAAGCACTACCTGCTTCTTTACACCAAAGTCAATACTTCCTTGACTGCGGTCGACCAGAAGGCCTACCCCTGCTACTTCCGCGCCCTGCGCCTTTACCACCTTGATAACCTCCATCACCGAGCCTCCGGTGGTGACAACGTCCTCCACCACCAGCACCCTTGCTCCGGCGGGTATGTCAAAGCCCCTCCGCAGAGTCATAACCCCGCCCTCCCGCTCGGTGAACAGCGCGGGCACACCCAATTGCCGTGCGGTCTCGTAGGCCACCAGTATCCCGCCCACGGCGGGCCCCACCACCAAGCCTATCCCTTCTTCCTTGAAAGCCCCGGCGATAACGCTTACAAGCTGTGCCGTATATTCAGGGTATTGCAGCACGCGGGCACACTGTATGTAGGTATCGCTGTGAAGACCGGAGGTGAGCAGAAAATGCCCCTTCATGATCGCCCCGGTACGGGTGAAAATATCCATTAAAACATCTTTGTCCAACAAAAACCCCTCCTCATTAGAGGCTGCTGAAAAAGTCCCTCTTTGTCATCCTGAGCGTTAGCGAAGGACCTTTATGCTTTTAAGAACATTAGATTCTTCAACTTCGTTTCAGAATGACAAACAAGTAATCATGATTTTTCAGCAGGCTCTCTTATCATGAACTGTCTTTATTGATTTAGGCGTTAAAGCAGTGCCCCTACCATAGCCTCCACCGACGAAAAACCCTGCTGCATTGCGTACTTCTCTATACCATCTATTATATCAACCGGTGCCAGGGGGTTGACAAAGTTTGCGGTACCTACCGCCACCGCCCTTGCACCCGCAAGGATAAACTGTACCGCATCCCTCCAGTCAAGTATTCCACCCATACCTATTACCGGTATGTCGAGTGCCTCCGCCACCTGGTGCACCATCCGGAGAGCCACCGGCTTAACCGCCGGGCCAGACAGACCGCCGTATGTATTTCCCAGTACCGGTTTTCGGGTGTTTATATCTATATCCATCGCCAGCAGCGTGTTTATAAGGGACACCGCGTCCCCTCCTCCTTCTTTGGCCGCGCTGGCTATTTCCACGATATCGGTTACGTTAGGCGAGAGCTTTACAATGACCGGCCTGTCGCCGCATTCCTTAACCCGCCGCGTTACATCGTACACGGCATCCGGCCGTAGACCGAAGGCTATGCCCCCCTCCCTTACGTTGGGGCAGGAAAGATTTAATTCTACCGCCGCCACGCCGGAGGGCTCAAGCTTTTCCATCATGGCACAGTACTCGTCAACCGTCGCCCCGGATATGTTTACAATGACGCTGGCCCCTTTATCCAGAAGGCGCGGCAGCTCCTTTTCCAGAAAGTAGTCCACGCCGGGGTTTTGCAGTCCGACGCTGTTTAGCATCCCCGCCGGTGTCTCGCAGGTCCTTGGCGGCGGGTTACCCTGCCGGGGTTTTAGCGTAATGCCCTTTACCACAACGGCACCCAGCCTTTTTAGTTCGTAAAACTCTCCGTATTCCTCACCGAACCCGAAGGTGCCGGAGGCGGTCATGACCGGATTTTTAAGCTTCAGCCCTGCTATACTGACAGACATATCCACTCTATTCATCCCAGCAAACCTCCTCGCTCCAAAAGACCGGACCATCCTTGCACACCCTTACGTACTGCAAGGACCCGTCCGTATCCTTTACGGCACAGCTGCACCCAAGGCAGGCACCCACACCGCAGGCCATCCTCTGCTCCAACGATACCTGGCACATCACCAAAGCCTTACGGCAGGCCTCCGCCACCCTTTGTAGCATGGGCCTTGGCCCGCAGGCGAATACAACGTCGAACCGGTGCTCCTTCAAATGTTGCGCAAGGATATCAGTAACAAAACCCTTGTACCCCACACTCCCGTCCTCGGTGGCAATCCTCACATCGGGCGACCTTTGCTGCAGTCCCTCAATCAAAAAGGTCTCATCCCTAAAGCCCGCAAACACCACCGCCCTTTTGCCGTATACGCCGGCCAGCTCCACAAGGGGTGCTATGCCTATACCGCCGCCCACTATTGCAACCCTTTGGTGCCGGTTGGTAATCTCAAAGCCATTGCCCAACGGGCCTAAGACATCCAACGGGTCACCAGGTCTGCGGGAGGATAAGTTTTTTGTGCCCTGGCCCTGTACGCGGTAAACCAGAACCATGCAGCCCTCCTCCTTCAGGGTATAGGAAAGGCTTATTGGCCTTCGAAGCAGCGGGAACTTGTCCCCGCCGCACTTTATATGGAAAAATTGCCCCGGTAGTACCCTTTCACAAAGCTCGGGGGCATGGAGTTTCAAGCTGTAAACGTACCCGGCTATGGGTTTGTTCTCAATAACCTTTAGCATCTTAGGCCCTTTCATCCCTTCAACCCCTCCGGCTTTACCATTTCTCTTTCTTGTTTTCCCATCCTAACATTCCCCTTTGGTTTTTGCATTTTTTTGGCAATCGCATCCATAATATCATCCCTCATTCGTAGTGCCTCGTCGCGGGTATATTTCTTTAGCTCGTGGACCGTTATGCGTTCCGGTTTCTCCGTCTTTAGATATGCTCCCATAAGCGCGCGGGAGGAATTCACAACCGCTCCCAGCCCTTTTTCGTCAAAGGCGTGCGCCACGGCGGCGCTGCCCGCCCCCTGGGCACCGTAGCCGGGAACCAACAGCGGTGTATTGGGCATTAATCTTCTTAAATGCTCCAGTTCGCCGGGATAGGTGGCGCCCACCACTGCTCCCACCGAGCTGTAGCCGTATTTGCCTATAAGACCCCTTCCCCAGTCCGCCACCTTCTTGCCCAGGTATTGGAACAAATATTCATCCCCTACCTTAAGGTTCTGCAGTTCTCCGGAGGATGGGTTTGACGTCTTGACCAGTACGAATACCCCTTTACCGTCCTCGCTGCACGACTGTAGGAAGGGCTCCACCGAGTCGTATCCAAGGAACGGATTTATAGTTACCGCGTCGCATTGGAAGTACCCGTGGAAATGGGCCTCCCTGTAGGCCTCCGCCGTTGAGGATATATCGCCCCTTTTCACGTCACCGATAACCAAAAGGCCCCTTTCCCTTGCACAGTCAGCGGTTAGCCGGTAGGCCCTCAGGCCTTCAAGCCCCAGGGCTTCATAAAAGGCTACCTGGAGCTTTACCGCCGGTATAATATCCGCTACCGCATCAATAAGAGCTCTGTTAAAACCGTATACCGCCTGGCATAAGTCCTTCCCCTGGGCGTCCCGTATACATCGGGGTATCATATCCGGCCGTGGGTCAAGGCCCAATACCGACGGGTTACCCTTCTTCCTTATGCTTTCCATAAGCCTGTCTGCAAACATATTAACCGCCACCTTTTTTTACAAAACCACCGGTTTTGCTTATCTTTGTGTTCTCACCTATACCATCCTGCCCTCCACGATGGTATGCACTACCCTGCCCCAAAGCCTCATCCCATCAAAGGGGGAGTTTTTGCCTTTGGACAGGAATTTTTCTGTATCCACCGTAATCTCAGCCTCCGGGTCTATTATGGTAATATCCGCCGGGCCGCCTTCCGCAATGTACCCTGCGTCCAGCTTAAGCAGCTTTGCCGGGGCAAGGGACATCCTTTCGGCAAGCTGCAAAGGTGTCAGAACGCCTGGCCGCAAAAGATGCGTTACCGCCAGCGGCACCGCCGTTTCAAGGCCGGATATGCCAAAGGCCGCCATGCTATACTCAACTTCCTTGTCGTCCCTGTGGTGGGGCGCATGATCGGTGGCTATTGCGTCTACGGTGCCATCCTTAAGGCCCCTTATTACCGCCTCCACGTCTTCCCCGCTTCTAAGTGGCGGATTAACCTTGGTCATTGAGCTGTACCCGTCCACCGCAGCATCGGTCAGGGAAAAATGATGGGGCGCTGCTTCGGCGCTAATCCTAATCCCTTCCGCCTTGGCCCGTCTTACCATCTCCACCGAGGCCTTGGTGCTTATGTGGGCTATATGAACCCTGCATCCCGTGTATCTTGAGAGGGCTATCTCCCGGGCTACCATTGTTTCCTCCGCCACCGACGGGATACCCCGCATGCCCAGCATGGTGGACATTTCCCCTTCGTTCATGACCCCGTCCCGGCTTAATTCCGGGTCCTCACAGTGGGATATAATAAGGGCATCCCACATGGAAGCGTACTCCATAGCCCGCCTCATAAGGTTGCTGCTGGATACCGGGTGCCCGTCGTCCGAGAAGGCCGCCGCACCATACTGTACCAGTTCCCCTATGGGGGATAGCTCCTCGCCCTGTTGCCCCTTTGTTATTGCCGCTACCGGCTTTACTTTGACGTGGCCTTCCTTTTCCGCCTTAAGGTAGATGTACTCCACCATGGCGGGGCTGTCTATCACCGGATAGGTATTGGGCATACAGGCCACGGTGGTAAACCCCCCCGCCGCGGCGCTTTTTGTTCCGCTTTCTATCGTCTCCTTGTACTCGAAGCCCGGTTCCCGGAGATGTACGTGCATATCTATTAATCCTGGGAAAATTAGCATACCCTCGGCATTTATCAACGTGACATCGTCAGTGTTTAAACCGCTCCCGATTTTTGCTATTTTGCTGCCCTCAACCAGTATATCCTTTACGGCATCAATGCCACTTGCCGGGTCTATTAGCCTTCCACCCTTTATCAGTATCCTTTCCATCAGGAAACCCCCTCCCTCGTAAGCAAATAAAGCAACGCCATCCTCACCGCCACACCGTTTGTAACCTGCTCCTCTATGGCAGAGCTTTCGCTGTCTATTATTTCGCTTGACATTTCCACGCCCCGGTTGGTAGGGCCCGGGTGCATTATTAGTACATCCTCCTTCGCCACTTCCAGAACTTTATCGTCTATCCCAAACAGCATATTGTATTCCCTAAGGGAAGGAAATAAACCGTTTTTTTGCCGCTCCAGCTGTATCCTAAGGCCCATTATAACATCGGCGTCCACCGCCGCCTGTTTTATGTCGTGATAAACCTCCACCCCCATCCTTTCTATTCCCTTTGGTATTAAGGTGGCGGGCCCCGCCAGCGCCACGCGGGCGCCCAACCTTGTAAGGCCCCAAATATTGCTTCGGGCCACTCTTGAGTGAAGAATATCACCGGCGATTACTACCTTCAGCCCCTTCAGCGTGCCCTTCTTCTCCCTTATGGTGAACATGTCCAGCAGCGCCTGGGTGGGGTGCTCGTTTATCCCGTCCCCGGCGTTTATTATGACCGCGTCAAGGTACTGGTCAAGCAGCCGGTGGGCCGCCGTCATGGGGTGCCGCATAACCACTACGTCCACCCCCATGGCCTGCAGCGTCCTTGCGGTATCTATAAGGGTCTCCCCCTTCATGACACTGCTGGCGGACGTGGAAATATTGGTGATGGTGGCACCAAGGTACTTAGCCGCCAGTTCAAAGGATACCCTGGTTCGGGTGCTGGGCTCATAGAACAGAGTAACCATTATCTTTCCCAAAAGGTAGTTGGTCCTTTTATTCTTTGTCTCCATTATTGGCTTCATGAGTACCGCCGTATCAAGTATCTGCAGTATATCCTCGTTCTCCAGGTCTCTTATGCCCAAAAGGTTTTTTATCCTCATACATTCACCTCCACTATTAAAACCAGGGGGATGGTTCCTCTGGTTTACTCCCCTCATCTGACAAGGTGCCTGTCCCCTTGTCTGCGGGGAAAAACACGGGTACAATTCTGGTACCTGTCCCTTTGTTTGGCTAAACAAAAAGAGTAGCAGCCCACGCCTTTTTATAGGCTTGAACTCTGCTACTCCATTACCCATATCCAATTTTTTTGCCGTCACAACAGAGCCAAAGGTTTTCCATCGGCATTATGCTTCCCCCTTCTCAGCCTCACAGGACCAAATTAAAGGACTTACCTGCTTTACATCTCCATTATCAACACCGAATTTTCACCGTCAACCTCTTTTAAATTAACCTTCACAATCTCCTTCTTAGATGTGGGAACGTTCTTACCAACATAGTCCGCCCTTATGGGCAGTTCCCTATGCCCCCGGTCCACCAGCACCATTAGCTGTATCGCCGACGGCCGGCCTATGTCCACTATGGCATCCAATGCCGCCCTTACCGTCCTGCCGGTGTACAATACGTCGTCTATAAGCACCAGCTTTTTGTCGTTTATGTCAAAGTCTATCTGGGTGGCATTTACTATGGGCAGCTTAGCAATGGTGCTTAAGTCGTCGCGGTAAAGCGTTATGTCCAATATCCCCAGCGGAAGGTTCGCACCCTCTATATCCTTAATCTTGCCCAGAATTCTTCTCGCCAGCGGTACACCCCTCGTTCTTATGCCTAAAAGCGCAAGGTTTTCTGTACCCTTGTTCCTTTCAAGTATTTCGTGGGCTGTCCTTGTAACCGCCCGGTCTATGGTTTTTTCGTCCATTATTACCGCCTTGACCTTCATATAAACACCTGCCTTTTTGTATTAAAAAAGCTTCCCCGTAACCGGCAGGAAGCTTGTTCTCGAACAAAGGGTGTCCACTAATCCTCTATCCCGTTCCTTGCCGGTCTCACGGTACCAACTTAAAGGAAACTGCTTGTTTAGACTATGATACCATCCCTTTTCCCCGTTGTCCAGTATAATTTTTACCCCCCTGTATTTGGTCATTTAAATCCCAAAGTGGAAAATACATCAGCGCTGCGCCGACGTTTTTCCCCTTGCAATACTACGCTATATACACTGTTATACTAAACCCTGTTAAGCACAACGGACCACTTAAGCATACCGTAAGGACACACCGTCAAGCTGCCAGATTGTTCCCGGACCGGTATCTACTATGCTTACAAAGAATTCGACAGTAACGCTGGTGACATTGTTTGGCACAGGATTATCAGACACTATCTGATGAAAAACAAAACCCGTCCCTGTCTCTTCATGACTAAATTCATAATTAATCAAGCTTGTTGTATCATAAAAGACCCTTGCCCTAATTTCCATCACATTGAAATTATCCCCCAGCTGCCGCAGGTTTTCTGCAAAACTTAGTACCAGGAAGCAACTCGGCGTTACAATAACATTTTGTCTTAATATACCGGTTTTTGTTACCGGATCCTCTGAAGTCTGGCTTATGAACCCTGCAGCGGAGTTCCCTTCATAGGGACTTAAGGTTTTTGAAAAATTGATGCCGTTCTCCACTTCGTTCCAGTTTGCAAAGGTTGAAAACACGCCGTCCTGTTCAAACCCGCCGTTTTTAACAAGCTCAACAGGTGGGCAGGGGCGGCCGTAAGAGTTTATTTGCCTGTCCTGATGCTGGCAATTCATACAGTTGATTAAAGTAGCTTTGATATCCTTTTCGTCTTTCTGCTTGAAGTCGGAACCCATATTCATCCTCCTCTCGAATTATTTATTGGTATTTGGCAGTACATATTATGTCCTTTCAAGAAAATGTGCGTATAAGAATTTGTAAATAACTCTTTCTATGGTAATATTAGACAGAGATGTCTATTCCCGCCGAAGACAAAGAAACAAAAATAAAAAACGGCATTGCTGCCGTCATAATTCTGACAGGTCCTCCGCCATTATCCTTTCGGCTATGTCCCCCGGGATTTCCATACCCCTTCTTTCCCCTATGGCATCTAATTCCTTCACTATCTCAGACAGCACCTGGTCGCTGTCAAGGGGCATCCTGCTACCCAGGGCACTTAATACCTCCCGGGCAAACTGCATTTTATAGGGGGTAAAAGCCGGTTCGTACGTGACAATATAAGCCGTAAGCCTTCCCATATCCTCCTCCACAGCCCCTTCCCGGCAGTCCTCAAAGTCAATACCGTACAGCTTGTATCCCACAATGAAATTCCGCAGATTAATATCCCACAGTATTGTCTTTTTGCCGGTTATTCTTTCCGCCGCCTTATAGAAACGTTCAAGCCAGCGGGATACATGGAATGCCATGCCCTTTACGTTTATATAATCGATGCTCTCCCCGGCTATGTATTCCGCATCGGTCATAATATCAAGAAGGGCGGATCCCTTTATATACTCCATTACTATAGTGCCCTCACCCCTATAATAAAGCCTGGGAACACTAATACCTTTGCTGTAAAGGCCTTCCAAAATATCCGCTTCCCTTTGTATGGAACGGTGGTTGTAAAGATATTCCTTTATCACAAAGTTTTGGGTGCTACCGTCCTCAAAGAGTGCCCTTGCAAGATGGACCCTGTTTTTTTTGCTTACAAACTGTTTTTCGTAAGTGTATCCGGTTATACCCCTTTGGTCCAAGAAGTCCTGCTCCAAATTCATCTACATACCACCCATTCTTATTTCTATCGTTGCACCTTTTTTGTATCCTTCCAGTTCCTTTACTACGCCCTCTATCGAATTAAAGAGAATTTTTTGTACAAAGGGTACCATGTCTATCTCCCGGCCGTCAACAAAAAGCTTTATATTGGAATCCGACAGAACACAGTCCTCCCTCTTTGCTTCGCCCCTTAATATTTTTATCCCCAGTTCCCTGCATGTAAAGCCGCAGGCACTACAGCATTCCGGTGGAAAGTCCGGCAGCTTTTCGAACACCTTTTCCTCGATAAGGTCCACAAGACCATCTATATTATCTACGGCACTTATTACCGGTATACCCTTGTACTCGGTAATGTCGTTGGCGATTCTGCCGGATATGGCAAATACCGTATCATCCAGCCTTTCGTCCACTTCGGCTGTGTTATGGGCGGTAACAATCTTTGGTACATTGCAGTCGGTTACCCCCTCTAGCACGACAAAATTATGGTGGTAAAACTTCAAAATCTCATCCATTGAAAGCATCCTCTGGAACAGTATATCGGTCTCCTTGTATCCCCTTGCAGTTACAAGCTCCGAGCCCGCCATGCGGTGCCGGTAGGTATTGGTTCCCTCCTTGTCTATGGCAAACTGTTCAAAGTGTATCTCCTTTACCGAGCCTACCGAATAACGCCTTTTCTTAAGCTCCCGTATTATGTTTTCTATCGTAGTGGTTTTACCCGACTGGGTGATGCCAAATACCGAGAATATTCTCATTTATTAAAACCTCCTGTCAATAGACCTGTAAATAAATAACAATATATAGCGTGCTTAAGATTTTACATAGCTGTCATCCTGGCGAAGCGAAGGATCTTTCGGAAGATGAAACCAAGGTCCTTCAGTCGTTCCTTCTTCAGGATGCCACTTAATACGTAACTTCATTAATGCGTTATATATAGCGTTAGAATACTGATTACAAGGCTTGTAGTAATAACGGCATAATCATTTCTGTTCATTGTAAGAACCATATAACTGGTCCTTTTGGGGTAGGCCCTGAAGGCCCTTGTTTCCATTGTGGTGGCCAGCTCCCTTGACTTAATAACCGCCCCCGACACCACTGGCATAATAAGGTATGAATAAACCTTAAGCCTTTGCCGGGCAGGTATCCTGTCCAGCTCTATACCCCTAAGCTGCACCGCCGTTACAACGTTTTTTATCTCGTCGGTTAATAGGGGCAAAAACCTAATAGCCACCGAGACCATAAAGGCTATCTCGTAGGGGACCTTCCACTGCACAAGGCCCTGGACTATCTCCCGTGAATTGGACGTAGCCATAATGGTTGCAGACACCATTACTATGGACATGCGAAGCACCATCGCAACGCCCTTGTAAAGGCCACCGGCGGTAATTAGCTTTATACCGCCAAGATTCACCAAAGCCCTGCCGGAGGGCGCAAAAACGCTCTGTATAACGGCTATGGCCACAAACAGCCACAGTATACGCCGGAACTTTTTAATCAATACAAAAAGCCGGCTACCGGATGCCGCAGACAGTACAATGGATGCACAAAGCACCGCTGTAAGGATCCCAATATCCTGTATGAACACCCCGAGGGTGGAAAGGCACAGGACCAACACCAGCTTGCTCCTTGGGTCTAGGCCCTTAAGTCCTGTCTTCAACAATCTCACCCCCGTACATCCTGATTGTCCGGTCAGCAAGGCAGGCTACAAACGCCCTGTCGTGGCTTATAACAGCCATACCTATTCCCTTTTTCTTTAGCCCCAGTAGAATATCCGAAAGGACCCTTCGCCTTTCCATATCCAGCCCGGTGGTAGGCTCATCCAGTATCAAAAAATCCGGCTTATTCACCAGCATCGCAGCTATGGCCAGCCGCTGCTTTTCTCCCCGGCTCAGTTTAAAGGGAAAGGCATCCGACCGGTGGACAAGGTCAAAGTTCTTAAGGGAGCGGCTTATTTCACTGTCTATCTCCTCTTTGCTATAGCCCTTAAGCTCCAAGGCAAAGGAAATTTCCTCCCGTACCGTGGGTGCAAATATCTGAAGAGCGGGGTTCTGGAACAGGTACCCAATCCTTCGCCCTATCTCACCCAGCTTCATATCGGCACTGTCTTTGCCACAGATTATTACGCGTCCTTTTTGGGGCCTTAGTATCCCTGTCATGACCTTGCCAAGGGTTGTTTTGCCGCTACCGTTGGGACCGGTTATTGCGGTAAACTGCTCCTTATAAAGCTTAAGCGAAAGTGCCTGTATAACCGGAGCACATCTCTCATATGCAAAGCTTACATCGTCCAGTTCTATATACGGCTCTACCACATATACGCCCCCTAAAATAATAACCAACTAAACCTTAAGACTTAAATATGTTCTTTAATCAAACCCTGTTGATAAGGCTTCATGGAAACGGAAGCGTACGCTCAAAAATGGTTTAGCAAGAAAACTCGCCAAAGCTTCGCAGAAAAGCAGCATTTTCGCGTAAGCGGGTTTCCATGGGGCCATAAAATAAGTGTCTACAATTTCCCTTCAAAGGGCTGCAGAACCCCGTCCCTAAGAAGCAGCACCCGGTCGACCACGTCAAGGTTTTCAAAGTCGTGCTCAATCATCACAACCGTCTTACCCCGGCCCTTTAGGCCCTTTATTGCCTCTTTTATGGCCGCCTTACCCTGCATATCTATCTGGGACATGGCCTCGTCAAAAATCAGTATCTCCGGGTCCAGGCCCAGCACCGATGCCAGGGCAATAAGCTGCTTCTGCCCCCCCGACAGCCGGTTGGGGCTGCTAAGGCGAAAGTCCTCCATCCCTACCTGCTTTAGTGCCAATTCCAGCCGCTCGCCTATTTCTTCCCGCGAAAGGCACAGGTTTTCTGGTCCGAAGGCAACCTCGTCCTCCACGGTGGGCGAAAAAAGCTGGGTATCCGGCTCCTGGAACACTATCCCCAGCCTGGTAGCAATCTCGGGTATCTTCATGGAAAGTGTGGGCGTCCCGTTAATAAGCACCTCGCCCCTCATATCCCCCGAATAAATATGGGGCACTATCCCGCTTAAGCAGTAACATAGAGTGCTCTTGCCGCTACCGCTTAAGCCTACAATGGCCAGCACTTCGCCGCGCTCTGCTTTAAGGTTTACGCCCCTTAACACGTCCTCGCCGCTACCGGGGTACCGGTACCACAGGTCGCTCACTTCAAGGGGCATTGTCATTGCAGCTCAATCTCCATTACAAATTTGCACCATCTCTGGCTGAAGGGGTCCTTGGCAATAATAACCTGCAGCGGCCCGCTACCTCCCTCCTCCTTCGTACCCAGCGGCTCGCCGTCTATTTTAAATACCAGGTATACGTTACCGTCCTGCAGCGTCTCTTCCATTCCTATGGCCGAGGTATATCCATCCACCGCTTTCATTATGACGGTATCCTTACCGGCGGTGTCCACCCCTGCCTCTTCCAGTACCTCTTTTAGCAGCACCCCGGTGTAGACGTGCTTTTCCGCGGGCTTTCCGCTCCTCTTAAGGTTGGCCTCCACGTCCACCACGTTCATTTGCTTGAGTTTTTCCAAGTCAATCCTCACCGTTTCGCTGCCCCCCGACTTAATTATTACATATGCGTGCTGCTGGCTTTCCCTTTTTGCAGCCAGGTCTCCCCGGTTCATATAAGCGGTCACGCCTACCACCAGTACCAGTACCGCCACCACTATCCACACAGTCTTCTTCATTTTTCTCCATCCCCTTCGCATATGATATAGGGTACAATCATGTCCTCGTACCGGAATTCGCCGTGGCTACCGCCCTCGGATGTGGAATGCATACCGTGGTCGGCGGTTATTATAACTTTTCCGCTCCAGCGGGATACAAGGTCCTTTACATAACCGTCGGTGGTCCTTATCCTTTCCATGGTTTGTGAGGAGAGGTCACCATAGCTGTGCCCGCTGTCGTCTATCCCGTGGAAATGAACAACCATAAGGTTATAGCCGTTGTCCATTATTTCAAGGGCCTTGTCCCTTATCTCGTCATCGGTGCTGCCGTTTTTGTTCTTGTCAATATTAAGTACCGGTTCAATCTCAAGGTTCAAAATCTTTATATTGCCCTCCACCATAACCGAGGTCTTACCCCTTTCATTTGCATACCCAAATATGGAGGGTACTAAAACATCCATCTCCTTCCGGGTGTGTACCCCGTTCTCTGACGGGGGCCTGCCGGTAAGTATTGCCGCCACTCCCGCATTTGTAACCGGGGTATACACCGATAGGGCTTTATTTGCCGGGGCGATGCTGCCTAGGAGCGGAGCATAGCCCCCTTGGATGGCATGTACATACTGGTGATAGCCAAAACCGTCCAGTATTATCACAAGCACATTCTCGTCCCGGTCCAGGAAATGGGCCGTATCGTTATAGGTATCCATGTTGCTCGCCCCGGGCGGGTCGGTTACAATCCCCACCACGTCTTCAATCCTGTCCTTAAGGTTGGGGGCCAGGTAATCAATGCTGTTTCCCCTAAGCTCCAGGTACCCATCGCAGTCAATAAAGCCCTGGCTGCCGTCCCGGGCCACCGCCATGGGCCTTTCTGCTTCCAAGAGGCATGGAATGTCACCAAGGGACATCATTTTCCTACGGGTATATATGCTGGCCCAGTTTTCCCTGCCGTCATGCTCTATGGTTGACCGGCCCTCAAACATTGGAAGGTCAAGCATAGGAGTTTTATACAGCCCGCCGGGTGTAATATGATCCAAGTTGCCCATAGTATTAATGATATTAAGACCGAAGGAAGTACTTTCTTTATCCGAAACCACCACTATCTCCTTTATCCTTTTTATGTTGCTGCTGACCGGATGCTTTGGGTTTATTGCCTCCCAGGCGTTTTCTTCCGAAAAAGTTATATGACAGTCGGCAGTGCTTGCGCCCTCCATCTCCGCCGTAAGACCGTCGTCCCCTATAAGCAGAACGCTGTAATCCTTTGATGCCGGCACCGCCTTTTCCAGTATCTCGCCAAGGCTTACTGTCTTGCCCGTGCTCCTTTCCAATTGCACCCCGGACTGCGTGAATTCTTCAAGGTCTTTTAGCATAAGGGGCTGCTCCACGTCGCCGGTTACTTCAAAGGCCGGAACAAAGCCCCCAAAGGCTTCGGTGCCCGCAGGCATCGACTGGCACGCTGCCAGCAAAAACACCAGAATTATAAGCACAGGGCCGCCAATAAGTATTCTCTTTTTCATTCCATGCACCTCCCTAAGCCCCAAGGTTTCCTATATTAAATTTCCTAAACTGTTTTATCACGCTGTAAGCTATAACGCCGCCCAAGCCTCCCGATAACGCCGCACTACTAAGGCTAAGGATAAGGGGTATTAAGGGCAGCCTGAAAAACACAAGGTTTACCAAAAAAGTACCGGCGATGTTGGCCGCTATCCCCGAAACAAAACAGCAGCCCAGGCAGCAGCCCCGGTGCCGTGAAACAAAAAGCACCAGGTCCACGGCAAGCCCCGGCAATACATAGGTCATAAGGCTCATAATACCGTGGGTCCCAAATATCCCCATTGAGATTACCATTATTGCCTGGACAACCGAAATAAGGGTTGCTGTGCCCAAGCGCCCCACCATTCCTGCGCCCAGTACTATCCACATCATGTAAAAGCCCCCGGCAATAACTCCCCCCGGTATGTACAATGGACCTGTAATAATATGAGCCAGCGGCACCACCACCGGTTTTATGGCTATCCCTAGCGACGCCATCATGGCTATAACCACCAGGTCGAACATTGTAAAGCGGGATAAAAACTTCCTAAAGGCCATCGCCGTCACTCCCCTGTATCGTATTAATAGGGCCTAATACTTCCTGATTTTGGACTTGGGTAAATTTATCCATTCCGCCCGATCCCGCAGGGCCCCTTCCGTCCTTTCAACCAGCAGCATTACCTTACCCTCCATCAGCACTGCCTTAACCTTTTCGCCCAGCACTATCCTTTCCTGTCCTCCAAGGGCCTTGCCGTTTTCCTCCCTAATCTCGTCAATATTTGTACTTTGCAGTATCTCTTCCGCAGTCATCACTTCTCCCTGGCGCCCGACAAAATATTTACCCTTTATACGCCCGTCGTCCCCATATAGCCTTAAGCCCGCCCCGGCCAGGGCACCTATCACTCCGCCGCCGGTACCGCCGTGCTCGCTTAAATGCACGCCCAGTTTTAACGCCATGCCGTAGGCATCTTTTTTTGTAAGTACATTTTCCTTGGCCTTTTTACCAAACCCAATAAGCCCTTCCCTGTCGGTCAGCCTATCCAATTCCACAATACAAAGCCCCGGGTCGGAACCTTGGGCACTTTCCCTTTCTAGGTAATCTATGCAAAGGTCTCTTATGTTCTTTAAGTTTTCTGCCTGGACACCGTCCACCTCAAAGCACATGGCACTGTTATGGGACGTATAGGGTATATCCTCATGCACGTAAAGCTGGTGCCGGGATATGAACTTGGGAGACCCCCACCCTTTTTCCAGTATCCTCTGCGAAATTTCCAGCGCAAGGGCACCGGTGCCCCTGCTATCCAGGCTGTCTGTATCGTCTATACATACCAGTATCTTCAATGCTACACCTCCCCTTTGGGTTTTCGCAGGCCCTCACCGCTCAAGATTTGCTGTATCATCTCCGGCGAGAGCTGGTAACCGAAGAATTCCCTGTAAAAGTATTCAACCTCTTTTTCCATATCGATATGCCCGAAAATTTCCGGGTACACCGTCTTTGCCGTCCACAGGATTGCCAGCGGCGTTTCCACCGAACCCGGGTGACCCCAGCGGGATATGCCCTGGGGCAGCTGGTATACCCTTTTATCCTGTACAGCCTTTATCCCCGACCACTGGGGGTTTCCAAGTATATACTTCACCGCGGAATTCTCGTTGGCGATAATAACCTCCGGGTTCCACAAAAGCACCTGCTCCAGCGAAGCGTAGTAGTCGTTGTTTACAAGGTTTAACTCTTCGCCCACCGATACGCTGACAACTCCCGCAGCCTTTGACCAGTCGGCGGGGAGCGTACTGCTGTGCGTGGTCCTTAAGGCCTGGTTTTCCGAATGGTACATTCTGGCCCGCCCATCCTCGGGGATGCTGTCCACCACATCGCCTACCCTTTGGATTATGCCGTTATAATATTCATTGAAGGCATCGGCCTGACCTTTTCGGCCTATGGCCTCCCCTATTATGGATATGGCCTGCTGCTGCTCCTTAATGTTTGTGTATTCAACCACTATATAGTTAAGGCCCGCTCTATCAAGCTGTTCTACTTCCTTTTGGTCCCTGGCGGTATCACCCCTTATAATAACCAAATCCGGGTCCTGCCTTAAAAGCTCTTCAATGTTTATTTTGCCGGACTTCCTGGGCACCGCCGCTTGCCCTACCTGCGGTATCATTTCCACAAGCATCACATCCCTCTGCAGGCCGTCGGGTACCGCCACAAGGTCATCGCCCCTGCCCAGAAGGCTTACCGCATAGCCTGCAAAGGAATACAGGCAGGCGATGTTTTCCACCTCATCCGGTACAAAAACCTCCCTGCCGAAACTATCGGTCATATAAAAGCCGGGCACGTCCTCCGGCGTTTCTGATGTTTGCTGTGTGCCGGTTTGTCCGCAGCCGGACAGGATTAGCGATAGCAGGATTATACCAATTACCAGCCTGCTGCAATAGCCTTTCATAGAACTCCCCCTTTATCAATACTAAACATAGGTCTTTATCGGGAGGATCTGCTTTAGGCTTCCCTCCTCCCACTTATGGGATATAAGCTTTGACTTTATTCTAAATATGTCATACATATTGCGCTCGGTCAGCACATCGTCGGGACTGCCCTGGGCATAGAACATCCTTTCGTTCATAAGGGCGACCCGTGACGCAATATTGGAATTTTCAAAATAAAAGGCGTGGTTGGGGAAATGAGTCGCCATAACCACTGTAATTTTAGTGTCCTTAACAAGGCGTACTATTGTTTCCAAAAATACAAGTTCGTTCCTGAAGTCAAGATGAGCCGTCGGCTCATCCATTACAAGTACCGGTGTTTGCTGCGCCAGGGCCCTTGCCACCATAACAAGCTGCGTCTCGCCGCCACTTAATTGCGTATAGGGTTTATCCTTGAAAGCCAGCATCCCCACCCTTTTCAACGCCTCCTCGGCGGTTTTTCTGTCTTCTTTTTTTGGAAGTGAAAACAGGCCGGTATAGGATACCCTGCCCATAAGCACCACGTCCATTACTTTGTAGGGAAATGGCTTTTCATGGACCTGCGGTATGTACGCCAGCTCCCTGGCTATTTCCGCCGTCTTCATGCCTCTTATATCCCTTCCCCGCAGCCTTATGGTGCCGCTACTGGTTTTGAGTATACCCAGCAGGCACTGGATGAAGGTGGTCTTGCCGCAGCCGTTTGGGCCGAACAAACAGAATATTTCCCCCTCTTCTACTTTTAAGTCAATGTTTTCCAATACCTTCAACTCTCCGTAGGAAAAGGACGCTTTCCGGGCCTCTATTATTGACATTCTCTACCATCCCCGTCCCTTGGTTTTTTTGAGGAGATATACAAAAAACGGTGCCCCAATTATAGAAGTCAGTATTCCTAACGGTATCTCCGAGCCCGTAAGGGTTCTTGCTACATTATCCACAATTATTAGGTAACCCGCTCCGATGGACAGGCTTGTGGGCACAAGAACCGTATTATCGTTCCCTACCAGCATCCTTCCCATATGGGGCACCACAAGGCCCACCCAACCTATTACCCCGCTTACACATACCGCACCGGCGGTGGCAAGAGTTGCAAACAGTATGGCAAGACCCTTTACGAATATTACATTGACACCCAGCGCCTGGGCTTCCCTGTCGTCCATTGAAAGGATGTTAAGCCGCCACCGCATGGCAACAAGCCCTGCCATTCCCACTCCCATTGGTATGGCTGAAATGGCTATATCCTTAAATCTCGCCGATGCCATACTGCCCATTAGCCAGAAAACTATGCTGGGCAGCTGCTCATAGGGGTCGGCTATATATTTAAGAAGCGACACCAGGGATGAGAATATGGATGAAACCACCACCCCGCCCAGTACCAGCATAATGGTGGGAGTGGAAGTATAATTGGTGCCTATTACATAGCTTAAAACCACTGCAAGGATTCCGAAACAAAAGGCAAAGACATAAACGTAAAAAGTATCACTACCAAACAGGATGATTGCCAATGATGCCCCGAAACCTGCACCGGCACTTACCCCCAGCACACCGGAACTTACAAGAGGATTTCTGAAGAGCCCTTGGAAGGCTGCCCCGCTTACCGCTAGGCTGCCTCCCACAAGGGCCCCCAGAATCGCCCGGGGAAGGCGTATATCCCATACCACGTTCATATGTATGGTAAGGGGGCTAGGGCCGGGAAGCCCGGCCTTTGTACCCAAGACGCTTAAAACCTCTCCCATAGACAGCGGATACCTGCCTATAAAAAGGGATACGAACATAAGTAAAAACGGGGCCGCAACCAATCCTACCGCCGTCATTTTTTTCCCCATGGATTTGTTTATGGAATAACTACTATCTTTGCTACCTGTTTAATCTGCCAGTTTTTGCCTTTGCCGTCAACAACCAGTTTTACAAAACCGTCCTCCTCGCCCAAAAGCTCGCCGTTACGGCGCCAGCCCAGGGCTGTGCCTTCACTGTTGACCAGGTCAGGGTCATATTCCCTAGCATAACCATCGGAGGCTTCCACCGATACAACCGAAAACTCGGTGACACCGGCATATTCCAGTATGTCCTTAAGTAAAACTCCGGTCCATTGCTCCTCTTCCTTGGTAGTGTCCTTATCCTTTTCGGCGATTGTCACTTCAACCGGGCCTATTTTCAGAGCATCCTCATTTGTAAACTGGATTGTCTCTCCACCGACCACCTCAACGGTAATGCTCCATTCCTCCATTTGTACTTCATCGCCGCCGGCCGGTTGGCTGCAGCCTCCCAGTATTAAACTGGTTAATACCAGTATTAACACAGGATAGACCTTTGCAATATGTTTCTTTGTCATGTTTTTATCCCCCTTAAGAATTTTGATAAGAACCATATAAAACGCATTAATGGTATTACAATAACAAATCATGGGTCCAGTATTTCTATCGTTTCAAATATCTCCGCTTACCGCTTATCAAGACGCCTGAAAACCTGCTTCACGCTGTCCTTAAGTGCCAAGCCGCCGCCGCCTTCGCCGGCCACATTCAATACCCTTTGTGCATCCAAAACCCTGACACCGGCCAGCAGCGTGACGCCATGGTCGCTGTAAACCTTGGGGCATAATGCCGCTGTGGGTCCCATAACCACTATCTCCCTGGCATTATGGCACTTTTCAAGTATTCCATCCATAGTCTTGTTAAGAAGCGTGGTGCCGGTTATTATTACAACATCGCACTGTGGCAGGTATATATCCTCCGCCCAGTCCGGCAGTAGACCGCCATCGGTTATATTGCGTTCGAAAATGTAAATATCCCTGGCCTTTCCCTCCACCCTGTCAAGGACCGGTTTGAAATAGCCTATCATCCCAACGTCATCCCCTTGCCTAAAGTCTATCTGCTCCAGCGCATTGCCGGCGGAAAAGCCCTCAAGGTGCTGCTGAAGTATTGCGTTTATACAGGCCAGGCCTACTGCACATTTCGCCAGGTTTAAGTCCATGGCCCAGCGTATAATCCCGCTGCAATTTGTGCCCGCAAGGCCTCCCGCCTCGTCTATTAGTCCGCACTGCGGGCCCAGCTCGTTCCTGAAGGTATAGGCTACGCCGCAACTGCCGTCATCAAGAAGCACCGCCGTATATCCAATGCCTATCCTTACCTCGGCAAGGGTTCTATTTAAAGCATCCCCTTTTACTTCGTCTATAAGTCTTTGTACAATCATTGAAAGGCCCCCCGGTCCGGTATTATTGTTGTCTATTCCATTCCTTCAATGGAGAAAATATCCTTAACCTGCGTGCTCTTGGGAAGGCCTTCGAAGAAGGTGGTAATCTGCCCCTTGCTGTTATTAAACACTACGCCCTTTTCCCTGTCCTCCCGCAAAATCTCCACGGTATAACCGTCGGCGGCGGTAAGCAGGTACTTATCGGCATCGGCAAGACCGGCACCGTTAATCAGCTCTTTAAGGTCTACCCCTTCCTTATCCTCAACCTCTTTGGTACCCAGCACCTCCGCCGCCATCTGCTGCGATACCAATGCAACGTCTCCAATGGTGCAAAGATATATGTTTTTTATGTACATGCCCTTTGGCAGGTCTGGAGATAGGAACAAAGGAGCATCCTCACCGGTAAATTTTATATAACCCTTGGACAATACGTCCAGCTGCTCGTTCTTTTCAAAACCGTCGGCTGCAACAAAGGATGCGGTATCCGGCAGGTTTTCCAACCCAAGAAGCCCCAGCAGTTCCTCCACCCTAACGGCTTTGTCGGTGCTCTCGTAATAGGTGTAGTCTTCGGCATTGGCTTGGGACATTAATGTCTCAAGGATGAATACTCTTCCCACGTCTGCCTTGGGCGCACTTTCAAGAACTTCAATCTTAACCAGGTTCCTTATCCAGTACATTGACCTCTCTTCCGGTATAACTGCCCTTATTGGCCTTGTCCTTTCATCCAGCGGCTTTCCATCTATGGTATGGGCAAGGATTAAGTCACGGCTTTGCAGCACCTCGGGCGGTACCTCTATCGAGTACCCGTCCCCCGCCACCAGCCGTATCCCCGTAAGGTCGGCCTGGGACTTACCGTACTTCTTTAATAGGTCGTCAAAAAGAACCCCTGTAACGGTATACTGGTTTTCTTGGCCGGAGGAGTTAACGGATGTGGCGTCCACCGTTACCGAATCTAGGCCCTTTATTTCCTCTACAGTAACCTCTATATCGGTGCTTTCAAGCCCGGAAATCACTATTTTCTCCCCTTCTTGACTGCTGGGTTGTTCCTGAGCCTCACTGCCGTTTTCCGCCGGTGCGGAGCACGAAGCAGCAACAAGCAGCAGTACAAGCAGCAGAGCTAAAAATTGAAGTGCCCTCACTTTGTTTTTCATCTACAATTCGACCTCCTCAATAATTTTCCTGTAGTTTGCAAGACACATATTCACAGCGTCCACTATTGCCTTGCTTGTATATGTAGCACCGGTAATTGCCACAATTTCTTCCTTGCTTTGGGCAGCCATTTTCACAAGCCGCAGGCTTGTACCTGCGTCTTTGCCTACAAACCTGCCGAGGAACCATTCCTCAGTTACGTATCCCCCGTAGTCCTCGGTCTCATGGTGCTCAAGTATTTGTATCCTCTCTGTAAGGCCAGCCGAAATGTCTATCAGCACCAATACCTTTATCATGTCGTTGAACCCCCGAGCATAAGCCTGCTGTGCTACCATTCTTGGGGATTCCCCTTTAGTTCCTACAGCGTATACTGCTGTAATCATATCTCCTTCGTATTCTTCCATCCTGTCTATACTCTCCCCATCCGCTGCCAGTTGGTGTATATATTCGGGTAATTCTTCTGAATAGGAACATGCGGTGAGCAAACATATGATAGTTACAATCACAATAACCTTGAATATTCTTATAAAACATCCCCCCAACAAAAAAACTCCTTTACCCAAAGGTTAAGGAGTAATAAGACTGTCTACCAAAAATGCGCCTTCTTAAAGAAGACGCATTCATCTACCGAAGCCACTGTCGCAGCTATAGGTCTCCTTTCCACCCTGGGAGGCATGGCCGTTTCCAGCCGTACCCTGTCGTTCCGAATCCCATGGGCCTTTTGGCCTTAAGGTATTCGGAATCGGAGCTATGTACTTGTCATCTCTATTTTAATCCAATGGTTATTCTCTGTCAATCCCAACTATCCGTTTTTCATTTCGCGATAACCGGGTCAATTGCGGTTATTAGGCCTCCTTGGACACGCCCATCCTTCCTGCGACAGCTCGGCAAGTTAGTCCTTTGAGGAATATAAATGGAAATTCAAGGAAACCCTAAGCCTGCATAATAACAACACGCTGGATTTATCTCGAATACCTATAACCCCTGTGGATATTTATCAGGTCCCTCAAAATCGAAGCAGCTGCAGGTGTAACTCCTGAAGCCCCTCCCGATATTGTCAAATCCCCCAGAGTATCGGAAACATACCTTACGGCTTTATTCTTTCCGTCTATTCTGTACAGCGGATGCCACTCATCCAGCTTTTCCGGGCGGACCGTCATATATAAAGCACCGGCTTTGTTTTGGGTTCTTCCTACCAATTTATATTTTTTACCCTCTTGTTTTGCCTGTTTAATCTGCTCCGGCGTAATACCGGTGATGCCTTCCACCGAAACATCCTCTATTGTCTTTTCCTCGTTCATAAGAATATTGGTAAGTATCAAAAGCTTGCTGGCTGTGTCCCAGCCTTCCACATCCAAAGTCGGATCGGCCTCAGCTATACCAATTTCCATCGCCTTTTTAAGGGCTTCGTGGTAGGTTATACCTTCTTGTTCCATCTGTTCCAGTATGTAATTGGTGGTACCGTTCAGTACCCCCTCTATGGACAATATGGCGGACCCGGCCATGTCGATAAGACCGCCATTTACCGTAGGAAGTGCACCTCCCGATGTACATCCTATTCCAAGCTGCACACTGTGTCTTGCGGCCAGCATATTCAGCTTTTTGTATGCCAGCATTATTGGCCCCTTGTTGGAAGTTATGACGTGTATTCCGTTTTCCAAAGCCCTTTTCACATAGGTCATGCCCGGCTCACCGGTTTTCTTGTTGGTCGGGGTCATTTCCACAAGCACGTCAATATCTTTTTTATTCATAATGCTATCAAAATTAATATGCTTTGAGCCCCCGTTTTTGTAATGTGAAAGGTCATTGTCCTTTTGGATAAACTTAATAAGAGATGCGCAGTCTATCCCGTCGGGCGCGTACACGCCTGCCCTGCTATTAATTACGTAATTAACCTTTATATCCAGGCCTTCATCATACAGGAGGGAGCGCTTTAGCACCAAAAGCTCCACAAAGGCTCTGCCTACTCCTCCAAAACCAACCACTGCCAGCCTCATATGATTCTGCCTCCTAATAAATGATCTGTTTTAAGCTGCCGGGCTGGCAGTCTACAATTCCAGGGTTTGTCCAGGGTTTAGCACTTTAACTTTGCATATACCTTTTTCCTCAACAGCCTTTTTGAATTCTTCCGGGTCCTGCTTAATAACAGGAAAGGTATTGTAATGCATCGGTATAACGTATTCTGGTGCGATCATCTCCGCCGCCTTCACCGCGTCTTCCGGGCCCATGGTGAAAAAGTCACCTATAGGCAGAAGCGCCACGTCTATCTTTTCGTCCGCCAGGAAACCCATTTCGGCTATAAGCCCGGTATCACCGGCATGATAGACCTTCTTCCCGCCTATCTCGAGAACATACCCGCAGGCCAGGGCTCCCGGTACCCCGCTACCGTGGGCAGCAGGGAAGAATTTGACGCTTCCGAAGGGCGTTTTTTGCCTGCCGCCTATGTTGCCCATAGCTGTCTTTATTCCCTCCTTAGCCATCGGGCCTTCGGCAAATTCCACCACTGCGTAAACGGTAGCTCCTGTTCTTTTTGCAATGGCGTAGGTATCCCCCAGGTGGTCGCCATGACCGTGGGTGACGAAAATGTAGTCCGCCTCCACCTCTTCGGCGGTCTTAGACGCCAATTGGTTACCCGTCATAAACGGATCGATAAGAAGCTTTACGCCTGCATGCTCCAGCAAAAAACAAGCATGTCCCAAGTATTCAATTCTCACAGTTATCAACCTCCATAGTTAATTATTCTCTATCATATATTATATTGGTAAACAGTCCCTCTTTCCAGGGGTATTATGGGCTTAAGTTAAAGACATAATGTCTATACCTTTAAAGGCTTTTATGTCAATATTTACTGGTTGTCATTGTATTTATTCCAACTTATTAATATAATATGGTATTATATCCCATATACACTTTCTCTATCCGGCGGTTTGATATCTGGATATTGAGTAATTACAATACACTTAGTGAAAGCACCGACCAAGCAAACAGGGCACCGGGCTCCGACACCAAAAAACCCTGAAAGCTTGGGCAGCATGCACCTAAGTGATTCCCGTTCCCCCTGTTTGAAATTTAAACCTTGCCTAATAAACGCATAATATGCTAGTATATAATCAATTATAATAATACGAGGCTATGAAGGAACCAAGTAGCGTCCCGTGGTTACAACAAAGAGAGCCGCCCGGCCGGTGTAAGGACGGCAGTACACGGGAATTTGCGAATTACACTCCGGAGCCCCCAACTTTGGCGGACCGCCGCACGTTATAGCGGGCATAAGAGGCATCTAGCATGCAAAGTAAGGTGGTACCACGGGTTTTCTCGTCCTTAGGCGGGAAAACCCTTTTTTTATCATACATTAATCACGGGAGGTTTTCAGTATGAAAAACGTATACGATATCCTTATGGAGAGAGGATTTATCGAGCAGGCAACCCATGAAGAGGAGATAAGGGAACTGCTGGGCAGAGAGTCCGTAACATTTTATATAGGGTTTGACCCCACAGCCGACAGCATGCATGTCGGACATTTCCTTCAGATGGTAGCCATGGCGCATATGCAGCGGGCTGGGCATCGGCCTATAGTACTGCTTGGCGGGGGTACCACCATGGTGGGGGACCCCTCGGGTAAAACGGATATGCGTAAAATGCTGACTCAGGAACAGATTCAGCATAACGCCGATAAATTCAAGATTCAGTTTTCCCGTCTCATCGATTTTGAGGACGACAGGGCGATAATGGTCAACAACGCCGACTGGTTGCTTAAACTGAACTATGTTTCCTTCCTAAGGGATATTGGACGACATTTTTCAATAAACAGGATGCTTTCGGCCGAGTGCTACAAGGAAAGGCTGGAAACAGGGCTTACTTTCCTCGAGTTTAACTATATGATAATGCAGTCCTATGACTTCTTGCAGCTTTACAATAAATATGGCTGCAAGATGCAGATGGGCGGAAACGACCAGTGGTCCAACATAATAGGCGGGGTTGAACTGATACGAAGGGTGAAGGGAGCTCCGGCCTACGGTCTCACCTATACACTGCTTACCACCAGCGAAGGCAAGAAGATGGGCAAAACCGAATCCGGGGCAATATGGCTGGACCCGGAAAAAACGTCCCCCTACGATTTCTACCAGTACTGGCGAAACGTAGACGACAGGGACGTGGAAAAATGCCTTGCCCTTTTAACCTTCCTTCCGATGGAAGAGGTTAGAAGGCTGGGGGCTCTGCAAGGATCAGAAATAAATAAAGCAAAGGAAGTATTGGCCTTTGAGATTACCAGGACTGTTCACGGCGAGGAGGAGGCGGAAAAAGCCCAGGCCGCTGCCAGGGCACTTTTTTCCAGCGGTTCAGACCTTCAGTCCGCTCCCACCACCGAAATACCCAAGGCAGAAATACAAAACGGCATTAACATATTGGACCTGCTGATAAAGGTGGGACTAACCGCCTCAAGAGGAGAGGGACGGCGCCTGGTGCAGCAGGGCGGCCTGTATATAAAGGAAGATCGGGTGGACAATATCGACCTTGTGGTTACCGGACAGGACTTCTCCGATGGCGCCCTCATGCTTAGAAAGGGCAAAAAAGTATACCACCTTGTGAAACTTATCTAATGAGTCAAAGGGACGAGGGTTATGATATATCATCACAAATCCCCGTCCCTTGTTTTTGTTCCGGACCGGAACGTCTAGAGACCTCACCCTCCGCCGCAGGCCGGGCCATGGGACCTGTCCGCACCGCAGGGCAGCGTGCCGGCATCTTTACCCGATGCATTCCCGCCTATTCCAAAGACCGAAAATGCCCTTTTGACCTCGCTGCTTTTGCAGCCGGGGCATTCAACTTTTTTATCCATATCGGAGACCTTTACCAGTTTTTCAAAGGTCTTGCCACATTTTCCGCAGTTGTATTCGTATATAGGCATTCTTATCTCTCCCTTCCGCTGACAATTAGACTTTTTTGAAATATTGGGTATGGGTGTATAATTACATTATACCATTATCCTTATCAGTATAAACAGGCAATCTCAAACCGGCGGACCGCCACAAAGGACAGCCTGCCGGTTTTAATTTCGCTTAGCCCAGCATGACACCGGTTTTAATTGCTTTATATATATGTCCCAATGCTTAAGGTAAGCTACTTTTCCTCCAGCTTTCTGTAGAGGATATAGGAATACACCACCGGAGAAAAGGCAAATACAAGGAGCAGCACCAGGAACACAACAAAGTTGGTGATAAACCCGATAAAGGCATTCAGCAGAAACAAAACTCCAAGTATTACGAACGTCCTGCCCCCAAAACGGTGGGTTTTAGCCCACACCCTATCATTGGACAGGGTCCATGGCGTCTTAATGCCCATGTACCAGTTGGGCTTGATCCTGCCCATGTAATTGCCCAATACAATAAACAGCATCCCCACCATTGCGTTTACCCACAGGGTTATATTTACCTGCCTGCCGAAGGCCGCCATTATTGTAATAATATAAATTATCGCCATAACTCCCATAATGACCTGCATAAGCAGAATGTACTCCTTTTTGAACTTCTGGTAATTCTTCCTCTTGGGGTCAATCCCGGGAAGCTCAACCGCTAATGCATATATTAGGCCGGAAACTATAGGGCCTATGGATACCGCCTCAAGTTTTGACCCGTACCTGTCGGGCTGACCGCTAAAGGACCAGTGCACCGGGTATTGGCCATCGGCGGGAAGCTTTACATAGCTGTAAGCGGCAACGGCAAATACAATCACTAGTATAGCGAGCATTATCGGATTACTGCGAACTCTTTTAATCAAAGGTCTCCCTCCTGTCCCTTGAAATTTACAAACCATGTCAACAGGTCCTGAAAAACGGTAGTGTTGAGCGAATAGATAATGCTTTGGCCCTGCCTTTCCACCGATACAAGGCCCGTATCCCTAAGCATCTTCAAATGATGAGAGATTGTTGCGTGGGTTGTAGAAAACCTTTGGGCTATTTCACCGGCACTCATATCTCTATCCTTCAGCATTAGCAATATATCCCTTCTTGTTTTGTCCGACAAAGCTTTGAAAGTTTCTCCTAGCAAAGCATCCCCCTCCATCTGTCTTAAACAGATATTTAGATGTTTAGATTTGTATCTAAATATTAAGCTAAAAAACATAACCTGTCAATATCAAAAAATACCGGGGCAGGTATTTTTAAACCTCACCCCGGCAACAGGCCTTTTACCTGTATTCCAGTATTCTTTCCAGTACCCTGTCCCTTAAATTGTTTACAGCCCGAAAGTCCATGTTGTCAATATAGTACTCCTCCAGCATATCATGGGTGCTTTTGGCGTCATTAATTGCCGACACTGCTTCGGATATAAGCTGCCGGTACAGGTCGTTGTCCCTTTTAATGTACTCCCCGACGGTCTTCACTTCTTCCCGGTGCAAAAAGGAGTTCAAATCCACACTCCTGGCCGCCCGGGCTTTAACCCCTTCCCCACAGGTAACCGCTATACCCAGCTCATCCAGCACTATTGTATGGAGTTTGTGGGGTTTTAACGGGAAGTGGAAGTATTCGACCCTTACACCCCTGTCAATTGCCTTCCTTGCAAGCCTGCCAAGCAGATGAGTTTTCCCGGTCCCGGGACCCCCTTCAACGTGATATACCCTTTGTACGTTTTCTATAAGGGTGTCGGAATAATCAACGTACCCTCCCGGCGTGTATGCGCTTGCAAAAAGGTGGCGCTCCTTTCCCGGTTCCAGCGATACCGGCCAGCCGTCGAATATCTCATCGGCCCATACCTCCGCCACCTGGTTTGCCCTTCCATTATCCGTCAGGGCCCTGTACTTTTCCTCCACATCGTCCATAACCAGTTTGGCCGCCGCCAGCAGCCTGTAGGCCCTGGTAAAATGTCCGGTTTTTCGCCTGCTTAGTTTTATTATGCTGTCCTTATGCCTCTCCAGGGCCTTAACGTCCCAGAATTCCCCGAAATTTATTATTTCATCGAAGGCCCCTGGGTATTTTGGGTCTACCATATGGGGTGCAGTACCATCTAGCAGGGCAATCTTTAAATCCTCAATAACAATCGCATCAAGGGAATCGTTGTCGGAGGAGCAGTAATGATGCTCTAAACCAAAACCCAGCCTTGTCATTTCCCGGGTTATTTTTTTCATGAAATCCGATTTGCCTACCCCCGGCCCCCCTTTTATTATAAAGACGCGATTTGCATCCTCCGGTAAAATGTACCGGTAATATGAATAAAACCCCTGGGAAGTATTTCCCCCGGGGAACATCTTCCTTATCCTTCCTGCCACGGCAATCATCCTTTCATTATTTTTCCATACGCTATCAGTATATTTTAAAAATTGTATAAGTGTGATTGTGTAAGCAAAACAGAAATATTTTGTCGTATTATATCTATATTGATAATAATTTGAAAAATGTTATAATAAAACTAGCATAATTTACTATGTTTGCCGATAATTACTCTAGAGTATGTGTGTTTTATTATCCAACGGATAATACGTAAACAAATTAATTGTATCGGTCTACACTGTGCTCTAACTTTTTATCTGTGCAATTATTCTTTTCAATTGTTTGCAGATTTATCACTAAACAATACTATTATTA
>LSQX01362185.1_pt2 | contig 29133 bp, 24 predicted proteins | sample 654561 | NCBI WGS metagenome assembly LSQX01 (sample SAMN04489861, study PRJNA283612) | anaerobic digester metagenome | isolation source: 4 biogas reactors fed with cattle manure at either 37C or 55C with and... | place: Denmark: Kongens Lyngby | collected 2014 | reverse complement strand
CTTGATCCAAGGTGATCCCGAGTGGCTGGAGCATACCCATGCCATTGATCCGGTAGTTTGGAACTTACTAAAAAACTACCCCTGGCCAGGTAATGTACGGGAATTGCAAAATTTCGCGGAAAGGATCCAGTTTGCGGTCGAGGACTATACCATTGGGCCAGAAGATCTGCCCTATGAGATCCAGACCTTAAATGATAGAGAGGCTGATCGGTCGGTAATGCCCATGCCTGCCAACCTTAACATAAAGCAGCAGCTAGGTGAAGTAGAAGCTCAGCAGATTAAGGCACTCTTGCTACAATTTAATGGTAATGTTAGCCGAGTTGCCGAATCATTAGGAATATCGCGCCGTACCGTTGATCGCCGTATCAAAAAATATGGCCTGAAATAGCTATAGATAAAGGTAATAGAAGAGATTGCCATGCTGCGCTGGCAACATTGATAGGGAGTGGCAGCGAAAATCAGGAGCACCGAAAGGGGCAAGCCAGGCTAAGAAGGCTTTTTACGGTAATGACAATCGCTAAGCCTGTTATTGCGGTCAAAACCACCTAATGTCACCCTCAAGAAGGCCAGAATATATTGTGCTAAAGTATATATCATTGAACTCCACCGAGTGGTCATAAGCTTTTTCTCAAAGGCCCATGTATGCTGTAACGCTCGAAGTAAAGCGAAGGGGTCGTTGCTCCAACCAGTAAGACCATCCGTTCATATCTAGAATATGAGCTGATGGATAAATCGATCTACCAGAGCAGCTGTTAACATGGTATCCGGAAATCTTTCAGTCCAACGCGAGAACTAAAGGTTTCTAGTAACCATGTCGCTACCAGTCTCATTAAGCTCACCACTTCAATAGATCTTAGCTGGATATGGGCAACAGTTTAGCATAGACGAAGCTTTGAAGTTTACACAAATGATTTAACGCTCTTGTTGTAAGGCGTATAATTATTATAGTGCAAGGATCGTTTTACACACAGGGGGGGATGTTTGAATGGGCAGTATGGGGTACGAAATTGATATAATACCATTCTTATGTGAAGCAGTTGCATTCCAACCTTCGGCTTACCAACTTGTTGAAGAGATATATCAGGAGAATGAATATGAGTATTATGAATTAGCTAAATCCAGCAAATGGTATAAGGATAATATTATCACCTCCCTTAGTATGGAAAAGGAAATGATTGCCAAAAAGGCACTGGGCATATTTCTGAAAAATGAATCTAAAGATATCCTCAGAATTATCGAAAAAGGCTGGCCACAAATATTCCAATGGAACAATCGGACAGCGATAGATAGTTATGAGCTTTTCGAATTTATGCTGCCCGATGACCAATCAAAGTGGGTTCAATCAACCGATGAACAACGTAATGCTTGGACTATTATTACAATTTTTATGGGGATTCTCGATGGAGCTACCAATGAGAGTAATTATATGTTAAGGGAATACCTCTATTTAAGATTAAATTTAGCCCAGGAAAAAAGCAGGGGTTTGTTTATAAATCTACCCAAACAAAAGCAAACCTTTATAAAGAATCTTAAGCTAAAAGTTTATAAAAGCATTGGCAAGAATCCATTCCTGCCTTTCTATCAAAACTGTAGCAGTAGTGATGCTTACAAATTCTATTTAGCGAGTCGTTATTTGTTTAATACGGAAACTCGCTCTGAAAGTTTGTTAGAAGAAGATAGCCTACATGAAAAAGATATAAATGAGATATTTGCAGCATATTATGCTGCTTTTAATAACCTCAATTCACAAGAAGCAGCTAAATTTTATGCCACAGGGATAGTGATAAAAAGGCTACTCCGTGCATATCGACAATTAAAAGAAGAGTATTGGTCTACTGTAGGACAATTATTTAGCGAACTGAAAAAAGCTAAAGACCAGAATGAGTTTTTCGAGGACGAACTAACTCGCCTACGTATAGCTCTCGACAAAAAGGAAAGGGAAGTAGTCAGGCTGCAAAAAGAACATAACACGGATATAAACCCATCTGTTACAAACCCTTTCTGTTATTAGCTAAAATGCCCTCCATTGTCAAGGCACATTGCTGATAATAATCGATTATGTGGCCCTCCTTCACTAAACTGCTAGTTTGATGGCCATTTGCTGATAGAATTCAGCGGGGCATTTATAGCCAAGCGACGCATGAAGGAGCTGTTCATTGTAGAACCGCAGGTATTGATTTAATCCTCTGCGCTCGGATTCCGGACTTTCAACCTCATTTAAATTTTAGATAGCTGTTTTCATACCGATCTGAAAGAATCGGACGGCGCCCTATTTGTGCCACCTTAATCATTTCCTTTCCTCCCGTACGATAATGCTTAGCAACATTAGACATACAGGATTGGAATATTAAGGTGGCCAATTTTTTCTCCAGCAGCTGGCCTGATTTCAGGGCAGCATTAACATCCCCTCTCGTTCTCATTTCCTAGCCATTCAGATTAAGATTTTATTAAGAATTGGGCCTTACTGCGTCGTCACCGAAATGAATGATTGTTGAGTTTTATGGAGCAAAAGCGGCAGAGGCGATAGTGTAAAAACTAGGATAACTTAAGCCGATTTATAAAGTTCTTTTTTGAACCTCATGGATTCAGAAGTGACACCGTCTTTTTATGTAAATGAAATTGGTGTAATGTAAGAAGCTTTGAACGCTCCTATTTTTACGATACATGCCTTTAGCATTGGGGTCTTTTCATGGGGATTAATTTGGCACAAAAATTGCTTTAAGTATGAATGGGAAATAAATAAAGGAGGTTCTAACATCAATGAATATAATTCTTTTGGGGCCTCCAGGGGCAGGAAAAGGAACTCAGGCGGCAATGCTGACTGCAAGGTTTAAAATCCCGCACATATCTACGGGAGATATTTTTAGAGCGTCTATTAAGGAAGGGACTGAACTGGCGATAAAAGCTAAAGCAGTCATAAATGCAGGTCAACTAGTTCCAGACGAAATTACAGTAGGTATTGTTCAAGAACGTTTGGCTCAACCAGACTGCAAAAAAGGTTTCTTATTGGATGGATTTCCACGAACTATTCCCCAAGCGGAAGCTTTGGCGGAATTATTAAGTGGCCTGCATCAAGAATTGGATGCAGTTATTAACATTGAGGTGCCCAGTGATATTATAACACCCCGTATGACAGGTCGTAGAATCTGTCGGCAATGTGGAGCAACCTATCATTCTATAGTTAAGCCATCTAAGCAACTATCGCGATGTGATAAGTGTAATGGCGAACTTTACCAACGCCATAATGATAGAGAAGAAACAGTGGCTAATCGTTTGAAGGTTTATGAACAACAGACCAAGCCGTTGGTAGCTTATTATTGCCATCGTGGATTGTTAAAAACAATAAATGGCAACCAATTGCCACAAGAGGTTTTCACGGATATTGCTCATCGTTTGACATTTGTGAAGCAATCAGACTCTATCTAGAGTATTGAGACGAATAGCTTACCAAACAGGAGGATGTTATATGAATTATAAACCGTATAATCCATCAAAAAAGAGAAAAGGCAAGCCACCAGTCAATAAAGTTATGACTGCCCAGGAAGCGATAAGCAAGTTTGTTCATGAAGGAGACAATCTAGCAATATCAACATGTTCAGTTCCATCTGCACTAATGTGGGAAATAGTACGTCAAAGAGAACGGATTAAGAACTTAGACCTTACTGTTTGTAGCCAAATTGGCCTGTCCGCCCCCATAATCGGATCGGGGCTGGTTAGAAAAATAGAGATGGCTTACGTTTGGGGCGGAATCGAAGGAGCAGACATGGTGTTCCGCCGGGCAGTGGAAAAAGGAATTCCCCGACCAATCGAGGTTGAAGAATACAGTAACTTTGCTATGGGAATGCGCTGGCTGGCTGGTGCGATGGGTGTCCCCTTTATGGTTACCAAATCACAACTAGGATCCGATATTGTTAGCAACAATTCCCGAATTAAAGTAATTGGTGACCCTTATACGGGAGAACCTGTTTGTCTGGTTCCGGCCTCCAACCCTGATGTATCAATTATTCATGCTCAGCGTGCAGATGATATCGGAAATGTACAGTACTATGGCATCTACGGTAATTCCGATATGCAGGCTAGAGCTTCCAAGCATGTCATCGTTAGTGTTGAAGAGGTGGTTACCCAGGATGAAATACGGCGCGTTTCTAATATGACCACGATCCCTTATTATTACGTTGATGCCATTGTCCATGCCCCTTTTGGAGCGCATTGGCGGGATGTTCCTTTTTATTATCAACATGACCTAGCTTATGGTCTGGAAGCCTTCGAGCAGTTTTCTACTCCGGAAGGTTTTGAAGCATGGGTTGATAAGTATATCTTAGGAACCAAGAACTGGGAAGAATACTTAAATATGATAGGGTATGATCGTCTCATGTATTTAAGGGAAAGCGAACATAAGTATCAAAAATTTGGGGAAATAAGGTGATAGTAATGGCACAAATATCCGGCGCTAAAAAGTATAGCATTGATTCAGCTAATAACATTAAGCCTATACCTAAGAAAGAAGCAAGGTATGCTAAAGAGTATAGCATGCCTGAATTAATGGCTACATCTGTGGCCCGGGAAATACAAGACGGAGAGTTAGCTTTTATAGGTGTGGGAATGCCGTTAATGGCTGCTACCTTAGCCAAATACACTCACGCTCCAAATTTTAACATGATGATGGAATATGGCGCTGTTGGTCCCTCGCCAAGGCGTTTACCAATGTGTGTAAGTTGTGCTGTTAATTGTGAACGGGCTTACTATGTAGGTTCCCAAAGAGAAGTTATGGGTGCCCAACAGGCAGGATTCGTGGACTTGGGTGTTATTAGCGGTGCTCAGGTAGACAGATTTGGAAATGTAAACTCTACAATAATTGGTGATTATAAGAACCCCAAGATACGGCTGGCAGGCAGCGGTGGAGCCAATGATCTGGCATCCTCAGCAGGGCGTATTGTAATAATGATGCGGCAAGATGGACGTAATTTCGTGGAAAAAGTAGATTATATCACTTCCCCTGGACATCTTACCGGCCTAGGTGCCAGAGCCAAGGCTGGTTTGCCAGGGGGAGGTCCTGTGGCTGTGGTCACCACTATGGGAATATATCGTTTCGATGCTGAAACCTGCGAAATGTATCTGGAAAAGATCCATCCCGGGATCACAGTGGAACAGGTCAAGGCAGCAGTTAAATGGGATCTGAAAGTATCTCCCCATCTTACTGAGACCGAGCCTCCTACTGAAGAACAGGTCGCAATTATGCGAACGGTGGACCCAGTAGGTTTGTATCTCGGTAACGGACGGGTCACCCTGGCTGGTAATTTTGAAGCTTATAAAGCAATGTTTGAAGATAGCTATGAGCCGATTAGAGAACTAATGGCATCGAAAAGCCTTTAATAGTAAAGTTCCCCCCGCCGCAGGTACGAGAAGGTACCCTTCTCTACCTGCGGTCTTTTTGAAATGATACAAATGATCCCTTATGAAAACAAATAAGTGAGCTAATTTAAGGGTTCACATAGATAGCATAGTTGTCTAGTTAGAAAAGGAAACAAGTCGGTTCTTATAGCATAAACAAGTTGCCTACTAATCCTGCAATTGCTGAGGTCACTTCTGGTAGGGAGAATTATTTATAAATGCCGGAGCAGGTACACGAGGATATAAAATGAGCCAATATTTCAACTCTACTCAGAGCGTAATAGTAAAACGAAATCAAGACGGTCTTTTGCACGCACAATGCTCACTCTTGAGTACCTTTCAGGAGGCATCAGCCTGGATATCAGCTGATGCTCGCACCTTTCAAATTAGTGCTGCTGAAGCAGAAATATATCGGGATCTTCATGAAAAGCCCGGTTATGAAGAATACTCGGACCTAATCGGGGTAAAAGCCTATATGCACACTGGCAAGAAATTAAAAGACATTATTCCAGCTGAGCATCAAATCGCTAGGGAATTGTTTTCAGAATGTATAAAGGGCATAATTCAAACGGAAGGGTTTGTTTATTCGGAGCGCTGTTATCCCAATTGGGAGGCATATTTAGATAACTGGTACGCTGTGAATGATAAAAGCTGTTATACATTTAGCCATCCTAAAGATGTAGAGGCTGATTGGTCAGCATACGGACCTCGTTACAATAACTTGTTTAACCGTAACCTTATTATAACCTTACAGAAGGACAGTCGTTGCAATGTGCTTTCGGGCGCATTTTTAGATACTTATCACGAACTAAATATTTGTCTTACATTTGACCCTACTAACATTATTACAGAAGCAAAGGTAGACTTTATTCGTATACCGGATAAGATCTGCCGTAACAGTGCGGCGCATATGCAGCATTTAGAAGGATTTGCTTTAACTAAATTGGATAAGAAAAAGATTGGTGCTGTGATTGGCGGTCCGGAAGGATGTACTCATTTGGTCGAAATAGTGTACGATGCCTGTCGTCTAGCTCAGGCTGCCGTGCAGTATCACCAAGAAAACTAACTGTAGCTCGAACTATCGAAATCATAAAAAAATCGGTATCGTATGTTACGGTACCGATTTCGCTAAAAATAGCCACTTGTATCGTCCCATGCAAAAGCTGGGATTTGCTTAAAATGCATCAATATTAGTCTTTGTTTACTTCAGGCATCCCAATTGTTAGGTATTTTTTAGCTAGATCAATGTAAAGCTGCTTTCCCCAAGACCACATTTTTTCATCTTTGTTCTGAACTTTTCGTACAACTTTGGCAGGACTACCTGCAACAACTACGTTTTCCGGTATTATCTGGTTCATTTTAACCACGGCTCCCTCGGCTACAATAGCCTCTTTGCCAATTTTAGCTCCAATGCTTACAACCGCTCCCATACCTATAACCGCCAGATCACCAATCTCTTCAGAATGAATTATTGCTCCATGCCCTAGAGTAACCTTATCTCCGATTGTTCCTAACTGTTGAGGGGGTACATGTATAATAACCCCTTCTTCAACGGCAGTACCTGAACCTATTTTGATACTACCATAATCTCCGCGCAAAATAGCACCATGTCCTATATAACAGTTATCGCCAATCACCACATCTCCAATGACCAGAGCCATTTCGCTAACATAGGTATCTGTGCCAATTACAGGTTGTTTGCCATCAAATGAATAAATCATTTTGTTAGTCCTCCGTACCTTTAATCCGTCTAGCAGCCTTTGAAATTAGGTTTGCTCTTGTTAACAAATGCATTTAATCCTTCAATAGAATCTTCTGTTGCAAAAAGCAAAGCGGCAGTCTTTTGTTCAAAGAGTAACCCGGTCGTCAAATCCGTGTTTGCAGCGTTATTTAAATTTAGCTTCAACAGTTTAGTAGTTATCGGTGCTTTGGCGGCTAACTTGGAAGCTAACTTTTTGGCCTCTTCGATAAGCGCATCCGCTGGCACTACTCGAGTCACCAGGCCAATCTTCTTGGCAGTTTCAGTATCAATAGGATCACCAGTCAAGATCATGTCTTTAGCCCATCCTAACCCAACTACGCGTGCCAGCCTCTGAGTTCCACCTCCACCGGGGAAGATTCCTAGGTTAGTTTCTGGCAAGCCCATTTTAGAACCTTCTGCCGCTATTCGAATATCGCAGGCCAAAGCCAATTCGCAGCCTCCTCCTAAAGCTAGGCCTGCAATGGCAGCAATCGCGGGTTTACTTAGATCAGCTACAGCGTTAAAGGCTTTATGGAATTTAGACATTATGATTTCAGCTTCTACAGCGTTAACTTTTGACATGTACGCTATATCAGCTCCAGCCGCAAAAGCCTTGGACCCACCAGTGATTATCACACATTTAATCTCATCATCGGCGTCAATGTGGGCCATCAAGCAGGCTAACTCATCCAGTAGCTCCACGCTCATGGCATTGAATACTGTAGGGCGATTTAATGTAACAACTCCTATGCCGGACTCCTTTTCATAAAGTAAAGTCTTTAATTCCAATGCTTGATCCTCCTAATCTATATCTAAAGTTCGATTTGAGCAGGTTTCTGCCCATTAACCAGCAAATAGTTGTTTTGACCTAATTTATGCATAAGTTATTTACCAGTAAAATCCGCTGGTCTCTTTTCTATAAAGGCTTTGACGCCTTCTCTAAGATCATCCGTATTGAAAAGAACTGCAAAACACTTAGCTTCGTGTTCAAATGCCCTTTCCAGATCAAGATTGATTCCTATGTTCACGGCACTTTTAATCATTGTGAGTGCTATCGGCGGTTTTTTAGCCAGCTTTTCGGCCAGTTTTTTAGCCGCTTCCAGTAGAGTACCTGCGGGTACAATCCGATTAATAATTCCCAAACGATAGGCCTCTTCAGCCGATACGTTTTCGCCGATTAAGAGCATTTCCTTGGCACGAGATATTCCAATTAATCTTGGTAATCGCTGGGTACCTCCCGCACCTGGCAGAGTCCCTAGATTTATCTCTGGTAAACCTAATTGCGCATTTTTAGAGGCAATTCGTAGATCACAGGATAGAGCAAATTCCAAACACCCTCCTAGAGCCAAGCCTCCTATGGCAGCAATAGTCGCTTTTGGGATATTTTCGATACGGGAAGCCAGCTTTTGTAACCTCCGTGAAAAGCAATAGGCATCATAAGATTTCTCTATTCTCCCCACTTCAGAAATATTTGCTCCGGCTCCGAATATGGTTTCTCCCCCCCAAAGCACAATAGCTTTGACGCTGTCATCAGACTCAATTTGTCCCAAGACTGTCTCCAATTCGTCAAGAAGCTGGTAACTAATGGCATTTAACTTTTTGGGGTTATTTAAGGTGAGTATGGCAACCCCTTTGTCAATGGCAAGTTCAATATTCTGATACATGATCAACGCTCCTTAGTGTCTTTTTAGAGTCTAGCTTCTCATCATGCCAGTTGTCACACCACCATCGATGATAATTATCTGGCCGGTGATATAGCTGGCATCATCCGCTACCAACCCCATTACAACATGAGCTATATCTCCTGGAGTTCCCAGACGTCCTAGCGGAATAGATTTGGTTAACTTTTCTTTGGCCTCCGCAGGCATTGTCTGAGTCATAGGGGTATCAATCAGGCCAGGAGCAACACAGTTTGCGGTAATGCCATGTCGAGCTAGTTCCAGAGCTGTAACTTTAGTCAAACTTACTACCCCTGCTTTCGCGGTAGCGTATGCAGCCTGATAAGCATTGCCCAGATAAGCTGCCGAGGCTATATTTACTATTCTCCCGTACCCTTGTTTGGTCATTATTTCTTGTACAGCTTGTATAGTAAATAAGGTGCCTTTTAAGCAAACATTATGCACCCTATCCCAGTTATCTTCAGTAAGCTTTTTCAAAGAAGTATCATAAAGGATTCCAGCTGAATTAACTAGTATATCAATTCTGCCCCAATGATTTATTATTCCTTGTGCTACTCCAAAACAACTTTCTTTGGATGTAACATCGCATTCTAAAGCCATTGCCTCTTGGCCCATACTTTCTATTGCATTAACAACCTCATCTATATTAGTTTTGTTAATGTCTACAACACCTACTTTGATTCCGCTTTTTGCTAATCGCAGCGCGATTTCCCTACCAATGCCGCTACCTCCTCCGGTAACCAGAGCAACTCTACCTTCTGCTATCATTTCTTATACCGCCTTTCAGAGTTTAATAAAATACTAGTCTAGGTATTATCGAGTAGTTATAGTTTTTAGCGCTTCCATGCTTGAGCGGTGACGGTTTCCAAATCACCATGCGGTGATGGCAATTCACCGTTACTTTTAAACGCCAAGCATGTTCCTTTAAGCTTTTCAGCGTAGGCTACCCAGGTTTGCTCAGGAGTCAGATCACGGTATTCATACCTTGATAGCCCCTGCCACAACGCCTGTACTGCCTCAAGCGTCGCCTCGGCCAGATGGATACACCCCTCTGCTCCACCAATAGTTTTATCCACCTTCCGGCGTACGCCCCCTTGTTTAAGGTTCATGCCAACCAAGTTTGATAAGAGCAAGGGGGTCTGAATACAGGCATTCCAAGGGTAACGAAGAAACTCTCCCTTAGCTTCCGTAATCACCCAGTCTTTTGAAGAAGCTATTAGGATGACCCTGATCTCATGGACGGAGTCTATCCATTCGGATTCTACAGCCATAGTATCTGGGCTTATTACCTTGACTACTGTCGACTTCTTACGTGAATATATTTCCAAACTGCTCCCTCCTTAAGGAATAACCCGGCAAATTGCAAGGTCAAGGTGCCTCCTACATTTCTAATAATCAAAAGTTTCCGTTAACGCATCAACTACTGAGGAGTCTCCGTCCCGTACCAATTCAGCCACTAACCAAACATGGGGAACTGTGTTCCGTAAATAGTACCGAGCTGACAGAACTTTACCATGGTAGAAATTGTAGTCGTGGTGCTCTTTTCCCAACTCCTCTATCCGTTGTTGGGCTATCAAGGCCTGCTCAAGAAGACATTTTCCTCCATAAAGTTGAGCGGTAGCAGTCAGAATGCGACGGGAAAAGGTGGGTACCATACTGACTTTATTATTAGCCATATAACTAGCTATAGTATTCATTATGTCTTTGTAGGCATCCAAGGCTTTGCCAAGATTAGCAAACTCTTTCTCAAGACCAGTACTGTTCTTGTAGATATCATAAAAGACTTCAATCGTGTTAAGGAATGCGCTAAAAGTAGTTCCTTGTCTCATGTTCCACTTGCGGCCTACAAGATCCATGGACTGGATAAAGTTGGTTCCCTCCCAGATAGAGAGAACCTTACAATCTCTTGCTGCTTGCGCTACCGGATATTCTTCACAATAGCCATAACCACCGTAAGCCTGAATAGATTCACAAATAAGATTCCAGGCTTCGTCAGTGGGGTAGGCTTTAGCCAGCGGTGTCAAACACTCAAACATACCCTGTGCTATTTTTTTACGTTCGGGATCCTTATCGTTATGAATTATATCCATGTAATAGCAAGCCTTCAAAATAATCGCTCGACAGGCCTCGGTTGTAGCTTTATTAAGTAGTAACATTCGCTTAACATCTTCGTGATTGATAATCTGAGTTCTATCTGCCTTTGGATTAGTCATAGGTCTTCCTTGGATACGCTCTTTACAGTATTCAGCAGCATTCCAATATGCATTGGTAGCCAACGCTAGGGCCATGTTTCCAGTGGTAATTCGTTCCTCATTCATCATTTGGAACATTTGGGACATTCCATTACCTATTCCAGTCTCGGCCTGGTAGTCTCCTAGCAGCCACCCACGGCAACCGTTGTTCTCTCCAAAGGCTAAAGCTACCGTTGCCGATCCTTTCAACCCCATCTTATGCTCGACCGCGGTGGCTTCTACATCATTGGGCTCTAAGCTGCCGTCATCGTTAACCCAATATTTTGGAACAACAAACAAAGAAATACCTTTCGTGCCAGGAACAGCTCCATCAATGCGCGCCAAATAAAGATGAATAACATTGTCTACATGATTGCCATCTCCGCCGGTAATGAATATCTTGCTGCCTTTTATCTTGTAGATGCGCGGATCATCGGTGGGATAAGTTTTGGAGATAATTTCTCCCACGTCAGAACCAGCTATAGGTTCAGTAAGGCACATGGTTCCCGACCATGTGCCATCGAACATCTTAGGTAGGAACAATTCCTTTATATGTTTATCGCCATATGTTTGAATCAACCCTGCAGCTCCGGTGGTCAGAACGAGGTAACTGCTCAAAGAGGTGTTTGCCGCAACCATCATTTCGTTAAGAACATTTAAAACTGTTAAAGGAAGTGTTCCTTCACTCTCTTCGTCAATATTACTTGTGCCCCAGCCATTTTCCTGAATGTACTTAAACATCTGTCGGAAAGACTCGGGAACATAAACTTTTCCATTTTCAAAGTATACCGGATTGTTTTCTCCGTCATCGGCGGTGGGGGCAATTACTTCCTTTAACATTTTGTCAACATGGTCTATTATCGTGTCAATATCATCTACATTGTAATAATCCTTGAATTTGTCATAAGCAAAAATCTCTGCAGTTGGTAGCCATTCTTTTAAAAGGAATTTATGTTCCCTGGTTTTGTAAGCATAATTTGATGACATTTAATATTACTACCTTTCTTTTTATTTGTTAGGCATTGATGTGGCACCTTTCTTGTATTTAAATGGAAGATGCTTGTTACATCTGCATATCTTTGATAACTATCAATTAATCAACCTCCCCAAAATGAATTCATATGATAACCTTTTATATTGCTAAATCCATGCCACCGTGTTCTTTTAATGAAATGGTTGCGCCTTAAAAATAGTTAACAACCTGATATTCCTTCATTTATTTGAATGAAGGAATAAGTTATTGCCTTCTAAAGTAATCAAAGTTTAAAAGAATAAAGTTTTATTTGTGAGTCTATCCGGTGTCAGAAATGAACCGTATCCTTTGTGTTGGTTGGGATGACGTGTGGTCATGATATATAAATATGCCTCATTATCTTTTGGCACGTTTATTGCTTGTTATGATTAGCAGATATCTCATGAACAGTAGTGATTAATTGAGGAGGGCTTATTAAATGGATTTTAGGCTTACTGAAGAACAGGAAATGATTCGGCAGATGGCGGCTGATTTTTCAGCCAACGAAATTGCTCCTTATTGCATTGAATGGGATAAAGCCGATGAAGTGCCATTTAACACCATAGCCAAAATGCAGGAATTAGGACTTATGACTATCGGGGTTCCTGCTGAATATGGCGGAGATGGACTTGACAACGTTTCTCAATGCCTGGTCTGCGAAGAAATAGCCAAAGGGGACGCCGGTTTGGCAACCACTATCCTTGGCTCTACCATGCTGGCTTCTGATCCTGTACTGATTGGTGGAAATGATGAGCAAAAGAAATGGTGGTATGGACGGCAGTTGGAAGGTGCTATTTGTGGTTTTTGTTTAACTGAGCCTGGTGCTGGTTCAGATGCTCTGGGGTTGTCAACTAAATGTGTAAAAGACGGTGATTACTATGTAATAAATGGAACCAAGCAGTTTATTACCAATGGCGGCTTTGCTAAGCAATTTACCGTAATGGCAACCTTGGATAAAGAGTTAGGCAATAAAGGCTTATGTGCCTTAATAGTTGACAGAGATCTACCCGGAGTATCCATAGGTAATAAAGAGGATAAATTGGGCATTAGAAGCACTAGTACCACTCAGGTTATCTTTGAAGATGTAAAAGTGCCTGTCTCTATGATGTTGGGTAAGGAAGGCGATGGATTGCCCATACTTATGGAAACCCTAGACTTATCCCGTACCGGTGTAGCAGCTATGGCAACCGGTGTGGCTACCGCTTGTGTAGAGGCTTCCATACAGTACGCGAATGAAAGGCAACAATATGGAAAGCCTATCAATCGTCTTCAGGGAGTTCAGTTCATGCTGGCAGATATGGGAGTTAGAGCTGAAGCCGCCCGTCTATTGTACTTAAAAGCTGCCTCCCTTCAAGATATGGATAAACCGTTTAAAACAGTCTCATCCATGGCTAAACTCTATGCTGGTGATGCAGCCATGGCAAATGCTGTTGATGCGGTACAGGTGTTTGGAGGTTATGGCTATACTAAAGAATACCCGGTAGAGAAATACTTGCGTGATGCCAAGATATATCAAATTTTTGAAGGAACTGCACAGGTTCAAAGACAGGTAATAGGCAAATACCTTTCCAAAGATGGATACCATCCATTTGTCTCATAATCAGTAAGGAGCAGTTGTGGTAGAAGAGATTTTAAGTAATATCTATAGATTGAAAATACCTCTTCCGGGCAATCCTCTCCAAGCCTTGAACTCATACTTAATAAGGGGTAAAAAGAGATGCCTTCTGGTGGATACAGGATTCAACTGGTTAGTATGTAAAGAGGCTCAAATGAAGGGATTAGCATCTTTGGGTGTTGATTGGTCGGAGGTGGATTTTTTTATTACCCATGCTCATAGTGACCATTCCGGTTTAGTATATGAGCTGGCTAATGAACGCTCTCGAGTGTTTTGCAGCCGTACTGATGCCGATCTAATGCACCTTGTAGCAGCAGAAGATTATTGGGATAAAGTTGATAGATTCTTAATACAAAATGGATTTCCCCGAGAGAAACTGCCCTGGAAGGATGATGACCTCTATTTCTCTGGATGTGACATAGATTTCACTTATGTGCAGGATGGCGAAACCATTGATATTGGTGAATACAGCTTTATCTGTATATTTACCCCGGGGCACTCACCAGGGCATATGTGCCTTTACGAACCTAAGCACAGGTTTCTTATTTCTGGTGATCATATACTGAGCACTATTTCTTCCAATATAATACCCTGGAATAGCGAGGTTGATTTCCTGGGCCATTATCTGCATAGTCTGGATAAAATAAATTCTCTAGATGTAAAACTGGTTCTACCAGGGCATCGGGAACTCATCTATGACTGTAATGGAAGAATAGCTGAGTTGAAACAGCATCATGAAAAACGAATGAGTGAGATTTTGGAAATAACTAAAAATGATAACATGGACTCTTATCAGGTTGCCCAGCATATACAATGGGATTTGCATGATACCTGGGAAGAAGTCTCTAATTATCAAAAGTGGTTCGCAACCGGTGAGACTATTGCTCATCTCCATCATCTCGCTAACTTAAACAAACTAAAGCGATTACAGGTAGGTTCTAGCTTTGTTTTTAAACATTTTGGCTAGATTAAGTGTTATAGCCAAGCTAGCTCCAAAAGCTGAACGGTTGCCGGACCGAAAAGGGTATGTTGACCATTTATGCAGAAAGGAAAAGACGCCCTTGTTGGGTGTGGAGAGTAGTTATGATTGAACAAGTATTCCCAGACATTTTTAAGATTGAAATTCCCCTGCCTAAAAGCCCTTTAAAAGCAACTAACTCTTATTTCATTCGCGGTAGCGAAAGAAATCTACTGGTTGATACCGGATTTAATTGTGAAGAATCCCAAAATGCTATGGTCAGTGCATTAAAAGAATTAGATGCTACGATGAATAATACTGACCTGTTTATTACCCATTTGCATGCTGACCATGCCGGGCTGCTTAGTTTGCTGGCAACACCACGGACAACCGTTTGGATGAGCGAACCAGATGCATACGTGGTAGGGGGAGGAAAGGAAAGTTCTTACTGGCACATAATCAAAGCTTTTCATGTCAACAGTGGCTTAATTGCCGATGGGATGGAGAATACCATTGAGCGCAATCCTGGTTACAAGTATGCAGCAGAAATATTCGATGATTTTACTGTAGTAGTAGATGGCTACCATATTAAGGTGGGTATCTACGATTTTCAATGTATAGAAACAAAAGGTCATACTCCCGGGCATATTTGCCTTTATGATGAAAATAAAAAATTGCTACTAGCGGGAGATCATCTATTAGGTAAGATCACACCCAACATCACACTTTGGCAGCTAGGTGAGGATGTTTTAGGTAATTATCTTAACAGTTTGGACCGCATCGCAGCTTTGGACGTTGATTTGGTTTTACCTGGGCACCGTTATATAATAAAAGATTGTCGGGGACGTATTAACGAATTAATGAATCACCATAAGAATCGCTTGCAGAATGTCCTCGACATACTAGGGAACCAGAAAATGTGCGGTGTTGACGTGGCCTCCCGAATGAAGTGGGATCTTTCATTTAAGGATTGGCAGGACTTTCCTTGGGGACAGAAACTTTTTGCATCCGGAGAAGCTATGTCTCATTTGTACCACCTTTTTCAAACTGGGGTTTTGCAGATTAGTTGTGATAACGATATCTTTTACTTTAGTAAAAGATAATCTAACTGCCAATAGCAGGACGCGCCATTATACCAACTGAAGCGACCTAATCATTTCCTTCTACTCTGTTACAGCCACTCTAACTCGTCCAAAAGATAACGGCTGACCGAAGATAGCTGGATATAATGACCATATTATGAGCCAACAATGGAATGATTGTAGCAACACTAAACCCCCGCTAAAAAACTCTGGTTTAGCGGGGGGCTTTAATAGTCTTGCTGTATATTTTCTATTAAAACAATAATAACCCAATACTGGAGTGAGAACGGCTGTTGCTGTCACTACTTTACATTAGGTCATGCTTTTTCATTAGACGGAAAAGGGTGCTTTTGGATATATTGAGAATTTCAGCAGTGGCTTTACGACTGCCGTTACATTGTTGTAATACTGACATTAAATGGTACTTTTCTGTACTGTCTATTTTATGCTCTAATGACTGTTTATTGTCTTCATTGGGACCACTATTTCGTAATACGTGAAGAGATAGAGGTAAATCTTTAATATCTATTATGGAACTACCGCAAAAATTCATGGCAGTTTCTAAGATATTTATAAGTTCCCTAATGTTACCTGGCCAGTTATAAATCATGAAGAGATCCATAACTTCCTGGGTTGGATATAAAACGGATCTATCCAATTTCTTGTTCAAGATGTCAATTATATAACTAACCAGGTTTGGTATATCAGTTTTTCTTTCACGCAATGGCGGAATGTGAAGGTTTAATACATTAATACGATAGTAAAGGTCTTCTCTAAAAGTGCCTTCTTCAACTAATGAAAGCAAACCCTTATTGGTAGCAGAGACTATTCTAACATCTATTGGTATAGTCCGATCACCACCTAGGCGCTCAATCTCCCTTTCTTGCAAGACTCGCAATAATTTGGCCTGCATAGACAAAGGCATATCGCCGATTTCATCCAAAAATATGGTACCTTTATTTGCCAGTTCGAATTTACCCATTTTACCGCCCTTGCGAGCTCCCGTAAAAGCACCCTCAACATAACCAAATAGTTCTGCTTCCAATAAATTTTCAGGTATAGCAGCACAGTTTACCTTAATAAAAGGTTGAGAGGAGCGTTTGCCATGAAAATGTACGGCTTTAGCAAATAACTCTTTACCGGTACCACTTTCTCCAGTTAGTAATATAGAAGACGGTGAATCAGCAATCATCAATATGCGATTTTTCAAGTCCTTCATCGATGGGCTGTTACCAATAATGTTATCTACACCCAACCGAACTTTATTTGCTTGTTCAAATTCATGTTTGTACGAATTTAACTCTAATAATGACTGTGAGACATTAACCATGATATCTCGAGTATCAAGGCGACCTATTAAGTCAATATAGCTCTCACCAAATTTAACAACATCTCTAGGGTCTACACTCAAATATCTGCCAAAGGCTCCGGCAAATAAGCCTTTACGATAAACTGGTCCTCGCGAAGCTATCATTCTTTTATTGCCTGCCGTGGTAAAAAAGGCAAAAGGTTCAAATTCCTGAGTTGCTAATATACGGTCCAAGTTTTCATCAATAGGAAAGTCTTTATGGGCAAGTCCAATTATTCTGTCTTTGGTTACATTATTGTAATGAGCCAGTGCATCATTTACATACCTTATTATCCCATTTTCATCAATGAAAATTATACCTTCATAGGGATTGTTGAGCAGAATATCCCAATTTTTAATATAGAAATTTAGGCGTCTATTTGTAATCGTATCATTTGTTAAAACTAGGGTTGTTTCCCTTTTGTCAGGAGAGGGAAATAAGTCAATTAAATACGGAACTCCATCAATATTGATCTGAGCCTTAGTTTTTGTATGGCATAATTCGTTCAAGTTAGTGTCTGGTGCCAGTTCATTAAATGAAACCCCCACGAGACCGATATTTTGATTACACCATTTAATGACTCCGGAGGAGTCAATAACCACGATAGGAGTTAAATTGTCTAAATACAGATCTAAAGGTGCATAGTGCAATTTTTCCCGCATAATATCCCCCATTTCGCCACGGTTAACAACTAAAGTATAGCATAGTTATCATTTTCATATGCTGATAGATCAGAATTGAACCGTTGGTTATTAATTGTAGACAATAATATTTTTACCGGGACGAAAAATTTATGTTGCTCTGGTTTTAGTATGAAATTAAATTGTAGAATAACGGCACGTTTCTTGCGTGTAATTATTATTAATCTAATATGCTCGTATAAGAAAGGATGGGTTCAGAGACATGGAAAGTCCGACAGTAACATGTGACAAATCTAATAATATAGCAACTATTACTTTTACAAACCCCAAAAGATTGAACGCCGTAGATTTAGGAACGTTAAATGAAATGTTGGTTTTATTAAATAAGTGTGAAAAAGACGAGTCTATAAGAGTAATTGTAATTTCTGGTGAAGGAAGTTCTTTCTGTGCTGGTGCAGATATTCAAAATATAGTAGATAATGGCTGGGATACTATACCATTTTTAATCAGAGACATGGCTCGCGCAGCAGCAGATGTAGCATTGAAAATGCGTAATATGAGAAAACCCATTATAGCCTCACTGAAGGGGGCCGTTGCTGGAGCTGGATTTAATATTGCACTGTCAAGTGATTTTCGTATTGGTGCCGATAATTGCAAGTTCATTCAAGCATTTGTGAATATCGGGCTTATACCGGATACAGGAGGGATGTTTCTGCTTAGTCGTTTACTAGGATCTGGAAGAGCAACAGAATTGGCGATGACTGGGCGAACAGTTAACGCCGAAGAAGCCATGTCGGTTGGTTTATTAACAAAGATAGTACCCCTTGATGATTTGGAAAGCGAGACCATGCAATTAGCCCACAAATTAGCTCAGTGTCCCGGACAAGCTTTGATGATGATGAAGGGATTAATCTACCGAAACGATTTTTCAGGATTTGAAACCTATCTTGATAATGAAGTAGAGTATCAGTTTAATTGCGCAAAAACGGAGGATTTTAAAGAAGGGGTTAGGGCCTTTTTAGAAAAAAGAAAACCGAAATTTCAATCCAGATAATACTAATCATTATCTTGCTGATACAAAGGGACGGCTGATGGAGGTATCTGAGAATATGACTAATAGATGTGTGGAAAATCAGGGATTAGATGTAGAATTGTTCGAGGCAATAGTATCAGACTTTAGTAAGGTTCCTGCTCTGAATACTTTTGGTATTACGTTTACTTATTTAGGTCAGGGAAAAGCCGGACTTAGAATGATAGTGGGTCAGCAATTCGCAAATTTTCATGGAAGAGCTCATGGAGGTATAATTGCCAGTTTACTTGATACGGCCACGGGGATAGTTCCCTTTACGCTTAATTGTAATGTGATTACCTTGGAAATTAATATAAATTATATTAAGCCAATCCAAATAGGGGATGAAATAATCGCTCATGGCAGGATAATTCATGAGGGAAGAACCATCGTTCTGGCTGAAGGGGAGATATATAATCAAAAAGATCAGCTGGTAGCAAAAAGTCACGCAACTTTTTATCGACTGGATTAGATCCGTTATGGGTTAACAATGGCGATGTAGTAGTAATACATGGGGAGAATTCAAAATGGATAAGGAGGTAATCGGTTTATGTCTGAACTTAGAAGAGACCTAGTCAAGAATAAGTGGGTATCGATTTCGACGGACCGGGTTTATAAACCCAACGATTTTCCGGTTGGAAGAGTCGAGACAGCTAATACACCAGTCGGCTTCTGCCCCTTCTGCGAAGGAAATGAGGAAGTTACCCCACCGGAAATAGCAGCTTACCGTAAAGCGCAGACCGAACCGAACAGTACAGGCTGGTTGGTTCGAACTATTCCTAACAAATTTGCTGCTTTTAGTTTGGAAGGGAACCTTAAAGAAGAGCATACCGGAATCTATCGATACTGTAATGGTTTAGGCAATCATGAAGTGATTATTGAAGCACCGCAACACGGAACTGATTTTCATGAAATAGACTTAGAACAGGTGGAAATGATTATTTCCATGTTCAAGCAGCGGTACAATGATATAGCCCTGGATCAGCGAATTAAATATATACAGATTTATAAAAACCGTGGATTGTTTGGGGGTGCCTCACTGGGTCATAGTCACAGTCAGATTGTATGTTTGCCCTTTGTACCCCAAGAGAATGAGGGGATGCCCCAGTATTATAAAGAAACGGGCTCTTGCCTTATCTGTGATATGTTGAGACAGGAAAATTCTTGCCAGGAGCGGATCATCTACCAGGGAGAGTTCTTTATGCTTATATGTCCCTATGCTTCACGTTTTGCTTATGAAACCTGGATTGTCCCGAAACGTCATACTGAACACTTTGGCCAACTTAGCGAAGCAGAAGAGAAGGAATTGGCCTTGCTGTGTAAAAAGGTTAGTACCACTATCGTTAATGAAGTTGGGAATCCTTCTTATAATTTTGTTATTAATACAGCACCAGTTAATACAACCTATCAACCGGGGTATCATTGGTATATGGAGTTCACGCCGAGACTGTTGGTATCTGCTGGGGTTGAAGTAGCTACGGGGGTATATATTAATCCGATGGCCCCGGAGATGGCAGCACCAATTTTAAGAGAGGGCTTAAAATCCATTTTATAATGCCAGGCCTGTTGAGGGGTTAGCCCACATGAAAATGGTGTTTAATACGGGAAAGGTGATTATTTATAGGTTTACATCCTATCAGGCGCTACTCATAATGCTTTACTAGGATCACGAGGAGATTCAGCGATAAAGCATTTACTGAAGAATACTCCTGTAAGATGAGTGCGTCCTAGGGGTAGGTAGAGAATTCGAGTGAAAACGAAATAGTCAAATCCAGCGCCTGCCAACTATATTTGTTGGTAGGTGTTTTATTTGGGAATAGAAACAAGGTAGCAGATTAGTTTTGAATACTTATATACAAGGAATGCTGTCGGTTCATTTGTGAACCGTTCGGTTCACAAGCGAGACTACTTAAACCTTCTAAGGGTTAGACAATAGGAATATACAACTCCTATATTATAAGACATCTAATAATTTAAGTGACACAAACCACTTCCCCTAAAAACAAGAAACAGTCGAATCAGTGCTAATTTTAAGAGTGCCTATATCGTCCGTTAATGTGTTCCTATAATACTTGGCACAGTTTTCGCATTAAAGATTAGTGTAATGGAAAAAAACAAGGAGGTTAGAAGTAGAAATGCAAGACGTTTATATTATTGGCGTAGGAATGAATCGTTTCGGCAAGCATAAAGACGATACTGTAAGCACTATGGCAGTAGACGTAATAACAAAGGCATTGGAAGATGCCAAGCTTGCTAAGAAAGATATCGAAGCAGCTTATTTTTCAAATTCTTTCTGGGGATTGTTTGATGGCCAACACTCCATCAGGGGCGAGGTGGTTTTCCGGGGTATGGGCATCGATAAAATCCCAGTTGTTAATGTTGAAAACGCCTGTGCAGGTGCCTCAACTGCTTTAAATCTTGCCTATACAGCGGTCAGAGCCGGTATGGTTGACGTAGCTATTGCAGTAGGTTCTGAAAAGCTTACCACTCCTGACAAAGCCAAATCTCTTCAATCTTATTCCTCTTGTATGGATGTCACTAATATCGAGGGTACGTTAGAAGACTTGATGGCATACGGCAGAAACCTCACCATAGAAATACCACCGGATGACGGAGCCCAACGCAGTGTTTTTATGGATGTTTATGGCATGATGGCACGCTGGCATATGAACAAGTACGGTACTACCCAAGGACATCTGGCAGTTGTTTCATCCAAAAATCATTATCATGCATCACTCAATCCTAATGCCCAGTATCGGAATGAGATGTCGGTAGATGAGATTCTAAATGATGTCTCCGTACTATACCCTTTGACTCGGGCCATGTGTGCGCCTGTAGGAGATGGAGCTGCAGCAGCTATTGTGTGTTCGGAAGATTATTTACAACGGCATGGATTAAAACGTGCGTGCAAAATAAGGGCTTCTGTATTGGTCCAGGGCTCTGACCGTGATTTAGACGGCGAAGATATCGGTGAGCGGGCTGGTAAACTTGCCTATAAGATGGCTGGATTAACGCCTGACGATATAGACTTTGCTGAATTGCATGATGCTACTGCTTATGGGGAACTTCATCAGACCGAGTGCATGGGGTTTTGCCCCCCGGGTAAGGGTGGAGCCTATGCTGAATCTGGTGCGACTACACTTGGTGGAGATAAACCAATTAATGTGAGCGGTGGATTGGAAGGCAGAGGACATCCAATTGGGGCATCTGGTTTGGCTCAGATCCACGAACTAGTAGTTCAGCTTCGTGGGGAGGCAGGAAAAAGACAGGTAAAAGGAGCCCGAATAGGCCTAGCACAAAACGGTGGAGGGAGTATAGGCATCGAAGAGTCAGCTATGGGGATTCATATTTTAGAAAAAGTAGATTAGCCAGTAGATATCAGCCAATTCTCTGCAACAAGCGGGGAATTGGCTATCATTACAAGCTCACTTGTTTAACCACAAGAAGGGAGTTAATAAAATGAAAGATGTTGTGATTGTATCAGCTTGTCGGACAGCTATAGGTAAATTCGGTGGCAGCCTAAAAGAATTAGATGCACCGACCATCGCAGGTGTGGCTATGAAAGGCGCAATAGAAAGAGCCGGAATAGACCCGGTGGTAATTGATGATGTTCGCTTTGGATGTGCCTTTGAACATCCTGATAACAATAATACCGCCCGGGTGGCTTCCTTAATGGCAGGAGTTCCTGCTGATACGTCTACTGCGGTAACAGTAAACCGGGTTTGCATATCGGGAATGGAAGCGGTTGTGTCGGGAATGGCTATGATTCAGACTGGTTTATACGATGTGGTATTGGCCGGCGGGGTTGAGCATATGTCGAGTGTTCCTTTTAGTGTTCTCAATGCTAGATGGGGATGCCGCCTGCAAGATTCTGTATTTGTAGACAATCTTATCCATGGCTTACACGGTGGTTCAAAGTTTTTACCTGGGCCGGAAAACGGGCCCGCTAAAGAAGGCCCGATTTTAGAATTTGGCCGGGGAAAACCATATATCATGGGATACACGGCCGACTTGGTTGGTGAGTATTGTAAAATTAGCCGTGAGGATATGGACGAGGTTGCTTTGCGCAGCCATAATAACGTGGAGCGCGCTACCAAGGATGGATCATTTAGTGATGAAATAGTCCCGGTAGAGGTTCTACAAAGGAAGAAACCCCCTATTATCTTTAAAAAGGACGAGCACTTTATACCTGGTCTGACCATAGAAAAACTGGCGGCTCTCAAGCCGGCTTTTGTTCCCAAAATAGGCAAGGTAACTGCAGGTAATGCTTCTGGAATGAATGATGGTGCCGCAGCCATGATCATAATGTCAGCAGATAAGGCCAAAGAATTAGGTGTCACGCCTATCGCCCGAATTAAGGCAATTGGCTCTGGAGGATGCCATCCTTCTGTCATGGGGTTAAGTCCGGTGGCATCAATTAGCAACCTAATGTCCAGATCCGGTTTGAATCTGAACGATTTCGAACTTATTGAAATCAACGAAGCCTTTGCAGCTCAATTTGTCGCGGTAGAACGTGAGTTGGGAATAAACAGAGAGATTACCAATATTAATGGGTCGGGCATAGGCCTAGGCCATCCGGTAGGGGCTACCGGATGTCGGATCATGGTTACACTGCTGCATGCCATGAAAAAGCGGGGTAATACCCTTGGCCTGGCTAGTTTATGCGGCGGTGGCGGCGTATCTATGGCTGTTGCATTAGAAATGTTGTAAACTCGCAAAATATTCGCGAGACATAAATGGGACGGACTATGACTAAAAAGCTTGGACTTTAGATAATTATAAGGAGTTGAAAGCGGATGATAACAGACTTGAATGGTAGAGTTGCATTGGTAACTGGTGGCGCTGACGGGATTGGAAGAGCATCCGCCTTAAAGCTGGCAGCAAGTGGAGCAGACATCATATTAGCGGATAAGAATACCGAAGCAGCTGGGAGCGTTGCCGAGGAAATAAAGCAAATGGGAAGAAAGGCTACAGTGCAAGAAGTCAACCTATGGGAATATGATTCAGTTAAAGAAATGACCAACCGGGCAATTGCCGAGATGGGAAAGGTAGATATTCTTATTGCCAGTGGCGCTGTAACCCAAAAATTCACCAAGTATTTTCACGAAATCGATCCCTATGACTATGGAGAGTGTTTGAACCAGCAACAGTTCGCACGGCTTTATCCGGTACGTGCATTACTAGATCATATGAGAGAGCAGAACTATGGCAAAATTGTCCTGGTTACTAGTGACGCCGGTAGAACCCCTACCCCACGTGAATCATTTATCGGGAATGCAGCAGCTGGTCTGGTATTAATGACCAAGACTATGGCGAAAGAGTTTATGCGTTGGAACATTCGTATAAATACCCTTTGTCTAACGGTGATTCAAGACACACCTGCTTTTAATGCAGTCATGGCCACTGAAGCTAGCCATGTATTTCAAAAACTGGTTGATCGGGCGAAGTTCGGCCTTCCTACAGCGGAGGATGTGGCTAATGCAGCTTTGTTTTTGGCATCGCCGGAAACGGATCGAATTACGGGTCAGAGTCTTAGTATAAATGCAGGGCTTTCATTCCCTGGCTAAACCATTAATCAACTATTGCTCGTCACAAGGGGCACATTGTGATTTCAATATAGTTATGTTGGTAGGCAGTTGTTTCTAACAGTACTTAAAAGGACGGTGAAATAATTTTATGAAAGCTAAAGAAATTTTGAGTGACCTGGCGAAAATAGCGGATCAGCCTTATGAGAAAGCGAAGGAATGGAAACAGCAAACCGGAGGTAAGGTGTTGGGATTGTACCCCATGCATTTCCCCGAGGAATTAATCCATGCAAGCGGGGTTTTACCCATTTTGCTCCAACAAAATGATGAACCTGTAACAGAGGGGCACGCCTATTATTACCCATTTTTTTGCGGCTTAGCCCGCAGCATAGTAGATCAGGCCAGTAAAAACTATCTAAACTTTCTGGATGGAACAATGTCGGGTGAGTATTGTGTTCAGGAAGTTGGTGCTGGGGAAGTTACAACGGTTCTAATGCCCAACGCTCACAGTATGTTTTTCCGACTTCCCGTATGTAATTATAACTGGACCATCGCTGACATAGTAGACTCTCTAAGAGAAATAAAGCAAGATTTGGAAACATTCACCGGGAAAGAAATCAAAGAAGAATCTATCTGGAATAGTATCCGTATTTACAATAGGAATCGGTCTCTCATAAGAAAAATATATGAAATGAGGGAAGAAAATCCTGGAATATTGAGTTCCAAGGACATGGTAACCATAGTTAAAACCAGCATGATTATGCCCAAAGAGGAGCATAGTGCCATGCTGGAAGAACTGATACCTGAGCTGGCCAAACGCCAAGCGAATACGGAAGGTAAAATACGCATATGGCTTTCCGGCGCTTTATGTGGGGCACCCAAATTAGATATATTACAGATATTTGAACAGGCAGGTGCGGTAGTAGTAGGGGATGACCTATTCCACGGCTATCGGTATATCAGTACGGATATAGAGGAGAGCGGAGACCCGCTGACAGCTATAGCTACCTTCTATGTTAAACAGAACCAAAAAGTACCTTGCCCGACCAGAATTGATCAGGATACCGATTGGGGTCAGTATCTTATTGACTCTGTAAAAAAAGTAAACGCAGATCAAATCGTCATCTTAATGGCCAAGTATTGTGAACCACACATGTTTTTCTATCCAGATATTGCCGAAGTATTGAACGAAGCGGGAATCGATCATCTGTTAATTGAAATGGAGCATGAGGTCGTTTCGTTAGAAGCTTTGCGGACAAGAATAGAAGCATTTGTGGAAATAGGAGAAGCGAAGGCCCTGTCTAGAGGATAAGTGGTAGAGAAAGGAGATGTCCAGATGAATATACAGGCACAAGAACCAAAAAAACAAAACCGACTAAAATCAGGGAAATTGGTAAATAAACTGGTCAATGAATACTGGGAAGATCTGATCCACGCCAAGGACAATGGGAAATTGGTGGTTTACACAACCGGTTTACCTATAGGTCCTTTCATAGCAGCACAGGATATGGCCTGGATACATGGTGAAGGGTATGGAGCCAGGGTTGCAGCCCGACATGAGGAATTAGAGCCGCAGGTGTTTGCAGAGCGACGAGGATACAATCGCGAGATTTGTTCATATGCACGGACTCAGCTAGGATGTGTAATGTTTGCCGAAAGAGGTATTCCTGAAGACCTCGTGGCTGGGCCTATTGCCGCTCAAATACCGGTGCCGGATGCTATTGTGACCTGCTATCCCGGTTGCTCCAGCGGGCCTCAGTGGGATTGGGCTATTGAGCGTCTCTCTCGTCAAGCTGGCAAAAAAATTCCCTGGTTCAACGTAAATATGCCCTTTCATATGGGACGTAACGGATCAACTTATATGCAAGGGGAAGAATATGAACAGATAGTAAAATATGTTGTAAAACAGTTCAAAGACATGATCAAATTCCTGGAGGATTTAAGTGGTAAACCCTATAACTGGGATAAACTAAGTGAACTGATGGGTGTTACCAAAAAAGTTGGGCAATTGCGTATGGATGCAATGGGGTTATGTGCTGCCAAACCAGCGCCGGCTAGCTTTTTTGATTGGAGTATTTTTATTGCACCAGTTAATTATCTTACTGCCTGGCCGGGGACGGTAGAGTGCCTGGAAGCAGCCAAAGCGGAAGTGGAAGATAGAATTAAAAACGGCGAAACTTCTATTCCCAATGAAAAATATCGATTGTTCTGGGAAGGAATCATGAACTGGAATAAACTGGGATGGATGGGTAATAAGTTTGCTAATTATGATGCAAGTGTAATTGCTGGCCGATATACCCATATGTCATTCTGGCAGGAACCACAGGTAATTGACCCGGAAAACCCGTTGGAGGGTATAGCTATCAATCATGTAGAGTGTCAGCTTAATCTGGGATACCCTATAACTATTGAGCGGATGAAGAAATTATGTAAGGAGTACTCTATTGATGGGGTTATTCTGCATGGAGCTAGAACATGCCGTTCCTTTGACCGATCTCATCAATTAATGGCTGAAGAATTAAACCGTACTATGGGTATTCAGTCCACCATGTTTGAAGGGGATATGGTAGACGAGTCATTCTACCAGGACGAACTAGTTAACACTAGGATTGAAGCATTGCTGGAGACGCTTGAATTCAAAAAACAAAGAGGTTATTAGTTCAGGAGGGCGTCATACACGTTGAAGTGAAAAGACCATACAGGCGGAGGCTGTTCGAGTAACAACTCCGCCCATTTGCAAAATAAACAATGCTATTTATATATCAGTATTGAGCTTTAATGATTTAAAGACAAGGTGGTGAGAATAGATAATGAAGTCTGAAACGGAAGGAAGTTCTGCTTTGGTTATTAGTAAAGAGAAAAGCCCGGAATTATTCACATTAGGAATTGATAGTGGCTCTCTAACCGCTAAAGCCGTAATTATGAATGGAAACAGAGAAATCCTATCAGCTAATGTCGTTCAATTGGAGTTTGTCAGTAAGCAAGCTGTAGAGGAGGCTATCACAAAGACCTTGACCGAGGCGGATTTAGAGCTTGATGACATGGCTTATATAGTCAGTACTGGATACGGACGACGTCGGTTTCCACTGGCAGGTAAGACTATTACAGAAATAAGCTGCCATGCCAAAGGGGCTCACTATTTTATGCCTAATGCTAAAACAGTTATAGACATTGGAGGTCAGGACAGCAAAGTAATAGGTCTCGACCAGGACGGCAATGCCAGTAATTTTGCCATGAATGATCGATGTGCGGCCGGTACCGGTCAATTTATGGAAGTAATGGCCAGGGCTCTGCGAATAGAACTGGCACAAGTTGGTGATATGTCTCTGCAGGCTCAAAACAAGCTCATAATTAGTAGTATGTGCACCGTATTTGCCGAGACGGAGGTCATATCCCTAGTTGCCGAAGGTCGGGATAAGGCAGACATTTTAGCAGCTATTCATAGCTCCATTGCTGGGAGAGTGACCGGATTAGTAGGACGGGTTGGTTTACGACAACCGGTAATCATGACCGGGGGAGTTGCTAAGAACATCGGCATGGTTAGAGCACTGGAGAAGGAATTGGGCGTATCAATATTTGTGCCTAGGGATCCTCAGATAGTAGGCGCTGTTGGTGCTGCTCTTTTTGCAGTAGATTATGCTTTGGCAGGACATAGGTTGAAATAGCCCATTAAAAAGTCGTGTTTTATTAATATATCTGCAAACTATTTCGAAGCGAGGAAGGAGATAATAATGGCTGGAGCACTTAACGGTTTAAAGATTCTTGACTTTACAACGCTACTTCCCGGACCTTATGCAACTATGTTTCTTGCCGACATGGGGGCTGATGTTCTAAGGATAGTCTCAGCATCGAGACCCGATCTAGTCGAAGCTATGCCTCCCTTTGTACCAGGCACGAAATTATCGGCTGCTTCAGCTCAGTTAGGAAGAAGTAAAAGAATCATGACGCTGAATCTCAAGGACCAGCGAGCCATAAAAGTAATCCACCAACTGGTACAGGAATACGATATTATAATTGAGCAATTTCGCCCGGGAATAATGGCGAAGTTCAAACTTGATTATGAGAGTTTAAAAACAGTTAATCCGGGAATAATTTATTGCTCATTAACCGGTTATGGACAAAATGGCTTGATGAGAGATCGAGCTGGTCATGATATAAACTATATCGCACTTTCAGGTATCGCATCTTATTCAGGAAAAAAAGAATATGGACCGGGACTTATTGGGATGCAAATCGCAGATGTGGCATCCGGCTCAAATAATGCTATGATTGGCATCTTGGCAGCTGTTATCTACCGACAAAATACTGGAAAAGGTCAATATATTGACGTGTCAATGACTGACGGAATGATTGCTTATAATGCTATGCTAGGAGCGGGTTTCTTAATGGATGGGCAAGAACCGGAGAGAGAGGAAACACTTATTAATGGTGGCTCCCTATACGACTATTATGAAACCAAAGATGGTCAATATATAGCCTATGGCGGAGTTGAACCTCAATTTTTTAAAGCTTTTTGCCAGACGATCGGTAGACCTGACCTTATACCGGGAGGAATACAGCCCAAAGATAGCACCAAGGTTAAAGAAGAAGTACGGGCAGTCATTAAAACTAAATCCCGTGATGAATGGATGACTCTTTTTAACACTACCGATGCTTGCTTCGAACCGGTTCTATCATTGGCAGAGGTTTTTGAAAGCGAGATGGTACGGCATCGGCAAATGATAGTGGAAGTCCCTGGGCCTAATGGGGCAAAGATCAAGCAAATAGGCAACCCGATAAAATTCTCGGAGTCTTTTGCCGAGTACCGACATGCCGGGATATCTTCAGCTAGCGCCAATGC